>Ga0179593_1407969_pt1 | contig 11278 bp, 12 predicted proteins | sample CZODoug2_1_08_16_FD_185931 | JGI IMG/M metagenome (GOLD analysis project Ga0179593, IMG submission 185931) | Vadose zone soil fungal communities from Angelo Coast Range Reserve, California, USA - CZODoug2_1_08_16fungal (PacBio error correction) | ecosystem: Environmental > Terrestrial > Soil >... | reverse complement strand
TTGTTCTCTCCCAGGACCCGCTTGGCTGACGATTTTCCTTGCTTCTAATTTTCTAAAAAAGACTCGGCCGGGTCCTTGTCTTGACACCCTTTGCGGATTCCCCTTGCATCGATTTTTTTAGTCCTCCGTACCGAGTAACACTTTTTTTTCCCAAATCCCCCCGCGCACGTTACTTAGTTTCCCCTTTCCGCCCGACGTAAAAGCTAGGGAGCTTACCCGTCCCTATGATTCTTGTTCGTTGGTGTTCCCCCACTCTTCTCTACGACTAATATTTTTCCCTGTTGTTGTTCTTTTCCCTTTACCGCGTTTTCCGGTTCCTCCCCCTATTCCCAGCCCCAACCGGAGCGGTTTCCCGCTAGCTGTGCCTTTTTCCCCCTACCACTATGTCAAAGGACCCCCTTCTCCTTTTCATTGGCCTTTTATTCTTTTTTTGATTACCCCCCCTTTACGGCAGGAGTACGCCCATGCTCCCGTAAGCCCTACCTCCACTTTGTTTTTCCTCCCCTTAGCCCCCAACTGTGTTTCCTGAGAGAAACTCACCGTTCCCTTTGGTTTTCAAGGAATTCTTCCCTATTGTCCGAGGCCCCATTCCCTTTCCACACTTCAGTCCTTGTACCGACTATTACCCTTCCGGGTCTGATACCGTCATTTAGGAACCTCCTCATTCTAACCCACCGTGATTGGCTTTCCCTCACCATCGTCTTCTATCGTAACCCTTGAGTTTCTTTATTATCGCAAGGTCTTCCCTCTGCGCACTTTTCCCCCGCTTAATCCCTTTTCCCATATTACCTTCTAATTTCCCAGTCCGGAGGAATTCAGCGCTCTTGGTTTCGCGGTGCTTCTTCCTTTCCGGCGTTGTCGCGCCTTGAACAATGATCTTCCGTTCCACCCCTTTATTCTAAATTCCTTCAGTAAAGTCCCCCTCCCACACATTCACGCCTTCAGTAGCTTTGAACAGTCTCCAACGTCTTTCCCGTGCCTTCACCCCATGCTCATCCCTGCGCTATCCCCCTTCACCCTTCAATGGCTTTTCAGGACACTCTGCTGTCTTCTCCGCAAAGACCGTTCTACGAGTGATTTTTGACACCCGACCGTTCAGCTATTCCCTCTCGGTTATTTTTATAGCCGCGGCCCTCGCTTTATACCTTTGAGCCTCCCGCTACAGTACCATTTCCCTTTTGACTCTCCTTTTTCTGCCGCAGTAGAGAACCTGCATCTCACCTGTCTGCTGGTGAAGATGTTTTGATCCCCTTTAGTTTTGCAGTCGCTCACATCCATTGCTCCCCTTCAGACTCAGCTTTGTACTTTCCCCTCCACGGATTTTCCTTGCTATTCACGTTTTCAGTCCGCCCGGCCCCTTTTTAGAAAACACGTCTCGTCCCTTTGCCATCCAAAATGCGGGTCCTCGTTTAACAGGAAACTCCGCATTTTTGTTTGGAGCTTATCGTTTTTTTCTATCCACAGTTTTGCTCCCATTCACCACAGTTTTGCTACTAGACCACCACATGAGGTACCAGGCCATGAAAGATTCTTCCCCCCAACTCGACTTTTAAACTGACAGCTGATGGCGTCACTTTACTCGAGTCCCCCCTCCCGATAAAGTTTCTCGGTGGTGTCGCCCCGTTCCACTCGAGTTCGACTTACCTTGCCCCCAAAATAGCGTGCAATCGAACCCCCGAGAACATACCCATGCCTGCCAGGGAATGTGTTTAACTTTTTTTTCGAAATGCTCCCCCCCAAATTAACCCTTTTTAATGTAGAGCTGTCCTTTTCATATTCACGTGGAAAGGCCGGTCCACCTTCTCTGTGAATTTCTCCCCAACCTTCTTAAGCGGTTTTCTTATCGCCTTCCCCCCCCCTCAAAATGGGACCACTAAACTCATAGCGCTTACATCGAACCCTTTCTCGGCCAGAAAAGCCTCCCCCTTTCTTTTTTGCCTCGCAGCGCTGCCAACACCATCGAAGTGAGATAGGTTTCTTTCCTCATCTATTTTGTAACCTATGGCACTCCCCTTTCAGTTATCTCAAAGGGAGGACCATCACGTCCCCCCTTATCCCCTCCACCCTTCCCTTCTTTGAAAGAAGTCCCCTCCTCTCTGCCTTTCAGAATACAAACGCCTGCGTACCCACGCCTGCGGGTTTTTTGAACACCTTTCCCCCCCCCTAAGAAAAGTGAGCCTTGAGTTTTCTACAGTCACCGTACTCGTTTGTTTTGTCTCAGCCCCTAGGCAACCATCTCCACCCTCCCCTTTTAACCGAGAGTATGTCAAAACTGTGGCTTTATGACTTTCTTCCAGATAGATTAAAAATTTTCTTCCGCAAATGAATTGAGTTCTGCTGAAACATTAACCCCCTATTTTCCTTTCCCCCCAGAGCTGACCTCCCGTCGACTCGTTTCGTCCCCCCCATCAATCCCGTTCCCACCTCCTTCCGTCCCCGCAATAAAAAGTTTTTACTTTCGTCCCCTCCTGATGTCTCCATAGTTTAATCTCCCTACTGTTTGTTTTTGTTTAGAGTCATCGTCCCTTGTATAGAATCGGGTTTCTCCTCTTCTAGTCGTTCTTTTGGCCGTGGCCCCCGTCCGTTAGCCTGCTTTTATCCCTTTCTGGGAAGTCGGTTTTTTTTTCCGCCTCGTTCTTTTACCTGAAGGACTCTACTTTTTTCCTCTTATCACATCGTCCGTTGTTGAAGACCTCCCTTCCCTGACCCGTTCTGTATAGGTGTCAGATGGCATTGCCCCCCCATTTCTCAAGTATGAAGCTTTCCTCCAACTAATCCTCAATGTTATTCGCATTTTTTTTCTTTCCCCGTGTTTTAGTACCCGTCTTGCCCCTCTTTCCTTTCGAGTTACTTCTCCCCCCCAGGCCCTGTTGGGGATTTTTTTTTTTTACACTTTTGTGCTCCCCCCCATTGACCCCTCTTTTTGACTGTAGAGGATGAAAAGCTGTGCACCCCCAGCAACGAACTTTTGTTTAGAATCCTCCCCTTGACCCCCTGAAGGCGCCTTTTCCAGTTTTTAATCGTCATTACAAGTGACATGCTTTGAGAACTCTTTTTTTTAGTCCCGTTCTTTTTGTATTGCCCCTGCGTAGCTTGACTTTTTTCCCACAAGTCCCGGTTCCTTGCGTTTTTAAGGCGGCAATTCCTATGTTTTCCTTTTTTTTGCTGGAGAGTTTCCCGTTTTTTTTCGCCTGGCTGAACAACGTGCCTCAAATTCCTGGCCGGATTCTTTGGCTGCGTTGTGCTCCAATCCTATTCTGCGAGTTGTTCATGTAGATACCCTGAGCGGACTTTTGACAACCGCTAACATTTTCACTAGTTCGTTCTCCTTACCCCTGATTTGCGTGATTCTTTGACCCTGTCTTTTTCAGTTCACTTAAGGTCCTTGGTCTCATCTGGATTCGTCCTCGGTTTGCTCTTTTTTTTTTTTCGTTTTTGTCTTGAAAATGTACTGTGGCCGGGCCCCCCACCCCCACTGCTCTTTTTCCTGTGGTTTAAGCTTCTCTATTTGTTTTGAATTTTTGTCTCCCGGCAAGTTACGCCGTTTTTGTTCTTGTGTACCCTTCTCACATGAATGCTATCACCATTTTAGAGGACATTGAAGATTCCCGGCAGCTTTTTGCGCTCCTTTTTCCGCTTTCTATGCCGGAGATCTGGAATTACGCTTTTTACAGGGCTTCTTTTCGTGCGGAAAATTAATTTCCCCCTCCGACCGGGGGCTGTAGCGATCCCTCATTAACCGGCTCGTTCGCCCTAGTTTGAAACTTTTTCATTCTTCCCGTTTGAATGCTCCCCTTTTTCCCCTTCGGGTGGTCCCCTACTCCCCAGTGTTCCGTCGGGCGCTTGTTCGACGACAGCTTCGTTCCACTTAAGGTGCCACCATTGCTTTTCGTCTTCAAAGAGAGTTTTTATTTCTCCCCGCTTTGCGCGGCGCTGCCCCGTGACTTGAAAGCGGGACCCTTAATTTCACATTGTTGGTTCCTCACAAGAGCGTTTTCCATTCCTGACCCTGTTTCTGCTTATCTCTCCCTCAAAGTGGGAACGGTCCATTGTGAAGGCGAAGACTCCCATCCATCTAAGAGAAGTCCGTTGGAACCCCCCGCTCCACAATCCGCTAATTTTCCCCCTACGGGTGTACACTTTCCTTGGAACCTAGTCCCCCCCAGCGTTTTTTTTAAGTCCCCGCGCTTTCGATAACTCTCCAATCCAGCGGCGCTCCCCCTTGTCCTCTCTAGAAGGAAGTTTTCCCCTAATCTCCTGGCCCCCACTTTTGTGCTATCAATTCAGTTTTCATCCCCCCCGGCGATTATGCCCTTGTGTCCACGTTGAATCGTCACCTTCTCTTGATTTTTTACCCCTTTTGCTTTTTTAGCCCCCCTTGCCCCGCCCGCTTTTGTTGCTCCCTCATCGTTAATTTTCAAACGAGCTGCTCCTTTGGACCTTTTGGCTTCTGTTATAAGTTCTTCCTAACCTTTTTATTTTTTCAGCTCCCCTACTCTCCTCCCCCACGACCCCAAACGAACCATCTCCTCCTCGATTTCTTAATACCCATCCCATTCCCATTCTCCCAGATAGGGAGATCAGACTGTTTGGCGGAGATTTCCTTTTTTTTTACGTTCACTGCGTAGGCTCCTATCTATTTCCACTACCTTGTTGTTGTGATATCTTCCGGAAGATATGGATCACTTCCTTTTTCGCACTCCCCACAGAATAGGGAAATACCTTCCCTCCCACCCTTTTTTTCCGCTCCAGGACGTCGCTAGCGGATTGTTCCCCCCTTGGTTTGTAGCTTTGGTCTTTTCTGATTTCAACATATTGAAGGCACGTTTATAACCGCCTCCTTCCTTACGTACCTCCATTGAAAAATCACATTCTTTCTGATTTTTCAAAAGTAGCTGCCCCGTTTGCTCCCTAATCACATCTTTTCCTTGAGGGCTACAGACCCCTGGAGTTGCACCCACCCTCTCTCCCTCCGGGTACATTGCCTTTTTTCCCTTTATGACCCTTTTTAGTGTACCAGGAAAATTGATGTTTGACACCCCCACCGTTTGGTTGGCGTCCCTATGAACTGACCGTTCTTCTTTCAACCGCCCTTCTCTGAGAAAGCTGCCCTTTCTTGTCACTTTTTATTTTTTCCCCCCAAACCGCTTCCTCTTTGGCCCCATTAAGTCGAGGCCCGTCGGACCAGTTGACTTCTCTTTTGCGCAATTGGTTACTTTTTTTTGCAAAATGATTCTATTAGGGCGTTCCTTGAAGCGGAACAATGACAGATCCGTTAACCTCTTCTTCTCTATCCCCCGGCTTTAGCACGGTTCCTGCAACCCGCTTTTCCGGACCCGCTTCCCAGTAGGATAGGGTTTCCCCCCCCCCTACTTGTTCCCCATTCTTTTAACGTTCTTCCCAGAAGGGAGCAAACCTTTTTTCCATCAACTCCGCCTTTTCTCAACCGCACTGGGAAGTCGTAAGCCCCCCCCACTAGTATGGTCGTTTCCTGTCCCGACCCCCTTCCTCCGCTGAACTAGGAGGTCCCGCACCACGAAGTCCCGCACTCCCCTCGCTTTTTATTTTTTCTCTTCCCTGATTTCCCTGCGATCGCCTTTTCTATACTTAAGTTCCCCGTCCCGATTCTTTTCCCCCTTGAACCCCACATCAATTTAGAAGTTGTTTTCCCCCCTAACCCCCGCGAGAAGACGTTAGCAGGCGTGCCTCTTTCCCGCGACTGTGAATCCCCCCCGCATCTTTTTTTCTGCGGTAAGCTCCGCTTTCCTTCCCGATGCCCCATGGACCTAATTCTTAAACGTCCAGCCTTGAGGTTTTCCTGTCCCTGTACTTCCCGGTCCCTCGACCCCCATGCGTCCGTTGCGTGCGCACTTTCCCCCCAAGACATTCAAAATGCTCGCCGCGTTTCTCACCAAGTCCAAGACCCTCTTGGTGGAGAGTTTTTTCGCTTTCTTCCTTCCGAGTTATCTCCCGACCCCGCGCGCCCTTCAGAAATCCCTTAACTTAGCCAGTCCCTTAGTTATCGGCCTTTTTTCCATTTACCCCTGGCTGTTCCCCTTTCAGTGAATGCCGCCCTCCTCCGTCACCCCCAGGTGGGTTTTTGGGTTTTGCCGCTTTTTTAAGCGGTTAGCCCCCTATGCAATATTTTTTTTTCCAAAAAGTGTTACCATTCACCACCCCCCCCCCTTCGGACACAATGAAAGCGTCAATTTTTCCTCCCCGCACCCCCACCTTTATAAAGTTTTTTCCCCCACCCTAAAACTAGCAGTTCTTATTTCCCTTGCAATCCTTTCGTGGGTCTTTCCCCCTCCACGGTTCTTAGCCCCCCCAACCCTTTTCAGAGGCTCCTGCCCCTACACCCCCCACCAATGAGAGTCCCAACCCTACAGAACACCCTTCGCCTTTCTTTTACTCCTTCCTTTTCTGAACTTTTTCACCCGTGCAGTTGTTCCCGTCTCGCCTTTTGCGCCCCCATGACCTGTCCCTTTGCGAGGCCCCCTTCATCGCGGTCCCCCCCCGACGTCCTATTTTTCTGATGCCCAGGAGGCCACATAAAACATCCCCCCATTTGCCTCTCTTTGACGCCCCGTCCAAGCCATTCTTTCTATCAACCTGTCTTTTTTTTTTCCTCCACTGGCTTGAAACATGCAATAAGACCACCCTTTGATTTTGTTTCCGATTTCTCATACTGACGAGTTTTTATTTCTGGCCACAATCTTTGTTCATCGTATGATGGGAGTAACCTTTTTCATGTGATAGTTCCCCCCCCGCTTCTATTCAACGTTGCCCCATGATGACGTTGAAGAGACGCCCCTCCTTGCCCCCGCCTTCCCCCAATAAATGACCCGATGGCGCACGCTAAGAAGACTTAGAGCCTGACAATTTAATCAAATGCTCCTTGTCACATCTCCGATTTGACCCTGAGATTATCTTTCCCCCTCTTTTTTCTTTCTCTGAGATATAGCAGTTTAGCGTCATAGTGATGGGTATACTACTGATTCAATTTTTTCCTGAATGGGTGTTGGTCCTTTTTCCTCTTTGTGCCTCCCCTTTTTTATGCCCATAGATGTTTCATCCTCCCTTGGTCCCTCTTTGTTGATTAGAATTCGCTCCCACTTGCTTTTGTTTTTACCCTCACCATTCTTCCTTGCCGAATTACTTTCCTTCGCCACAGTTTAAGCAACCTTCTCTCCCCCCTTTCCTGTTCCTTCACGGTTTATTGAGCATCTTTTTACTCCCCCCAAACTCTTCAAGCTGCGACTTTCGCCCCTTCTCACCCACTTTTTTTTTTCTTTTTAAGTTTAGGAAAGCTTGAGTACCATTTTTTCGCTGATGCGCTTGGACGGGAGGACTTCTGCCCTCCTTGACCGGTTGATATTGTTTTCCTCTAGGGATTTATCTTGTTTTCCCCCCTTTGCCATAGGGAGAGACTTCTTCCTTAACCCGGGCAAGTCTTTCTTGTTGTTCTCGCTTCCCCCCCCCCCTCGAGAGTGCACCCCCTCGTTCAGTGGAATCCTCATACCCCCCGTTTTCCCGCTGTCTCCATTCATATTCTTCCCTTGTCCCCCCGCTATGGTGGTTCTTCTTCTCCCTGCTTCTCAGGGTGGTAAATGCACCTGTTCTGAGGGAATTCCGTCTCCCCTCTTTATTAATTTCATTCTGCTCCCTGCTTTTTTTCAGTCTTGCATACCCCCCTTGCCCGTCCAATGAATTTGCTTTGTATTCTCCTTTTGCAGACCACTAGCATCTTCTGACTTTGATGAACTGAACCTGTCCCCTTGAGCGTGCGCACCCCCCGCCTCATGCTCCGAGAGAGAGAAACCTTTTCGACTTTCCCCCTCTGGTCCTTTTTTTTTCCCCGTCCCCTTGTGGACCTCTTCTTTACTGGCATCGGTATTCCATTCGGTTGCTTCTGGGTGCTTTGAAATTCCCTGGCTAGCTTTTCTCCTCTCCCCCCCCCTGCTTCTTTTACTGTGGGGTTTTTCTTTCAATTTTTTTTTCATGGGACTTTGCGTGGAAGTGTTTCCCGGCACGAATTTTTCTGTTGTTCGCTCGGCGGACCTACTTTCAGCCCCCAAATACGCACTCCGGGGGGGACACGACTCGGAAGAGGCCCCTTTCCCTCGAGACAGGACCTAGGATATCGACATAGACTCCTGGTTTAATAATCCACTCCTAGCCCTCTGAAGTAGGGATCCCCTCGTTCCCGGACCCTCCTCTAACCTTCTTTTGTTTCTTATTTCTCTACGTTCGTCAGAACTTGCATTCCATTTTTTCCCTGTACGGACTGTGGGCTCGATCAAAGTCGATCTCGGAGCCCCCCCTTTTCCCCCATCCCGGATCTCGGACCACCCGTTTTCCTTTTTTGAGGGCACATCCCGTGAGTCTACTCTTTTACGCCCTCGACATCTTGAATTCAAGCATTGGTTCTTATAACCGGTTTTTTGCTTCTGCCGCCGTCTTGCCTTTTTTCTGTGATTTTGCAAGAGTGCCGCCGACCCAATCCGACTTCCGTGACGAAAGCTTTTTTGATTTTTCCCGTTGCTTTCAGATCTTATCATCCTCGTTATCCTTTTTATGCTGTTATCCCCTCTTCTAACCCCCATTTCCCCGAGAAAAATTCTCGCCTCCCTCTCCTGGCCTCGCTTCCCCCTATGGATTACGGAGTACAGCTGTTTTTCCGAGAATTAGTCCATCTGACACCTTGCCCTTGATCTTCCCCCTCAGATCTCTTCCTCTGTCAGTACCCCACTCCTCCCGGTTTTTTTTTCCCTTACTAGTTTCCTTACGTCATAACCCAAGTATTTTTACCCATTCCCCGAACCATGGTTGCCAAAAGACCGGGGATCTCAAAGGAACCGCTTGTTTCTTCCCGAAGTCAGGTATATCCCTTGAAACCCCCCCCCCGAATCTATATTTTGGAATTTCTTCCCCTTCCTACTGCCTCCTTCATGACAGAAAGCCGACGAGAGAGAAACCCCCCCCCCAACCCGAAAAAATCACAAAGCCGCTTCGGCTTCTTTACTGAAGTAACCCCCCCCAAACCCCCCAAACCCCCAACCGACGAAGAGGCATTCTTGAGTCTTCTTTTTGGGCTTAAGGAAGTTTGTGGACCCTTTCTCTGGAATTTTTTTTTTTATTTTCTTCCCTCGTGTTGTTTATCTATTCCGTCATATGGATCTTTCCCGCTCAAGCCCAAAAGCATTGGCATCCTTTCCCCAACTCTTTGGATCTTCGGACCCTGACAGAAAATCCTTTCCGTCCCTCTCGTATAGTTTGCAGTTTTCCTGTTAGCGTGTTCTCACACTCTTACGAGTTTCTCCCTTGTTTAAAAGGTTAAAAGGAATCATTTCAACCTCTCCCATTTTCTGTTTCCTTTTTTAAATCTCCGACCTCTGTTTCTTTCGTTATACCTCCTTCCTATTTTTCCTCGACATCCACCCCCCCCCTGTCCCCTGATAGTGTAAAGAATATTCAATTGGGATTACAGGGGTCGCTTTCCTTTCCCCCTACGTCATTGAACAACCCTTTGTCGGGGGCCCTTTACCCCCCCCTTTTCCCCCAATACCAATCGACCCCTTTTCTCGGCTCTAAAGTGCCCCCTAAAGTGTCGGGATATTTCTATGAAGCTATACTTCTTTTTTCCATACGCAGCTTCTAACCTCCCTGCATTTTTTGACTCGTTTTTCTTGTTTCGGGGTCAACTGGTATATTAGAGGCCCTCTAATGACTCCCGTAAAAAATGAAGATCCTTTCCCCCCCTTCTGACATATCTTAGTAGAAAAGAAGACCCCAAAGACTCTTTTTAGTCAATGCCCTTCCGTTCAGGATTTTTGTCCCTCTTTCAAACCACAAACAAGCAATCTTAAAGAGCCTGCTCCCCCCAGGAGGCATCCCCAAAACGTTGCCTTGATAAGTCACGGTCTGGCTTCCAGATGAAAGGTCGTTTTCTCTCTTAGAGAGAAATAGGCCGGTAACTATCTTCTTCCCCCCCCCCCAAACGGTCCCCTCCCCTTCATCGTTCTTGATTTGTAGGTTTAATATCGCCCCCCTTCTTTTGCATCCAATCTACGCTCCCGCCTCTTTCCCCATTTCAAAAACTGATCCCTCAACTCCTCACTGTCGTATCAGCTGTGGCGCATTCGACGACGGACTTTAGAGATTAATGAGTTAAGAGCAGATCCTCCTGAATGGATTACTGTATTCTCCAACTAATTCCCTTTTTCCTTGGTCTTCCAGTAAGACCTCGTCCCTGAGAGTGTTTGACCTCCCACCTCCTCCAAATAGGACCGGCCTTCCCCAAGGACCCTTAATTTCTGTAGGAAATCCCCGGCCCTTTCTTTTTTGCCCCACCCTATCTCCCCTGAATGCATTGCCTCCCCCGGTTTTCAGTAAGGTCATTCACTTCAACGGAAAGGTTTTTTCTCCCCAGTGAATTTCTCGACGCCTTATCCAAGTCCTCGTTGTGTTTCTCCGGACTTTTCACCCTTCGGTACTGGACTCTTTTTCCATCCCCTCCGACAATTTAGTGTCTCACAACGCGCCCTCAAATGCCGAACTTTTCGCCGTTGTTCTCCAGCTGATACCCCGAACCCCTTTCCCGCGTTTGATAGACTGCACAGATTTTGAGAGCTTTTGCCTTTCCCCCCTTCCTTTATCCACCCCATGTCAATCCAGGCTTCCTTTTTTTTTGACCCCACCCCGCAAAATGCGGCCCCGGAAACATTATGCCGCTACTTCATGACCCTGCTGCGCAACTTTTCTTTCCACTTCCTCCCGGCGTAGTGCCTTGAGAGCCTTTTCCCCGCCCACCCCCACAATTTTGACTTTTCTTTGCTCTTTCAGAGATAGTCTTAGATGTAATTGTTCGAACGTCGAGCCCCAGCCAGGACGGAAACCAGCACAATCCCCTCATTTAAGGGCCTCCTTTCTTTCCCGGACAAAGCGTCTCTCCCCCCCTCGTTGCCCCCCCACCCTTGCCGGTGAATGCTCTCAACCCCCCCGGAAGTCCTTTTTCTGAGAAACCTCAATATTCAGAGAAGTTTCTTCCTTCCATTAACCCCCCCATCAAGTCAGGCCCTCTTTCTTTTTTATCGTTTCGATTTTATGATGAGTCATAACTTGTACCACACCTAATTGACGTGGAGGGCGCGCCTTTCGAACAAGATCCTAATGATACCCCCTTTCTTCCACGACTCTTTCCTCAATCCGTCCTCCCCATCACCCTGCCAGAAATAGATTAAGTTCATCCCCCCAGAAAGCCTTCCCCGAAAATGAG
>Ga0179593_1306628_pt1 | contig 11278 bp, 12 predicted proteins | sample CZODoug2_1_08_16_FD_185931 | JGI IMG/M metagenome (GOLD analysis project Ga0179593, IMG submission 185931) | Vadose zone soil fungal communities from Angelo Coast Range Reserve, California, USA - CZODoug2_1_08_16fungal (PacBio error correction) | ecosystem: Environmental > Terrestrial > Soil >... | reverse complement strand
GTTTTTTTTTCTTCCGTTCTCCTCGGATTATATAGTCGCTTTGTGCAAGCCAGGTGATTGCGAATCTCCTTCCTCTCTCAGGGAACGCTCTTCTCCCCTTCTTTTTTGTCCTTGAGATGTTTCCTGCATCGCTTCTCTCGCGGAGCTGCGGTCGTGTTCTGATTTTCATCCCCTGAGTAAAAACTCCTGCAATTCAATTTTTTCTGGGCGTTTCTAATTGCCCTCTCCTCGCCACTTTTTTCTTTCCTCCTCGCCTTCTCATACTATATTTTCTACTCTCCTCAATCATGGACTTCCACCACCACTGATCACGATGAGGGGTTAGTTAACATTGGGCGGCAAGGAGGCCTGCTACCCTCTGAAGTCCGGTCTCGAGGCCTTTTCTCGTGCTCTAGGCGTCTCTCTCTCCCAATCGCGATGGTTCAGAGTCTTTTTCTCTTTTCTCGACCCGCCCTTCGGTTTTTTGGGCGGTTACGTTTGGTGACAATTTTTTTTCAATACCTTTGTTTTTTTTTTCTTCTTTGTGAGCACCCGTCTCCCCCTAGCCGAATTTTTTTCCTTCCATTCTCTTGTCTCCATGGTCTGCTCTGACTTTTTTCTCTTCTTTCGTTGAGACGCGCCTTTAACGATTCCCCCAGCGCCATGCCGCGACATCCGTGCTTTTCGAAATTCAGTTCCTCCCTTTTCAGTTTTTTCTGAAGAAACTTCCGGCGTGTAATCAGTTTGTTTTTCGATCCTTGCGTTTTTCCCTTACTGGTTTTTTGACTTCTTGACGCCGTTTTAAGTCGTACGTCCCCCCTTCTATTCATTTCTGCCTTCGATCTCACGTGCGGTATTTCTTCGTTTTTTCCTCGGTCGGCGACAGCGTGATCACCTAGACAGGCCCTTCCATACGCGATGAGACCTCTTCTCTCCCTCTCTTTTATACCAGGCATACCGCCTGTCGCGAGCTTTTTTTTCTCCCCCCATCCAACTTTGCTTTCCCCGACTTCCTCTAGGCTGACTTTTAAAGATGTTATCCTTTCTTCGCTGTTGAGGGTCAGTTTTCCTTGTCCATCGGTGGTCGTCCTTTTTTTTGCTCCACTCGTCCTTTTCCACTCGTGTTTTCCTTTCTCCTTCACCCAATAAAGCAGCGAGTCTCTCATCACTTCTCTTCGATAAGATCCGGTCTGTTGATCCCGGCCGAGAGCTTTGGTCTTTTTCGACTGCTTCCGTCGTAATCTAGGTGAGAGCCGATAGAGCTGGATTTTTTTTCTCTTCTCCTCTCCTCTTATCTTCTTTCACGGGCTTCCCATTATCGCACACGGGTTCTTTCTTGGGGGCTTTCTTATTTTAGTCCCTTTTCTTGAGTGGATCTCGTGTAACCCGGACACTGCTAGGAACAATAGACCTCTCCCCCGGTAGGTTTTTCCCCGACCTCTCTTGGGTTCCAATTTGCGATTTTCCTCCCTCTTCAGTTAGGTCACTCGGAGTTGATCTGCTCAAGTCGTTTCCTCCCCCCCCCCTTCGCCGTCCTTCTTCTTTCGCTCTACTTTTCCCCCTACTCTTCCTGGGCTAGACTCCTCGATCCCGTTTCCAGAGTGTTTCCTTCGCGGCGCTGCCCCCCCCGAAAAGGTCGCCTCAAGGTTCCCTTGGAAAGCCTCTCCTCCTTGGAGTCCGAAGGAAGACTCCCTCCCTTGCCAACAGGTTGGGTTTAGTGGCATTTTTCTGCTGTCTTCCTAGTGTTTCCTCTTCTTTTTGTTTATGAAGGAGTTCGTAGCGAATTGGAGCCCCTTTTTTTTAAAGCATCGCCCGCCTTTCGTCGCGGGAAATGACTATCCTTGAGATTGCTTTGCGGCGTTTAACCCCTTTCGTTTCGCCTTCGACTTTACCCTACTGAGGCTTTTGCTAGCGTTGACTTATAGCCAGCGCTTGCTTTCTCCAGTTTTGCCTGCTTGCGAACCCCTCTCTCCTTTTCTTCTCGTGTTCCGCGCGGTCCTCGATTCCCCCCCCTCGCCAATTAAAGTCACCAAACCTCCCCCCTACCTACCCCACGTTGCCCCCGGAGAGTGGGGATTTCCCCCCATCCTAGTCAGCCCGAGCGTCAATGTCCCTCTCCTTTTCTTTTTCCCCCGGTTGAAGAGGTGCCGCCACAAGCCATCTCTTAGCCACTCCCAAGAGACTCTCGCGAAAGAAGTTTTGTTTCAAGATTGTCCCCCCACTCTCCCTTTTTTTTACTGCCAGTTCCGCGTCTAGACACCCCACCAATTCCTCGGACCCAACTTTTTTGGAAGTTCCCCCTCACTTTCCATTTTTGATGTAACCTTCACTAGCTGCCGCCGAGTTTCTGGAATATCCTCCCCCCCCCTCCCCGAGCGCCCCCCGCTTATGGACGCCGGGGCACTCCCGGCGCCGACTAGCCTCCCCTAGGAGATGAATTTCGATTCTTTCCCGGAAGGTAGTTTCCGGTTTTCTTTCTGATTCTTTTTTTGTCCTTTTCCTCGGATAGTCTTGTTCAGTTCTCTGACAGTGTGTCACTAGAAAAGTAGATTTCGCCGCCCACATCGGTCCCCCTTTTGATCTATGCGCCGTGCAGCTGCATCTTCTGCCGTAAGGCGCTTGTAGTTCAGAGGCTGTCGGCTCAGTATATAAAAGTTTCTGTGTCCGTTTCGTTTTGTCTCCCAGCCCATCTTTCCCCCGCTTCTTTTCTTTACGTCCTATTGGTTCCCTCCTTTTTTTACTTCTCTTCGATGTGCCCAACCGCTCCTTTTGCTGTAACGCGGCTCTTCCTTAATAATACGAGTCGCCGGCGGTTGGGTGAGACGTCAGTTAGTAATACGAATCGCCCTCTATTTTTTCTTGTTTTTCCCTTCCTCGCCTTGGCTTTTTTTTTTTGCGTGTCCGACCCTTTTCCCCCTTTGGTGGGCGACCGGTTTGTTATCGCTTTCCGTCCCATTTGCGATCGATCCCTGACCCGGGCTCCGACCCTTCCCTCAATGTCTGCTTTAGCGAGAACTCGAGAAGTTCTCTGCTCTTTTCCCCGCTTTTTGGATTTCCTTTTTCTTGGGACTGTTCGACGCCGCGTTTCCCCCCTGCTCTCCTTTTGGAAAAATATTCTGTTCGCGCCATTTTGCTTTACCTCTTTGGACCTTTGGGGCGATTTAACCCATGTTTTCCCTTTTTTTTTCTCATCACGTTGTGGTTGTTATCTCGATCCTTGCTTCTCGTTAGACCCGGTTTTCCCGTCGAAGAGCTTTTTCTGCACGAGAGCTGTTTTTGACTTGCGCGGGCTTCTTTTGAGCAGTCTTTCTGAGTTTTATTCCCTCCCATGTCCGGGCATCGGAGCCCTCTCGCGTTATGATTTATTTCGGCCGCGTTCGCGATTTAGGATCGGTTGTTCGGTGGTCGAGTCCCTTTTTCTTGACTTTTTCTGATTCGAGACGAGCGTCAAAACGGGTTACTGTTGCGTCTTTTCTGACGATAGTCAGCAAAAGTGTGTGCGTGTTTACCCTGCTGCTCCCTCTCTTTTTTGTTCTGCCGAACTTGCCGGCCTCCTTCTCCTTTCTTTTCGTAAGGCTGTTTATTTTTTTTCCTAACTAGTCGTACGGTTTCCCCTTTTGCCTCTCTTACTAAGACTATGTCCCCCCCAATCCTCGTAGATAGTCCTCACTCGAATGACTTTGAGAAGAACTTCGAGAGAGAGACCTTTCAGTTTTGATGGAGCTGTACGGCCCCAGCTTGATATTTCACTTACCCCCAATTTTCGCTCTGATGCTTCTTATCGGATCATATCAACCGGCGGCCGCGGTGTTCCATATTTCCATGTTGGATCGGTGCAACCTCCCAGTAGAAATATTCATTGCAAGAGCTGAGAGGCTTTTTCAAAGAAACAAAGTTATCGAGAGACTTTACCTTGATTCACCGTTTTTTTTCTGGTCTTTCGGCTTTGCCTCCCCGCCTTTTCTCGCTCGCGGAGACTCTTTTTCTTCCTGAGTTCGACTAAAGGCTTTTCGTCGTGGAAGCTAGTTTTGGTGCGTTGTATTGAAAGAACTTAAGACTTTTCTTCCGCGTTGACTTCCGCTTTTGTTTCTTTCTGCGGAGAACTATAATCTTGTCCTTTTGTCCGTGTTTTCGTTGGTTTTTTAATCCACAACGAGCCTCATCTCTTTCGCCCCCATGCGCTCTTTCTCCCACGAGTTCTACGGTATTTATAGATGTGATTTTTTCGTTCTCTCTTTTTTTTTTTGGATCCCCTTTTTTCTTCACCGTTTCCTTCCGAACTTCCATTGAGGTCTTTTTGTCCCTCAGACCAAGTTTCCCCCGCTTCGATTGGGAACGATTTTCCCCGTCCTCCCCTTTCACCTCTTTTGAACTGGTTAGGTAGAGTTTTTTTTTTTCTCTTATTCTGAGTTGGCGTTGAAGTCTACCGTCGTCCCCCTCAAGGAGCCCCGACGGCTCTTTGATGTGGATTTCTCATGATCGTTGATGTGTCCTCTAGATTCCCCCAGTACTTCACACATTCTTTAGTCCCTCATTTTTGGTTCCCCGTGCTTCGCGTTCCTTTTAAGATATCTATTTTTCCGTTTGCTTCCCCGCTCGTAGGTTCCTGCATTGCTCCTTGTCGCGAGGCTTTTGGAGTGACCGTGTCTCAAGTAGTAATCCCCCTCAAGGTCCGCTTTTCCCATCTCTCCACTCTTTTTTCTCCCTCTGTCCCCTCCCCCCTAATCGACCAGTGGTGTCTTTTCTGCGCTCCTTTTGCCTCCAAGGAAGATCTTGGCGCCTGCACGTATTGAGATTTTTGTCCTCGTTCGCTTGCAGTTACCACCCTTTTTTTTTTCCCAATGATGCCCTGGCCTCGCTCCCTATCCCGAGTCCTCTCTCCCCCCTCTTTGACGGCACGGTTGGATTCGCCGCTCCGTTGGAGGCGTCGACCTTTGGACATTTCCGGTTTTGACATTCAAATCCAGACTTCTCTTCTTTTCGCACTTTTTCAGTATTATTTGGCAAAAAAGGCCTCGTTTGTTCCTTTGTGTCGCGCAGGTCCTTTTTTGACTCCTCTCTCCACTTCGTTTTTCCGCCCGTTCTTCCTTTTCTTTCCACCCACACTTAACAGCCGGTGCGATCCTGAGTGCCCGCGTGACCTATGCAATACTCTTTATCCTCCGAGGAAAACACATGGTAGTTCGTACAGCTGCCTTCATCCCCTCTTTTTCTCCCCGTTTTCCGCCAACGTTGAAGCCCTCTTCTCCTCGTCAAGTGTCTTACGTTGGCTATATGTCTTTGTTTTCCCTCGTTCTGAGGCCGTAAATAGAAGGATTCGATTTTTCCTGATAGGTTCTTTTGCTGCGCACCGAGGGAAGAATTCCCGTGTAAAGGAAAATTCCTCCCCGAGTCCCCAGTTCTTTCCCCTCACTTCGGTTTTCCTACGACTCCCTTTTTTTAGTGAGCCCTTTTTTCTTCGATCGCTCATGACCTCCTGTTGTCTGCGACGCTCCTTTCTTCACCGTCTCTTGTCTCGGTGTTTCTTTCTAGATCTTTAGGGTCTGACGAGTTTTGGCCTCGCCCTCTGCTGGTTTCTTTTTTTCTGAAGTTTGACGATACAATCAAATACTTCTGAAACCAGGATGTCGTTGTCGTGCTGGACAGATCCCTCGACAGTAGTCTTTTTCTGGAGGAGTCTCTTTGAAATATATCTTCAAATGTCCTCCCCTTCTCTCCCCCTGACCTGCCACATCTGGTTCGGCGCCACGCGTTTTTTTTTTTTTTTATTAGCTCCTATGTTTTCTCTATTGGCTGTTGGTTGTCCCTCGGCCTCCCGCGACCTGTTTCCTTACTCCCCTTAACGTAGCTAGTAGAAAAGTTCCTCGACTGCTACTTTCTGACGACACGCTTTTCGGTTTTCTTTTGCGTCTATTTTTTTTTTTCCTCCTTAAGGGTTGAGAGGAGTGGCGACACTTTCGTCCCTAAGCCTCGGTGGATTTCGACCTGCGTTCTCTTTTTCTACGATCTCTTGTTTGGTCGTGATGACAGTATAGTTTCTCTTAGAACGCTTCCCCTCGCCTTTCTTTCACGCTTCGCGACTCTTTCATCCGCCCGTTATTCCTTTCTTCTTTTTCTCTCCTGTGGGTCATTTTTTTTTTTATCATGTGGACGTGACCGCCGTCGCTCCGCCTCGATTCCCCCTTGGCGAGGATTGGCTTTACTACCTTGGCTTTTCCAGTTTCCTTCTTTCTTCTTTTCTCGGGGATGACTTCTTTTCTCCCGCCCCCCTGCGCTTCTCCTCCCCCTGATGCGGCACGCGTCCATCTTGTCGAGGACGCAATACCGCGCCTGTTGTCTCGATGCCCTGTCGTCTTAGAAGCACCTGTTCCACTCCCGAGCCTCTTCTTTTTTGTGGTTTTTTTTTTTTTTTTGAACTTCTCTTCGTTCAGCTCTTTTTCTGTTCACCTTTTTTCTTCCGGTGGGCGTCTTTCTTTTCCCCTCCCGGGATTCAACTCGTGAGCCTTTTCCTGTCCCATCGACTCCTTCTTGTTCTCATTCGTAGGACGGCTCAGATTTTCCTTCCCTTTAGCAAAGGCCGCGATTCTTTTTTTTTGGTCCCCCCCTTTTAAGTCGATTCGTCGTTGGCAGGTCAGCTTCTGGCTCTCGACAGTGGAGGTTTCCTGTAGACGAGCCGGCGTCACTGGTCCGACTCACCATGCTCGGCCCGTTTTGTGAGTCGAGCTCTCGCGACTGAACTGGTACTTTTTGAGTCTCCGTGCTGTCTCTTACTTTCCCCCTCTTCCCCCTATCCCCCCACGACCGGTCGTGGGCCCATTTCCTCTCCTTTTCGGACCCTTTCCTCTCCTCCAGGCTTTTCCTTTCTTTGATTCTTAGGGTTTGGCCTTTAGCCTCCGGTTCCCCCTGCGACTCCCACCCTTCCCTTCCATCGAGGTTGATCTTCCTTTTGGTCTCTATCCATATTTTCCTCCCCTCCTCCTAGTTCTTTACCCGAGGGTGTACTGCCTTTCCTCTTCACCGACACGGACTTTGAACTTTCTCCCTCTTCTCGGCGTTGGAGTGAAGGATTTCCGCCTTTCAACCCTCTCCTTCCTTTTTTTTCGATGTCGTTATCGCGTCCCATCTTATTTTCGGATTCGTTCGTTTTCCCTTTTCTAAAGTATTTGTATTCGGTTTTTAATGTGTGAGACCCGTTCTCCAGCCTCTCTCACAGTCGTCGGCGGGACACTTCTTGTCTCTGGTTGAATCCCTGAGCCTGAAAACAGGAGTGCGAGACAGGCCGAAGTTTCTTTAAACCCGACGATTGATTTGCTTTCTCGAATTTTTCAAGTACTCTTTCCGAGCGGCCTGTCGATCATCCTCGCGGAGAACCCAGTTTTTTCCACCATTCGACGCGCCCGTATTTTTTCTTTCCGCTTTTCCTCCTCCTTTCCAACCCTGATGCCGACCCTTCTCCCATCCAAACGTAGACAGCCCCGTGCACCCTGTCCTCGCGCGATCGGAAACTCTGAATTTTTAGAGTAATTGCGTAGCCTCGTTCGGTCCTCGAACTCGTTCTCTAGTTTGAACTCCCCACCTCCTTTTCTACTAACAAGTTTTGCGATGACAGTCGTCGAGTTTGGGACGGCTTTCCATAAGCAGCGGCTTCCCGTTCAGCGAGGAGCAGGTGATGTTTGCCCACCGCACCCGACGAGTACCCCTTCCTCGGAGAGGAAGTGTCATCCCGTTTTCAGGTGCCGCTTCACCTTCCCCTAGATTTCGCTTCCTGATGGAATACGACCCCGTTCCCCCCCGACAATCCGTGGAGGGCGTCCGTCGGACTTTTATAACATCGACTCTCACAGAGGCTTTTTCCGCGCTCCATGTCGGTTGAATAGCCTGTTGATCTGGCTCTCTTTCTTTTTCTGTGTACAACGCCTTTTACATTCCCGTTAGTTGTTTTCGCAGTTCCGGCCAGCGTTCCCCCCAAGCTCTTTGAGCTTCTCCCAGAACCACGGGCCGGGTGGAAGTTTCAAGCTCCGATGCCGCAGCTCCGTAGCATGGTACTTCGCCGTTGATCTGCTCAGATACTCAATCCAATGTTTCTTCGGCTCGGCATTTTTTTTCTTGCTTTCCCTTCTATTACGGCTCTTCTGAATCTCTTTTCCCTCGGTCTTAATTTTCGATCGGTTCAATTCTATCCTCTTTTCCTCTCCGATCACGCGGCCGAGGTCGGACTCCCTACTTTTTGCGTCTCTTTTGTGAGACGTCAGTTCTTCATCCCAGACGGGACCTTCCCCCTTTTGCTTCTTCTTTTTTCAACGTTGCGTTTTGCTTCTCCACGGCCTTTCTCAGAGCCTTTCCACCTTTGTACGCTCGGACAGTCCCATCCCTTGCGAGAGATTTTCTCCCCCCTGACATGTTTAGAAACTTGGGCCCACTCTTTCCTTGACTCGCAGCTACACTCTTTTGACCTATTTTTGCGCGCTGGCATCCGGCTTTCCTTTCTTTTTTGAATGGTCTCTAGGAGGTTCCTTAGGCACTCGCGGCGCGTCAACCTCATCTCTAGTTCTCGCCTTTTTTTGAATAGTAGATTGAAAAAGGTTTCGAATCTCCTTCTTTCTATAATCGTTGTTGTTTAGAGTTTCTTTTTCCTTCGTGACCCGTTTTGATCCTTTCAGTATGGCGCTCCTCGATTGAAAGAGAAGACGCGGTCCACACTTCATTTATACCGACCTTGATCTTTCCCACCTCCCTCCCTGTGCATCCGGATCCCCCCCCCCCCCTCGTTAATCCGTCTCTCGACGGCGGCCGCGTTCTCGTAGGCCCCCGTGGCCGTCGCTTTGTAGCTCGTTTTTTTTTTATTGCCCGTGTCCTTTTTCTATCGCTCTCAAGGAGATTCTAGACGCGAGGCACACTTGTCCAGTTGTTTAGATCCTTTTTGGGGAGCAAGTCCTCTTTCTCGTTCCGTTCACCCCCCCCCTTAGCTCCCCTCTCCACCTTTGTTTTCTGGCCGTTTTCCTCTGCCTTAAGGCCACACCGGCGGGCGCTCTCTTTAATTCTCGACGAGTTTTTTTTCGATTTGTAGTAAGAACTAGTAGTAGAGTTTTCCCTTCGTAATATAGCCCCCCCTCCTCTGATTTTCCCCCCTCGATGTTCGATCTTCCGTACAATCCTCTCCTTGCTGAAGACTCCGACCGAACCTCCGGGCGATCGGAGCTGTCTAGAGTTGCACTGTTTCCATGATGCGATTTTCTGCTGCGAACCTTCGATCATCGTCACGTGCGCAGCTTTTTTTTTTCCCTTGTGTCGGGTATCGTTTTAAAGTGCATGGATGCTACCCGGTCCCTCGTGATAGGCGTTTCTTCCCCCCCTGAAAGACGCCTCGAGACTATACCCCCTTTCAAGGCCTGTCAGACTTTTTATCGCCGTCTTTTTCCCCTTTCTCAGGTCGCGTCAATTGTGGACTCTTCTCTTCAATCACGGGGTGTGGTAGTTCTTGTTGGTTCTTTATTCCAGGACTTTCTCTCTCATTTAGTGTCGGTTCTTACGTGAGTCTGATTTTTCTTTCCCTGCTAGATTGTTTCTCGTCGTCCGATTTTGTTTGTTCTCCATTTTCACAGCGCCGCCCTTTTATAGAACTGCGCTATGGTAAAGCCATTTATCGACTATTCTTTTTTGTCTTTTCTCTTCCTTTTTGATCACGATATGGGTTTTTCTTTCAAATTATTCCTTACCCCTGTCACTGGACGAAGCGGACGCTCTCTCATAGATTTTTTTGACAAGATCAATCTTGTCCGTTTTTCCCTGTCGTTTTGTCTGTACTCGGTGGTGTTACTCTGCTCGCGTGGGACGATTGTCAGCGCTCAAGAGACGAATCTCCTCGGACTCGCGATGGTTATCGTTCTTTCCCTTCCTCCTTCTTGATTAGCTCCTTACCCTTATCAACGCCGCCTCAAGCCCCTCTTCTGTTTAAATCGCCGTCACGCCTGTATTCCCTCGCCTTAGGCAGCATCCTGACCTCTTCATTGTCCCGTGCTAAGAAGTTTGAGTGCGGCTGTTCTCCCTTTGTTTATAATCAGCTTTACGACCAGAAGTCTGACTTTTTTCTACCCTTTTCCACGCCTCTGGTACTCTCTAACGACATCGACCTTCTTTTTGGAAAGGGATGGTCTCCACTTGGCTGCTACTCTGAGACGGGCCCCCTTTGAACTTCCCTCCTTTTCTTTCCGCTGGTTATGAGGAAAAATTTATTTCCCGGGTGCAAATCCGCCCCTTATTCCTCTACTGGACTTGGCCCGTTACCCTCGCTAGAGGCTCCCTCGATTGTTTCAAGGCCTGTTTTGTCTCTGAAGAATTGTTGTATGAACGTTCGTAAGTCCTCCTGACAATGTCCCTTCTTCCCTTGACCCCTGGTCTATTTTGGCCCCGACAAGTTATTGTCTTTTTTAAAAGACCTGATTTTAAGGGTTCTGCCGCCCCCCTTTTCGGTCTCCGAGTACTCCTTCTTTCCTGCCGTTTCCTTCTCTTCCCCCCAATTTGTCGAGAGTTCGCCAAGTTACCTCCTTTTCCGTAGCCTCCCCTTTCTTAAGGCATAGCTTTCTGAGCGGAAATTCTCACTCTTCGACTTCAATTTTTTCTCTTTCACTCTCTCTTTCTCGGCCTGTTCCCGTTCCCCGTCTGGATTCGTCCTTTCTCCGTGTCGTGAAGACAGAGATGGTCTTCTCTTTTTTCCGTTTTTCTGGTTCCTCATTCCGTGTTTTTTCCCCTCCTGGCACTCCACTAACGGTGCTCTTGCTCCCCGCTCGTCTTTCGACTACTGTGAACTCCCGTCAGCCCGAGTCTCTAGTTATTCGGTTTGAAGAACTTTCCCCCCCTCTTCCTTCTCTTCGCCTTGCTGTCTTCGGTGTAGCGATCGTTCTCTCTTACCGAGGCATCGCGTCGTGGCTTTCGTTTGTAGGTTCTCTCCTTTTCGTTTTCAGAGTACAACCGAGTCACAACCTTTCACCTTTGACTTTTTTAAGGTTCTTTTTTTAGGCCAACCGATCTCGACCACTTTTTTCTACGTGCGGCTACTCGGCTTCGTCTTTGAAATATATATTCTCCCGCTAAGATGGAAGACTTCAATCCCCACATTCTCCGAGCCGCGTTTTTTCTTTTCTATTGATTTTTGAATTTGCTCTTTTTTCTCGTCTTTGCATGGATCTTTTTCCCTTTCTATTTCGTCGAGAGACTGTCTTTCCCGTTACTCTTCTTGAGACATGTCTTGAAGAGCAGCTACTTTCTTCCGTTGGGACGGATTTGGGTTGACTTTTGTTTC
>Ga0179593_1608798_pt1 | contig 11279 bp, 20 predicted proteins | sample CZODoug2_1_08_16_FD_185931 | JGI IMG/M metagenome (GOLD analysis project Ga0179593, IMG submission 185931) | Vadose zone soil fungal communities from Angelo Coast Range Reserve, California, USA - CZODoug2_1_08_16fungal (PacBio error correction) | ecosystem: Environmental > Terrestrial > Soil >... | reverse complement strand
CCCTCTCCCTAGAGGTTTTCTCCCGGGATGGACCTCTTCCCTTTTGCTTTGGCTCTTGTTTTTTTGAGCTTTCCCCCTCCTGCGCTTTTCCCTTTTCTCTGGCTTTCCGGGCCAACAGTGAAGAATCGCATTCTTATCTCTCACATCCAATATTTTTCTTCTCATTCTTTCCATTATGATTTTCCTACTTGCCAGGGACAAGCCTTTCTTTTTATGTTTCTTTCTCTTTGTCTTTTCCCTTCTTTATTCCCTTCTTTTCCCCTGAGCTTCCACAGAGCTTTTTGTGATCAGGCTAAGGTGCATATGGGACTTCCCGCCCTTTGCCGGTCTTTTTTTTCTTTTTTGTTATCCCCTGAGTTTTTTGAAGTTTTTTTTTTCCCTTCAGGATCGCTGATGTTAGGTTATGAAGACTTTTCCCTTTAACCCCTTTTTCCCCCTTTTCAAGCCCACTTCAAGCTTTCACCAGCTTAGATTTTTCCCTACCCATGCTAGCTCTTTTCTGATGCATTGTTTTTTTTGTTGGCGGGCTCCCCGAGTCGTTTTAGCTCGTGGCTACTCCCAGGTGTGCCTGTGGGAGATACGCCCGCAAGGTTTTCTTGCCAATATGCCTGCTTCCCGACCCAATTTCAAGTTCTTTTTTTGAGAATTATTCTTGGCTCTTTTTTCCCCTTTCACCAATGAACCTTCTTTTCGTAATGACGGCTTCCCCACTTACCTTTGGACTTTTCCCTTTTCGCTTGGGCTTCCCCATGATTTTTTTTGTTTTGATCGTTCTTCTTTTCTCTCTTTTTATACTAGTCCTTCCGTTAGTCGGGCTTCGACTCATATTTTACGCGGCCCTCTTTTTCGGTGGTCTTTCCCTTTTTCCTATCATGGATCCTTTATTGATTCTTCTCTCCCCTCCCTTTTTTCTATGGGCTTTCAATTTTTCCTTCCCGGATCTCCCTACTGATTTCCCCTCCCCCCCTCTCACTAGGCATCCTGCCGCTCTTTCCTCTTTATATCTCTCCCCCCAATCTCTTTCCGCTTTGAAGTGCTGGCCCTTGGGTGTCCTTCGGTCATAAGTTCAATAGATTCTCCGCGGTTTTCTCCATGGTGACCTTGCTTCCTCCCTTGAGTAAGTTCCTTTCTTTTTTTGACGATTTTTTCTGACTTTCTTCTTTAAAAAACTTTCGCTCAAGGAGGTAGGTTTTGCTTCCTTCCCCTTTCCCTTTTGTCGTTTCTCCTTCCCTGTATTTTGGCTGCTCGTGAACTTTTTCGTCCCCAGAGTTTTCTTTTCGAAGTAAACTTTTTTTTCCCCAATACGGGGCGGCCTCTAAGTTACAATTTGTTCCCTTCCCCTCCTTCGAGTCTTTTTTTTCAAGTTTTTTTTTAACCGCCCACTCCCCCAGCACCCCCTTCCCAGACCCCTTTCTTGTGCTCGTCTCTTCCTTTCTCCACGAGTCTGTTCCCGGATTTTTAAATGTTTTTCTCTTTGATTTTTCCTCTCCTAGGAGGCTCGCGTTCCCTCTTTTTTTGCTAGGCCTCTCTTTCCTTCCTAGACTCCCCGACTTTCTTACCCCGGGATCCCTGAACCTCTTCCCCTTACCGTGTTTCAGGGCTGGTTTTGGAGGTTCTTTCCCCTCCTTTCCTTCCCACAGTCCGCTCGCCCTTTTTCCCCCCTTTGCCTTTTCACAACCATTGCATCTTGACGCCCCTTTCGTCGTCCTTCCCAATTGGTGCGTTTTTATGAGAAGTTCCCCTTGAGAATTTTTTGTCACCCAAAGCGCCGGTAGCTCCTCTTAGCCCCCCCGAGCCCCCCCCCTTCTTTTTTCGAACCCCCTTTGCTTTCGAAACTGCTTTTGGCGTCCTTCCCTTTTTTTTTTGACCCTTCCCTAACCCGCTTGTCTCAATGAGCGAACCCAAAAAATGCGATAGCCCTTCCCATCAACTGGCCTTTTCAGATTACTTTTCGCTGCCCCTCCCCTCCCCATTGTTAATTTCTCGCCCCGTTCGCGGAGGAAAGTCAGTCTTTTTTTTTTTTTTGTTCGGTTTTTTTTTCGTGCTCTTGCGCTCTTCCTGAATTTTCTGAAGTTTTCTCTTGGGCCCGCAAGTCGTTTCATCCAATGCCCTGACCCCCCTTCCTCTTTTTTGAAATTCTTGCCTTTTTCTCCTCTCCTCGGCGTTCTCAGCCCTTTTTTTCATTCTGAAGATTACCAGAACCCCTGAGAAGTTCTCCTGCCAGTCAGGGTACGCGTTGTACAAGACAGATCCCCCCCTTTTGCCGTTTACCCCCTCGCTCCAGAATTTCCCAGTGATTCTCTTTGTCGCTTTTGGTATCACCTTTTCTTTTTTGGCCGCAGACAATCTCCGTCCTTGCGCTATTGTGGACTCCCTTTACAATTTTCCCCCTTCATTTTTGCCCGAGGTCTTCCCCCATTTTTTTTGAGGAATCTTTGCGGGAGGCTCCTTTATATCACTCTTTCCGGGCAGGCGTCCTCCCCATCCTCCCCTCAGAGTTTCCCCCTGAGCATTTTCTAATTTTTTCACACTAGTGGTTACTTTTTCTCTCTGACCTTCGAGTATCGTGATTTTTTTTTTCAGAAGAGCCTATTCTACGCAAAACAATGTCGACGGTCTACGACCTCCCCCCCTTTTTTTTCGAAAGGCTTCCCCCCCCTATTACCAGTCTCCGTCTGCACCGACGTCATTTCCCTCGAAAACCTTGCCTCTGACGACGGATGAGCAATTTTTTTTTCCTCCTCCCGCACGTCTACGACCTACCTTAAGCGCTTCACCTTGCACTGCTTTTTCTTCCTAATTGCAAGTGTGAGGAATGAACCCAACGGCTTTCCTTCCCGGAGTTTTTCCCCCTTCTTGCAAAGCCTCTGACCAGAATCTCAGGGTCCCCTCTCCCATTCCCCGTTTTTTTTGAAAACGCCCCCGACATTTTGCAACCACAAAGTTCGCACCAACCCTCCTTGACAAGTGTCTCCCCCCCCCCTCCCCCCTTGCAGAAGGAGCCTTTCCCCTTGGCCCGTGTGTGCTCACTCTCCGGCCCTGGCTCTCCCGTTGGTGTGTTTTTGAGTTTTTTAGAAGACAGGAGCTCTGAGTCTCCCCCTTAAAGCGCCCACCCATAATGTCTCCTTTTTGCTCAGCTTCTTTTCTCATTTCACGGGCTCCCTAAGTTCCACTTGCCTTTTTCCTTGGTGTTTTTTTTTCCACTTCTCACCCTTGATACGGATCAAGTGGTGCTCCAGTTGTATAGCTCCTGACTCCCCCTTCTTCCTTTTCTTCCCTTTTCACCCTTGATTTTTTAGTCTTTCCAGCTCCCCCCTTTCACTTAGTCTTCCATTATTAGTTTTGCGTGGCCTCTGTCTTTCCCCATGTGTTTGGCCAGTGCGATAGCCTAGATGGTTCCCTTCTTGGGAGGTAGCGACCGGCAATTGTTTTTTGGTTGGTTATACCTTTTCCAGTCTTTCCTTTCTGCCTTGGCTTTTTTTCCCTAGTATCGATGCTGCATTTTTGTTCAGACATTACTCGGACTCGTTTCCCCCTTTCTACATGCCCCCCCCTTTTTCCTTTAAACCTGCAGATTCCCTTCTCCGCGAGCATTCTTCTTTTTTCCTTTTCCGTTTTCAGCTTAGGTGTTCTTTCTTGCCCGAGTCGTGATCTGACTCTTGCTTTCCCTTGACTTTCAGACTCGCGCTTGTGGCAAGTTGTCAGTACCCCTCCCTTTCAGGTCCCCCCCCCCCTTTTCTCTTTTTATTGACACTTCGTTCCTTCCCCCCTGAGACGTAGCCCCTTGCTTTTAATGGCCCTTCCCCTTTAACTTCCCCCCTGGACTAGTTTCCCATTTGGCGCGTTTCACTTTCTTTTGTTATGTTTCCCTAACGGAGTCTAAGTCTGGCGCTTTTCTTTTCCTCTAGTTGGAGGCGTTCCTCCTACTTTCGACCCTGTGATGGAGGTGGTTCTTTCTTGTGGTTCCTGCAGTTTCTTTCGCTTGGCTGGAACCCTCCTTTGACTGAAGGCCTGTGACATGTAGGAATCCCTGATATCCACCTCATAAACCACTAATAGTTCTCTTCCCAGGTTCAGTTCCCGATTGGTCTCCTTTGACTCTTGTTTTTCCATAGTACTGATCCGAGCCTTTTTATTTTTTTCCCTTCCGCAGTTTTTTCCATTTTTTATCATTTTTCCTTCGGTATTTTTTCCCCACTCGCATCCCGCCCAGGACTTTTGCGCCTTCAAAACCAACCCGTTCGCGAGTTTCTTTCCCCTTTTTTTCCCTTGAATCAAATTTTGCGGTCCCCTTCCCTCCTTGGCAGTTCCTTTTCTTTTTGTGCGCGCTCGACTTTTTTTTTATGAAGTCCCTTTCTTTTCCCACAAATCTGAGGCTTTAACGCTCTTAACCTGACTGAGAGACTTTTGGTGTGTTTCTTCCCCCGGGCGTCTTTCCCCTTTTTTTTTCGATCACAGCCCCATTTACCCTCCGAAGCCTTCCCCGTTTTTGTATATTCTCATTGACTTGACTCTCGGCATTTTTTTTCGAGAACCCACTTTGCTTCCCTTCGAGGAGAAATATTCATAATATTCTTCCTCCCCTTTTGTGGATTCTTCTCTGACCAGCTTTCAATCGATATGACTCCCTGTCTTCACGATTCTGCCACACTCTTTTTCCCATTGGCCCCGTTTCCCCCCCTTTTTCTTTCTTCCTCACCCCCCTTTCAGTTCCTTTTTCGCTGTTTTTTTTCTCCTTTCTTGGCCCGGCCTCCCCGGGGGGAGAATTTCGTTTCAAGCCGTTCCTCTCTTTTTTCTGGACGGTGAAAAGCTTCCTTTTCCAGAAGCTCCCCTTTCCAACTTTTCTCCCCATCCATACGTTTACAAGTTTTTTTAGCGACAGTCCTTTCCCTCAAGGCGATCTTTTTCCCTTTTTTAAGTCGCAATTCCCCCCCCCTGACGCCCCTTTCTAGTCTTTGACGATGTTTTTAAAGAAAACTCTCCCCCCTTCCCCCACTTTTTCCCCTGAGTAGGATCCTCCCCACCATGTACAGCGAGGGTTGCCTTTCCATGAGTTCTCTTGCAGTTCTTCTTTTTTTCTTTTCTTGAGATCCAGCTTCCCCTGTCTGAGGCTCGGCGCCTTCCCTTTTAACAGTGAAATCTCCGAGTTCCCCCCAACTTATCCTAAAGTTTTTAGGCGTTTTTTTCTGTGAGTCCCCTCCGGTCCTCTTCCCTCCTGTTATCTCTCCCTCTCCCCCGACAACGCGCCCCTGAGCTTCCAAAGTTTTCCTAGATTTCTTCAACCACGCAACCTTCCCGCTTGTTTCCTTTTCCAAAACTCCCTCCCCCCCCCGACACCCTTGTTCTCGTTCCCGAAGTCCGATTTTCTTTCGACTTTCCCTATTTTTACGAGTACTTTCCCTCTCTCCCATTCAAGACAACCCTTTTTTTTTTCCCGTCTGGAATCCTTTCTCCCAATTTTTCCCTGGGCGCCGTGAGGGGGCTCCTAACTCTCTTTTTCTTAGTTTTTTCGACCTCTCTTCTTCGTCCCCCTCAGCTCCTGTTCTTTTGCATCCCTTAGCGTCGGCTTTCAGGAGGTCCTTCGGACTCTTTTTTTTTGAGTGAAGTTGCCCTTAACAGGAGAAGGTCGCTGTCTCTTCCCAAAACCCCCATGGCGTTCTGACGGTTAGGTGAATTTTCCCCCCTTTCGAAAAATTTTTTCGTTGTTTCAAACTTTCTCCTCCTATGCCCCTTCCTCAATTCTCGCGACACCCAGGCGCCCATGGTAAGATCACCCCAAAGAGTCTTCTCTCGACAGCGAGGACTACAATCCTTCCTTTTGGGCTCGACTGGTCCCCTTGGCCCGGAGGGATTCCCAACCTCTCATGGATTCCAAGAGTATTTTTTTCTATACCCTCTTTCTCTTATCAGGGCCGCGTTCCGCAAAGCATAACTTCTCCCCCCTTCCGAACCAGTAAATACCCCCTTGGGACCTTCCAAGCTTCTTTTATCCTCTTTTTAGAGTAACTTCCCTCGCCCCCCCATCAAAGCCCCCAGCCGGTGTCCCTCCTTTTCCCTTCCATGTGCGACGCCATTACCGGTTTTTTTTGCAATCTTTCTTTTTTGCTTTCGAAGTCCTTGCTTTGTCGCAAATGTGTAAATCTCTCCTCTTCTGCCCTCTTTTTTGGTCGAAGGTTTCGCTTGCCTTTTCTCCCCCGTAGTAATTTTTTTTTTTTGATTTGTTCACGGGATCAAATATGGAGTTCTTTCTCGTCTTCCTTCTGGCGCCATTTTTGGTTTCTGGCAATCTCTTTCCTATGGCTTTTTTTATTGCTTTTCCTGGAAGAGCCACTTGGCGGACTTTTCTTATTTGAGTTTTTCCCTTCTCGGCAGTGTTTCTCTTGACACACAATTGGTGTTTTTTTCTTATGGTGGATCATTGTGAGAGTTCCTCCTCTGCTGGGTGCCGGATGGACCTTCTCCCTTTCGTTGTTGGCCGTGCTCCTTACTTTTTTTTGTTGTCTCCTCGTACGCTATCGATGGGAGGCGGGTCCTTCCTTTTGCCCTGTTCTTTTTTTTTTGCCCGCCTCCAACCCCTTTTTTTGCAACATTTTTCTTCTTCGGCTCCTCCCATTCTTTCCCTGATATCATTGATCAGAACGGTTTTCCTTTCGCAAGGCCCCCTATTCCCCCTTAGCGCTGCAGGATCCTCCCAGACTTTTTTTTTACTCAAGCCAGCCCATTTCAGGCATCCCTCCGCAATCCTTCCACAACATGTTTCTTTTTCCCCTTCTTTTTATGAGCCCTACCCGGGGCCATGGCTATCCTCCCCGTGTAGTCCTTGAATGCTTTTCTGGCCTCTTTTCCTTCGATGGGGCGTTTTCCGCAATACGGGACTCTTTTTCCGACAGCTCGCGTACCTTCTTTGAGTCGTTGACTTGGGATGTTTCTTGTGGTTTTACGGATCCTGGCCCCTCTGTCGTTTTGATTCGTTCGTCCCTTGAGTGGTCTTTCTCCTAGTCTTTGGACAGCATTTCTCCTCCTCGCTGTGTGGTCCAAAGTTGCTGCTTCAAGTCGCTCCGTCTTTCAACTTTCCCTTTCCCACTTTTTCCCTTTTGACCACGTCACACCTAACGCTCTTTTAGATCCCTCCTTCCGAACGGCAACCCGAGATTTCCCCTCTTCCTTTGTAGATTTATTTTTGTGCGGCGTTGGCGTTCATAATTCCTTTGTTGGGACAGCGAACCCAGAACTGCCCTTTTTCCTTGTTTATCTTTCCCCCGGTCATTCCTTTTTTTCACCTGTTAGATTCCTTCTTTCAACCTTCCAGTGGCTTTTAGTCAACCGCACCGTTCTCAGGTTTTCCCCTATTGAATTTCCCTTTTTTTGCTCCTCTATTTTTTTTTTTCCTGATTGCCTTCCAGTAGTCATCCCCCAGCATCCCACCCCCCTAGGGACAGGTCCCCCCCCGCTCCCTCCTTCAAGCTAAAGAGTCTCTTTTTTTGTTTTTTTCCTAACGCCTTTTTTACATTTTCTCAACCCTTCCCTTTTTTTCTCCATGACCCCCGGTTTTTTTTCCCCTTTCCAGACACGACCTCGCCTTTTCTGGCTGCGTCTCTCCCTATATGGGGGCATTGGATCTCTTCGGCATTCCCCCCCCGTGTGGTTTGAGAGATTTTTTCCTCTCCCTGCCAACCCCCGGTTCTCCCTCAGACCGTCAACCTTGAGAGTCGTAGTGCCTCTTTTTCCAAAACAATACGTTTCATATTTCCTTTTCAATTGCCACCGTTGCGTGGTTAAGGTTTTCGGTTTATTTCAGCGTCCTCGTCCCGCGCCTTGCCTTTTTTGTCCCACCTTCTCTTCCGGTAGTCTTTTTTTACCTCCCTTTATTGTTTATCCTTTCTTTTGTGATTCTTCCTTTTCCCTCTTCCTAAGGCTTTGGTCGTTTTATCTCCTCCCCGGAAATTTCTTCCCTTAGACTCCTTTTCTTTTTTGATTTGCAACCAGTTGCCCTCCTTTAGCAGGGGGGCCCCCCCGTATTCTCCGTAAAGTTACCTTTCCCCCGTCTTTTAGCCCTTTCTCCAGTTACCTTCTTGTGACTCCCCCTCCCCGAATCGCTGTCCTCACAGTTGTCTGCTCCTTCTCCCTGCCCAACTCCCTCCCCCCCTTCGGCCAGCGGAGCATGCCAAATTTTGTCGAGCCTCTTTTTCCCGTGGATTTTAGTGCCTTTTTCTTTTTTTTTTCCGGGATTTCGGTTGAAATTGACCGTCCCCTTGTCCACGTCCCTTTCTTCTTTCTCCTGACCGGTTTCCCTTCTCAAAATTCTTCCCCCCTCACGCCCCAGAGTGCCCAACTCCCCTGCTTGAGCTTCCCAATCTTGTTTTTTGAGTAGACGTACCCCCGCCCCTTTCTTCAGTCCGCGAGTATTCCAGACGCCAAAAGCACGTTCTCAGACATTTCCGTCAACGGATCCCCTTTCATGGTCCTCGTTCCCCTCAAGCCAATTTTAGGGTAATACCTTTACCGTTTTTCATTCCTATCCTTTCGTTTGATAACCTTTCCGTTTTGTCTCGCCATGGCCCTTCTCGGAGTGACTCTCTTCTTCTTTCCTCATTTCACGTGCCCCCCTTTTGCGTGGTTCTTCCCCTGGCTTTCCCAAACAATGGCTTTCTTTCTCTCCCCACAGCTCTTTTCGGCTCACTCTAGCTTACTATTTTTTTTCCTTTTAGAATTTCACCTCCCTTCCATGATCATTTTTTCTCCGCCTCCGAAGGATGATCCTTTCTCGCCTTCATTTTCGCAGTAGGTCTTCTTCGAGTATGTAAGAGTTCCGCTTGCCCCCCACAGGATTTTTTTTTTTTGCGTTCTATACCCCCTCGGCGCCAAAGTCCTCTCTTACGATTTCTTCTCCTTGATCTTACCCCTCCCTCGAAAATTTTCTTGTCTTCTCCGGAACCTCCTGCAGCGTCAGCTCCTGCGCTGCGAGACTGGCCCTCTGATCCCCCTTCTTTTTCCCACCTCCTGCCCTTTCGTTCCTCCCCCCCCCCCCCTCTCGCCGCCTCGCCCCCTTGTCTTCCCCACCTCATCTCCTTCTCCCCACCGTCATTCACCCGCCCCGAGCCGTTCCCCCTTTCCCCTCCCTCCCTTCTCCTTTCCCTTTATCCTTCCTCTCTCCTCCCTTCGTCCCAACAACTCTCATCCCCTTCTTCCCCTGTAATTTCCCCCCACTTACCGCCTGTCTTTACCCTTCTCCTCCTCTCTTCTCCCCTCCTCCCCTCTTTGTCTTATCGCTCTTCTCGCATTCCCCACTTCGAGTTTCTCTCTGACCTCTTCCCGAACCTCTCCAGAAGCGATCCGTTATTTCTTTCTTGTGATCTACTTTCTTTTTTTCACTCTCATTCCCCTAGCCACATCCCCTTGAGTCTTTCTTGAGTCCCACATTCCCCTCGAAAATTATCCCTATGTTCTTCACAGTTCCTTCTGGACCGGAACCTACTTCTTTTGCCCGCTACCTCCAGTTTCCGACCTTTTGTAGTCTAACTCCCTCGCCAACAACGGACGAGCCCCCTTAAGAGGTTCTCCTTTCCTTCTTACCTTCTTTTGAGTTTATAAGTTTAGGCTGAGCTCATGTTTCCTTTTTCCATCCTCTTTTTTGAGAGCGATCTAGAGTTTTTTGTTTTTGGGAAAGGACATCTCTCCCCCCCCTCTTCCTCCTCCCTCTTGTGTTTCTTTTTTCTCTCATGTTTTCATTGACTTGTGGCTCTACAAAGTGGCCTTGTATTCAAGCGAATCGTGTTTTTTTTTTTCCTTGTTCCCCTTGTCTACTGATCTCGTTTTATCAATTTGGTTCAACGGCGGGTATATGTTTTCCCCCAATCTTTTTACCTCTTGCAATTTTTCCTTTTCCTTTCCATTCTTTAGCCATTTTTTTTCAATTATGGTGGAGATCGAGAGGCGTGCTGTTGAGTTTTTTTTCTCCCATTTGTTTTTTTGTTTTTTTCCTTTTGATAGTCATGTGTCCCTCCTGAGGGTCTCTTGTTAGTTTTTTCTTTCTCTACACCTTGGTTGTCTCCTTATTTTGTTCTTCTGTGCTCCAGTCGTTTTTTGTACCGCCAACGTTTTTTTTTTCCTAGCCTTTCTTTTTTCCTTAATTTCCTCCAGTTCGTTGAATATTTCTACTTTCATCGGACTTTTCCCACTAGTCCCCCTGAGTTAAACCTTCCCCCGACGCTCTTTTTACTTGAAATTCTTTTTCTTCTGATGTTTTTTTCTTCACTTCTTTCTTTTAAGCCCTTGCGAGTTCTTCATTTTTGTGAGCCTCTCGAATTTTGAAGGATTATTTTTTTTTGTTCCTTTAATCCCCTCAAGAATTCACAGAAGTTGTCCTGGTATTTCCTTGCATGAGCTTAGTCTCCCGGTCGGCTCTTTCTTAGAGCCGTCCACCCCTATTCCCTACTCTAATTACTTCGGTATCCCCTTTTTTCCCTTTTTCTTTCTCGGGTCAGTCGAAACTGTGAATGTTGTTTTTTTTTATTTCTTGATACATATCTTTAAAGTCTATTCTTTTCGTTCGATCAGTTTTTTACCGGAGGTTCCTTCCCCTACGGGATTCTACACCTCTATTTCTGGCCGCACACAGTTTCTGTTTTCTGTTTGAGTTCTTTTCCGCTTCCGCGACTTTCACATTCTCCTTACGAGGTCTCCCTCCCTTTTCACGGAATGCTCTTTCGGCACTCAATCTGACTCTCCCCTCTTCGTAACTTCTTAAGTTGCTGTCTCTTTTATTCTCCCAAAAACGCGATTTGTTTTCTGTCGGTTTTTTTCTTTGTCGGCTTGCGCTTCCCTTTAAGCCCCTCTCTCCCCGCTTTTCACACATTCCTAAGTGCTTTGCTTCTCATGGAATCTGTTCTTTTCCCATCTTTAAAATGTTTTTTCTTTTCAGTTCCCCGGCTTTGCACAAAACCGGTTCCAACCCCGTTTTGCGTCTAACAGGTTGTTGACTCAAACCCCCCCTTTAGGATTTTCTTTTCCTTGGCTGCCTTTCCGCTTGTTCCTTCATCTCCTAGGGCGTTCTTCTCAAGACGGCTTGCTTCTTCGTCCGCACCCACTCTCTCAAAAATGGGAGCTAACGTTCCTGGACGAGTGAGTCCCTTTTTGTCCCTGGGCGGCGCCTTTCACACGAACTCGTAACTTCCACTTCAACAAAGTTTTGCCCTTATCTTTGACCCTCTGTCGGTTTTTTTTTTTTTCGGCTTGCCTGACCATCGCCTTTTTTTCGAGCCTTTGATGGTTGGAGAAGG
>Ga0179593_1547282_pt1 | contig 11279 bp, 9 predicted proteins | sample CZODoug2_1_08_16_FD_185931 | JGI IMG/M metagenome (GOLD analysis project Ga0179593, IMG submission 185931) | Vadose zone soil fungal communities from Angelo Coast Range Reserve, California, USA - CZODoug2_1_08_16fungal (PacBio error correction) | ecosystem: Environmental > Terrestrial > Soil >... | reverse complement strand
CCAATTGTTATGGCAAGGATCGTCCTTTTTTTCCAAGAAGTTATACCTTTTTCCCGATAGTATGTCGTTATCTCCTAGAACCGACTGCCTTCGGTTCCGACCTGCACGGCTTTTATCGCCCCTTCCTTGAGCTTTCCTTCTGGTTAACAGAGGTGAATTTTCCCCTTCGGAGACAATCAGCATCCCCGTAAGATACTTTTTCTCGTTTAATTCAACACTTTCCCTCTTGAGCTTATGGTATCCCCCAGACCGTCGATTCTTCTTGTTTGCCGAATGGAGGCCCTCTGCTTCACAACCATACTGGTAGACCCTCCAGGACCGCTTTTTGAAATCCCTTTGTTCTTTTTTTCACTTCCTGTCCTCGCATCCACGCTGTCTCCCGCTTTCTGTTCGATCTCAAGCGATTAAGTAGTAGCCGTCAATCCTTATTTTGGGGCCTCCTAGTTCACCCTTGCCTCTCCCATTTCCCCCTGCTTCCTATCCTTTGGAATGGTTGCGCCCCCCTTTGGGAAGGTGATCGAGGCCGCCTACGACTTTTTTTAGTCGGTTCTCCTTCGTTATTCTCTTCACGCTTCATAGGGTGTTTGGGTACAATGTTAAGCTTAAGACGACCTCGCTACTTTTCCCCTCAGGACTCGCCGCCGCCTTTAGCTGATCTTTTTTTTGGTCGGACCCTCTTTGATTCCTCCGATTTAGTTTTCAATTCTGAGTTTTTTTTCGGGATTTTCGGCTTGGAGGTGGGGAACACCTCAGCTACCCAGTCTTGTTTTTCTCCCCCGACTTCCGGTTCGTTCGTCGGCCCCGCGGAGCTTTTTCATTTTCCAGTTTTTTCGCAAGCTTGGGCCAGGGGGCTTCTTACTACGTCCGTTAAACCCACGTGCTAGTGATCCCGACAAGCGTTTCCTTTTTTTTTGGGAGTCTCCTGCCTATCGTTCGGACCTTTGGTGAAACCGGAGCCGGCCTACCTCCCCCTCTACCTTGCGTGGTTCTTCCTCCGGAAGTAAGTACCTCGGACACCGTTTCGATTCCTGATTTTTGAGAGTCAGCCCCAGGACGTGCGTCTCGTGCATCCGGCAAACGCTTATTTAAATCTTTTGTTCTTTCTTCTCTAAGATGGTCTTCTGGCCCCAAACGCTCTTAATCGTTTGTACGGGGTGAGATCTTAAAGTTTCTCCTTTTGTTCCGGAGCCTCCTCTACGTCTTGCCCCCCTCTGATTTCTCCTATCCATCCCTTCCGAGTTAGTTCGCCCATAAGAACAGTTTTCAGCTGATTCTCGCTTAAAGGATTTGTTCCTTCCTTGAGACGAAGCGGTCTTTACGGGCAGTCTCCGGTGGCCTTTTTTTCATCCGAGTAATACTTTTTTGAGAGAGCTCGATTCCTAGACGACACTTTTTAACTCTCCCCTTTTGTAGACGAACGGCCTCTGGCGAGGAGTTCGTTCCCATTCTCTTTGGCATAATTAACTCAGTTTTTTTTTTCAGTGTAGGTTTCTTTGACTCCCGAGATTATTTAAAGTTTCGTTAATTTTTTCTGCCACGCTCGCCCTTACCCGCTACCCGCACGTCCACAGTAAATTACTTTCTCTCTACTTTTTGAGGGAGTTGATTCAGCCGGGGTGTGGCCAACTAGATTCACGAGTCCAGGCTCTCCTTGTTACGGCCAGCTACGGACTCGAAGCCTCCCGTCCCTCTGAGGAGTTGTTTCTCCGGGAGTGTGGCTATGGCGTTTGCGCTATTGCTAATGCTCGCCCCCACCCGAAACCATGATGCTTGCGCCGGCGCGCCTTTTCCCTCGGCCATTTTGTGGGCGAGTTTTTCTCTGCGCCACTTTAATTTCCGTCCTATCCCGTATTTTCCCCGTGGGAGCCCTGCCCTGATTTTTGCCCCTTGTCACATCTGGTCGGGGCCCTCAGGAGCTTCCCTCCGGCGCGCGCGACAAGTTTCCCTTACTTCAGATATTCCCGTGTTCCTTGTTTTTCTTGCCGCGCTCACGCCCCGCGCGCCCCGATCCTCCGTAGGGGGGCGACGAGGGCACAGCTCGGCATAGACGGAACTTCTCACCCCACGTAATGATGATCATCACGGGAGCGGCTCCTCTTTAAGCTTTCTTTTCTGTCCTGCGCTGGACCGGCTTTCTTGACCGGTGTTTCCTTTCCTGCCGCGCAAGGAACCTTTAATGTAGCCAGTTATTCGTCTCGTCCCCCAGCGTTCCGGATCTATCTCTTCTCCTTGTGAGGCTCCGGGCAACCGCGGCATTCGCGCTGGTCCCCCTTCGCGTTTTCCGTCTTTTTTTTCCGGTAGACACTTCCAGACTCGGGATCGAAGCCGGTCTCCTAGGACCTAGCCTTTCTTTCCAGAGGGGCCCGCGCCCGGTTTGATAATCCCTCTACCGGGAGGCGAAGATTTAGGCTTGCTTTCTTTTTCGTGTGCCCAGAGTTTCTGCCATCGCTGTTCTTGTGATAGACCTGCTGGCGCGGAGCGCGTGCTCGTTTTTTTTCCTCGGACCTTCCAGCATGGCCGCTACTCTCTGTGCTCCAGGCGGAAGTGGATGTACTGAGCGTCGTTTTAGCTTTCAGGTCTTTCTTTGACCCCCCCAACGCTTACAGAGATCCCTTTTTCTCAGTGAGAGTATGACGCTCTCGACGAGGTGGCTCCCCCTACCTTTTTCGCCGCCCGCCGCCGTTTCTGGCCATGTAGAGCCAGCGGTGGAGACCCCAGCATCATTTTGAGCGCGCAGGCGATGGTGCCGTCGAACCTCCCTCCCAGGACCCCTTTTCGTCTTTTATGCAATGAGCGTTTCCCCGTGGGCATTCGAGGATCGCTTCGACCGCTGAGGCCGTCCCCTTGCAGGAGGAAGGATGCACCGGACCCGACTCCGCCCGCGAGTCGAATCGCGTTGGAAGTAGCGTTGCGCCAGGTTCCCCCGGTCGGGCTTCAGGTTTCTTTTTTCCGGCCACGTCACGGGAAAGCGAATCATCACAGACGACGGTGCTCGCCTTCTTAAGATTTTTTGCCCCCCAGGACTTCCGTCTGAACGCCCCCGTTTTTTAGCTTCCTGCTCAGCACGACACCGTCTCCCCCTTTTTGCGGCCGCTTTTTTGCATCGTCCGGAAGGGAGTCGAAGAAGTCCCAGGATCAATTTTTCCCAGCCGCGCCGGCCGTAGCTTCAGGCCTTCCAGCTGCCAGCTCTCCAGCGATCGTTGATGCGGTATTTTCCCTCCTTCCTGGTTCTTTGCACTGTTTGTTTTCCAGATCTTAGTTTTACCGGGCGGCGCGGGCGCGCCTACCCACTGAAATGCGTTATTGTTAGACAGCGACGCTGTCCCCCGCGACCAGCGTGCAGCAAGGGGCGCATTCCGGCCCACGAGTAAGCCTTTCGTATGAGAACTCGCCGCCTTCCCGTAAGAATCCGAGTGCCCCCTCTTCTTCTTCGCCGAGGGCCGCGCCAAAGTGATTTTTTGCCTTGCCTTTCCTCCCCTCAGTCCCGGAAAGTAGCGTTGATCGCCCCCCCATTTAGATACGTTTTTAAGGTCGGCGCGTCCTAGGCTTCGTCTTATTGTTTCCCTCCTCCGACGTCTTCCTGGACGACTGCCCCCCTGGCCTGCCCGACCGCGCGTGCTTCTCCGAAATTCGTTCCGCGACCTTTCGCGTTTTTTTCCCCAAATCCACGTCTTCCCGCCCGTCGTCGACTGTCTTCACCCGCGCTCCCCGGCCAGGCCCTCCTTTCCGCTCACGAGTTGTCGTTATTCCTGATGGGGTGTGCCATTCTCCATTTAAGGCCCGTATTATTACTTCACGAGCCTTTCCACCCACGGGCACGTCCTCCCGTTCCTGCTCGATCCGGAAAGGCCGCCCCAGCCTTTTTTTCCTAGGTCCTTTGCCCTCTCTTCCCCTCCCCTGGCCGGTCCACCCCCTTAGGAGAGTAGGAAAATTTTCGAGGTGCTCACTAGTCGAGGTCCCCGCCTCCGTTAATAGGCCGCTACTTTCTCCATTCAATTGCCATTTCTTCACCTGTCCCGCTTAACGCAGTGGAAGGTGATGCTTTCTTCCGTGAAGTAAGAGGTTTCTTCCCGTTATTACCGCTTTTTAGATGTTTCCTCCTTTGTTCAGCGAGCTGTACTACACTCTTTCTACTTTTTCCTGAAAGAGACCTTGTCTTTAGGGAAAAAATCCGGAATTGATAGCATTCCCGAGCTTGAAAGCGCGGAGGAACCGACTTGTTTGTGCCCCCTCCTCCCCCGCGGTTTGGATAAGAGGGGCTCCCTAATGGAAAGGTTCGGGACGTTCTTAGCCCCTTAAGGTAGAACCGTCATATCCCTCTTCCCTCAAGAGGTCGCCTAGCTTTCGAGAGCGTACAAGCAATATCCCAGTTTGTCGTGGCACTGCTCATGCTCTCAATAAGGTCACCCCCGTTATCATGGTAATTACCCTCCCCCTTTGTTTGTTGAGACTGGTCCCGATTATCGGATGTCCCCTTTTTTTTCATGAAGCCACGGCCTAGACCAGACGGCGATACCAATCTTTGACAGTTTTCTCCTCGTGCGCGAATCTTCGAAGAGGGTACCGTTCCCAGTCTCTGGCCCCTGGTCCTACCTGAAGGTCCCTTCCTACGTCCCGTTTAGTTCCCAACTGGACGGTTACCAAAAAGAGCTCTACCTGAAAACCCCCGCGTAAGATCTTGCGCCGGGGAGAAAGTCCCCAGAGCCTTTTGTTGGAGACCTTTCCCCCCAGAGTGAGTTCCCCTTTTTCAGGCCGCGATTGTCGTTCGAGCCTTCTTACACCCCCACAATAGTCGGACCGCGTCCCGAACCTTCCACCCCGTCGATCTTTTCCTTCGAACTGTATCCCCCCCTCCCCCCTTGGATCAAGAGGGACAGGTGCGTTTTATCCCCCTCTCTTTTTTTGGTAGACGTAATCCTTACCCCAAAATGGCGTCTCGTGACGTTGTGCAGTGCGGCGAGACCCCATTCAATCTTAAAGTACTCAGATTGTGTTTCCCTTGCTTTTTTTCCTCATAGGAACGCACTGTCCCTCCCAGTCGTATGCATTCCCCTCGGGAGGTGAATATTCACTCGTTCTTTCGTGGGTAGAAGCCTCGGTCGTCTCATCTCCCCCTCAGAACCTCCCGGGCCCCACACCAAAGGGTCTCCCTAATCCCTGGCATTAGTTGATCGACGTGCATTAGGCCCATCCGTCTTTTTAGCCCCTCGACGTTACGAGGGCTTGTGCTTGGTCGGTGGAACCCTCTCAGTCTTGCCGACTGGCTGAACTCAATAAGGCCTTTTCGTTTTCTCGGGCCCGGCGGGGCGGGCCCAGGTACAGAAGTTGTTAGTCCCTTCTTTTTTACCAGGTCACCCAGATCCGACCCGCGGCTTTAGTCGAGGGGGCGACACCGCTACCTTTTCCGATGTCCCGAGCCCCGGCGAGGCCCAACTAAGCAACCCCCCTCTTCAACTGGGCCATGCGCCTCGCGGTGTGTTCCCCCTTTAGATGCTTGCGGGGAGAGCTTGGATTCTGGTACGGCGATACGAGGGTCTCCCAGTCCTTTCGTCCCCCCAACCCGGGATTAAAGATGGTAGAGTCCACTCTCTGTCCTCTGGCCAAGCGATCTTCTTTGGTTTGGTCGCCCCTGTCACGGATCCCCCGGTTCAATCCCTTTCCTTGTAGCAGTTTCACCACCTCGAACGAGCGATTACCTAACGAGTTTTTTTTTTTTCTTTTTTTATGGCGACCTCCCTGACCAACGCCCCACTTGTTCGTTTAGGATTTTTAGACCCTCCACTGCGACGTCCCCGGAGGATTATGTAAGTTGCCCGAGTATAAGGGGTATTTTCTTTGACCTTTTCCCTTGAGGTCGGGCGGATCGATGGTACGTACGGACCCTGCTTTCTTGAGACGTTTTGACGCACGGCCCTTTTCAATCCCCCGTTTCTTTTGGCGGAGAGACAGGCTGTTCAGCATCCCCCTCAACGGCGAGCCGTACTCGTCTTTTGATGCCGCGCAACTCTGCCTTGGCCTTCGCGGACCCTCCCGCTTTTCCCCCAGGTCGAATTTACCAGCACGTCAAGAACTCCTCGATTCCCCTCCCCGCGCTTTCTTTTTGTATAGGACTTTCGCCCAGGTGGTGCCCAGACCTCGACGATTCCTCCGATGTCATCTTGTCCCCCCTTCTTCTGATCTTAAGCGCGCCCTCTCGCCCCCCCGTGGGGAGGCACGCCCCATTTCAGCCAGGCGCTTGGGTGCTTTTCATTGGTCTCCTTTTTTCTCTTCGAGCGCGAACCTCCTTTATGTCCTAGGTAGTTTTATTTCTCGTTGGGATAAAGTCGTCGTAGTGGCCCCTTCCGTATTTTTTCCTACATTCACTGCGGGCATGGTTAGCGCTCTCCCTTCCGTCACCCTGCTGGTGACATCATGATGCTTTTTTGTTCGATGCGAATCGCCCCTCCTGTCTTACAAAGCCGTCCTTCCCCTGCGGCCGCTCCTGTTTCATCTCTCCCCCTCTCCCCTGCGGTGTCGATCCCAACCGCCGACTTTCATAGGAGGTCTCGAGATTTCTTACGATCGGCCGCACTAGCTGCTCGTCTTTTTTGCTCCTCACGGCTCGGGCACTCCTCTTTCAAGCTCTGCCCCTCTGTCCGGGATTTCATCCCCGGTCCGTGCGCCCCGTAAATGACGCTCCGGTCCCCTTTCTTATGACCCTTTCCAGTTATATCGCAAGATAGAGCGATTCCCCCGGCCCCCTTTTTTCCTCCTCTCTTTGTTTCTCTCTTCTCTTTGAACGAGCAGCCCGACTTTGTTAAACCTCGCTATTAGCAGTAGTAATTTTGTTCCTCAAATTTCCCACCGGTAGAACCTCGACTGCGAGACATAGCGGACCTTTCCACTTCGCTTTGAGAAATCATAATGTCGCCGCATTTTGAGGACGCTGGAAGATATCCTCCCCTTTCCCGGCTTCAACCCTCTCAAGCTAGCGTTTGATCCTGAGCGACTTCCTCGTTCCGCGACTTTCAGTTTCAATATAACGTGCCGAGCCTTTCCGAGGCTGACGTTTTCTGTCCATTGCTCGCGGCGTTCTAATTTTTCTTTCTGACACAGAAGGGGGACGTCCCCGCTTCCCCCTCCTTTCCCCGCCCAGGTTAGAGGCCTTCCCTTCTTGAGTGAGCACGACTCCGCACCTCGCCGCGGCTGTTCCTTCGAGCCCCATCGCAACAAGAATAATGTTCGCGAGGTCCTCATCGCAGAGGTCTGGACCCCCTGGTGAGAAACGCGCTGGTTCCCAATTTGCTCGTAATCTACTTCCCTTTGGCCTCTTTAGGAACTTTCTTCGAGCCGTAGGGATTCTTCCTCCGGCGGGCATGCTGAATTAGGGCCCCCTCGAGGACTCTAAAGACCTCCCCTCTCTCGCGACTTCAGTCGTGGACGGCGTTGGGCGTTTTTCAGGGTCCAGCGGGATTCGATTCTCTAGTAACGGGAAACTGAGAATAATCCCCCCCTCTACGGGTGTCAGTCCCTTTTTCAGAATTGCTGCCACGATGGTGCTCCATCCCGCGCCTTCTTCAGCACGACCCTCTTCCCTTTGGTCGTTTACGCGCCGCGAATCTCGCGCACGACCTCGGCCTTCGACCCCTTTCTAAGACGGTCCCCGGAGGAAGCGCAGCCTCAGCCTCGCCGTCAGGTTCGGGTCCATTTCAGCTGCCCCCCCCTTGCACCAGCTGGTTATTCGCAGACCTTGGAAGATGGAGGTTCTTGATAGTTCAGGGTGGCGCGCCCACTCCGGGGGCTCTCTCGGGAAACGGCAGTTAAGCGCCCCCGTGCACCCACGCGCTCAGCGGTATTGACTCCTTCCGTCCGTCGTGGATGCTTACCAGCTTTCCTGCCCGGGGGCGCGCTGTTTGAGAGAGCACTTCTTCTCGCCCCATCGCGCTTCCCAGAATCGATTTGCCAAGTTCCCCTTTCCCTCTTTCTCGAGGGAGTACGCGCCAAAGTTTGCGGCTTAAGTTGCCGGCTCGGTATTCCGTCTGCGTTATAGGAGTAAACTCTCTAACGCGGGTCCGGCGCGTACTCTTCGTCTCCTGAACGAGAATAACGAAATGTCTTTGCTGGATTCCCCTTTCCATTAGCAAGAGGCCCCGTTGTCGACAGAACCGTCTTTTCCCCTCTTCTACACGCCCTGTGCGAGGGGTGCCTCCTGGAAGGCCCCTTCGTTACCCCTCTCTCGCGTTCGCCCCTACTTGCTAAACCAGGCCCCTTCCGCAGCCTGTCACTCTATCCCCGGAAAGTACTTTGTTTTTTCTTTTGTTTCAAAGGCGAAGATTGCGGTCGTCTTCTTTTACTCCACGACGTTCGACACCACGTTTCATCCTTCGTTGCTCCCACGAGACGGAGGCGACGCCGCCTGGTGGCGTTGTCGGTGCCGCTCCTTTCCAGTCCTTTCTCAAATTTGTGTTGGTACTTGAAGCTTGGCGATGGGTCGGGGCTTGCACCCCTAAGACTTCCAAGCATTGACAGGAGTGATTCTTTTCCTCCCTTACCATCGATGAGCTTCCTTCCCCTTTACACCCCGGCGGTGTCCTGTTGAGAGGACGGTCTTTGTTTCCGAAGCCGTCTTTCTAGGTCTGACTGGAGCCGGATTGGGCCAGCCTCCGTTCGGCCTCCTCCCCGGCTGGCCCTCGAGAAGAGACTGTCGCGACCCATGTCCACCACCCTCTTTCGCCCTCCATTTTTCCGACTTTCCCCCAGGGACCCCGCTGCCACCTCCCTTTACGCAGTAGGAGTTTGCCCTTCCCTTTCTCCCTTCTTTTGTTTTCGTAGTATTCTAAAGAACCGCGCCGCCGGGATTCGCCTGTTTTCCAGTAGGACATTTGCCCTTTTTTCCTTCCCTTCTCTGAGAGGACTCCCTTGAAGAGTCCCAATTTTTCCTTATTTTTCTTTTCTTCCGTGGCCGTGCTCCCCCTTGAGTACCTTGAATCCGTTCATCCGGTATCTATATTGTAATCACCTTTGTTGTTTTTCTATCTATAACTCTTTCTATGATGGAAGGATTGTTCCTCACGGCAGAGCACCCAATGACGGCCCACACCAAGGTGGCCTCTCTGAGTTTTACTATTCTTCGCGCCCCATAGGGACTCCCCTGGAAGCCTTGTCGGTTCTAACTGGCGGCCCTGGGCCCCATAAAGGCGGCCTTTTCCTTCTTCCCAAATCGGAGGACGAAACCACACCGCGGAGATCGCCTTGCACCAATCTCATACCTCTATAAGCGCGGGCAGCTCTCGGGGAATGCCTACAGTAAAACGAGACATCTTTCCCATTTTGGCTTTCATGGCCTGATTTACAGACTATTCTCTTTCCCCCATTGGACCGAGTACGCGAGGGTCGTTTGGAAGCCTTGGTGTAGTAAAACCAATTCACATCCAGTTGTCCCCCGCTTTCAACGTCCTCGCGGACGGCAGCCTTTCTCTTTTCCCTTCTCACTGCCCACGACTCTTTACGCGGAAAGTCAGCTTCTTTTCCCCGAGCGATTAAGGGTAGCGCACTCCCTTGAATTTCCTTTTTCTGTCCTTTAGCATATTTTCCCCGTTTTTTTCTGCCCTCGCCCCCCTTTCCAGACTAATCGAGCCTTTATGTGTCGCCGTGTCTTTCCTTTCTGACGAAGCTAAAACCCCGGTCACCAGTAGCGTGCCTTTCAAGTCTCGTGGGCTTGAGCTCCCTGTCTAGTTTTTGCCCTTTCTGTGAGAAACTTTAGGGTTTTATCCTTATGATTTCCTACCCTTTTTTTTTTTTTCTTACCCCTTACCCCCCCACTGGATCTTCACACCATAATGACTAGAAGACTTCCCTTTTCACCCCAGCCCGTTGACATCCAGTTCCCCCTGTACCACGACCTAGCCACCCGCCTACCTCATTCGCGAAGACACTTCTGTAGGCTCTCGCATTTTGTTCACAACCTCTCCAGGCTTGACGACCTACTTTAGTTCACGTGGCTTTCGAGATTCGACCTCTTGGCGGAGTGCATTCCATGCTTCGTCCCGTCCCCTTCCCGGAAGCCTTTTCGGCTTCAGGTCCTCCCCCCTCCCTTACCGCTCCGACCCGCTTTTCGTAGTCTTATATTTCGACACTTTGACGGATGAGAACCGACGTCCCAAACAAACCCCGATTTTTCTCATGATCGTTTAAGGTCACTTTTCTCTGACGGGGGAGGCGATTTTCTGAGTTCTTTTGGCTACGCGGGGCGACGTCGCTTCCCCCCCTAAAGCTGTATTCCCCTGCTCGCGTGGGAATAGGGCCATCTTTCCTTAATCTTGGTGAACGGGGGTTTTTGTCCCGATTGCGTTCCCGTATCCGGAACTCCTCTAAGTATTGGCCAACCTCCTCGATCCCATACCCTTAAAGAGTTCTGCGCCTAGACCCTTTTTGAGTTCCCTGGCAGGCTTTCAAGTGAATTCGCCTTCCCTCCGGTCATTCCGCGGAGCGTCTTCCCTTTCATGATCCTCTGGGGTTTCCTTCCGCTCGGCGTGCGTCGATTCGTCCTCCCGTTCAGAGGAAGAACTGACTTTTCAGTATCAAGGTTGGTATGTCTGCGACCTCGGGCAGGAGTTCGCCGGCGAGCACCGGCTCGTGGTAGAAGTCTATAATATTTAACCCCTTTTTCGTACCCCTTTGACTGATCCTCGAATCTTCTTCAAGTGATGTAGAATTTATCCGTCCGACTCGACACCTTCCGAATAACCGCCCGTCAATCCTTTTGTCATCCCGTCTTGCGGGAGGGGTCTCTCGTCCATGTTTTTTGACTCGTATCGGCCCTCATGCGAGACTTTCTTCCGTTCGGTTAAGTGATAAGTCTTCTACCCGGTCCTAATAGTCTGCCCTCTCTATTATATCTCACTCTCAATTCATAAATGCGCGGTTTTGGTGAGATAATGATGCTCCCCTTTTACTCGCGTAACATGCTTTGCGCGACCGGAGTAGAGCTTTTCATTAGGCATTGAGTTGGTGAGCTAGTGTGTATATCTTTCCAATTCTTTAATCGTCGAGCTTTATCCTCTTTGAACTCTGGTCGCGCGTCGGCGGTTTACCATGGCGTCCCTCGATTCCACTGATCCTCTGACGAAATACACTCCTCCCCTTTCTTTTTTATTAAAGCTCGGAGAGTCCTTTTTCCCCCGTTTTTAGTTCGCGCCCTTTCGATAAGACCGAGAGCGTCTCTCAGATCGAAGGACCTGATTTGGGGCTCCTCGTCCCTTCCCGAGCGAGGCCCACTCGCCGACCAATAGTACGCCTAA
>Ga0179593_1507682_pt1 | contig 11279 bp, 17 predicted proteins | sample CZODoug2_1_08_16_FD_185931 | JGI IMG/M metagenome (GOLD analysis project Ga0179593, IMG submission 185931) | Vadose zone soil fungal communities from Angelo Coast Range Reserve, California, USA - CZODoug2_1_08_16fungal (PacBio error correction) | ecosystem: Environmental > Terrestrial > Soil >... | reverse complement strand
TTTCTATTTCCATTTCTATCGCCTGCTCCCGCCCCATTACCGTGATTACTTCCACTCTTGCGGGGTTTGAATTTCCTCACCCGTGATGTTTCCCCACCAACGGCGTCGTTCGAGTGTCGAAGACGTAACCAATGCGCGGGAGGTAGGTTTTTCTTGTCAAGACTTCCACCCATTTTTCTTTTTCCCGCCGTCCGTTCCAACCCGTCGCCGTGTAAGCTTATTTTCCGCCCCTACACACCCATCACAAACCCACCCTCCACCCGCGCCACCCCACTTTTTTCTCGCACTTGCTTCAGGTTTGCTAGAGCCTGACAGCAAAGGCCCCCGCGTCCCTCCCTTCGCGACTCTTTTTTTCCCTGGCATCCGTGAAATATCCTCCTCTTTAAAGGATTTCCTTATTCGCTATGGGGTTACACGTAGATAAGGAAAGGTGCGAGTGGTTAGTCACCTTGCCCCCTTTCTTTCCCGACTTGCACATTTCGCAAAGGGTTTGCTTCCGAGTGGTACCTTGACGCGGTTACCGGTAAAGGGTCGAATTTAGTTTTCCCTGATTGACAGCTAGCCCTTGTGGTGGTGAATTTTTCGTGTCCCTTTTGGTTGCCTTCTTCCTCTTTTACAGTCTTCCTGCGCTCGGACGGATACATTTCACATTTGACCGCCGTCTCGGAATTTCCCCACCAGGCCCGAGGACTCCCCGTTGTTTGTTTTTTTACAACCCCCGTTACTTTTCGGCCCACTCACCTTCAAGGGGGCAATCGCGCGTACGACCCCCTTCATGCCCCAGGACCGCTTGGTTCCGCGGGCTGGCCCAACGCTTGTAATTAACCGTTCGTTACGGGCGCGTTTGTCTCCCCCTTTCTTTTTGGTAGCCTTCACTTCATATTGATACATCTCCGTCTGCCTTCGAAACGACCATGGTTGCGTCTTCCTATTCCGTTCTAAATCCTTTTTTACCAACATCCAGTGGGACTTGCCGATCCTCGTTTACTTGCTGCCCCGACCCCCCCATTTGCGGTTCGTCGGACGCATTTTCAGCAAAGCCTAGGAAGGTCAACTACCATCCCCCCTTATCTTCTTTAGGGTTTCAACCACCCCCCCGAATGATACTTTCCTCTGTTCCCTTATCCACTTTCCTTAGAAGTTTTTTCCTACGTTTGAAGACAGGTGCCCTAGTGCCTTACGCTGCGTTAAGGGTCGGGGTCGGCTCCGGGGAGCCCTGACTCCCTTTCACCCCCTTTTTTTTCATTTCGGTGTAGGCGCGCCCACTGATTCTGCTATACCGGCAATAGTAAAGCTCCGTTTTCCCCTGGACAGTCAGGCATTTTGTTTTGATTTCAAAATTTTGGTCTTTGGTTTCTAGCGGCAAATGCATTTCTTCTCAGTGGGTCCCCACCTCCTTTGTAGCTTGTCATTGTCTCCAAAGAAGTGTTTCTGTCCGGGTATCGTCCGTCATACACTGCTTTTTTCTGAGCCTTTTACCTAGAACTGCTTTACTGCATACCTTGTTTTTCCCCCCATTTCTTCCCATTTGGCGGGGGATTTGTCAGAAGGTTCAACTCTCATTCACACTTGTGTTTCCAAGGGTGAAATCGCTCCAAATCGAGAGGAGCATGTCTGTCGCATTCCGGGCCTGTGCTTCTTTTTTCTTTTTTTTTTTTTGGGAGAAGCCCGGTGTAATTTTTGTCCCTTTTTTCTTTCTGTCTGTGACATGAACATCACGCCAGTATTTTTACCTCTAGAAGACAACTGAAATGTTCGACTAATCTCCTATGGCCTGCCTTGTCTTTTTGTCTCCTCCCTGACCCTTTCTTTTTAGGTAATTCCTGCAACTCTTCAAAGATTTGTGTCCCCTTGCGCCAATCACAAAAGAAGAGTGGAATTCCGCAGGGCTTTGTTCATCATGAGACCTCGCCTCTTTTCCTCTCGTTTTTGTTTTAGATCTCGTACACATTGGTCTTTAAAGGATGCAGGCCCCCCAACTTCTAGCGAAGGTGCCCTCCTCTGATGTTGTCGAGCCTGAAGTCCAGAAAATATAATTTGGGGACCACCCTTTTCATTGTTAATATTCCGTTACGAGATTTCTCTTTTTGAAAGCTTTCGTTCAACGTTTAGCTTCTCTCGTTTCTCAAGAGTTCCCTACTGCTTTTATTTCATTTCACCAAACCTACCTCCCAAGAAAATTTGCTGTTTCTCCTTTTTGGCCTGAAGTTCCCGAGGAATACATTTGCCTTCTCTTTTTTTGATGCCGCGGAGACCCCTTTATCTTCTTTCCCCCCTTTCTGGATTACTTGACCCTTGCGGACACACCCCTCCTTTTTGGAAGAGTGATTTTAAAGTTAGTCCGAGCCGGGGTTGTTTCAAAACTCTCTACCAGAGTGTTAGTTCTTTCCCCCCCACCCGCCCCGCAAATCAACCCTGTTCTTTCCCTTGAGACGCTATATAGGTGCCCCCAACCGACAGTTGGCGTTTTTTTTACGCCCCTGACACACTACCCATCTTTTGCCAGGCCAGACCCCCCCCACCTAAAAATTCCCCTGACTGCCAGGACTCCCCCCTCTTCCTGATGTCTCAGCCGTGAATCATGTTTTCTCTTCCCAGGACTGTTTTTTGTCCCCAATTGCTACCCGTGATCCGTTTTACACCGACCCCTAAACGTTTTTAAACTCGGCCAACCTTTTTGTATGCCGGGCTGATTTACATCCCCCTTTCGGAAGGGAACGACCCAGAGGAAGACCCTGTCGGTGTCACCTAGCCGAGCACTGGTGTTTGACTTGATTGACTTATTCGCGGTTTTATGGATCCCCCCCCCCTTTTTGTCCCCATTTCTCCTCAAGACTTTTTCTACCAAGCCAAATGTTTGCAGGCCGGGGAACTCCCCCGTTAAAGATATCCGATAAAGTCAACCTTTCGCTTTTTCGGTACCTCACGAGAAGCAGACTCCCCCCCCCACCTTCTTTTCTCCTTCTTCTTCCAAGCTTCTACAATCTTTTCTTTCCCTTTTTCACATTTCTGACCACCTTGGAGGAACACCTGCCCGGTCTCTGAAACGGTTATTTGGAAAAGCTCTACACACGTTTCCCCCTCCTACAATCCCTCTCGTACCTGGCATCTGTCAGCAGACAGAGATCACCTGAGTGCTCTCAGCAAGTGGATTGTAACCCCCCGGGGGTTTTCTTTGCATGGGTGTACGACCTTCCTCCTCGTCGGTCAAACTTTTGGATCAATTACTTTACGTTTACTCGATCTGCAAAGAATTCACCTCTAGAGCACAAAAGGGACTCTTTTACAGTCCCCTTGACTGTCATAGGATATGCGTCCCCCTTCTAGGACTTTTTTCCCCCCCCCTTCCACACTTCCTCGTAACCTGTTTATTATCTCCCCCAAATCTCATCAACCCCTTTTAAAAATTGTACAGGAATGTATCCAAGAATCTACGCCCCCTTCTCTTATAATTAGGTCCTTGTTCCATACCCCTTTCTATCTCCCTACCCCATCCTTTCTCAGAGTCTTCCTTATGAAACTGACTTCAAGCTCCCTCCGGCGGAACACCGTGTCTCTTACAGGTCCCAGTGAGCTTCTACGCCAGTCCTCCCTTCCTTCGTTTCATGCCAACGTCATCTTTCCAGGAGTCCTTTTAACGGAGCGGATTTCAACAAGGGAGATCATCTTGACCGGCCCCTTCCAGACGCGAGTTTCTTTACTTTCTCTTCTGCTTGAGGCACGGTACGTCCTTTTTTTGAGATACACAGCTTTTTCCTTTTTTGTCACTTTTTTCTCCCCCTCCCTGAGTCGTGTAGTCAGAGGTCTTTTCTTGTCTTAGAGTTGTTGCCCCATTCCAATATGGTCTTTTTTATATTTTTTCCTACTATCGTGTTGTTTGAGAAGCTATCTACGCCCCTTCCCCATGGACAATACGTTCCCCCTGCATCCCCCTTTCCCCTTCCCTTTCTCCACTCCCCCTCTTGTCTTTTTTTCTCCTTTTTTCCACGTCCCCACGCTGAATGTATCTCCCAACCCACCGCGTATCTTGCCTCCGCTTTCCATACCAGTAACCCCCAATTCTTCGTTTGATCTGTATGTCTTTTTAAGCCCTCCACCTCCACGCGCTTTCTCTGTTTTTCCCTCAAGTCTCCTTTCCCCCCCTTACTCCGTTTAATGCTGGGAAGTTTTCTGAAACTCCCCCCAATTACGTAAGGATGCCCACGAAAGTGAGACTGGAGACTTTTTAGAAGGTTCCTCTTCTTGCATCCGGCCTGTAGTGGACATCGGAAATTTTCTCCTTTTCTCCCAGTCTTTTTGGATCTCTCTTGGATTTCCAAGTCTATATAAGAGACCTTGCTGAGGGAGTCAAATTTAATTGACCGTCGATGCAAACCCCCTTTTTGGATTCTCTTTTTTCTCTTACCTCTGACTCCGGTTACCGGTGAAGTTTTTTTTTTTTTTCTCTTGTTATCCCCAAGTTACCCCTCTCACGTTTGACCTTAGGAGATTCTTCAGTCTTGGATTGTTCGTCTTTGGTGCCCGCCTGGGTTCTATTCCCTTTCCCTCTATCATTCTCCCCCTTTGCCGAGCTCTGCCGGGTCCTTTCTTTCCCCCCCAGTCCCCTCTTCCCACCTTTTTTTTCCTTTAATAAACCCTTAATTCTCTGGTAACTGCACCGTAAGGGAACTTTCCCCCGATTCTTCTCTTCTCTTTACGCCCCTTGCACCTTTTTCGACTCCTCTTTTCCTTTCCAACTTTTCCCTCACGGTCTTGGGTTTTCTCCCCAACTTTGCGAGTAGCAATGACATTGTGAGATTCTCCCACTTCCCCTCCCTTTTTTGCGTTCTTTGGGATCCCTCCCTCCCTCACTGAACCTATTGTGCTTCCTCCGTTCGAGTGGACTTTCACCCAAATTAGCCTCTTTAAATCCCTCTCTCCCCCCTATGCGCCTTAAGGTCAATCTCAGAAAAAACCACCCCCCTTTATATTCTTTCTTTTTTTCCCCCTTACCCCACCCTCTTTCTGTCCTTCTTTCCTCTGTCACTTTTCCTGGTCCTATACGTGGTTCTCCCGCTCCCTCCTTGAGAACATTTGCAGGCCCTGTTTTATGGTCGTGGTTTTGTTCCGGGCGTGTCCCCTACCCCCCACCTCCCCTTTTTTCTCCTCTGGTCCTTCTCTCCACATGTCTTCTGCCATTTTCCCGAAATCTCGTCAAGTCCTGACAGTCAGTTGACTTTTTTTGATATTGCGGTATTGGATGGGTCGGAGTTTTGGTCCGACTCTCGCGAATTCTCCCTTTTGTGCCATCCCTACTGTAAGTTGTCCTTGAATACCCCCTCCCTGTTTGATTTTTCTTTTTCTTGGGGTTTCGATTTCTGAAACTCAATATACCCTGTTCCGCTCTTCTTTGCCATAGACCCGTACGGAATCCTCTTTTCCTTCTCCATTTTTCTTCTTTCCTCCCTTTCCCATATCTCACTTTTTTCTCCTCTTCCCGGGACCCCGTCATCCTAAAATCTCGAAGGCAGACTTGTAGCTCCTTGTTCCAGTCCGTGCTAGAGATGTTTCAGGTTTTTCCTCCTGTCCTTTTTTTTAACATTGCCCATCCTGCAGTATTACCGATCGACGCTCCTTTTTACCCTCTCCCCCTTTTCTTCCTCCCCCCCAACATCTCCCCAGAGAGGAGCATATTTCGTTCCGTAGAATACCTTCCTGGTGCGTAGTAAATCGCACAAGCTTAACATCTTCATTTGTTCCCCTTCAACCCCGAAATCCCCACCCCACTTCCTATTCTTTATCCCCTTTTCCCTCTTTCCTTGTATTTCTTGAAATACTTTCCCGCCCTGCTCCTTCTCTTCTCCTACTACGTTTGTTGGGTTGTCCGATCTCTGTACTCATTGGGGCCCCTTCCAAGGTCCGGCCCACCCCCCTTCCCTTTTTCGACCGTTGTGTGCCATCTCTTTGGTTGTATTTTGTTCGGCGAAGAAACTAGTACGCAGGAGGATACCTACCGCCGGCTTTTTGTTCTCCTCCTTTTTGCAGTCTTTTTTTTCCCTGGGGGACTCTTTAGTCGAACATGCTCTGCTTGTATATTCCCTCAGGGTACATACTTTTTCGTCATTTCCAAACACTGAACAAGAAAACCCTTTTTTACCAAAACCCGTTCTACTCCGGGTGCAGGAACGACATCCCTTGCTTCTCGCTTTTGATTCTCTCGAGTCCGGGTCCTCCCCTGTCATTCTATTGACGTGGACCCCTACCCCTCACCAACTTGAAGAGGCTTTTTCTCTTTCAAACTCGTAGATGTTTTTTATTTAAAATTCACCAGTTCTCTTTTTCCTTTTCTCCCCCTCTCCCCCTGCAACCGCCCAATTCCCCCTTCTTTTTCTGACCCCTTTGCCCTCACACATATACTTTAACAAACTTTTGAAAGATCATTCCGCGATGGCCCGATCTATCCCCACTGTTTGCCCAAGATTTTTTTCCAAAACTTAAAATCCCCTTCAGTCCTTCGTACGAAGAGCATGTAAGTATGCAGAAATCATGTTTCTGCTGCACCCCCCTGTTCCAACCGTGCTTCTTCCTTCTTTCTCCCGACCCTAACTCTTCCTAGCAACTACTGGCCCCACCCCTTTTCTTTTCATCTTTCTTCTCGGTCCAGACCCCCGATCGGCGTTCTAGTCCCCAATCCCAATTCGCCATCTGTTTGTAGGGTGTCCTTCTGATATATTTGGTTTTTCTTGGACTTTTTTGATTTCTTCTTTCTGCCCTGTCAGAATGCTCGAAACCCCTTCCCCCACTTTTTTCGGTTCCCTCCCCTTTCTACGGACTGAAGAACTTTCCCACAAATATGTTGTTTTTAATTAACGGTACCGCGAAAGCGGCTACGCCACACTTCCTTTTCGAATTTCTCTCCTCTTCTCACTTGGTCATCGTCGACCTCAGAAGGGTAGCACCCTCGTCGTGAACACCCGGTTACCAAGTCCTTTCCCCCCCTTCCTCTTAACCTCCCCCTTGGTCCTGTGCACTGGTTTCCGAATCGATTGAACCGTGAGGGTTAGTTTCCGAAACTTGAAACTGTCCCTCCCCAACCTGCCTTTTTTCTTTCTCATTCCCCTCTCCTTTTCCCATGGGAGAATATAGCGTCCCATCTCCTGAAGACGCTCGCAGAAAAAAGGGACCAGTACCAAGGGACTCCTCTCTTTCTTTTCAAACACTTTTTTTTAGGACTGGATCCCATCCCTCCCTTATCTTTTCCCTTCTCACAATATATCCATCGACCCCCCCCGTTAAGAAAGTTCTCGTAGAGAGCAATTGTCTCTCCCACCTTTTTATTCTGCGTCTACCCCATTCGATTACCCTGATCCTCTTTTTAGGCTCGAGGTTCTTTAAGTGATGCCAACGGCAAGAGATTAAAGATTACAACTGCCCCTGTCTCTCCCGGTCTCAATTCCTTATCAATCGTTCATCCCTTCTTTGTCGTTACTTTTCCCCACAGTTCCTTTCCCCCCCCTGGTCTTTTTTTTCACTGCGTCTTGAAAAAGGAGACTTGTGATTTGTCTACCAGGCTACAAAGCGAAAGTGGGTTTAATGCTCGAATTTTTGCTTTTATCCTGCCTTTTTTTCTTCTTACATTTCAGCGTTTTCCTTTTTTTCCCCCCTTTTCCCCTGAACCTCTTTTCCTTTTCCCGCGGTATGTGGACGGGGAGTGTCGCTTTGTGGCACATGTCTCTCATCATCTTGTTGTGTGAGAGATATACCCCTAGTCAACCCCCCTGCCCCCCTTCCTCTTACACCCACTTTGCGGGTTGCGTCGTCAACCCCTCCCCCCTTAATGTCGCCCCAACCCAACGGTATCGTGCTCTTTTGCTCTCGAAGAGTAAAACCACTGAGGCTGGTGGTGGTAAGCTTAAACATAACTGCGCTTCCTGTTTTTTCACTCCGCTCCTTATTTCCCACCCTTACTCCGTTCCTGGACCTTTTTTCTCCAACTCCCATTCCGTGAGGCTGGCTTCCTCCCCTTTGATTGTGTAGGTACACGGTAGAAGTTTGTGGTCCTTCCTACTTCTTCGTTTGGTTGAACCTTTATTAGTTTTTCTCCTTTCTTTGTCGTGAGCGCTCTTTGCTTTCCACCTGTAAGTTCCTCGCCCTTATGTTCGAGGGGAGGAATTGCTCTCGACAGGAATATGTCATTTCCGTCTCTTTTTATTAGGTCGAATTGAAGGGCTCCCCCCCCCCCTCTCATTGTCGAATGGCCAGTCCTTCGATTGACATCTCTTCCTATTTCTTTACAATGGGGACTGTTCGAGTTTCCTTTTTTTATATTTTGGGTCTAGCGCCTGCGATGCGGAATACATTCTCCTTGACTCGGATGCCGTTTTCGACCCTTCCCCTCCTTCCCTCCCCCGTTTTTGTTCTTTAACTTTTCCACCCTCCCGGAACTCCACGAGGGAAGAAGGCTTTCTCGTTTTGACCCCATTACTGCGTTCTTCCCGTCGGTCCCTGGTGATTCCGTTTTCTTTTCCCTTTCCCGGTTTGTGGTTCCCCTCTTGAGGTCTCCTTGAAAATCTAGTGATCGCTTCTAAGTCTGTTACCCGCCTTGCTTTTTTTCTTCCCGTTCCCCCCTCCTCCTGCCCCTATGTACTTGATAGTCCGTTAGAACGTTTTTCCCGACCCCATTTGCTTTATAGCAAGGACGAATTTTCACGGCTCATCAACGCGAAGTTTAAGGTCGCACAAAACCCGTCTCTCGGCTTAGGGTCTTCCCCCTCCCCCCCCCCCCCCTCCCTTTCGCACCCTTCTTTCCTCTGGGTCATGTACTGGTCTCGATACCTAAAGTGGGAAAAGAAACTTTTGTAGTGCTACTTAGGGGGTTTGGACTTTTGAATTCAGCCCCCTCAAACGGTTGTTTTACACTTTTTTCAGTGCTTTTCTTTTCTTTCTCTCTCCCTCGTCCCGCCCCTGGTCCCTCTGACGTTTCTTTGATTTTCTTTGCTGCAAAGAGTTCTGAGGAAGGTGCACCTCGCTTTTTTTTTTAATCTATTCGCCTTGGACATCCCCTTTTTAGCTTGTCCTGGAATACCTCCGTTGACCTTTTTTTTTTTCGTGGGGTAGTGGGGAATTACCATCTGAGATCGTCTTTTGTTTCCCTCCGCCTCTTGCCTACACGAGTTTCTCCACTCCCCCACCCCTTGCGGGATGTCAGCAAGGTTCCCTATATTTGCACAGTGGGGAGGGGGGGTCTGATCTGGGCCTCGGCATCATCAACCTCGATCGAATGTATGCATCTGTTAGCAGTGCCCGTGCTAGATTCAGTCCCGGGTTAGTCCCCCCTTTTTGTGTCGTTTTTTCCTGAAACAGAACGTTTAGTATCTCTTCCGCTCGATTCGAACTTTGACTAAATCAAACATCGATGAGCAGGAGAGTAGTGGGATACCTTAACATCTTTTGTCTGTCCCCCCTCCCCTGCTTAAACATCTTCTGTCTTCCCCCTTTTACCTGCCCATCCCCTCATAGGACTTGGCATCACTTCTAATGAAGGGACTGTACTGTAATACGACCCTGAGTAAATAGTTTTTCCTCCTCCGTTGTTGGTTTTTGAGCTCTCTTCTCCTTGGGCGGTCTTCACTGCTCCTTGCAAACCCCTCTGCGTTGAATGCAATCCTATTCAGGGTGTCCCGTTTGGTTTTTCGACGAAAATATGTCCTAGTTTGTTCTTGGATTACCTGCCTGATGTTCTTTTCCTACTTGAATAGAGTTCCGTCTCCGGCTGCATCTGGTTTCCCTTCGCCCTCGAGCTTGTATATTTTCTAGCGTAAATAGTGATGTTCCAAAACACTACATCAATTGAAACCCTTGCAAAAACTGAACATTTCTGCTCTAGCACGGTTTTCCGCCCTTTTCCCTTTCTGCTCGATTTGATTTTCCGATTGTATGGCCTTTCTTTTATATCCATTCCAAATCCCCCCCCCCCCAATTTGCGAGTGATTTTTAGGACCCCATTCTCTTATAGGCGTTATATCTTCCAATCTCTGGACATCTGTAGTATTCCTACTCCTACCCGCCCTCCCATCCCAATGCTTTTCCATTCCACAACAAAGTAGGCCCAAACTGCGACTTTTTTCCTCCCCCCTAGATCTGCCGCCTCCTACCTTTCAAAATAAATGCCCACTGTCAGGACCCCTTCCTAGATTTATGTTATATCCGGAGAGACCCTTGCTCTTTTCTAGTATTCAAACTTTTTTTGGTGTGTCTCTTTCTCCCATTCCCGCCCCCCCCGACCCACGCTCTTCTTGAACTACTTTCAAATTTTTTTTATGTTAGTACGCCCCCCTTACTTCTCCGTTGGAACCCGGTAAGTAAACTTTTTCCATTATGTTTTGGTTGCCGCCCTCGCCCTTCATTCCTTGTTTGTTGATTTCGACCCTTAATTCTCGGTTGTGTCTCCTTGTGTACGTCAGCAGGCGATCAAACCAATGGGGGGGTTCCTGCCCCACGTTCGTTCTATCCGATCCCGTCCCCAATCTTGGAGTGCGTGGTCTTATGCTTTCCACAGAGATAGCCTACGCAACCCCAGTCTTTCGAAGCAGACTGAGCCTCTGGTCTCTATGTCCTTCCCCCCCCTTCTTCCCTTGCCAGCATGTGTCCCCGCGGACGTTCAAGACCCCGGTTAAGGAACCTTTCGCCCTTCCTCCATTAAGCTGTAATTTCCCTTTTTCTTCCTAAGCCTCGTCCCCTGCTTTTGTTTCCGCAACTTTCATGTTGCTTCGGCCCCAACAAGGTAGCCGCTTCCTGGGTTAGAATTAAAGCATCGTCGGTCCCCTGGGGGACCTTTTCTTTCCCCCCGTCCCTCAGTCCTTGCCGCCTTTACCTCCCTGCTCAGAACCAAAGGGCCTTCACCAGTAACAGTGACTTCTCCCTCGCCTATTTATCCAAAAGTTCCTGCTTGCTTCCCTTTTCGCCCCCCCCCCGTTCCCCTGCGTCAATTTTGAGAACAATCGACTACCATGCAATCGGCTTTCTCGCGCAATTGACATCCCACGCCCCCTCCCCTTTGACTGAATACCATACCGTCCCCTACCCATCTCGAGTTGATTATTTTCTTCTTCCCCCCTTTCTGAACCTTTCTCGTGTCTCTACCGGTCTTCAAGAGTAGCATAGTTCATCGTCCTCCCTGTCCAAACGTCACCTTACACGGTTCTCCGTAAGTTTGTACCTCATCGTGTTTTCCCCCCCCAGTATCTCCTTTCTTTTGATACGTTTTTATCACGGGAACAATCCGCAAGATTGGTTTATGT
>Ga0179593_1492795_pt1 | contig 11279 bp, 11 predicted proteins | sample CZODoug2_1_08_16_FD_185931 | JGI IMG/M metagenome (GOLD analysis project Ga0179593, IMG submission 185931) | Vadose zone soil fungal communities from Angelo Coast Range Reserve, California, USA - CZODoug2_1_08_16fungal (PacBio error correction) | ecosystem: Environmental > Terrestrial > Soil >... | reverse complement strand
GACGGCGGTGGTTTTCTGTCACTGGAGTTGCAGCGTATGCCTCGTCCGAGAAATTCGTTGGTACAACCTCTTGAGGCGATTCTCGGAGCGAACCTCTTCATGATGCGGATGCCCGTTCAAGAAGCATTGGGCCTCCCCCCTTTTTTTCCCTTTGCGATTGGTTTTTTTTTTTCGCTGCTGCGCTCTCTGTGGGTAGATGTCTTGATGCGTCTATCGGATTGAGGATCTCCGACGATTTCAGAGCCACGCCTTTTTTTCCCTTCCGAGGTTCTCCCCTCCTGCAGATTCTTAATCCCTTTTGTGCCGAAGACCACCCCAGGGAATTCGTTGATTTCACGCTTTCTCTTTTATTTTCTTTGTAATCTTCCGGTTAAATATTGCCACGACCCCGATGAGAGACGATAGCTTTCTATTTGTTGTCCTAATGGCTTCATTTGGATCCTCGATTCTGGCCAACCCAGCGGTGACAGTTAGTTTCAGTTCCCGGTTTACTGAGCCGCCTGAAGATCGGATTGACATTCTCCCCCCTGTAATGTCCTCTCCCCTTTATTTCCCCACTGATCGATATGATGCCCCTTTTTCGACTACCTTTTCGATCGTTCCCACGCGTTTTTTGCGCGAGTTCGACATTTTCCTTTTTTGGCCCTCTTTTTTTCTTAGACGAATCAGGCGATTTCGTCCTTTTTGTCCCGCTGGTTAGATAATCTTTTCCTCCCCCTTTTGACTCTGCTGCGCTTTTCTTTATTCTATCCCTGTTCGTCCTGTTTCACGACACGCCACTTTTTTTGCGCGGCAGTTTTTAGAAGATTTACGAGCTGTCCTGACTGCGTCTTTTTTTTGCCTTCACGGCTTGGCATTTCGTTGTTTAGAGGCGGGGCGAGGATGGTTGACTTTCTCGTACCCACGAACCTTGAAAGAAGTTGAAGGTACGGGTTTGAGAAATCTCCGAGATTGTGTCTACCATTTTAACGGCTCTTTGAAAGGGATGACCTTTTCCCCCCCCCCCCCCCAGTTCGTTCGACGCCAAAGCTTCTTTTCCCCTCAAATAAGGATCGTCCGCTCCGAGACCCGTATATTTTCCCCACTTCGCTGAGAAAGGTTTCTGTCAGCGAATTTACCGGCCTTTTTTCTTTGCTTATTCCGAATTCAGTCCCCCTTTCCCCTTGGAACACTGTCTATCTTAATCTCGTTCTCTCCACCGGCGGAGGATTTTCTTGCCCGTTTCCCTGCTTTCTATTGTTGGTAGGATTTCCGGGTGACTGTGTTCGGCCTTTAGGTCCTTCCCCTTCTCCTCCGCGGATTGATCGATCTTTTCCGACGTCACGCGAACCCCTCGGTCCGTTCACACCCCTTTTTCCTTCCGTTGAAGATGTTATGGTGTTCGGGCTCCAAGACTAATTTTTCCAGTCCATTCTAGGTCACAGGGACGCAGCTCAAGTTTTCTTTTTCCTATTTTATGGGCGTAGCCTCCGTCCTTTTCTCTCTGGGCGTAATTTGCATTTTCCTCCTGTCCTGGACCCCCTTCATTAAGGCCTTTTACTCAACTAGGTTTCTCAGGATTTTTTCCCGATGCATATTTCCCTTCCTTTTCTAAATTATCGCCGACACCTTTTTCTACGACCGCCTTAATCGTTGTTCCTCCTTTAGGCCAGATCCTCCGCGGTAATTAAATCCAGCCGTCAAGGTTTGGGTTTTCCTCCAGGCCTACAGTCTCCAGATAACCCTTTTTCCTCTTGACGTAGATCAGGCCCGCTCTGGATGTTGCAAGAAGCCCATTGTTTTTTTCTTTTCCGTGTTGGAGGCCCTGCTTTTTTTCTAGAGTAAGCCCCGGCCTTGCCATTTACACAGGCTTCTTTTCCCAGAGTGAGTGACTTGCGGGATCCTTTTTCTTCCCTTTTTCCACTACAAGCATGTTTGTCACCGTTCTTTTTTCCCCTCCTCCCCCGCGTAGACGCTCGCCTCAGTCTTCCGCAATCATTTTTTTTTTTCCTACCGCTTTGCCCTTCCCGGTTTGGGACCGCTTCCCCACACTTCCCCTCCTTGGCATTATTTCGGTATTTTTTTTTTTCCATCCTGGAACCGGAACTCTTTTTTCTTGAACTCCGACTTTTTCGTGATCAGCGCGACTCAGTTAGTCTGCTTACCTTTCTCTCTGCTGGTTCTGCCTTTTTTTCATTCAGGGCTCCTCGAGTTCGCCCCTAATAGTGAGGTTTCAGACGTTCTGTGTCGCTCGCAGGATGTCGTTTTGAGTTACTCCTGCTGCGTCCTCCTTCCTTAGATTTTTTTTCCTCTGGCTAGCCCAGTTGGTGTCGAACTTCCGTCGATCCACATGCCTTTCGGCCCCGAGCTTTTACGAACAAATTGATCTCCTTTTTTTTGTTCCCTCTTTCTCACCTCTTCCCTGAAAGGGCTCCCGCCTTGGAAGAAGCGCAGGGACCCCCCTTCTTTCGCAATTATTAGGCGGTCGAGACTAGACCCTTTTTACCGGAATTTCCCTTTTCCTCCTACGGGAACTGCTTCTTAGCAGGGCCTTTTCCCCCTTCTGGGCATCTTTGTCCATGGCCGTCACTTAGTCGCGCCTTTTTTCTTTTCCTTTCTTTGCGATTTGACTTTTTCCCCCCCCCCAACGCAACGATTTTCAGGATTCCTGCGGACGGGGAGTTTCCCTTTCCCCTATCGATCTCATGTTTACTGAAGCAATCGCTTTTTTTTTTCCTCTCTTTTTCATCCTTTCAGCTCCTTGTCTGCAAGCGTCGGGAGCCGCCTTGCGTCGGGCCCGCCGATTCCGCTGATTTTCCTTTTCGCCAGCACGGCGGTTCCTTGGGACGGGTCTGGAGGATTTGATCTTTTTCTAATCTCTTGGCCCTGGGATGGCCCCCCCCCTAAGCAGTTACTTTTCGTCGTAGGACTTTCGTCTCTTGAGGTTTTGCGTGGTGAGCTCCGTGGCCTATTCTCCCTCTTTGACTGTAAGGGAGGAAGGCTCCTTCAATTCCCTCTCCTTGTGATCCCCTTGCTAGACCAAGCCGTGACTTCTCCCCGAGTCAGTGGAATTTGAATTTCCCCATCGACGGTGAATCCGCTGCTTAGTTGCCTACCTCCTCCTCCTTTCCTGGCCTTAGTGTTTCCCTCTCCGGTAGACTTCCAGGACGTGTAAGCCCTGGAATCCCGAGTTCCTTTCCCTGGCTTGGCGAAGTGGAAGTATGATGGGTGACTTTATTCCCTTCTTGCCTTCTCCCAACTCGTTTTATTCTCGTCGGACGGACGACAACCTGCAGCGACCTTCAGAACGGTGAAAGGCACTCCGAGTTTCTTTGTCCTGCAAAACCTTCTTTGGCGGCGAGAATCTTTTTTTTGTTACTTATTCCTATTAATTTGCCTTTATTGGCGAGTTCTTTTTCCTCCCCTTCCCTGAGGATTTGCCTTATCAGACGCTTCCAGGGGTCGACTATCGAGAACGGTTGGGTTGTCGACCGAGACTATCTTTCTTCCTCTTCTTTTCCCCCCGTTGTTTTTTTCTTCGCTATAGAAGTCTCTAGTCCCCTTCTTCTCTCCCCCAACCCCCCAGCGTGCTAGAATCGTCGGACCTTCCTGGATCCTTTGGACGAGATGTGTTTAAGTTCCCTCGGAGTGGTCCTTCTCCATTTCCCCTGTTCGAGGGCCCGTTAATAAGAATTTTTTCCCCTTCCCTCCCACCGGTCTCGTCGTTTCTGGCGACATGTACCTGCGTTCCCCAATTTTTTCTTTTTTCCGTGCCCTCACCGTTTTACCCATGTTGATCCCTTGCATTTGTCGTTTCCCTTTTTCCCTCGGAAAGACTCTTTACCCAAACTTTTTTTCAGTAAAGTGAAGAACGTCACCTCCCCTCTGATTCACTTCGCCCCTTTTCGACCGAAGATAAGTTTCAGTTCAGGTCTCCCCAAGACTTTCCTTTCCTCGTCTTTGGTGCCTCTTGGCAATCGTTAAAGGCGTTCGTTTTTCTCCTTCCCCCGGAAGGCAGCGGCTTCCCCCCTGGCTATAATGGAACGCCTTCTGGCCAGTCAGGCGTTCGTTGTTCGACGGCTTCGTGTCCCCCCGGTCCCCTTCCCTCCCCTTCAAAGGTAGCCCTCCCTTTTCAGACTTAACGAGCGGTCCCCCAGAGAACCTCAAGGTCTCTCAGATTTTCCCTTCTGCTGCTTTGTGGGTGCACCCGCTTTCTCGGAGGCTAACATTTTTTTTCATTTCAGACCTGTCCGCTACCTCCCCCTCTCTCCGTAGAGACTTCTCCCTTTTCCTCTGAGAGGAGGCACCGGCGCCTTTCCTCGGAACCTCCTCTTCCTTGAACCGGCTTTCAGGAGAAATAATGGTCAGATCGCCCTTCCCCAAAACCCTGTCCCTTCTTTCCCTTCCGATTCTCCCCGATGATGGTTTAAGCCCCTCCTCTGCCACGCAGTTGGTTGTGTGGGCCAGTGTTTCCGGGCACGCACACGACAGTTGTTTTTAATTTTACGGCCAGAAACTAAGATGTATTCAGGTTTCTTCGTCCCTAAAAGAAAAGATTCTTCTGATCCCCGTTCAGCTTTTTTTTGGGGGGGGGGTGGACCCCCCCCCCCTTTGTGGTTGGTTTGGTTTCCAGGCGTCGGCCGGAGTGCGACTTAGTCGTTCCTCCTCAGCCGGAGCCCTTTTTCCCTAGACGGCGCGTCGTCAGACGAGGGCCGATTCTTTTTTTCGGCGTACGCTTGCCGAAACCAGACGGCCCCAATCCGGGGGTTTTCCCCCAACAATTCTAATCCTTCCTGTCCCTTTAGCCCCTTTTTTTTTTCCCCCAGGGACAGTCGCCCCCATTTTTTCGCCCGCGCCCCCCCGCCATTCGTGCGCCTACTAAGGCTTACGTCTACGACATCATGTCCTTCCCCTCCGCTGCCCCGCGACGTTTTTTTCATGCAGTCTCGAGGAGCGCCTTCTCATTTTACAGGACCTACTTCTCGTTCTCCGCTCAGTACGAGTATCCGTTCGCTACGGACCACCGCCCCCCCCACTTACTCCCTCCCTTTTTGACTTCTCTTCTTCCTCCCACGCGAGATCAAGAGCCTCCTGACAAGGTCAAGGTGAATTCGGTCCAATTCTTGAAGGAAAGAGCACCCTGTATTCCTTTTGTCAGTTCGGATTAGAATCCATCAGTCGATCCTCTCTTTTAGATGCTCCAACTCTCCCTCCCTAACACCCAGGCTTGTAGGACGTTTTCCACGACAAATGATTTCTTTTTTTTTTTTCGTCCCAAAAACCGATCCTCCCGTATTCAGGGGCAGCTGGTATCAGAAACGGCCTTGGTGAAGTGCCCAAGACGATTTCGTTTTTCCGCGCGGCAAGATCCACCCCCTTGATTTCCCTCCACAACACGGACCCTCCCCCCAAACCATGGGAGGTTGTTCCAATGCGGGGTCCCCCGGGCTGTTATCGATTGAGCCTCCCCCGTTTCGGAGCACGTTTTTTTGAGCCTGGGTCTACCCCCCCCCAACCGTCGGTTTTTTAGTTTTCCCCCTTTCTTTTCAAGGAAGACGGCGAGTTTTGCCTCCTCCGCGATGCCCTGCGGTTACTCTGTCGTTCGTCTCGAAGGTATTTCCCTCAAGTAAGGCACCCGCCCCTGCCCCAAAAATTTTTTTTGCATACGTGATTGTTAAGCAAGCGAGGATGGAGTTCTCTTTCCTTCACCTCCCCCTCTTTTTTAGTCGGATGCTTTTTCCCTCCAAAGAAGCTCAATCTTTCGCTGTTGCCTTTTGTCCGGTTTGTTTTTCCCCCGTCAGGTGCGTGTTTCTGCACAGTTTTTTCCCCCCCACCTAACCCTTCTTTTCCTTCGCAAGTTTTTAGGCTTCTTTGTCTGGGTTTCCTAAGTTTTCGCGGGTCCACTACCACGTCTGGATCATCCTGCCCGCTTTCAGCCGGCCCTCGGTTACCCCCCTGTCACACCTTGGACCCCTCTCCCAGGGCAAGAATTTTACTCGCAATCACCTTTCGTGCAAGCCATCTCCCCGCCGTGGCGCACCTCTGCTGTAGATAGACAGTGTTTTTTTCCCTGCCCGTTGGAAGGGGTTCGGCTGGGGGGTTCTGTTTGGGTTGTTGGGGGGTTGGGGTTTTCGTTTGGGGGGGTTGTTGGTTTGGGGGGGGGGGGGGTTGGGGTTGGGTTTTGTGGTGGGGGTTTCTTTTTCTTTTTGTGTGGTTTTTTTTTGTTTGTTGTTTTGTGGGGTTGTGGGTTTTTGGTTTTTGGGGGTTTGGTGGGGGGTGTGGGGTCTTGGGGGTTTTGGGTTGGGTTTTTTTTTTTTTGGTTTGGGGGTTTTTGTTTTGGGTTTTTTGGGGGGTTGCTTGGCTTTTGGGTGGGGGGTGGGGCGGGGGGTTTTGTTTTTGGTTGTTGGGGGGTGGGTTTTTGGGGGGTGGGTTTTTTTTTTTTTTTTTTGTTGGGGGGGGTTTTTTTTGGTTTTGGTGTTGTTTTTTTTTGGGGGGGTTTGGGGGGTTTGGTTTTTGGTTGGGGTGTTTGTGTTTTTTTTTTTTTTTTTTTGGTTTGGTTTTTGGTTTTTGGGGTTTGGGGGTTTTTTTGTGGGGGGTGGTTTTTTTTTGCTGGGGGTGGGGTTTTTTTTGTTTTTTTTTTTTTTTTTTTTTTTTGTTTTTTTTTTGTTGGTTTTTTGGGGGGTTGGTTGGGGGTTTTTTTCCAGAATCAGCCACTCATTTCGTTCCCTCTCAATTTTATTGAAGCCCGGCCTCGGCTCGCTTTTCCATGCGCAGTTAGTCCCCGGCCTGACTTTCAGGCTTAACCTCCCCTAACTTCAGGCCCCTCCCCAGTCGGAAATGGTTTCAAAGCTCGGATTCCCCCTACACGTACCACCGGGCCCTCCGTTCTCTGATTTAACGGCTTCTTTTTTTCCACACTCCCCGCCGCGAGTTTCCAATCTTCCCGGCCGTGTCTGAGCACCCCCCTCTTCCTCTCGGACTCTGGCTGCCACGCAGTCCGGCCCAGGAATTGCCTAGTAGGCCGTCCTACTCACCTTCTCTTGAGTCCCTTTTCCCCTGTAAGTCCCGCATTTCTCCTGCCCGGCCAATGCCGTCCTTTCCCCCAGTCAATCTCGCCGTCCCCCGATCGTTTTTTCTCGTAGAAGCTGGTCCGGAACTGGCCTCGGAATGTCGCGCCCGGGCGGCCCTCTTCTTTCGCTCATTTCGCCGTACTCCATAGACCTTTTTCTTTTTTTTTCGTAGAGAGGCGGATTTCCAAGTAAAGGTTTTTCCGTCGTCAAGACGCTCTAATGTCGGTTAAACCGGCCTTTTCATCCGCTGGATTTCTCCTTCGGAATATCCAAGATGCTCATACCTCCCATCCGCATTTCTTTTTCCAGTGGGCCGTGGCCCAAGATCGTCTTGTCTCTTCCCGGGAAACCCGCCCTCTTGCTTGTTCTAGGCCTAAGTTTTTTTTCCCCCTAGACGAGCGTCCCTAGCCAAGATCACCAATTGAGATTTTTTAACATGTGAGATCCCTCCCACCGAGATCGTTCAGCCACACTTGATCTGAGAGCCCCTTTTTCCCAAAGCTCCTCGGAATAGAATTACGTCCTCTCCTGAAGCGGAGAAGTCTTCCCCCATGCCCCGTCTGGGCCTAAGGGTCGACTTAACTTTCGGTGCCTCTCCATCCTCTCCGCCGCCCTTAGTGGTACATCAGCTCTAGATGAATACTGATGTTTGATGACTTGAAAGAATCGCCAAACTAATATTTTTTCCTTTCCCCCTACGTGGTTGTTTTTGGTCTCTCCTCTTCCATGGTGGCATGCATCAAGTAGGCGCTTAATGTTGCTGCGGAACTTTTTCCCAGCCCGGTAAACCATTTCGTGCGATCCTGGGACTCTCCACTCCCTGAGAAGTTGCCTTTTTTAGGATAGCCCTTGGCAATCTTTTGCCGATGCCCTTCTCCTCTTGGGAGAGGCGGAATTACGGCCCGCTCCCCGACTGAGGGAGGCGCTTCGTTTCGTCCCTCTAGCTCTGGTCCTTCTTTCCGAATGCTTCCTCGCCCCCTCTCCTGGTAATTCCATGTCGCAGGTCCTCTGTAGGCCGACAATTATTAATATAACCCGCGGCGGATTTACACGCTTCTTTTGGACTTAAGATAGTATTTATAGATCTGGACCAGTCCCCTTTCCTTTTAGAGAGATCGAGACAGAAAGAGTTTTTGGATGCTACCAATTTTTGTCGATGCATAGGTAACCTTTCTGGAAAACGGGTCTGTTTGATACCGAAATCTCCCCGACGGACTTTCCCTCGCCCCAACTTCCCCCGCATCTCGATAGCTACAAAGATGTGAGATGGTTTCCTTAGTTTGATGATCCCCTGCCCACGCAAGAAGACCTTAGTCACGCTATTCCTTATCTATTCACTTAAGCGGAGAATATATTCTTTAAGATAAGGGCCACTCAGTCCAGGATTTTGGTTTTTTCTTGTTCATCTTCCATAGCCCGTCTTACACGAATTTTTTACCTTCCTAGAGATGCTCTCTTTTGAGGGTCGTTGAATTGCCTTCTCGGACCTATTGGAAGGTCCCCACCGGTAGAGATTTAAGGCTCTGGATGCGGATGGTTTACACTCGTTTCTCTCTCGGAGTGGGAAGTTGTTTAGCGAGTATCCTTTAGTCCTTTTCCGAATGTTTTGACCGTCCGGGTCGTCGATAAACTCCGTTTTTGTTTAGACCCTTACCCTTCTTCTTATAAATTGCTGGCTGCTCCTCCTCAGTCTTAATTCTCGTGAAGGATATCGATAGCCGCGACTATTTTCTTTTCCCCCTTTCTGTCTTTTTCCCCTCCCTTTTAGGCCTTACTTGATCAGTTTTACCTATTCTCAAGGGACCCCCCAAAACGGCCTTGACCTTCTCCTCGCGTAGCAAGGAGGCGTGACTTTTCCGTCCGGATTTTCTTTTATCTATGATTTCCCTTGGGCCTTGCCCCACTGTTTTGTCGGTGGCGGCAGCGTTGGACTGTCTCAGTTGGATAGCACCGGAGGTCGATTCCAGCGAACCGTCAAGACTTCCAATAAAAGTCTTTTTTCCTTGCAGCGACGATTTTATGTGTCAGGTTAGTCCCCGCAATAAGTTTTTCTCTTCGGCCAAAGGCGCAGGCCGCCGATTTTGAGATCTTCTTGGGCGAGTCTTCCCCCTTTTCCCCCCTTTCGGGCAGTAGGTGCCCGGCCGTGTTCCGGCCGTCCACCCCTCTTTTCTCTCCCGTTATACGATGGGTTGAGATTCATTGGGCCCTCGTATGTTTTTTGCCGGCTTGCTCTCTCCACCCCTGACAAGTGACCGTTCGCACTCACTTTCGCGACTGCGGCGCCAGGATTTCGGCCCGCTCGCCGTCGGAATTCGTCGTTGTACTTGATCAGTGCGTCTGAAAGCACAGGTTACTCCAGTTTGCGCCGTTCTCCGATTCACGCCTATTTTAGTTTTTCAAGTATCTCCTTTTCTTCATTGAATTGTGCCCTACGCCATTGTTGCTGTTTATGTGGGCCTTTGGTGTGCCTCCCCTTGTTAGCCTTGAAGAGAAGTCAGTGAGGCTTGTTTTCTTCCACGTTTTTTCCCCTCCCGATGACACTATGCTGAGCGACTTTGCCTTATCATAGTGACCTCCTCTCCCTGTAGTAACCGTCTCCCCGAATGTGTCGATGACACCCTCCGAGTTTGACCCTCGCCTTTCAGCTACTCCCTTGTGAAGGCCTTGAATTCCCTTTTCTCTTTCCCCCTTCCTTTACCGAAGTCACCTTGACTGACCAGTTTTTTTTTGCTGATCTCGGGCTGGTTGCCCACCTCTCCCTTCCCTTCACGGCTGCCCTTCTCCTTTTTTTTTGTATAGTGATCATCCGATCACTTCCTCGTAATGACAAGCCCGCGCTGTACTGGCCCCAGATAATTGAAGTCCCATATTCCGAGTCTTGTCAGCCCCCGAGCTTTTAGAGGCCGACACAAACCCCTCTGTCTTTCTCAGTGAGCCCTGCTGCGCCAGCCCGTCTAAAGGGGCTTCGCCGCCTGGTCCCCCCTCAGTTGTTCTTTTAGGCCGCACCAGGGACGCTTCTTGAACCGAGTCCCCGCCTTCCCACCTGAGATGGCCTCGTACGCACCTTAGAAGTTCGAACACGCTCCTTTCCCTCTTTCCCTTGGCAGACAGAGCCCCCCTCCACCCGTTTCTCGCCGAGCTTGACTCACCCCCCTTCCTTCACGGTCATAAGAAGGATTACTCCAACCCCCCCTCTAATACCGCCGCCTTACCCTGCGGCGCCGCCTAGTTGGCCCACTCCGCGAAACGGTGACCTTTAATACCTTTCTTTTTTTGCGCCCATTCGGCGACACTTTTCTTTTTTTGTTTGCCATGAGATTCCTCCCAGAGCCACACACGCAACCCACTCTGCAGGATTCCTGGCGGATTGTTCCCTTTCACCCCTATCTGCGAGATCGTTTTCCATTTCCATGTCCCTGCCGCCCTCTCGTTTTGAACGCGCTTCAGGCTCACCATGCCGCTATCCCCCCCGCCCCGGTACGGCACGCGTCTTTTCCAGTTCTTCAGTTCCTTTGTGCGAAGCTTTCCTGAGCATTCATCGGACTTATACGGTTTTCCTTTTGCGTTCCTTTTTGAGTCCTGACGTGTTCTTCTCCCAGCGCGCGGGCCTTTTTGGTTCGAACCAGAGCAGGCCTTTTCCCGTTAGTCTTGGCGGACGGTTCTGCTTTTTTTGGTTGCCTCTTTCCCTCTTTCCCCGACCATTTTTTTTTTTGACTTTCTTTGGGGATTCCTGACGGCTGGTCTGCGTGGCTGCTTGCGTCCGTGACTGCATCGAGTTGCCGTTACTGTGTCGAGCCGGTGTCCTGAATCCCCCCCGATTGGTGACTGACGCTTTTTCCCCTTGGCAGGCGAAGTGGCTCGGCACCCCTCGGCCCTCCCCCTCCCCTTTCCTGGCGACCGTAAATGACCTAGCTTCAGGTTTCGCCCCATTGGCCTTTTAATGGAAGTCCGAATTCTCTCTTTTTCTTTCATGCCTTGCCGTCTCCCCCCTTCGCTCCCACTCGGTCGTCCTTTCGAGGGGAGACAACTGGCTATCATAAGAACTGACGGTCAAGTGCTACTCCCTAGTTTTCCCTTTTCCTGAAACCTCTGGGCGACGACCGCAATATGGTCTGTTTATCTTCCGGGCCTATCGCGGAGCTTGACGCGCATCGTCGGGATCGTCTCCCCTCTTACCCTTTTCTCCCGTTTTTTAGTCGACGATTCGATTCTCGATCTTCTTCGATGGCC
>Ga0179593_1416508_pt1 | contig 11279 bp, 8 predicted proteins | sample CZODoug2_1_08_16_FD_185931 | JGI IMG/M metagenome (GOLD analysis project Ga0179593, IMG submission 185931) | Vadose zone soil fungal communities from Angelo Coast Range Reserve, California, USA - CZODoug2_1_08_16fungal (PacBio error correction) | ecosystem: Environmental > Terrestrial > Soil >... | reverse complement strand
GTGAAGTGTTGGATTCCTTTAGTCTGAGCGGTGATTAGTCGGGAAGTTACGTAGGATCGTTCTCCAAGTATTACGTGTCCATGAGAGATTGACACTCCATCCTTCAAAGAACTGAGCAGTAACCACCTTTTCCAACTGAGGACGAATAACCTCTTCCCGCTAATCGGCTTTTGGTGTCCAAGTCGCGGGATTTGATCCTTTACGCGTGCCCTCCCGAGGACCTAATCCTCTGGAACTTTTCTGCTTCTAGGTCCTCTCCGCTTATGTTTGACTAGTCCTCGAACTTCCTGTGTCGTTCTGCTTTGGCGCTCTGCTTGGATGTCTGCCCGGATTTTTATCCTTTTCTTCCCCTTCCACGTCCGGCCTCTTCTTCCACATTAGAGCTTAGGTCTCCCCCGCACACCTATTAATGATACACCGCGGTCCTCGTTTTTCCCTTTCTCCTCTAACTTTTTTTTTCCAATCTATCTTTCCTAAACCGTATGAGACACTCTATGCATTTTTCCTTTTTATTGAATATTATCTCGGAACTCCTTCACGTCTGGGCAAAATACAATGTTTTCCCTCTTGATACGGCGAAGGGTTTAGGCTTTTTGATAATAAAACTAGAGTGTAGCCCTCTTCGAACTTCCAGGATTTTAAACACTTTTCTCCACAGGTTTCCACTGTTACCCCGTGAGCCCTTTTGGCTGCAGCGCGCCAACCCCCCCAATCGGTCTTCCCCGTCATATTCTTGGTCTTTGCTGGTCTCGCGCGCCAGCGCCCCCACCATTGTTGAGTCGTGTACAGCCGAGTTTTCCCTCTTTAACTCAGTGACTGCCAAAGCAATGCAAGCGTTCCGCATCAAATCGTCACAAGTCCGCTCTATTTGTTTACCCTCCCCCCTACCCCACACCCTTTTGGCGAAAATTTCTCCTGCTTAAATCCGTACTCGAGGTTTCCTCACTTGGGGTCTTAACCAGAAATTAACTGGGTACAACCATTCGCACTTGGGGGATGGGAACTCTCGTCGGCACCCCTCTTTGCCGCCCTCAACGAGAAACCCAATTATCTGCATTCCTCCCTGGCAAACCCCCCTCTGCTTGAGCTTTCTCTTCCCAGTCTCTAGACTCGGCCCCTTGTTCTCAAGTTCCCTCTGGCCCACGCCCCCGTTAAACCTTTCGTTGCGGTCAGGTCAACGTGAGTGAAGACTCTTTTTATTGTCCAACCCGTTATTCTTCACTTTTTCACTACTTTTCCCATTTGTTTCTCTCTCTCTTTCTTACTTAAAGAACAACGTCCTCTTTCCTATAAGAATTGGTTGGTTTTTTGAGAGATCTTCCCGTTTTTCGACTAAGTCAAATTCTCCCGCCCCTTCTCTTGACCAGTCCACCCCTGACTGCGAAGGGAAGGCTATAAGGTTTTCCCCCCAACGCGGAGCTTGAGCAGTTTCTATGAAGGACAGCCCAAACTCTTTTCCCGGTTTTTTTGACCATCGTCCCCTTGTGAGACATCTGCGTCTTGAATGCACAGGCATCTTGAGCCCGAGATTAATTTGTAAGGCAGGCTCATATGACCCCCCCCCCCCCCAGATCCTATGACTTTTGAGCATTATATTCTGTTCAGTCGTACGGTGGAAGATCGCGTCTCGAACCTGCAAGACCTCAATTCTTTTTCTCTTTTTTTTTTCCTAAGTACCCCTTGATGATCTCAACCCATTAGTAAAAAAGACTTTCCTTCAATTTCCCCATCTGCCCATGCTACCCCCATTTGGATGGGGGTCCGTTCTATTCTCACCTCTGCAAGATTGCCTTTTACTTTCGTCTCTTGTCTCTTGCTCCCTTTCCTAGAGTCGTGGAGACCTCTTCATGACACAAGATGCCCTCTTCCGGTTCCCCGACCCCCCCCGTGTTGAGTCTCCCCCTCCCGCGCTTTTCTCCCCGAACCTAAAAATAATATGGCTGTTACCTCCCCAAAGGCTTGGTGTTGGGCCCGTTCATCCCCCATTTCACTTTCTTTTCACGGGCTTTACACTTCTTCCCTCTATTTATAAAAGTGTTTTAGAACCCTTACGATCTGTCTGAGTCCGAGCGCGGTTTTTTCAATAAACTAGTTTCTGTTTGCCCACTTTACCTCACCCTAGGCCCCCTGGAGAATTGGCTTTCCACATACAGCAAGTTCCCCTTGAGGAGAGAGCCGAAGATGCCCCCATCACCCTTCCCAACGTTGCCGTAGCTGTTCTATTATTCTTAAAGCATCTTTTCCTCACGACAAAGTGATCTGTCATTTCACATTTACCTTTAGCAACAGCATTCAGGTGATGCATCGAAATTTCTTTTGAGGTTCTCTTCGGCAATAACTCCTTTTCCCCACGTCTTTCCTCACCCTTCAGGCCACTCGTTAACTACTTTCCCTCCAAAATTTACTGGAAGAGTGCTCGAAAAGATCTATTCCCACCCTCACGACCCCATTCGAGACATATCACCCTGCCAGCCAGCGAAAGTCGTCTCCACGTTAAAACCCCATCGTACAACCCTACCCGTTCTTGATTTCCCGGATGAAATATGCTCTCCCCCACCTCGATTATGTGCGACCCCCCCAGGTCATGTCTTGCCGTCGTGGCCCGATCCAGCGGTTCAAGAATCAGTGTGAGGGGGTAGTTCCCCTTGACTTGTTCCCTTATAATTCCCCCCTCAGACGGAAGTCAAACTGATCTAGCGGTATAAATTCTTAACCCCTTCTTTTTCCAAGTCTCGTTGCTAGTTATGCATCTAACGTTGGAGAGGTGGACGTGTTTTATGATTCGCTTCATTGCCTTTATGCGCCCTACCTTCCGCAGATGCCGAGGGTCCCCTCTCGGCCTATTCCTATGTTCCTTTTGTTGGCTTCGTGCTAACTTCCTTAGTAAAACGTCCTTGACCCGATGTCAACGCGATCTATGATGACTGCACTTCCGACCTCCGTTTCTCGACTTCCTGGCAGTTCTTTCTTCTTCCTCCGAGATCCGCAAAGGGAAATCAGACTTTTTTTCTCGCCAATTAGTCATTACTGTAGAATCTTCGTCCCTTCTGTTCCATCGTCTCCTCTTTTCCGTAACTTCTCTCCTGCTACTTTGTATCATCACTCAGGTGCAGACATTAAGAGGGGCCCAGCCAAGTGTTTACTACATCAAAGAGTGTCTCTTCTGTCTATAGGAGCGTTCGGCAACTCCGAATTCTTCATGGCTTCATTCAAGGTACGAGTGACGCTTACTTTGTACCCCTCCTCCGTCTCGCCCCCCCTCTCTCGCTCCCGAGGACCACCTGTGCCGTAACCTTTCATCCCTTCGGGTATCGAGGACATTCTTGTTGAGACATTCTTTTTTCCCGGGTCCCTCCCCCGATGTGCCAGTTTTTTGACTCGTAAGGATATTTATTCACGAGAATATTGGAGTGCCTCCGTCCCCCTGGGAGTACGCTCTGACTTATCTCTTTTTCCCGCTTTCCCCACAAGAACGTGGCGGTTCCTGCTCTTCTCTTCGTCCCCGCGCCACCTTTCCCTCCTTAGCCGGGTCCCCAAAATGTACGAGAGCTTTTTTTACCCCTCGCCCCGGACTTTGTGTTCCCAGTACGCCCCTTCCTTTTTCCGGAGGGCTTTCGATCGTTGCGAGCACGGTCTGTGTCCACGTCATCCCTGCGCCCAATGGCTCTTTGGCACGCGGCGAGTCGTTTTCTCTATCGGCGCAGTGCTGTTACGATGGTAGACAGGAGTTCCTGTCACTTGAACTCGGAGTGGTTGTACACAATTTTTTTTATCCGATTGGCATTTATCTAGCTTCTCCCCTGGGTTTTGTCCCATAAAAGACGCTATCGAAAGGGTTACTCGGGTTCTTCCCCCTCTGCCTTCCTCCCACGGCATCCTGCATGGATGGCGATCGGTTAGCCTGGCAGAGAGTAGTTCCTTATTGTCGACAGCTGCGGGTGCCCTCCTTTCACTAATCTTTTTCATCCCTCCGTCGAAGATGATTCTTCCATGCGAGTACCTCAGCCTTCGGTAATTTAAGAGATGAAAGATACTCTTCGTTTTCCGGCTCCCGGATCGTCCTTCAGGCCGTAGTTTTTTTCCCGCCTGAAGGTTTTTGAAACTAGCTTTCCTATATCGTGAGTGGATGGTCCAGTAACAGTGAAGATCTCTCCACTCATGCAGCTTTCAGGAGATGAAGCCTCCTGTACTTTAACTCCTGCCTGACAGTCTTCCCGTACATCTCGAAGAAATGAGGAATCTAGCTCCTGCGCCCGTCCTTCCCTCTCAAATTTTGAATAATGAATAGTTTTCCCCCGACTGTTTCTCCTTTCCCGATCCTGACCTCCGATTGGTCTTCCCTTTCCGGTGGCCCGAACAACCCACTCCGGTCCTTATAGCAACTTTCCTCCCTTCGAGCCTCCGCGCCCTTGGCGCGTGATTTCGATCAGTACTTACCATCTTTAACACGGCCGGGTTTCTTGTCAAGGCTCGACAGGCCGCGTTCCCTGGGTGCTCATGAGTTCCCAAAAATGTCTCCCTTCAGAGTGGCCGGCGACACCACAGCTTTCCACCCCGAGGTCTTGACTCCGGTCCCATATTAGCCCTCAACATCCCTCCCCCGCTTGAGATACCCTTGAACGTGACTCACGAGGCTTGTCATATCGTTTTTTCTAATCTGGCTCTGGCTATTCGGATGTGCCCCTATAACCTGACGGAGTAAGTTGATAACGCATTGTCTCCATGGAAGTTTCAAAATGTAGTTCCCGTCCTCGCGGACACTTGCCGTTTTTGCTTGCACAAGCCTGCTTGGGTGCACGCGGCTTCAGTGAGTAAAAGATCTTTCTTTCAATATACCAAGTATCAGTGCTCTCTTCCCACTTCATGCAGTCCTTTACCGGTTCACAGCTCTTAATAGAGTTCTCCCCCCCCTTTTTGTGGGATCTCGCCGTCTTTTTATATCGTCGGAAATCTTTTCTCTAGCTTTCTCCCCGGGATCACTTGCCTTTTCCCTTCGGCGGCACTCGGCGTTCACCTCTGCCCTTCACTTTTTTCGAAATTCAGAGTTGCACGCGTTCCCCCCCCCCAATTTTCCCCTCCTGCCGTTCCTTCGACCTCCTGCTTTCGTCTCATGGCTGACCTGGATCGCCGTGGACAACCCCCCCCTCCCCCCCCTAGCCTTGATAAGAGCGATTTCCTGGAAGCTGGCTTTTCGCAGACTGCGCGATGCTCTCTTCGTCCGTCTAGCCTTCCTCCGTCTCGTGAAATGAGAGTTACGCTTTCCTCACTCACTTTCCAGCGGCCTGTTTGCGACCCCTCTGATCGGGCCAAGACTGCTTATAACTTTGTTTGCTTCCTCGCGCGCCTTTTCTTAGTCCATGCAGAGGCTGCGGCTCAGTTACTCGTTACATTGTCGCTCGTCCTCCCTCCTTAGGGAACTTTTGAGGCCGTCCGACTTCCTTTCTTTCTGTTATGCGAATTGTTGTGTTGTCCTGTTTCATTTTCTTCCCATTTCTCTCCTTTCTTTGTCGACAGTAGTTCTGCCTTCCCGCCGGACTAGTGTTCTTACACAGATCCATAGAGATTAGCGGCCTTTTCCCCCTCCTTCGGAAAAATAACCGCGGGATGGCGTGGTCCTTCCAGTCCATCTTCTTGCTTAAAATATATTGTTTTCCCGATGAGACTATTCCCACTCTGTGAAAACTTCCTCTTCTTATCGGCACTTAATGACTGGCTCCCCCCCCGTACCTCTCCCCCTTTTTTTTTTTCCACATCTCGCGTTTTCGTTTCTCGGAGACTTTTTTTTTCTTGGACCTTAGCTGTTTTTGGATACAGTTCTCGCTTCTCTTTTTCAAGAAATGAGGGCATTCTACCACTTGGTTCCCTGATCCACCTGGTATCCTTTTTATTCCCCAATTGTTATTCCCGACGCTCTCGGCCACCCCACTCCCGATTTGGATCGGTACCCCCCCTCTCCATTTTGGCTTTTTTTTTCCCCTTTGAGCGCCTCCCACTTTTGCGGCGCACCCTGATCTGGCTAGGTGCAATAATCTCCAGCCTCTTCCTCTTTTTTCTATCTCCCCATCCCTGCAGCGATATCCTCGACGATTTTGCTTTTCCCCCCTTCGCTGCCGCCTTCTAAGGGGTCGACTGTGGTCTGCTCCTCAGCCGGCCTTCCACCTTCCTTCGCATTCGGCTGGACTTTGCGCTAATCTCCGTGCCTCTTCCTCACCGAGTCCTCCCTTCTTTTTTCTTGCCCGCCCTTTTTTACAAAGCGATTCTGCGTGTCCCCTTCCGACAGTTCTCCGGACCGGGGTTCTCCGTCCTTTCCCCCCCCGCAACGTGAAAATCTAGTCCTTTCCCTTCCTTGCCCCCCGGCTTCCCCCTCTTTTCCTTTCAAAACCCATGTTTATTTAGCTCGTAACGGCCCCTTCGGTTTTACCCCGTGTGAAAAATGATATTTGCTTACCCTTCCTAAACCAACCGAATATCGCTGTTTCCTATCTCGTTTTTGTGTTTCGCAGTGATCCGTTGTCTTTCTTCCCGAACAAATCTCCTCCTCCTCTGCAAAATGTGTCAACCCTAATTTCATTAGCTTTTTACTAAAGGTTTTACCTAACCAACGTCCACCGCCGGGTATTCCTGACCTCAAACGCCCTTTCTTTAACGGTTCTTTTAAAGACGGACGAGGTTTTCAGCGCCGGTAATTCTATCCTCCATTGATCCTAGAGATTTGTCTTCCTTCGCGTTCCCTTCTTTTGACAATCCCCCTTCTTGTATCCTTTTCTTTTGTTCCGGAAACGAGTGTTAAATGCCTATTCCCACTTACGACCTGCTGAAGGGATACGGTTTTCCACTGTTGTGCTCTCCCCCCACCCGCTAATTTTTCTGCGTCAGCCCCCCTGGGGATGTTGACGGTATGCCCTTTCATCTAATTTTTTTATCCGTTTTTGCGTATTTTTCCCCTATGTGTCTTCTTCCGAGTATTTTTCCCCGAGCTAGATTCCCCCGTCTGTACAACGTCTTGTGTCACCGCGGCCCACCAGGTTTATCTTTTTCCTCTCTCTACTTTCAACCCCTCTTTTACCCCCCTGGCTTTGTGGCCCGTGCACATTTTTCAATCTCACGTTATACCATGTTTTCACCCCTCCTCTTGTAGCCGTGTTTCTTCTTCCATTAGCCCCTCGCCGCGTCCCCTCAGTTGTTCCTCTTTAAATTCAAACCCCTGCAAACACCTTTCTCTCTCCCCCTTTCCCCCCGGTTGCGATCCTTGTGGATAGGACCATACTATCCCCTTTCCTTTTTTCCTCCAGAAAGATGCTCACAGTTTCACAATTTTTAAGATAGCGGTTTCTATTTTTCGTGGTTTTTTCCCACGTCCCCACAGTGCTGTTCATTTGCCTGGCCCCCCCTCAGCCACGCATCGGTGTGTTTTTTACGGCATTCCTCTCCCTGGCATCTTGTTTTTTATTTTCCGCCGTATCGTCGACAAACTCATTCTCACGGTGATCAGCCACTCTCGTCTCCCCCTCCCCTCAACACCCCTTACCTAACCAGACAGCCGAATTCGCTAGTCACTTCTCCTCTCTTCCATGCCGTCCAAAGAGTCATCTCTACGGCTCCTCCGCCCTTCTTTTAATCCGCTCGCTTTGAGAACACCCACCATTTCTGCTGTTCTGGGTCTGAACGAGGTATCCTCTCTGTTGACGTTGTCTGTTAGGGGAAACTTTTCCGTGTACTTCTCTCCCACCTCCTTTACTGCGTTAACGTCCTTTCATCGCAGCTTTAAAGATTTTCTCCCCTTTCCTTCTCGTTTTCCCCCCGCTAAATTTTTCTTTGATGTTTTGCGAGCCTCGGTCCCCGGATTACACGAAGACCTACCGTTCCTCGGCATCGGCTCGGTAAGCATTGGTTTTCCAGAGTTTCCATAGCTTCTTCCCTCCGGGCTCGCATGAACTTCGGAAGGCCCGCCTGCCTTTTTTCCTGTGCCCAGTGCTTCGTTTAATTCCCCTCTTCCCCTTAATCCTCTATCCGAACCCCTTCGCGCCAACTCCTCCCCCTCTTTTTCGTTATTCTGTTTCTCAGCAGTACGAGTCCGTCGGAATAGTTCGTAAACTGTCTTGATTCTGCTCCGGAGAGATCTCCAGGCGTTAAAGACTGCGGCCCTCTCTTGTTCTCCCTAAACAGAGTGCACCCCGTTCTTTTTTCCTTTCTTTTCCGCCCTTCCGAATAAGAATTATTTTCTTCTCTTCCTCAGTCGCCCCCGTTCCTTGGTTCAACCAATCCCCCTGTATGAAAACGATCCAGATCGCGCCACCTCTTAAACAGTTAGCCCCATTTTATCCTCCTTTTGACTTCATTTCCTCACTAGCGTCCATTTTTCTGTTGAGTGGGTCTTTCCCGACCCTCGATGGAATCTTCTTGATGACTGCACCAATTCTAAAGAGCCTTTGTATCTCCTCAGCCCTTCCCCCACGTTTTCCATAGTTTAGTCTGAGCCAGCCCTGGGATCCTTGAACACTCCCCTTGCCTGGTTCCCTGCTAAGGACTGATTTGCGTCATAGTCGTCTTGAGACGGCCCCCCCCTTCCGAAGTCCCTGTAACTTCCTAGTCAAGGCCCCGGAAGGTTCGGTCTTCCCAGTTCTCCCCTGGGCAAGGGATGCCTTTTCGTTTCGCCAACACGGTATTTGCCCGAGATTGCCAACCTGGCCTGCTTGGCCGAGGTCTTCTCGTACGGCCCTTTGCTGTTCGGGCCTATTCTCCCTTGTGCCCCCGTCCGTTGAGGTTCCCCCATATTCGGCTATTCAGATGAAGGATTATCTTTGTTGATCATCTCAAGCGTTTCCCCCCTTCCCCTCCAGTCGTCAATGGGTCAAAGCCTTTTTGCCATTCTCTTCTTAGGCGTTAACTTCCCAGCGTGCATGAATGCAGATGGCGCTCCGGTAGCCGGGGCCCGCTCCTCGTCTATGTTCCAGTCCCGCTTGCTATTGGACCGCGATTCCCTCCGCAATCTTTTCATCCGCCTCCCGTTGGAGATAGATTCTTATTTCCTTCCTTCTTCCGACGGTCCATCTGACAGATACGACCACGGTCTCCTGGCTAGCATAGCACGTTAAGGCCGCTTTTGTGTGCGTGGGAACGCATGTTCCCTTTGTGGGATACCGCCACCCCTCTTTTAACTTTCTCTTCGGCGTGGATGTTTCTTCTGCCTCAACATTCTCTGATCTAATTCGCTGATTCTTCCGAGAATGTCAAACTCACATAAGGATTTTTTTGACCCGTCAAGACTGTCCATCGGTCCCCTCCTTTTCTATCCGCTAGGCCCGCGCCCTCCGGTCCCTTGTCCCTTCGTACTTCCGCAACCCACCCTCCCTCCGCTGGATTGACTTTTCCCTTTCACCCCCTTCGGGGAATTCTCTTTTTCCACTTCCGCCTTCGTCCCTTTGGCCCGGCTCCTCTCCTTTCTCTGGAGTTGCTCCCGTCTGTGGCTCCCCATTTACCGAGTTAGCTTACGGGCGAGCATCTTTCAAACCCCGTTTTCAGTGTTTGCTCCTTACCCCTATTTCTAATTTTTCTTCTTCCGTTTCACCCTCTGCACATTGTTTCTGTCCCCCTGTCTGATCTTCATACCTGTCCGCGCAAAAGGACGTGCTTTCGATGTTACGGCTAGGTTGTCGTCGGCGCTCATGAATTCGTGGCATACGGTTTTGGCCCTCACACCCTCCACCCCCCCCCCAATCTTACGGCCTTAACGGAAGCTTTTTCCATGATGCCTTTTCTTGATGGCCTCCATGAGCGTCAGCTTTGATTGACCATTCCTCTGAAACCTGGGGGAGGGGGGATGGGTGCGAGCTTATCGGACCCAGCCCCCCTTCGTGTTGATCTATAAAGTAGCGATCTTTCCGTTACATGAACGAGAACGTGTCCCAGGCCTATCTCTTTCTCATGTACCGATTAGGCGAAAAAATCCCCCTTTTGATTCTGGCTCGCTCTCTTCGGCGGGCCCTGAGACCTTTTTACTGGGAATTAGGAAGAACGGCTCACGTGCCGTTCAATCTTGGTCCATTCCTCCTTCAGGCACTTCTTCACATGTGTTTTGAACGGGCCCCCCCCCCCAATGTCTTTTGGTCCCAGATGAGTACTGATCGAGTTTTTTAACCCTCTGCAGGCTGCTTCCCCTCCTGGTGTCTGACCTGGCACTGCCGGTGCCCGCAAACCATCCCCATAGCAAGTTATCTCGCGAAACTCCTCCTGAGCTGCCTGTTACGCCTTCCCTGGTGAGATAGGAGGGAATATGCTGTCCTTTTCTTCTTACTTCTATCTCCCGTCCCGCTTGAAAATACCCCCCCCACCGTCACATTGGCCCCCGCGGTAAAATTAAATAATCCTCGTTGGTATTTTCTAACGCACTCTCTTAGACAGATCCTGAGTTGATTAGTTCCTAGATGATGTCCGGAATGTGATGCACTGCATCTCTCATGCGGGCCCTCCCTGACTTATTTTCCTTCTCTGGATGACCTACGTACGTGGGTATCTGTTCGCCCTGGGGATTCTCCCCCGCGAGGTATTTTTGACTTAGTCTGCACCTCGGATCGTCCCGCCCTTAGGATGAATTAGATGCCTCCTTCCGCAACATTTGAATCCTCTCGGGCCAGACGTGGTCATTGCCATGCTTGCTTACCGCTCACGGTTTTTTTCGTTCGCAATATCGTTCATAACGCGACCTCTCTCTGAACCTTTGACCAAGCTAAGATCTCAGGCACAATCATTGCAGGGACCTCTTAATCTTCCCCCTATAGACAAATCTTGCCTTTAGGTCTCGGCGCAAGGTTGTGGTCCCAGCGGTTTGGATTCCCATCCCCTCCCCAACAGCTTGAGCCGCGGCGACATAAAGGAGGGATTTGACCCAAACCGAGTTGGTCCAAACCCTCACCCCCTGATTCACCTGGTTGGACTGTCCCAAGCTTTTGGGGGTTTGGGGGCCACAATCCCATGGCCTTTCCTCATAAATTGTCTGTGCGGGTACCCTGCGCGTTTATATCTAACACTGGGTTTTCTTTAGAAAATCCGTGTTGCCTAAGCCATGTCTTGACCTCCCTTGAAGCGTACCCAGCATCACCCGCCCTCTCTCCAATTGCGCTTTCGATCTACCACAAATTTCTGGATCTTAGTTCCACCCTTCTTTTTTTTCTACTGTTGGCGGACTGAACGAGCCATTAGTTACCTAGTCAGTTGTTATGGGCTTCTCAGAGCCCCTACGACAAGAGGCCTCCAAGAAATAGTTAAGTATACCAAATTGA
>Ga0179593_1374552_pt1 | contig 11279 bp, 12 predicted proteins | sample CZODoug2_1_08_16_FD_185931 | JGI IMG/M metagenome (GOLD analysis project Ga0179593, IMG submission 185931) | Vadose zone soil fungal communities from Angelo Coast Range Reserve, California, USA - CZODoug2_1_08_16fungal (PacBio error correction) | ecosystem: Environmental > Terrestrial > Soil >... | reverse complement strand
TTTTGTTTAGAATGTTTTCTTGGGCTCGGCTCTTTACCTCCCAAGAGGATCCCCCCCTGATGTTGACTTTTACCTTCGAGGGGCTTGCAGTAGTGACACGTGGATTCTTTTCTCCCGAAACCGTCGGCCCTTCAGTTCCAGTTCGTCTAGACTAGTAGCCGTTCTTTTCGTGCTCTTTCCGAACTCCCGGTTGGAAGAGGGGGCGCCCTTCCCTATGTTGCCTTCTTTCATTTTGGAATACCAGCATGCCTTCTTAGATTTTTCCGTTCCTGTAAACTCTGGATGGTTTTTTGAGTCCACCTTTTCCTGTAGGTGGGTTTCATCCGCTTCTTTCCAAATCTTTATAAGCCTTCTTCCCATCCGGCTGTGTCCTTCGTTTTTCTCTCCACATTATCCCTGGGGGTCCCCCTTTCCTTGCAGGACAGACTTTTGTCCCCCTTGGGACTTTTCCGCCGGTTCTTGCTCCCCCGTGGACGTACGAGGTTATACGGGTGCCTTTCCCTTGAAAATGGTTCCTTTTTTTTGTTCCCACAAGAGGTTCCTGTTCGGGGGCAAAATCCCAGATTCTTTATACCCACCTTTTGACCGTGGGTGAATGGTTTGAACCCAGAGGTTCTCGGAGTGTTCTTATTCTTTTATGTAACGGACGTCATCACCATTTTCCGGTGCGAAGAGTCAGACCTCCCCTCCCGATTTTGATCGCTTCCTCTCTGTTCGTTTTGTCCGGCAGCTTTTTTTTTTCCTTTCAGTGCCGTTACCCGTAATTAATCACTCTCCTCCCTTTCACTTACTCCCCCTTACATTCTTGATCGAAGATCCACTTCCAGGCACCTTTGTTGCTCGGTTCCCCTATGTAGTACCCGACCTTTTTTATTTTCCGGCGTCTTTTCCGACAGGCGACCACCGCGCTTTACCGGCCCCCCAGCAGTGCCCCCCTGACGGAAACACTGTCAGATTGCATCCCCCTAGTGCACTGTTTCTTGGAAAGTTTTTCAGAGGGGAAGGTCGCAGATGCCGGGTTTCTCCCCTCGTGACCCCCTGTGAAAACCAATGGCCCGGTGCTCTTGAAACCTCTTGCGTTCCCGACGTCCTCTTCACTCTGCGCTTGGCCACCAGTCGATAACCCCCCTTATTTTTTGACAACCCCCGGCGGCGCCCCAGAAGGCCGCTCCCCCTTGACCTCTTTTTTCCCGTTGAGTATCATATTTCCGATCAAGTAACGATAACCTGCGATTGCAGTTTTTCTTGCCGCCAGGCCCTTTCTCATTTCGAGGGCTTAATCTCCCTTTTTTTTTGCCCCACCGGCTTCATGGACTTTCATGCATGTTTTACTCTCCCCCCCCCGTCCGACAGCTGTAAGAGGTCACAAGCGCTACTTCACACCTATTAAACGGTCCGTTTATCAGTAAATTGGATGCCGTTTTTTGTAATTTTTTCACCACCTTATGGTGAAAGATTGTACTTGATGAATCCCCCAGCCCCACAATATCCCCCCTATTCTAAGTGGTTTCCCAGCCACAATTCACGTCGCTATCGTCAGACAGGTTCACTGCAGCTTCTTCCACCTTCGCTGGTCCCTTTTGGCTTCCCGTTTCCCATTCTTTCTTTTTTTTTTTTATGATCGCTCATTTCTCTGAAGGCCGGGGAACTCTTCCCCTCTTTCCTCGAGGTACCGTCATGGAGTTTCAGAACCGTCCAGCTTCCAATGGTCTGGTGAGATCGTTTCCTTCTTTTAAATCTTTCCTCATTTTGATACCCGCCCCCGTTCGTGTCTCTGGTTTGCGTTCGGAGTGTCAGGACGTAACCCCCATCACAATACTCAATACACCCGACTGAACTCGTTTTGTTTTTCGGTCTCCTTGCACCCCCAAACTTCCCCCCGTGGCGCAATGAATCGGTCGAGAAGCCATTTTTCCCCCTGTTCAGTGTATTTTGATGATTCCGCGCGTTTTTTCTGTTTTGGATCCGTCCCGTGACTTTTCCCCTTCCTTTTGGCCCCTCCTGTACCAGACAGTGCCCTTGAAAATGTGTCTTCCCTTTATGTCCCCGTAACTACCCTGCTCATCCAACCCCCTCCTAACGTTTTTCTAGATTCTTTCCTTTTCCCGACGTTTGATTTCAGGGGGTCATCTCGATGTGCCCCGGACTCTAACGTACTCTTCTAAAGTCCTTCATGAGGCTCCCCTTTGCCATTCTGACCTCTCCCCCACTTTTTTTCTGATTTTGGCCGGTTCGTCGGATCTTCTAGTATCTCAGTTTTTCCTTGTGCGTCCTTTGGTGGGTCATTAGCCATCCTCCTGGTGTATTGCGTACTACCTTGATGCATTCATCCCTCCGGCGAGTTCTCGATTAATTGACCCGCCCTCTGAGGCAGGGACCTTGTCGGAGCTCGATGTCCAGGGTCGATCTTCACAGGTTTGTTGCAGCCTTCATGCTTCAGTGGCGACGCAATTTCTTTTTCTTCGCCGCTTTCCTTCCGTTTTTCCATAGTTTTGGACCCCTGGGGGTTCTTTGAGGACCTAGTATGGGTCGTTCTTCAGACCCTTGTTTTCAGGTAGCTTTCTTTCCCCTCTAGTTTGCCCCGTGGTCCCCATGTGTGCTGCCACTCTTGTCGGGGCGGACCCAGCTGGACACGAGCTAGCCTTGGCTTCTTCCCTTGCGTGTTCTGCGGAACGTTGCGTTCTACAAAGCCCTTTTTGAAGTCCCTTCCTACGAACCACTCTTGTTTGAAACCTCTCCCCCCCTGGCCCTTCCTTGGCTGCCCCAATCTCTTGTCTGAGCCCGGAGAGTCGAACCCCCCCCCCCCTGTGATCGGCACGCACGTTTAGATCCACCAAAAGTATTTTTACCCCTGTGTTGCCCATCCCTTTTCCCCGAAAAACCATTAATTAGGTTTTTTTTCCCCACACTTGGTTTTTTCGTCCTACTTTTCAGTCCACACCCGAAATCTCCCAAGTTGGCTTTTCGTCTTATTCCCACCGTCCCCACCATATAATCTACGTGGTGCGTAAAGCGTCTTTTCTTTCTCAGTGTCTGAAGGAACCACGTTAACCTTTTTTGGACTGTTTTTTTCAATTTTTCTAGACCCCCGGCGGTCGGTTTTTCTTTTCTGTGGCAGAAGGAGGCGTGGGTGATTGTCTCAGACCTTTTCAAGACCCTCCCCCCCAGAGTGGGCCAGTATCGCAGCCATAGTTCGGGCACGTTGGTTGTTTTTTTTCGGCTCAGGGGGAGGGTTTTGTGCCAGGACCCCTTTTTGTCCCGCTTTCTTTTTTATCTTGTTCCCCCGCCTCATAGATGGAGTAGCTCTTGTGCTTTTCCTTCATGGGAACCCACCTCTTTTTTGCGCTGTGTTTCCCTTTTTTTTGGTCATCCTTGGACAGGCCTGTTGAATCGCCCCTATTGTTGCTGGACTGCGATCTTGTCGTTTTTCCACAGACGGCGTCGTTTTTCCCTAGAAGAAAATGTCCGCTTTCAGACGTTTTGCTGTCTTGACATTTTTGACCTTGTATAAATGAGAATCCCCCCGGTGGGTTAAGGGACACGGACTCAGCTTTAGTTCATCCACTCTTTGAGCTCTTCTTTCTTTTTATTGGTAGACCTACAGGCATATGTTTGCGGTAGACCGGAGATTTTCCCCCCCACCCAGCCGTTCATTACTGCCTTGCTTTACCCCCCTTCTCCGTGCGACTACCCTCCTTTCCCTTTGGCTTCCCCCGAGGCAAGCGTCCCCCGGATTTACTAGATTGACGTTTTAAAGCCGGCTAGTTATATTTTCATCCCATCTTGGTGTTCACTCAGTTGCTACACTGATCATCTGAATCCAAACCTATACGTTTCTGGTTTTTCAATCAGCTTCTACCTTTTCCAGTTGGCCCCCAGCCACTGAGTAACTTTCTATGGATCCGCTAGTCTCTCTGTCATGTCTGCAGCTGGTTTTTTTCTTTTTTCCCTAAATCGGTGGGCAGTTTTCCCCGTTCCCCAGTTTGAAACCCAATGTTCTCTCATGAAGACTTTCCCCCTTATGGTGGCCTCACCATGCAAACCCACACCTCTCGGCCCCCATGTAACGGTCCAAGGATGGATTTGATAATATGTAACCCTGATTTGATTTTCTGATTAAGAGGCCTTGTATTTATTAGGGGATCGAACGGATGTTTCACGCCCATATTGTCCGCTACCTCACCCAATTCGGCCTGGTATCGTAAACTGGTTTAGTGACCCCTGTCGAACCCCTCCCCACGTCCTCTTGGTCCACCTTGCTTGCTTGTCCTGTTATCCACGCAGTCTCGCCCTACGCCTTTTTCTATGGGTCGGTGCATGACCTTCCACCGCCGGTCACCCCTTTTGGGACACTTTGGACCGCCCCATGACCTCCCCCCCGTGCACCTGCACTGGCCGCTCATGGCGCGCTCCTGCTGTCTTCCTTGCGGGTGTTTTTGGGCTTGTGTCGGTCCATTTTCCCACTCCCAACCCTGCGTTCCGGGCCCCCCCCCCCCAATGACACCCGTCCAACCAAACCTCCCAAGGCTAATGGCCAACCCTTTCCCCCCGATTTTACCAATTGCAGGTCGGAGACAGGGCTTCCCCCCCCTTTCCATTGGTCATTGCCATTTCAGATGCTTTCTTGAGGGGGTTTGACCGTTCGTCCCATCACACTTTACTTTCTTTCTATATGTTTGGAACAGGAGTGACATTCCCCCCATCCCCCTTTTGCCATGTTTATGTTTTAGCATGGTCACCCTTCTTTTTTTTTGACAATTCCTCTTAAATGCAGTTTTGTTTGATCGGCACGGGTTTGGGCGCTCTCAACGCCCGATTTTCATCTTTTCCTGGTCGTGCTAGCCTCATTCAACGCTTTCTCCCGTTGTCAGACTGCAAAGTCGTTTTCGTCACCTCATGTTTTGAGAATTGGCCATAACCCTTCTTTTTGTAGGTATGCCCTGTTTGGACCCTTCTCTTGAAAGTTTGCCGGGCAATGTTGCCCACTCCCCTTACCCGTGACATTCTATTCTTACATATTGTGCTCCAGGGAAATAGTTCTTGATTTGCTCGGACCCCCCATTTTCATAGGAGGTTCAAAGCCCTCGAGGGTTTATTCCCCTTTCCCTCCTTTCTTGCCCACAATTTATTGGATGTAGCTGCCTCCCTCAGTCTGGCCCTTTCCTTTCCATAATTCTCTTGATCCTTGCTGTCAGACACACCCTAACGGGAGCTAGACCGCCCTTTTTTGTACGCTTAAGTTTTTTTGTTTTCAAGCGTTCAGTCTCTTTTTTCTCTAGCTCCCCCGTCCCTTCATCCGGTCGGTTGTTCTTGTGGCGTCCCCGTCCCTGCTCGACTCGCTGGGTCTACCAAGTTTCTTCAATCTTCTCGGCCCCCTCCTTGTGCAGGACCTATTGTCTCCTTGCACTTTAATGAATTCGATATCTCTCCGTTTTACGTTACGCCTGCCGCGACCCTTTTGCATCCTGTCTCCGAAATGCTGCGGGTCCCATTTCTTTTTTAAGTTTGTCTTTCTTCGACCGTCCTTGTTTGATCACGTTGTCCTCGTCTTTTTCGCTCAACAACCTTCTTTTTATTTTCCCCGATATCGCTTCATTGAATTCGCGACGACGTCGGGTTCTGATTCATTGTTTCGGGACGCTCGGTCCCCAAAGTACGCTCTTCCCCTGTGCGGGGGACCCCCCCCTCTTGTGTTGTTTCCCCGTTCACCTGCTTTTGACAATTTTCATGGGTTTTTCTCCCCCCAGAAAATCGAGAGCTTCTCTAATTGCTTTTCAAGCTCTCCATTGAGGTTTCGGACTTGGCCATGACTTTTTATCATGTCATTTTACCTGTGCCGAGGCGTGGTGGAGTTTCTAAGTTCGAGGGGGCTTGGGTTAGGGAAGTCACGAACCTGAACGTTGCCCTGTTTTTGAACCGGGGTGTTTTTTCTAACATTCTCAGCTTCAATCAGTGAGGCGCCACCTCTCATAAGTTGATCCTTTTCTTTTCTTTTCTCCCCCCCTTTTTGACCCTGCGTCCCCTTCCTGGCCGTCCTTTCACATATTCCCGACCCTCTTTTTGAACCTTGGAGTTATCCTATTCACCGTTTTTGTTTTTTTCCCCACCATTCTTGTTTTGTTATGTAAACAGAGGAATTTACTAAGATAGTGCTGCTTTTACTAATTCTTCCAGTTCTCCGTCAAGACCTTTGTCTGTTGTTTATCCGATAGTTAATTGGGATTTAAGGTGCTTTGCGACACCTCGCTATTTGTGATCTTGAGACTTCAGAACCCATTTTTGCTCGGAAAACCTCCGGGATTACACCTTGGTTGAACGCTTTTTTACTCCCCCCCAGGTGGAAGAACGGCCTTGGTCATCGGGAACGTTCTCTAGTTTGGGCACCTTGACTCTTTTTTTTTTTTCGGTGCGTTTTGTTAGTTCGGAGTGCCCCATCAGCCGAATCCCCTCGTGCACCCCTAGGTTGGTTTTTTGACCCCGACCCATTACATTCACTCTTCCCCGATCAAGTTTTCCGTTTTCTCCCTTTTGTCCTACCCCCGCCAAGTTTTTGAACTGTGACCGAGTCGTGTGCTGGATGACGTTCCCGGAGGCTCCAAACGAAATAGGGGCCTCTCCCTTTTTGACAAGATTGCCTTTTTTTTGCTCGCAGGTAGGGTTTTACCTTGCACGTTTTGGCCCAACCCCCTTTTCGTTGTTAGCGATGGTTGTTGTTGCCTTTTTTTTAACGAAAACAGTCTCCGGTTCTAGTCTTAAAATTTTGTGTCAACCGAGCCCAAGGTCTTTGTTCCTGTTAGCATCGTCCTTCCGTGACCCCCTTGAATTCCTAGCCAATTTTAAGTTCCAAGTACGGAGTGGGCTAGTTTTGATTTTCCAAGTCCCGCCATCTAGTCAGGTCGGAGTTTTCCCCTGTTGATTTTTGCCTGTTTCGCTTTTTCATTCTTTTTACTTTGTTAGTTTGGTCCCCTGGACTGACTTCCCGTATGAGAAAACATATAGTAAGCATTGATGCGTCCCCCCTCGGAACCCTTGATTCTTATTTTCGCCTTCTTATTCATAGGTGTGGTTGCCATTTATTCCCCCGGGTTTCCGTCATGGCGTCGGAACTTAAGTTGCCAAGGATTACCCCCCATAAGGCGACCCGTCTACCCCCCTTTTCTTTTTAGTCTCTTTTTTTTCGCTTTCTCCCCGTCTGCGGGGATTCCTTTCGCCACCTACTTTTTTGACCTTTCGTAATGTTTTCTCCTTTTTCCTTCATTAAGAAACCTCCCCTTTCTTTTTTTAGCATGCTGGACTTTCCCCTTTTCCTTTACATTTACTAACCCCGATCTTGTTCTTTGATTCACCAGAAAGTTAACCGGAATTTAGTGTCCCTCCCTGTTTCCCTGTCCCCCCGTTTGAAGTATTTTCGGAACTTTGTTCTTCTTTTCGTCCCCTTTTTAAGTCCACGTTTGGCTTTCCACGTTTTTGCTGTTAGTACTGGCGGTTTACCCGTCATCTGGTCGAGAGTGTGGACTGTCAAAAACCTCTGCGGGCCCCCGGTGCAGAGGCTTGTTTTTTTTTTCCTTCGCCTTTTACCGGGATCGTGTTTTGCAGCCCTGGCATATTTTGTTTCCAAGCAGTAGTGACCCACCTCTTTTCAAAAGCGTTTAGTACGCTCGGTCTTTTTTTTTCAAGTTTTCGCGTTTGGCGGCCGGCTTCTCAGGATACTGATCAAACCTCACAGTAGACGACCCGCTTTACACCATGTCCCCCGTTGTTTTTTTTCATTCAGGACGACACTGTTTTCCCCCCTTCGTGGTCCTCCGGTTTGGTTCTTTTTTTAAACCCCCCCTCCGTCAATCCCTATCCTTTTTTTTCTGCCGGTTTCACCTTTTTCCACAGCCTTGGCTGTGAGATGGGTATTTTTCCTTAAGACAGAACCTTCTCCCCCAAGGCTTCTCTTCAATACCTCCTCCTTTTTGTTGTGCTAGTATATTTCCCTTGGTGTTTGGAAGGTCGGCGGGCCCTTGACCGACACAGAATAATCCCCCCCTCTTTTTTTACAGGTGACACTTGTTCCTCGGCGGGTTGGACTTTCTGGATTCGCTTCCCCCCCCCAGTATTGCCCATTTACGTTTCTTACGTTTTTATTCAAGGCCTTACCCTTGGTCTGTTCTGGAGGTATCTTCTTGACGTTGCTCTCGGCTGATCCTTAGTCGTGCCCCTCCTAGTTGGCCGCCCTCTCCTGATGTTTTTTTGCGGTTTGCCTGGTTTCACCTAGTTTTTAGCCCAAATTCCAGGTTTTTTGACCTCCTTTCACCTCGTTTGTTTCCCAGCCCCCTGCTCTCTTGGGCGCCTTCTTGTTCTTCCTCGCCCCTGTCCTTGGTTTTCCCCCTTCCCTTCCCTACCAGATTTTCCGTTGGTTGCTGTGACCTTCACTTTTTCCTCTGACGTTTTTTTTTTTGGCCTTAAAAGTTTTTCCATGAAAAGGTTTGCTGGCACTTTCTTTCCGGGTCCCTTCACGATCTTTGAAAGTTTGACCGGGTTTGCTTTCCATTGTCACGGGTTTTTCTTTGCGGGTCACCCCCGGTGCTGTTTGAGGTTTTAAAGGGGTGGAACCATCCTCCTCCCCCTCCTTCGCCGCGACGGACGTGGTCAGTAGGCGCTTAGTTTCTCCAGTGTTGTCCCTTGTCGTTATTCCACACGCCCTCTGGACGCGGCCCCTTTTACAGACCAAAGAGTCTTCCGACTGCCTCCAGTTTCCAGCCATTTCTGGGTTTCTCTGTGCGGACTCTACTTTTCGTCCGGCTTTATAAGAAGTTCTCCCCATGACTGATTCCCCGCGCCCCACCGTTAAGGATCCCTGAATGTTCTCTTTTCCCATCCGAGCATTTCTTTTCGCCACCCACGTGGGTCGAGGGTCCTTTCTCCGAGTATTGAGTGTTTTTTTCCCCCCCCTTTTCAAACCAAGGAAAGTGTCTTTTTCTTCCCCACGCGTTTTGCCGGTACTCTTGCGACGACCTTTTTTTTTTTTCCCTGCCTCGGCCCTCCTCTAACCCACGAGGTGCTGCCAAGTCGGCAGCTCACCCAAGTTTTTCCCCTTCGAGCACAAGTCTGCAAGTGATTTTGCCGGTTTTTTTTTTATTTTTCCCTCCCTACAATTCCCCCCCTGTACCCAGTTTTCCGGATTGGATTCTGGTTTGCGTGCCCCATGAGTCTTCGGGGAGGAGGGGAATTTTTTTTTTATTATTTCCTCCCACCATGAAGGCTGTCTCTTCCTAAACGCAACCCAGTTTTACTTTTTGTTCAGGGCCCCGCCTCCCGTCGTCCTCCGTTTCTCCCCCCCATTCCCGTTTTCAGGTCCCCTTGTGATAGGCAGTGTCCCGTCTAACGCTGTTGTCTTCGGGGCCTTGTTTTTTTTTACTAACAGCTAACCCCCCTCGTGTTAGGCCGCCGCCCTTTCCAGCCCCATTTTTAACCCCCCAAACTTGGAGCGTTCACCCCCTTTCTGCCCTCCCTGCCTCTTTCGTCCACCCCTCCTGTTGTTTACCATCCTTAACCGTTACACATTTTTCTTTTTTCTATATTCACATTTCATTTCCGGACGGCAAGTTTTTCCAACCCCCCCCCCCTGAGGTGTCTGTTTACCCCCCCAGTATTTTCTCGAGAACACTCCCCATTCTCCCCCATTTCCTGTCTGCTAGCTCTTTCGATGGATAATTTGTTGACCCTGCCCACCTTTTTCTGCGGACAGGTTCATGTCGGCGGGTCCCCAATGAACCAAACGACACAACCCCCCCCATAGACCGTGATCCACCCTAAATCTCGTGGGACTCCCTTAGTTCCCACCGCGCCCCACCGGTCCCCTGTAGCCTATTGACCCAAGGTTTTGCATTTTTAGATCGCCTCTGTTTGTTTAGGGCCCGAGACAGTTCGGTCTTATTTTTTGCCTTGAAATCCGGTAGCTCCCGATGTACCTGGGTACCTCTGACGTGACCTCTGTTTTGATCCTCAACCCCTTAGACTCCAGATTTTTCCTCAGAATCTATTTTTTTGTTCTCTTAAGGTGTTTCCCCCTATTTGAGGACCGTGACTTCCCTTATTTGGTTCGGCCAGAACTGCCTTTCGGGCCCCCCGAGCCTTTAGATTATGCCCCACCCCCCAATGTGTTCCTCTTGGACGTTTTTTTTTGTCGTCTCTTCTTAGCCGTCGATTAATCCCATCCGTTTTTTCCGTACGTTTTCCTTCTCATTTTGCCTCAAAGATTTTTTAGTTTAGCTCTTTCATACACCCCCCTCTCTTTACCTTCTGGCAGGTAATTTTTTTTCCAAACCGCCACATGACTCCTGCATTTGAAGGATTCTCGATTCCTTATCCCCGAGGGTAACTTTCTCCTTCAGCCTTCCATGACCTTCGTTTTTTTGATTGCTTTTTCACTTGTCTTGTTCTCGCCATCTCATTTGGCTTGGTTTTTAGAAGGATTGGTGGTCTATCGATTCTTTTTTCTTTTTTTTTCCAGACTCCCAGACCTTTTTGCTTTATCTGGCCTTTCCGTACGCGTAAGGTGTTCTCTTCCTCCTCTGACTTTTTCATTTACCGATGTTTTTTCTTCGAACTATGGTTTTTGCGTTTGAACTGGTTTTTTCGTTTGTGTCTGTTTCAGTGCCCCCCCCCCCCCCTTTCGTTCCCCCCCCCACGTCACAATCTAAGCCAGCGCCGATGTGGATGGCCACTGCTTCCCCCTTCCTTCCAAGAAACCGGTGCGGCTGCCTAAATAGCCTTTCCCCCTATGTTTTACCCCCCGGCCGTTAGATCACTTTGTTGGGTCTTCGATGCCAGCCTTGTGTTTCCCGTGGTCCCCCCCCTCCCCTCCTTTTTGGTTCCATTTCCCCTTGGTCTTTCCATGAAAATGCCTGCACCAACCTCCCTTTGTTCATAAAGGCGTGAGTTACTCCTTTATGTCCAACACGATAATCGCCATTTTTGATTTCCTTTTACTGAACCAGATCATCTCCGTGGGAGTAAAGCTTTTTGTTTAGTCAAGAAGGTCTGTCGCCGGGCCGACTCCCCCCTGTATCGTATTATGCCATTGTCTTAATTCCTGGTTTTTCAGTGTGTGGCGGGTCTTGTTGGATAAGGCTCAGGTCTGGGGTTCTTGAGTATACTGACTCCCTCCCCTTCGCCTGCAGGGATCTCGAATAGTGGCGGGGCCTCTGTTTTGAGTGGGCAGTGGAGGGACAACCCCACTGTTTTGACCAGTCTTTTGATGTCTCTCGGAGACCCCCCTTCAGTAGGGC
>Ga0179593_1359432_pt1 | contig 11279 bp, 16 predicted proteins | sample CZODoug2_1_08_16_FD_185931 | JGI IMG/M metagenome (GOLD analysis project Ga0179593, IMG submission 185931) | Vadose zone soil fungal communities from Angelo Coast Range Reserve, California, USA - CZODoug2_1_08_16fungal (PacBio error correction) | ecosystem: Environmental > Terrestrial > Soil >... | reverse complement strand
AATCTTTTGCCTTAGGTTATTATCGCCTGGGCGATCTATGTTTTTTTACTGCTGCGATCGGCCTTTGAGCCCTTCAGTAACCCCGAGCCTGTTTCATTTCTTCCATTCTCCTTATTTTTCCAGTTTGACTCGGTCGCGCACTCACGCCATCTGCCGCAACAGCCCCCCCGTTGGCGTTCCGAGAATAGCATTTATCACTGACCATACCAAACCCCCCCCCGTCCTTGCAGGAGTAGCACCCCCCGAACTCTTTCTCCAGATCCGCGCGGAACTTACTAGGCGTTGTGCCCTTCTCTGCCAATCCGAACTGCCTCATTTTTCTTGTCTTCTTTTCAGTGCATCTTCTTCGATTGTCCGTCTCTCACAAACCTGATGACATATGCCGACTCCCTCTTTGTCGCGATTTTTTCGGTGAGTCTGGGCCTCGGCCCTGATCTTCGTGCGCATGTTGCCCTTCTTTGATTCAAGAGAAACCTTGCGGCTTTCTTATCTTCCGGCCAGCCCTCTCCCCCTTTCATCACCCGTCTTGAATAGAGCGAATCTCCACGACCTGCAGCCCCCAAGCTGTTCCTCCTGCTTTCGTAATCCCTGTATCGCTTATATCTCACCCCGATGACGGATGCTGTTTCCGTCTTTCCCTCTTCGCCCGACCCCCCGATCAGACATACTACTTATTCTGCTTGTACAAGGGGGGGTTTTTCTATTTGTATGGGACGTCCCCATTTCGCTTTATGAGTAGAGACGTATCCTCCCTCGTGATCATATTGTCGTCCTGCCGGGTGGAAGTATGTTCGTTTCCTATTGACCCTCTACAGTTACGACCACAGCGCATTGGATCCGAGATGCTCGTTCGAGACTGCGAGTTCGCCCCTCAAAGCAGTCCTATTCCATTTGTTTTTCCGTGTTCCTCTTCGATTGTTTCTTCTCGGTGGGCCGTGACCCAGGAAAAGCGAGCGATCCCACCTTTCCAGCGTTCGCCCTTTCTTCCAGTGAGCCCGTCTTGCCAGTCATTTCGAACGCTAATCTGTCGCTGTCGCGCCTTCATCCCCTACTACGTTGTTTTTCTCCTCCACACGAGGAGGCACAGCCGCATGTGGTCTGACAGACATCTCCAGGATTCTTTTTCCGGATTCGCACTCAGCCTTGCTCCCTCATTCTTTGTTTGCTTGAGCCACATGCCCGCCGTGGCCGGCTTATTTCTTGCTCTAGAACCCGCCAAATTTTCGTCCAACGGCGGTTCAGTTTATCTTTCTCACATTCCTGTAACCCGTCCATTTTGCTTTTTTTTTCAACTTGCTTCTATTCCTACAGTGTTAACTCGATGCGAACGTTTGCGCCTATGACCCTATCTCGCATTACGACCCTTCGTCCACCACCGCTCTTTTTTTCCATCTCGCTTGTGACTGTTGACTTCCCGCGGCTCCATGTTCCTGATAGGGCCCAGCGCCTGCCCCCCCTCTCCTGTTGTTTGTTGAGAGAGGTGCTATGGGCGATTTCCCCTCCCTATGGTTTTTTTCTGGGAAACGCTGTGCCCGGCCTTTCCTGGGCTCCGATTGGCACGGTCGTTTGACCCCTCCTCATAGTTTGAGCTGCGAGCCTTTTCAACGACCATTGCTATCTCCTTTGTCCTTGTCGCTGGTGGACCCCCCCTTTACGCTCATCATAGTTTTTTACCATTTTTCCAACTTACATAGGTCTTTCCGTATCGTTCCAAAGTCGCGACAGTCGGGTGAGGTTTTTTGAGTCGTTTTTTTCCTCTCGCCGCAGACGCTCCTTCTAGGTAACTACCCCTTCTAGGGGATTTCGCTACATGAACGTATATTAATGCTGTTTTCTCCCGTTCCCGTTCGACAGACATCCTTTAAGGTTTCTGATCGCCACCTTTTTCCATCCATTTCTTTGAACACGTGCCATTCTCCCCTACCCTCTCATTTATTTTGACTGTGTCTTTACCTCTACATGAGAGTCTTTCCTTTTCTGCCCTAGAGATTTCCTCTAGTCTTTTCTGACTCGGACCTTTGTTTCTCCATATTGTTCCTGTCGGCCTCCCTCACCGACGAAAACTGTTACCCTGCTCAAACTACGACTTTTGTGATCTTCTGTCCAAAGTAGCTATAGCCCAAGTTAATCTGCCCCCCGATAGAGTTTGCCTGGGGCGGGTGCTGTTTCCCTAGCCGTCAACGCAGCCGTCCACACTCCGTCAGACGATGCTGAAGTCAGACCCCACCTGTGTTCCTGTACCCAGCGTTCCACTCATTGGCGGCTCCCTCGTACCTATTTCGATCATTCTTCCTCCCCTCCTGGCCCCTTCGCCACGACTGGCACAGTCTCCTTCTTCGGCGATAAGTGGTCGATTCTACTCTCAGCGCCAGCATGGATCGCGATTTTTCACCTACCTAGCCCCCAGCACCTCTCACTGGTGCTAAGTTAGGTACCTAGATGCCATAGACCAATTATGCGGTCTTTGGTATTCCTTTAGCTTCCCGGGTCCGTCTGGGTTTCGGTCCTTGATGGTCGCTGTCTCTTCCATTCCCAGAGACTCTTTTTTTTTGCACTATTTTCACACCGTCAGTAGAATGTAGATTCCTTGATAAGAGGTTCAATTATGCCCTGCTCCGATGGCCCATCCCTCATCTTGCTGATACTTAAGTTCGGTGTGGCTCGAAAACGTCTTCCAATCCTCGGTCTGCGAATAAAGAATCTTCAACTCTTGTGATCTTGGCTTATAGAAGACCTTTCTCGCTTACCCCAGTAAGGAGCCCTACTGATTGGTCCTCTGGGGTTTTTGAATCGTCCTCACTCCTTCTGGCTGTAGATCTGTTACCTTCTCGCCGAAATCCCTTTTGTCTTGAGGTCGCCGATTTCTTGAGTTTTCAGTTCCCACTTGGATTACTCTATCACCTTAAATCTTTTTCGCGAGTTCCCGAAAATTCCCCTTCCGTGAATGACTAACGATTCTTTCCATCTCCCTTTCCCCCCTTGGCGCCCACAGCAACAAAGTCCGTCGTTTCCAGTCTTTAACCCGCGGAAGCTTTTTTGCTGCTATGTCTGAGAGTGCTCCAGGGCCCCTATCCTTTCCCTTGCTCCAAATGTTTCCGTCAGGTTCCCCTGCAACCGGAGCGCGCGCGTTAGCACCCCGCACGGCTCATCCAGAAGGCGCCTTCGTCTCTTCTCTCTTCCCTTCCCTCCTATATTTCTCAGTGTTTTCTTTCTGTCCGCTAGCGTGCCTGATCGCGCGCTCTCTTGCTTTTTCGCGTCGTAGAGTCACTGCAGGCCTTCTGCAGACCCACTTCCCCTGTCTGGCGCAAGGGGGCCGGCTTCAGTTAGGAACACAAGTAGCAAGGTCCCATCCACCCACGTTTCCCGCTCCCTACGTGACTTCAGCGTGTGTCCGTTTTGATGCATTAGCATGTGGGATGGCTCCGAATCGGGTTTCGTCCTCGACTCTTCCTTCTCCTGATGACCTCTTCAGGTCAACGAACTTTTCAGGTAGGAACATAGGACTGTACCCCTCCTCCTTAACCCTCAGCACAGAAGTCCCTCTTCTAAATTGACCCAGACCGCCCACGCGTTGTCGCTTTTCATTTCCACAGGATAGTTCCCGATTACCTGGTTCGGCGTTCCCGGATGGAGAAACCATCGAGCTAGCCTTTAATGGAGAATTGACGTAGAGGAGATTTCGGGTTCGGCGATACACGTTAATCACACCTGCAGCTTGCTGACCGCGGGCAGAAATATCCGCAGTCAAGCGTACGTCGGAGCAACTTTCCCCACACGATAAAAGGGGGTATGGGTGGACATCATCGACAAAAACCCCATCGTGACCAGCCAGTGTTTTTGTCTTGGCTGCCTTGCTCAATACGTTGAGTTTCAAACATGCCAGGAACCACCATCCACCACATCGTTTTTCCTTACCCCCCCACCTCCCGGGCACCATTTGAATTACCTTTTCCCTTGTACATCCCCTTTCTCCCAACTTTTTTCATCCCCCTGCACAAGTTCTATCCTTTCGGATGGTATCGGCCACCGTTCTCCTTTTGCGCAGTCCCCATGCTTTTATATGTCAGCCCGAACTTGAGCCAGTTTTGACTGAGCTCCTTCCTTAAAGTACTAGTCTTTCGTTTCGTAATAGAAAGGACCCAGATTCGTCCTCCCGGCGCGATCTCGGCCCTCCTTATCAGAACTTCTCTTTTGGTAGTTCATGCCCCGCAGATGACTTTTCCGGCCCTCCTCTGCACCAATTATCCTCCCTCTATGTCCTTAGTGCTCTTTGCGATTTCCCCTGGCAAGGGTTTTCGATCTTCGGTTAGGATTCCTTTTCTCACTTCGTTCTCCTCTCTTTAGCATCGAACCGTTCGGATACCTCGCTCCCTCGCGTTTTCCAAGCTCTTTTTGACTGAAGTGTGCTACGTTTGTCTTTGAAGCCTTTTATTTCCCTCTCCTTCTATGCCACCGAAGCTAGTGATGCTCTCCTCGTCCGCGCGATTGAGCGACGAGCGCTCTACAGCAGCCCCATTAGGAAGTGATTCGTGTACACGCGACTTCCAGTTCTTTGTTCCGGCGGCGTCCTACCAGGTATCAGATGCTCCCAATTTGTCCGCTGTAAGTTATGCCCGCACGCAGTGTTGGGCAGGCATGCTCCCCGGCACATTGTCGTTCGAACTCTGACATCCCTTTTTTTTCTTTTTGAATAGCCCCTGCAGTTTGGCCTCCCTCCTCCATTGGAGGCAGAAATCCCGCTAGGCGATCCTTCCGGAAGCTCGTCACCTCAGCTTCCTCTCTTTTCCCTTTCTTTCGTTACTTAGTTAGTCTTTCTCTATCCTACAAATGTTTGTGCAGGGCCTTTTTCGTGGTCCCCAAGCCGGGTTGTTCCCCTCCCCATCCCTGTCGGCTCGCGCCTACTTTCGCTACCCCCTTCCCCTTCCCGTCTAGGGACGTCCAGGCCCGACACATTACGAGGTTTGAATGACTATTCCGTCACTTTCAAGTATCCAGCTGCCGTTGACCAACGCGGCCTTTCTCAACGGAGTCGACGTCGTCCCCTCCCTGGACCACGACTTTTTTCAAATTTATCCCGGAGTGCCTGTTCTTGGGAATCGTGCGCCGGATCTGGAATCAGTCTCCTCTCCAGCATCTCTTCTACCTTTTTTTTTTGCTCTCTCTCTTATGGTTGTTCGAGTTTCGTCATGATCCCCGATGGTGACGGGTTTTTTGACCCCGGCCTTGGTCTGTCGGCGCTATTTGCCACCGTGTCGCGGTGGAGGCGCGAATTCTCCGCGTTCTCGCTGATGACATCTGCGTCGAAGTGATACCTTGTCCCCTTTGACATCGATAAAGGATTCCTGTCCCCCCTCACGATCCTTGTCTTCCTTTTCCCCTCCTCGACTGTACGAGTGGAGCTCCAGTTTCAGAGCTGCGTCGATTTTACCCCTTCTGTCAAGGAACGCCATCTTCCCGGCCGGACCTGATGCTCCTCTTTCCGCGTCATCCAGGTTTCATGCAAGCCACTGGATGATCTGCAGCTCCTGCGGCGCGAGGCTCAGCCCCCTCTCGTTTTTTTCGACTATCTAGCCGCGCCAGCTCTCTTTTCTGGCGGGTGCTTGTTGGCTCTAGCGGCGACCCCCCTGATCCCGCATGGCGTTGACCTTTCTTCTGCTCCCTTACGACGCCCCCAAATCCGAGCACGTTCCTTCCTGTGTCTGCCTGTCTGATTTGGCTTCCTTCTTGAGCAGTTGTCTTGCCACTTCGTTCGATTGCGATTGACTGGTCTTTTTTAAATCGCTGCATCGTTTTTCCTAGAGCTCCACGACATGACACAAGGCCGTGCTCTCGCCTTTGACATGGCGGCTTAACTCTTCTATTTCCCTTTTCAGCGATTCTGTGGTTTCGCTGCGGAAGAGTTCGCGTCATTTCACTTGCGAATCTCTCGGACCTTTGGACACGACCCCTTTTAACCCTGTAATCTTTCGTTTGTCGTTTTAACTACCGCATCCTATCATCGGTTCCTCGCTTGTAAAGAGGGGAACACTTCATCCGACATCGCCCGTGTTTCTCCTCTATCTCGATGTGTCACAGCTCCACTGATCGTAGGTCGATCGTCGATTTCGATTACCTTCCCAGGACTTATGCTTCGTCGCGTAGTCCATCCCTTGCGCGCTCCCCGAGGAGCTTTCCCCTCCCCTCGACGTTTCGGGTACTGATGTCGTTCCTTCTTTCCTTTGGAATGGGATGATATGACCTGGTACCCGATGCGAGGAAACCTTCCGCTAGAGATTTAGTCACGATGCTGATCGCCTCTTTTTGCGCCCTGTTTTCTCGGCGGTATAGAAAGCCTAATCGCTTCCTTTCGGCGCGGCCAGTTCATTCTCTCTGGCGTTTCTGGTTGGTGTCGTTCCTCCGGGTACGAAGTTCGCGAGGGAGTGAGGACCTAGCTCCCCTGCGGTAGAAAGCGCCAACTGTGTTCCCCCCCGGGTGTTCCTTTGTCATTTTCGACCCTGACGACGGTCCCCGGTACTCGTCCGACTCCTACTGAAAACGTCTGGTTTATGAATAGTGAACCCTCGCTCCAAGTGACATGCACACGTCTCTCTCCTCTCCCCTGTGCTTCCCCCTGCTCAAAACGTTAACCTTCCTATTGTCCGGACGGTTAGGCCCGAGGAACCCTTGGTCTTGCTGTTGGGCTTTCTCATCCCAAGTATCGTTACACTTAAGACTTTTTCTCTTCCCCTCTTTTAGCCGCCAAATTTTGGACAGAGACGTATCTCGCACTGAGAAACTCCAAGGTGCTTCTTAGATTGCACGCTCTTTCTCATCTTGAACGTTCTAATAAAACTTTGTTTGTTTTGTAGAGATCTTTGAGGAGTGACTCTGCCGCTAGCGTTGAGACGCAGGACTGTTTTCTTTCGAAGGTAAGTGTGAAACCTTTATGCATCCCTGCAACCGTATTATGAAGTCAAGGTGGCCTCTCTTACTTTAGTATTCCCGATGATAAGTCTCTCCAGAGCCATATGTAGCTCCGTTTCCGAGTAGCCCCACTTATGACTCACTTTGTTCACTTTGTTTGGCCAGGTTATATTAATTGAGTGTCTCTGAATTCTTTTCTTGCAGTCGTTGTCCCTCCTATGTCCTGATCTTGTGTCGACTTCATTCCCTCGATCTCTTCTCTTTCATCTCGCGAAAGGTGCAGATAGTCTCTGCCCTTTATGACCCTGCGCTGAACCCTTCCCGCCCCGCGTTTTTCTGTCCCCCTTGAACAGGCTCCTTTTCCCTACGCCCTTTGACGGGGATTTTTCCCCATCTGCCCGGTACCGCTCTCCTCTGAATGTTGCGCCTATATACGGCTCTTTTTCGATACCGGCGAAACAAGACTCGTGCTTTTCTACGGCGAGCCCCGATTGCTTTATCCTCGTTCTTCCGGTCTCCCCCTTTCGTCAGGTCCCTAGTCACCTTTGCTTTTCCATCGTGAGAAGGGCGGCCCCCCTTGATACTGGAACTGCGCAGTCTCCATTCGGTTGATAGTGCATCTCTGACCTTTGAGAAGCTTTTTTCTATATAGACCTCCCTCCGTCCTAGTTACTCCCGTACTAATACTCGAGAAACGCAGCCGCCCCGTCTCTGCGGTTACACTTTATATTCTTCCTCCTCATCCTGCTCTTGGCCAACCTTTGTTACTCTTTCTCCGCTTCTTTACTCTGTCCCAGAACTTTATAAGCACCGACTGGCGAAGTGGGTTGCCCCCCCTTAAATAAAAAACCACAACCCCCCACCACCCCCCCACCCCCCTTGCCCCCCACCCCACCCCCCCCCCCCACCACCTTCCTTGACCGGGTGCCGGATATGCTGATCCGAGGTGCACATTCTCTCCAGTCCTAAGAGACCCATTGCGATACACCGTCCTCCTTTTTGACGCCTTTCTGAGTTTTTTCTAGGCTTGTTGAATGGATCCATTCTCTACTGAGCAGGCGAGGGTTCCGAGCTTAGAGCGCGACTCGTCGTCTGATTACCAGGCCGCCCCCCACATTTGCCCGGTCAGATATGGTTCCGCCAGTTGTTTATTCTTTTTAGTGCGTTGGGACCAGAAAAGCACCTCGACTGCGACAACACTGTCGTTTTCGCCCCTTTTTTAGCATCCGCTTGACGCTTCGTCCCATTCATGCACACGCGCTCGTTCCTCTCCCGGCATCAAGAACCAGTTGGCGCTCCGCCCACTAGGACGCAGCTTCAGTTGGCTGAACGATTTCCCTTTCGATCCGTTCAGAAGCTCTGTTCCAACGCGTTGATTTTTGTTTGCTGTCCCTGTTTAGGTCTTCCCGTGCGTTTCGGTGACGTACCTCGGGTTTCCCCTCGTATCTTTTACAGCCAGGCCGCCACCGGAACGATTTCGCTTGGAGGCTTTCCATGATCAAGTGGGTTACAATTTTCAGCTGTGGCCCCTGCCGCCGCGCTGTTTGTACCGATTCGCGAGATCTGCTGACTTCCCCTCCGTCCACTGAGCAGGTGCGGCCCCTGGTCTCGGGGTTGCCTTGTTATTCTGGCATCGCTGTCCGCTCATGCAGCTTGACCATCAGACTTTCTTCCCTTTTCCTCCTCCCCTTCTTTTTTTTCTTTCGACTCTTATGGTGTATGCCGCTTTAATTCCTCCCTGCGGACACGTCCCCCCGGTCCTTCAGCGTACCACATTGGTGTTTCCCCCAACGTGACGGAGTTACGACGCCTTTTGCTCTACTGCGATCCCTTTTTTCGTCGTCTGGTGCATTTTAAACCACCCCCTCCCCCCTAGCATCGATTCCCCCCTGATCTTCCGGACATTCGATTGGTTCCTTTGGCGCTTGTCCCCATCATTCACTGACCTTTTTGCTCCCTTCCTCTTCGCGCCGGCAGGCGAGCGACCCCCCCACGCTTTTTCGGGGGCCGCCTCCCTCGTGCGATTCGGTCGTTTATTGCTTTGGCCCTTTGACTCCTCTCTGACTTCGGTTTAACCCCAGAACTGTCTTTCATTCCGTCGTGAAGGGCGCACAGACCCCCCTCTTCTGTTCGCTTTTTTCCTGGGCCCGCGACTTGTCCTCCTAATGGCATGGCTTGACATACCGCTTCGCCCCCGCAGCGACCTCGGTGTTTCTCGGCTTGCTTTTTTTCCCTTGGACCATACGCGACGACCAAATATCATTCTCGCCCACGACATCCCGATGGCTTCTCAAGGCTGAGTCGTGTTTTCTCGCAGGATCTGCCGAATAGACGGAGAGCGACCTCTCCTCGTGCTTGTACACTTGTCTTTTCAACTCTCAACCGACAGCCCCTTCCCACACGCGCCATTGAATCTTTCACTGCCTTTTGACTGAAGCGTATCTCGCCCCATCGCTCGGTGGAGCGTCTTACGGCGCACTCTTCGCCCCCATCCCCTGGCATGATCTCCGGCCCTGGCGTGACCCCTTCTTCCACCCCCAATTCTTTGTATTTTTTTATGTTATAAGCAGTCGCTGCGCCGCATCGGCATCGTATTCTTACTCCTTTGCAGCGACCTTTGGCACCGTACTCCTGAGACTACCTTGATGGTCCTTGCTTGCGGGGTAGGTTGTCGTCATTTTTCCCGTATCCATAACGCCTCTGTCTTGCGGGCGTTTTTTTTCTGAGATCTTCTCTCTCCCGACACTTTGCGCAACGATTTCTCGATGCATAAACAGCCCCTACTGCGCCAGCGTTCCATATCAGTGGCTTCGGCCTTGCTCCGATTTACCAAGCGGGCTTGTAATGCCGGGACCACTTCATACGGTTGGAAGATGTCTTCTGATTGTCGATCGTCCGTTGTTGATCGCGCTTCTCACGATGCGTCTCAGGGGGTATCTTTGCTTTTTCTCACGTCCGTCATAGCAGTTCCCTTAGGCGAGATGTTCATTCCGGTTCAGAGGTGTGTAGCAGTCGCACGCCGGCCTCCTTCTTCTGGAGATCCTCTTGTCACCGCTTGGGCGAGCTCCTGGTGTTTGTGATTTTTTGTTTTCCCCCTGCTTCAGCGGTTCGGTGGCTTTCCTTTTCCGTTTCTTCCCGGTACTCGTCGAGTGAAACGGCTGCGGTTTTTTTTCATCTCATTCAGACCAGCACTATCCTTCGCGCTTCATACAAGGAGATCACCCTGGCGCACACGTTGCCCATTCCTTCTTGGGCAGGGTTTTTCAAACACTTTCCCTGTGCTCATGCCCTTTTACTCTCCCCCTTGCCTACACAGCCGTCCTGCGCCAGACGGTCTTTGCGCCATTTCTCCTTTCTTGCTTATTCTCTTCCCTGGCAATCTTGCATCATCTCTTGCAGCGGGTCCCTTTCCCCTTTGAGAGCGTTTTGAAGGGCGATTGACGACTAGCTTGTTTTTAATCTCTGCGACGCTCTTCTGGTTTCTTCCCGTGCGGGTGCTCGTTTTTTTTGGATTTTTCTTCCCCACTTCTAATTTTCAACCACGGTTGGTCCCTGGGACGGTGATAAGCACTGGGATACTCCTCCGCAGCAACCAATTCTAGGTTCCAAGCCTCACAGCGGACTTGTCCTTGCAGGTGATGACGCGTCGGCCTCAGTAGTGTTCTTTCAATGATCGGATCTTTTCCTACCCCCCCGACTTCGGTTTGGTAGGACATAGACTCGTAACCTTTGCCGATCGTCCTCTCTTCAACTCAGAACCTCCCCCGCCACAGCGTCGCTTTAGTCCCCATCATTTTCGGTTCCTCTATATGTCTGGTCCCTTGCCGGACTTTTCAGAGCCCACATAGACCGACATGACGATCGACGCCGCGAACTGGAGTTTGCTCTATTTCCGTTTAAGTGACGCTCCATTTCTTTTTCCTGCTTCCTGTCGATCATTAGTTGTCCTATTCCCTTCCGGTGCCCCGTTTTAATGTCCGGGCCTTTAACCGCGGTTAGGTAACGGCTTGTCTCCCGCTGCATCTGCAGCATAGTCACTCCGAGCAAGCGAAGAATCCTTATCCGCTCCAGACACGCAGAGAGACGCCTTCGGCTTTCCTTTCCCCCTCCTCAAGTCGACACGGAAGAGCGGAGCATTTGTCTCTTACATGCGCATTTTCCATGAAGTTAACTCGTGTTGCCATGCTGTTGCTCTGGTAGACCTTCTTTTCCCTACCACGACCCCCACAGCGCTTTTTTCCTGTAATATGTTGTCCGTTGGGATTCTTATCTCGAAGGTGATTTCGACCTCCTATTTGCCAATGCTCCTTTTCCCGCCTTTTTTTCGACCCCCCGGTTTTTTGCTTCAATCCAGCTCTTTCTTTGTCTTTCCTGCA
>Ga0179593_1216635_pt1 | contig 11279 bp, 19 predicted proteins | sample CZODoug2_1_08_16_FD_185931 | JGI IMG/M metagenome (GOLD analysis project Ga0179593, IMG submission 185931) | Vadose zone soil fungal communities from Angelo Coast Range Reserve, California, USA - CZODoug2_1_08_16fungal (PacBio error correction) | ecosystem: Environmental > Terrestrial > Soil >... | reverse complement strand
CTTTTTCGCGTCCCTCCCAGTGACCCCACCAACTCAGCTTGTCGCAAACAGTAAAGCGTCCACATCAACAACCATCCCTTCATCAGGTCTTTTGTCGTCCCCCAGTTTAATTTTCGTCTTCCCACTCCTTTTTTATGGCAGTCCAGGTCCTCGGGTGGCCTGGAGGGGCTTCCTTTGGTCGTTGCTTAATGAAACAAGGCTTTTTTCCAGAGAATCCTCCATTTCCCCCTACGAGATCTCTTTTCCTTGTTCTCCCTTTGTTTTTTTCCTCCTCGTTGGTTAAGCTTTTTTGCGATGGTTTTCATATTCCGTGGCGGCTGAAAAGCTTCTTCCCTCGCGAAAGTCCCCCTTCTTTTCTATGAACGCCTCCATCTGGACCCCTTTTTTGCCGTCCAGCTTCCTCCCCCTCCTTGCCTGACCCCTGGACAGGGGACCTGCTGACACCGGTCGTCAAGCGATCCTGTCTGTCAAGCTTTCGTTTGCGATATCGGCTTAGGGAGCTAATTGGAGTGTCTCTCCGTATCGCGCAGGCACGAGTAGAGTTAACCTCATGCTTCTTCTGACATTCTACCACACCTTTTGCGCGCCTGCCGAGAGGCTATCAAACCCACAATCTTGGTAAGAATGGATTGACCGGCCTTTCTGCTGGTGTGGTATTGCGCTGCTCCTTTTCTCTTTCCCCCCCCCCACGTGGCATTCTTTTCCTTTCCCCTTCTTATGGTTTATTTGTGAGTTAAAACAGCGCTGCTGTCAAGCCATTCTCAATCCACTCGAGATGATTGAAACCTTTCCGTGTGGACGCCGTGCAGCTTGCCCATTTTCTGCCGCGTCTTTTCAGGTACCAAGGCCCCCCTCTTGCCCCCATCTGCTAGACAATTTTACAATTATTTCTCGTCTTAGTAAGACCAAGACTAGCCGAGGCCCAAATGCCTCTCGTGGCCTTTTTTCTTTTTTTTTTTTGGAATATCCCCAGTCTGAGCGGATGATCTTGAAAACGACTGCCCCTTCGTTCCGCTTAGACTCCATGCACCCAAAACAAAACCACACGTCACCCTGGAGATAACCCGCCATGGCCTCCACTCCCACCTGTCCGTTGTGTTTTTCCCCTGTTCCCAGGGACCGAGAACCTACCATAAGAAGATGAGTTACCCCCACCACCCTCTCCGCTTGTCGCTTTGATAGGAGGTCTTTTGATGACGGCAGGTCAGCTTACTCTCCCCCCCTTTTGCTCAAGGAGAAGGGCTTTTGCCTCACGAGCATCATTTCGCTTCCCCAAACTTTGCCCCGTTCCTCTCCACGTCTCCGTGCGGCTTACACCCATTTTCGCGCTTTCGCTGCCCATCTTCAGGCTTGTGTTCCCATTGAAAGGTGGAAACCTAGGTCGTCCGATTCGTGTGATTTGTTTTTCTTTGACTCTTTTTCTTTATCTCGCCGCGTGAGAGCTTTCAAACTTTCCAACGTACCTCCCGGTTCTAGTTAAAATATTCCAGAGTATACACCAAGCGTTTTCCCCTGCTACGTCTCTGTATACACCGTACTTCCTAGCCAAGCACTTTCTTTTCCCACCACTCGACTGAATCTCCCTCCTTCCCATTTCCCCTGGGTTTAGCTACGACAAATACAGTCCGGACCGCGTCTCGCCGAGTGTTTTCGCGACTTGTTTGATGCTTGTAGATAGTTACCCCAGGCTTTTCACTAACTCGGTAGGCTTTTTTAACTTCTCAGCCCTTCAGTGACGATGGGATCCCTTTTTCGGTCGATCTTGTTGGTCGCCCCAGTTTCTGTACCCTTGCTTTCCGCATTCGATCCGCGAGGGGTAACCCCTCACGCACCTTTGAAATGAAGCACCTCCCCCAAGCACAGAGGGTATCTTCCCTTTTTGTTACTGCCCAAATAGTCGTCTGAATGGTGTGAGCGTTATTTCTGTTGACTGAATTTTTTGTTCTCTTCTTCATTCATTTTTGAGTTTAGGGTCCAGTCTTTGTAAGACAAAACATCACAGCTCTCTTCCCCATTCCAAATTTTCGACGTAGGTCATTCCATGTGGCCTTTCGTCTTGCACTCGTTTGCTTATTGCCCCCTTGAGCCGCGAATCTCTGCGTAGAAGCCAGGCCGTTCGTTTGAGCATCTACCTGTTTTGACTCGTCTAAAGAACTCTCTTTGTTCCTCTATAAGGTCTTGGTTCATGATCGATCATTCCCAGCTGCTTTTGAACAGGAAGGCCAATATGCGATATCTTCCTCACCGCCTGTCCCAGCCCCATTCCCTGTGGCTGGTTCGTTTTCCGAGGTTGCAACCCTAAGTCTTTAGTCCCTGAGTATAAGTCAAAATTAGATCTCGACCCCCACACGCTTTTGACGATACTATTCTTTCTTTTTTCTTTCGGCTTCAATTTCTTTCATTCAACCCTTTTTTTTCCCCCAAAATTCACCCCCTTTTAGTTTTTCGCCTTGCCCGGGTTAGGACAAGAATTTCCTCCACTGCCCGACCCCCCCTTGTTTTTTGTGTTTTTTTGCGTTGCTTATACCTCTCTTATGTCTCCTTCCGTTCCCCCCCTTGGAAGAGCCTATCTTGCCCCGGTCTCGCTCGGAGGGTGATTTTCAAGCGCCCCCATTTCTTTTTGCGCACACCTGAGGAGCTCCGATAAAGGTCCGTTTGTGAAGCCGTCTCATTCTTGCACACGCATCTCCACCTTTTCAGCGTAACTTTCATGGTCCCCTGCTTTTTATTGTAACTTAACCATCAGCCACCCCAGAAAACATGTGTATCCTTTTGGGGGGGTGCGCTTTGTTTTTTCTGGCTAAGCAAACTTAGTTTCCTTCCCATTTAGAGGATTGCGTCCCCGAATTTTCCCCTCCTACCTCAAAACCCCGTTTCCCAGATCTTCCTCTCCTCTTTTGTGTTGTTCTCTCGTGTCCTGATTTTTGATGGGTAGTCCTTGTTCTTTTCTCCACAACCTCTCCTTGCTTGTCTCAAAAAGAAGTTCGTTATCCGCCAACTTTATCCACCCCAACACTTTTCCCCGGTTGATTTCTGAGGCTTTCTCCCAATACTGCATAGGTTTTCATGACAGTACTCCCCCTTATTATCTTTGTTTTTTCAATTCATTCGGTCTTTTCCTTCCCCGGCCACGTTTTTGCTAGTCAGGTGATGAAGGACCCCCCGGGCGCGTGTTCACAAGCCCTTTCAATCCGATGCTCTCTCCTTTTGCCATTCTCTTTCTTTCGCAAGTGTTACGCTATTTTCCCCCCATTCTCACCTAAGCGGTCTCGCTCGACCACACCCAAACCCAATGTGGGTCTGTCCAGCCCTTCGTTCTACCCTTCAAGACCACCCGGGGCACTTTTCCTTTACTTTTTGATGTTTTTGCCCCCCCCCCACCTTTTTTTTCATGCACCCCTGTGACTCCCCGCAACTCTCCCCTTTGGAGACCTCATCGGGCAGTGCAAAAATGGGTCGCGCATCTCATTTTTCGTAGACCGGTTTCTGACATTTCCTTTTGACCAAAACCACTGACTACAGCCCCTTTTGCATTTTGAGGATCGCCTCGCCCTTGAAGGACCTTAAGTTTCAGCAGATGGTCAAGGGCTTGTTCCCGTGATCGATTCCAATTGACCCCCCATCTCCCCGGAGCTATTAAAAGCTCGCTTCCGCACTTCCTTTCCTATTCTTCAAATATCGGGATGGCGCGACCCCGAGATGCGTCGTCTCCTTCAGCCCATTCGCCGATTGCAAGGTTTTTTTTCCCCCTCGGCCATAGTGCCTCGCAGCTAGTCTTTTGACGCCCTATTGGGATGGGTTCGGTTTCTCTACAGCTTTGCTGGTGCCCAAAGCCTTTGCCCCCGAAGAATTCAAAACCCTATGAGATTCCCCAAGGTCAGTCCAGATACTTTACCCTCCCCGTTCAGTCCCTCCTCTTTTGTCCACTTCCACCTCTTTCCCCTCTGTCTTGTTATTGGTCTCACCATTTTGTGGTTCCCGGCTGATCGTACTTAGAAGGTACATAGTTGATTACCCCACCGATCGACATAGTCAACTGTTTTCTTTACATACTAACCGACTGGTATCCTCACTTTTCTCATACCCCCCCCCGACTTCTTGTCCTCTCCTTCAATATTTTAACATAATTCCCCCTCTTCGTTCAACTCGGTCTGAAAGAGGTCCTCTTCCGGTATTTTAGCGATTCCCGTCCAGAGGGCGATTCCTTCTTCCCCCCCCCTTGAGTTCTTACGTTTGTTTGTGGGTTTCCATGCGAATTAGTTATTTTGTTTAGCCTTTTTTGTTTACCTTTTTTGTCAACCAACTGCTTGGTTAGTTCCCTTACTTTTGAGTCCGCGCACCCTCCTAGGACGTTTTCGTTTTGAAGCAGCTCTCTCTGCGACAGCTTCATAACCATTCCCTTCTCCACCTCCCCCACATCCCTGTACGACTTCTTTTGCCCAACCTTTCCAGTTCATTCCCCCAGCATGAAGAATTTCTGCTTTTTCTCAACGGTAGTATCGCTTTGTATTGTAAGGCACTGCCGGCGTTGGTTCGCTTTCGTTGGCTGAGTTTTCTCTCCATCTTCTCTTTTTAGTGCCAACAACATGATCGGTCTCCCAACACGTGTTCTTCGAGTCCTATGAAGCCGTTGGACTTTTCATCACAGTCCCATCCCCTTGTCCCATTTCTTAGAGGCTGGTTTGTTAATCATTTTTCTTTTTCGTTTCTTGTCCCTGGGACCTCAACTCCCGCGGCCGTGTGATGGTTGTGGATCCCCAGAGGCTCTCCTTACTTTCTGCGTAGAGAGACAGGTACTACTTCTTCTCGTTTTTCCTGTCCCTTTTCTCTTCAGAGTTTCCCATTCCCCTGCGCCGCGCCTCTCGGTCCCCAGGTTTGTCCTTCTTTAGTTAGGCGGAAGAAGAACGGAGATGACAATCAGTTTCATTTCCCTGAAGCGTCTGCCCTTTTCTACAACCATCTTCTCCGTATTCCGCCAGGGCAGAGCTCCGTCGTCCACCACGGGCAATTTCCTGGCGCCGGCTTGCTTGAGTTACGTAACATTTTCTTTTCCACAGCGAAGTGGTTTTCCCGCTCTGTCCCCCCCCAATGAGCAACTCCCTGCGCCCTTCAAATCTGAATGTCTTCTTAGCTTATTTCGCTAATCCCCATTCCCTAGTTCTCCAATATCCTTCACAATAGGAAACCCCCACTTTGTTTTTTTTTTTTTTATCTCATCCTCACCTGCCGCAGCCTCACATGCTGTGGATGTTGCCTCAGAACGACGGCGGTTTCCTTTCCCCCTTTTTCCTTCTCCGACACGTCCAATTTCTTTCATTTCTTCCTGCCTACGACGATTCCCTATCTATCTACTCGAAAGATGCGTAGTCACTTTCATCCCCCTTTGTTCCCTTTTTTAACTTACCTGGCGAGGAGCTTTCCGCGGCGCAACCATTCTGTGATGCGTCCCAACTCTGAACCATCTTGCTTTACGTAAGGCATCACGTTCGCGACCCTGCACTTTCAACGAATTTCCATTTTCACTCTTTTTTCCCCCCACGGGGCTTCACAAACAGGTCGCTTCCCAGACCAATCCTTTATAAGGTAGGGCTTGGCTTCGCTTGGCGTACCTTCGGGTCAGAGCACCCACCTATTACTTCCCCCCCTAAATCCCTTCTATTACCCCTCTAGAATTTTTCTGCATTCATCCCCCGGACGGATGTGTCCCAACCACCTTTCCTCCTGTGTGGTGTAGTTTTCTCTTCCTTTTTCACTCTTTGTCGGTAAGTGGTGGGCTTTGTCTTTTCTTCCCCATCCTTTCTCCCCCCCCCCCCTTTTGTTTTTTTTTTGAGAGTGTGTCGGTCTACCATGCCCCCCCCCATTCCAAGTTGTCCAAGAAAGTCCAGCGACCCTCCCAACATTCATCCCAGTATTTTGTAGTACCCCCTTTCTTCACGACTGTATGGCAGCCCAGTTCTCAGAGGGTGGTCTCTTTTTCTTTTAATTTTGTGGTCTTTGTTGTCATGACCGAAGGTACGCCACCCAGCGCCGCTCCTCCTTTCCTACCGGCTCCTTGATTCTGTTCCGGTGTGACCTGCCTGCTGGTGGGAAGAGTCGTGGCCTCTGAAATATAGTTTCCAGGGACTTTCAACTTTTCTCCTTAGGAAGTACCCTTTTTTTATTTTCAAGAAGCCCCCCCCCTCTTTACCCTTGTGCGCTCGGAAGACCTACGCACGGCGTAACAATGTTGACAGCGTCAAGTATTTACCCGGTCGCCGCAGAGATAGAGTCTAGCGGAGCTTTCTCTTCGTCTTTTTTCTGTCATGGCCTTTTTTTTCGATCCTCTCTTCGCCCTATAGACAGTCTTCCCTTTTCTTGGAGGCAACGTGCCCACATTTTGAGTCTGCCGATCGAGAGACTTCAAACCCCATCGTTTCCGAATGGTGCAAGTCTCTTGAAGTCCCTTTAGTGTGGGATTCGCTTGAGAGCGTTAGAGGACACTTTTTTGCTTTTTACGGCGTGCTTTCCCTTTATTGTTTTCCCCATGCGCTGATTTACCCCCTCCCTTTGGTGCGTCCCGCCTACTAGGAGCCGGAAAATTCCGGGGACTTCCGCCGCCTCTTCCCTTTCTCTTTTGCTCTTGGCTTCCCCCTTTAACTTTGTCACGCGTTCCTCACTGAAAAATGATTTCTTCGTCTTCGTTTTTTTTTTCTTTTGTGCTTCCAACCCTAGCCGATGGCCAATTGCCTGTCGTGGCTTTGAACGCTTTCTTCGTTCATCCCCCCGCTGAGCGGTTTTTTTCCTCTTAAAAGCTGCATATAGATAAAGATATCGGGTTTTTTTTCCGCCCCAAGCAACGGAGCCTCTCCTTGTTCCACCACCTCCCCGGGCGTTTTTTTTCCATGTTTTTTATTTGTTTTTTTTACATTGGACATAGAAAGCAACCTCCGTTGCGATGAGTAACACAACCCCCCTCTCCTCGTGTTTTGACGTATTTTCAGGGCCTGTTTCTCCCCGGACGGTCTCTATTACGACAGTCCACGTTGCTCCCTGGACGGGTTCCCCCCCTGAAGAATATTTCCTCCAGCACTCGACAACGCGCATAGTCCCTTTTCCTGGAGGCTCCCCTGTCCCTCTCTATCCTTCTATCCTCTCCGTCAAAGTTCATGACTTTTTGGGATACCTGGCCCTTTGGCCCCCCCCAACCCTACTGTCGTCCCGAGTTTTGGGAGTTTGTGTTTAATGGACTCTCTTTATAGCCTGCGTTCGCGTTCCCTCTTTTTCCCATGAAAACGTCTTCCTCGTGTAACCCTTTATTTCCACGCGGCCCTACCCCATAATTACCACCGAGCACCACAAATGGCTCCTCCCCTATTCAAGAATTTTTTTCTTGAACTAACCCTCAATTTTTGACTAGATAGCCATCGCCCCCCCAATTACATTCGGAGGCCTGAACACCGGTCATCCGGCCGCTTCTCCCTCCCTAGTTGTACAGCTTTACTGTTTTCCTTTTATTGATGAATTTAGTCCTCCCAAACTCGGTGAGGTTTCTCATCGCTGATTTTCAAGATGGTGATCCAGTTTCCCGCTTTCTCCTTTTTTCGCCAAGACTTCCCCACTTGTTTTGCCGATTCAATAAGGTCTTTTCACCCTCTAAAGGTGCCCCTCATCCCCCCCCCCCCCCTAAAAAGCACCGTATTGAGAGCCGTGTTCCTTCCCACTAGTCGTCTGACTCTTCTCTGTCTTTCCTTACCTTGAATTCTGGGGAAGGAGTACTTATTTTTTTCTTCTGTTTCCGGCTTTTTCGCCCCCCACATCCTGATCGATCTTACAACCCCAATCGACAGGCTCAGGTTTTCTGTCTCGGCCCATGTTGCGCGGCTCGGCTTGACCCCTAGGCCTTCTTGGAATTTTACTTCTAGCGCATCTGGGTCGAGACATTATCTTCTCGCGACTCTCTCCTACCCTTTTTCCGTCGCGACGGGTAACTCGGTTTTCTTCCATTATGTCCGGCCCTTAAAATCTTTTAACCGCTCTTTCCCCCACCATATGAGATATATTAAGCCTGCATGGCCAGCCCCCCCTAACTGTGTAGGCAGAGGTCTTTCACTGCCCTTCCTGTCGTAGTTTTTCTTGGACCAAAAACTCTATGACCTGCCCCCCCCTCCTTGCCTAAATCCCCGAGGTTTTTGGATTTCGGTAGCAGTTTCATCACCCCCCACCCGTTTTTTGCACCCCTCCCCATTTCGCGGAAATCACCTTTTAAAGGTTCCTTACTCCTTTCTCTGGATTGCGCCAACCTGTTTTTTTGGTGGTCCCTTGCTCCGTCAGCTTATAATGAGGGATCCTTTCTTGTACTCTCACACCCCCCCCCTGTTTCCGACCCTATATTCCCTTTCCTCTCCCCGGTTTTTGGCCCTCCCTCCACGCTTAAGGTGTACTCATCCCATCAAAGGCCGATGTTCCCGAGACGTTTCCCCTTTTGAACCTCCCGCGCTTTCCCCCCTCGGCCCCCTCCATAGAAAAAAACTGGAGCGTAAATGTCTGGTAAAACCGTCTTTTTTCAAGTATTGACAAAGTCCCCTGCCGCCCATCACCCAACCTTTCCTTTTGTTTTTATTTGGCTGTTCCCCGAAACTTCGTTGTTTTTCTCCTTAGTAGGATTGTCCGCTTGAAACAGACGAAAGAAAACCCAGGTACCGAGTAGCTCCTTTCTCCCCCTCCTCCCCCTTTTTTTTTTTTTTGTAGATTTTCTTTTCTTTTTTCTTTAGGTTCCTCTTGAGACAACAATAATATAAAGGAGGCGTTTTTAGCCCCTCCAGTTCGTCTACATTCCAAGACATTCACCCCCCCCCTGCTCACAGGTTTTCTTTTCGTTTTCGTCCCCCCTTATCCAGGTTTCCTGACAGTAAGTTGCCTTTTTATTTAGTTCCATCATTTTTCGCTCTTGCCCCCGGAAGATCCACCCTTTCTGGCGCTAGATTTTTATTGCTTGCCCTCCCACGGCTTGCGGGTAAACGCCTGGTTCAAACAGCCGATTCTAGACGTTCACGATAGTCCGCACGTTGTGGCTATTACGCCCCTTTTTTCCATCTTATAAGCGGTCTTTGCGCCGATCCTCCCCACACCCAACCAAAAGAGGGGTTTTTCCCCATCCTTAGCCCCCTTTTTTATAAAACCCGTGGCAATTCTTCTCCCTCACTTTTTGATTTTGTCAACACCCCTGGGTTTGACTTGACACACCATGGGACTACCCTTTCACCGCGTCATAAAGACACCTCCCTCTTTCCGGACCCCCAAAAGCTTTGTTCTTTTTCCCGATCCTTGTTTCCTTAGAATAATCTTTCCCCCCTTTTTGCCAACCTTTCCCGCACATTCTTGATTGGACCCCGTGCTTAGAGAGCGCATATGGTGAAGGCCCCGGCCCGTTCATCCCGCTTTTTTCTTCCCCCCGTGACGGATCGATCCCCTTCCCACTGATCCCATCTAATAGGCCAAGACTTTAGTCATGAGTCGGCAGCCCTTTCCCCCCCCCCCCCTCATGCCTTGTCCGTGCCCCGCTCTTTTCGTCTTTTCAGTAAGGACACAAGATCCCTAGTGCAAGCCGACGTACGGCCCGCATGGCCTCGCTCCGAGCCGGAAGACTCTTTCTTTATATCGAACTCTTCGCTTGGTTCTCCAAAGAATGGAACCGAGATACGCCCCCCTAATGACAGACGTCCATTCATAGTCCCCTAGATCCCGACTCCAGTCTTAAGTTCCGGCGAGTTTTTCTTACCCTTTCCAAGGCTTTTTCTCCTATTGTGGGTGAATGTTCTTCTTTCAACGTGCGGCTTTTCCCCCCCTCGGATCTTTTCCCCCTTCCAGCCGGTCCCTCTTTTTCGGTCCAACAGATCGGACATCCCTCCCCTTTTTACAATTCTAAAGCTTTCGAAGTTGCTCATACCCCCCAGTAGTATGTCCTTTTTCCTGCCTCCATATGTTCTCAACGCCTTCCCATATAGCTTGTTACCCCCCACCTCGGCGAGAAACGTCTTCCCGATGCCGGCTCTTTTTCTCTTTTAAATGTCATTGAGTTCCTGACTGGCTACCCTTTTCTTTCTATTTGGTGAGGGGAAAGCCCTCCTTTCTTTGGCTAGTTTCTCTTTTGTCTCCCCCCATGTTTTTGGGTCCCCCCCTCTTTTAGTAATCTCCATGCTTTCCTCTCTCCCTTCCTGAGGTCGTTTCCTTTTTTTCATCGAGATCAAATTGCACCCCAGTCACCCCCATCATTCAGGCCACCTCCCCACTCCTAGGGAACTACCTCTTTTTCAAAACAATTTACAATCTCCACCCGATTGACCAGTTTTTCTCCCTTTTCGAGGCTCAAGTAGGCGAGTTTTCTTGCCAGCACGCAATGAAGGCTTCTCCTCCTTTTCTTGGGTTCTTTTTTTTTTTTGATTCCCTGTAGTGAGTACCTAATCTCCTTCTCCCCCCGTTGGCGAGTAAATGTCAGTCTTGTCAGGTAATAACGCAGCATATAAAATAATTTGGACTTCTTTTTACGATGGATGTGTTGTTTCTCCTGTCTTATCTTTTCCCTCCCTTTACCCACACTCCCCCACGAGCGCTTTTCTTTGTTGGAAGCACCGCACCTTTCCAGGATATCCAGGCTTGAGGATTCCGTTTCCTATATGCGGAGTGTCATATTCCGCATCAATCTTTTCTCTTTCCCTAGCCGCGCAATCCCTCCCGGTCCCACCAACCTTGGCTTCTCCTCCCCCTGATTTAAGCGGAGAGTCCTCCCCTAAGACGAGAGACATCTTCTTTCTCTCCCTCGTTACCTTTCTTGGATTACCTCCCTCTCTGACGGAGCCGGCCTCCTTTCCCTGAGCACGGGCAAGGTTGGCTCGTCTCTTGATTGATGACGTCACAACGGATTGAAATTCCTTCATGGGTTAAGATCGGCACTACCATGCTGCATCACTTCCCATCTGCTTTCCCCTCCTCCCGCTAGAAGCGCCAATACCCTACCTGAGCGGATTGTCCCTCTCACACCCTTGTACAACTTTTGGTTTTTCTCCCCTGAGATTTTGCCCCCTTTGTGGCCTTTCCGTTGGCCCTTCCAAGAAAAGTTGGTCCTGTATAGTTGCTGAGAGATCTTATAGAAAACTCCACAGGATCATGCAATAACGCCTTCCCTCCTCCTCCCCCTATTCCCTCTCTGTCAGAGGCGGACCCCCCTTTTTTCCCTCATTCCCTGCTGTTACATTTGTCTTAATTCCGGAGTCTCGGAGATAAGCTGCGCACCACCTGTTTAA
>Ga0179593_1809270_pt1 | contig 11280 bp, 17 predicted proteins | sample CZODoug2_1_08_16_FD_185931 | JGI IMG/M metagenome (GOLD analysis project Ga0179593, IMG submission 185931) | Vadose zone soil fungal communities from Angelo Coast Range Reserve, California, USA - CZODoug2_1_08_16fungal (PacBio error correction) | ecosystem: Environmental > Terrestrial > Soil >... | reverse complement strand
TGGGCCCTTTCTCCAACCGCTTGGTTCACTCCTGGTGGACCGAGTGTTAGACGCCCGGTGCGTTTGTTTTTCTTTTTGGATCATGTCTCGCCCCGGATTATCATCCGTATACCCGGCTCAACAGTCCTTGACACCTTCGCACACGGTTTGGGCTCGCCCCCCCCATCCCCCATACGTTTTTTGCTTCCCCCCCATTTTACTTTTTTGTCCCCTGCATTATGCATCTGAAGAGATTGACTCCCCCTTCCATTTTCTGTGGAGACCACCGCCAAGACGGAGTTACGGAATTAGATAGCCGCCCTGCTGACCGCTCTGCCTCTTCCTCAGTGTTGCGCATTCCTTCTTGTTGCGCCTTGTATGTCCCACTATGTGCCCTTGAGGTTTTATTGGGGCACGGCCAGATTTCCTGCCGCCTTAAATTTCTCTTTCCCTTGAAATTTGTTCTTTTTTCGCACCTTATTCAAGCCACACTTTCAGTGGATTGCTTTTCCCTAACTGTTTCCTCCGCATGCACCCTCTGTTCACTCATTTTCCTTTGACATTCCTCACAACAAACGGGTTGAAGTTCCACCACACCTTCCTCAGCGATCCGCATCGAGCGTTCAAGACACTGGATGACACCCAGTTTTTCTCTTTTTGTTCCCCCTTCCGGTCTCCCGCCCCCCCCCGGCCATTTTCCCCCCGCGCCCCTCCGTTTGTTGCGTGCCCACATTCTCCCGACCGGCGACCACAACTCCCGCCTAGTCTTGAAGTTTGCCCCCTTTCGACGAATTCTTTGCCTCCCTTTATTCTCCTCCTTCTGCTGTCCCCTTTCCGCAACGCTTGAGATCAACATCGCTCACTTATCATATATGTTGATTCCATGTGCGCCCCGCCCCACCGATTGGACTGGCCCGTATATCTCATGTTTCGTCCGTTTTTCCTTTCTTTCTTTCCATTGCACGCACACCGGAACCCCCCTTGCTCTAGTAAATTTCCTTTTAGTTTTTCTTAATTTTTTTCACCGGACCGTCAAGATTACCGGTGAACTCCTTGTGATGTTCGAATCCCCCGGCCGCACACTCTGGTCCCCCGCGCGCTTGTCCTTACACCGTGCCTTTTTTGACTTCACCCCCTTTTCCCCACGTTCGTTTTTTGACCCTTCGTGTCAGCCGCAAGGGTGTATCTTTGGCCGCCCCTATGTTCTTTTGCCCCCTGGTCTCTAGCGTGTTTCCTGCTGGTCAAACCGAGTCCGCCCAGTGAAATGTACCCCCCAAGCGTCATCAGTACGTGACTCCGATCCACCTTCCCACACCGTATTCTTTGAGCCCACGTCGTTTCACTCATCCCATTGTCCTTCTTCATCGTTTTTACATTTTCACCTTAAACAAGGTTGAGTACTGGGCGTAATAGCCTGGAGTCAACCCCACCCGATGCGGAGTTTTCTCTATCCGCTTTCGACCCCACTCCTGCTTGTGGTTTTCCCCGTCCTCTTGTTTCTTTGAAGTTAGGTATGCTATGAGTCTTCCCTCCCATCTACTAATTTCCCCGAGGATCGCTGCGCTTCTTTCCTGGAGCCTTTTCGGGCGCGGTCCATTAGAAATCACATTCGTAATCCTCCTTTGGAGCAGAAGCGCCTTGCAAAGCCAGACGCGGGCACACATGCCAATCCATCTCCAATTGTCTTTTTGACAGAGCGACTTCTAGGACCCCCCTGTAAGTTCCCACTCCCTTTCCACACAGAAGCTCCCCTTTTCCTTACTTTTTTTTCACTGAACCACCTTTCAAGGAGAGACTCTGGGTACGATTTTTCGGTAGGCCAGTTTCCCTCCCCCTTCCCCGATACCTTTATTCCCTTCCCTTTTTAAACGAACAAACTCTCTGTTTTTGCAGGGCCGCAGCATAATCTTCTTTTTCAACTACCCAAACCCCCCCCATGCCGATTTCTCATCACACCTCTTTTTGATCCTTCCCCCCCTTTTCACCCACTGGCCCCCCACCCCCCAACAGTGATTCCCCTTGTAGCTTTTTATTAAAAGGATACACAGTTAGTGTGTGCTCTCGTCCTGTGGCTCCGGATTTTTTTTGGTTTTTCTCTCCTCTTGCTTTAATTCTACACACGGCAGTCCATTTCCCTCTTCGTATTCTTCCGCGTGGACCATGGGCTGGGGTCCGTGGTAATGACCGTCGAGTGTTTCGGTTTTTTTCTCGCCTTGGCCCATATCCCCCCTCCCTCTGTTTTTCTCGTCCCCCCCGTATATTTCACAACCTGAATTTTACTTCTAAGTTCCTTTGCACTCGATCGTAGTGCCGGGCTGTCTTTTCGAGTCCGGCTTACCCTGTAGAGGTATGTAGCCCCTGTTTCTACCATCTTGCTTTCTCCCTTATCCGCGTGTTTGTTCGTTGAATTATGGCCAAGGTGTTGCGATGGTCGATGTACCCCCTTCCCGGCACATCCGCATTGGTTCCTGTCCACCCGCCCGCGATGCGTCGGCTTCTTCTTTTCCCCCTGTGCGGATTTCTCACCGCTTCACCTTCTCCCTGCGCCGTATCTCTTAGGTCGTTGGACGACTCTGCGCAGGCGCGCCTTTGGTTTCCCCGCACGGGGTGACATGCATTCCGCCCACGCCCCTTCACGGTACTCGCCCTGTGAATAGCATACCCCTTTCCCCCCTGTGATCTTTACCCCTGGCTTCATTACCAGGTGGACGCTCTGATCAGTTGGTTTTTCAGACGCAGCGCATGTTTCGTCTTTTTTGGATTTCGAGGTCGGGTTTCAGGGCTAGTTACCCACCTGCCCTTCCCGTCTGGCCTTCCCCAGTTAGGCAAGGACACACCAGCCTGTAGTATTTTATTCCTACCTTCCCGGAGTTTTCGCGTTCCAGTGTTCGGTTTCCCGGGCCCAAAAGCATTATTGGTGGTTTGAGAGGTTCTTTTCCCCCTTTCACCGGAAACAATCGTTTTTCGGGGTGACCCTTTATTCAGTGTTGCCCCTAGTCATATTTTTTTTCCCTCCAGGTGCTTTCTCCCCTGAGTGACTCCCCCTGCCCAACACACGTACACTTGCTTCCTTGACCTTCGCTCGGTTTCTGGGCTCTTCCGTCTTTGTTGGAGAACCACCCGGATAGCCACCCAACGGCCAGACCCCTATCCTTCTTCTCCGGTCCACGTTCCTTTCTGTTTCGTTCCATATGATACCCCTGCGGCCTTCACGATGGGTTCGAACGTGTTTACCCCCCCCGGTCCCATTTCCGACTTTTCCGGCCCTAGCACGCCCCCCTGTCCCCCCAAGTTAAATCTTGATTTTTTTCTTCTCTGTCCCCTCCACCTACTCCATCCAACCCCCTTCACGGGGTACCTGTTGTCTTCCCTTCTTGTCACTCGGTTATCTCTCGTTAAATTTTTGAGCACGACCGTATGCCCCCCGTTTTTTGTTTTCTTTTTTTTTTGAGAGCTTGATTTCTGCGCCGGTCTTTTTAGGGCCCGTTTAGTCCCTCCAACCTTCCCCCTTGTTCTTTGTTTAGTGTTCTTTCTTCTCAGAGCTTTCGTCTCACACGTATTATTTACCCTAGACCCTCTACTGACACGCGTTTCTACGTCTTTTGCAGCCCTGTATAGTCCGTGTCCTCTCCCCGACGGCTGTTCTTTTTCTTTTGTGATCGTGTCTGATTCCATGTGTGTTTTCCCGCCCCGTGAACCCCTGTATTGCTGCACAACCTGTCATTGTCTCGCTTTCTCGCACCATGGTTTGTTAGTGCTTATGCCGTCTATTTCCACCTGCACGACATCCCCTCATATTTAGATTTTATTTTTTCCCCCATCGTCCAGTCTTCCAAACACGTTCCACATTTTTTTTTCTTGCTCTGCTCCCAGCGTTCGTCGAGGCCACGGTTCCAGATATGCTGGTGTCTCCCCGTGCCTCTTTTTCCCCTGTCCCACCCATTGCTTAACCTTTTTTCTCTTTTTTCTTTCGGAGCATGACCCCCAGCCTTCCCCTTGGGGCAGGGTTTTCAAATTGCAAAGGTGCAAATCCTTCCGTGTGTTGAGGCTCTTTACTTGACTTGGGCCCTTAATTCTTTTCTCTCGCCTTGCTACGCTTTTTTGTCGTGGGAGTACCGTCTTACCGTGCCCCTATATAGGTTCAACCTCCGCCCTCCCCTTCTCTTGTGGTTTTACCCGGGGTCGGTGTTATGTGTGTCCGGTTTTTTTGGTCCCTCTTCCTTTGTTGTCTCCAGTCCTGTTCTGAATTTTGAAATTCCTAATCCCCATTCATATCGAATGCTCCCCTACCTTGTCGCAAACTTCTACTGTCATGGATTTCCTCTAGCACACCGCCGCATAGTAAAGGTGGACCCAAGCGCGTCGTCCTCTCCGCATACGGGTTCAACACCCCCCATGCGTGGAACCGGCTCTTGCGCGTTTTTGGACTGGTTGAGATTGTCTTCGTTCAGTGTATCGGACCAGGAGGACGTTGCGATCGGCCTTTGCTTGTTGCCCCCCCATGTCCCATTTCAGTAATGGTGAAGAGTGTTTTACACCCTTGCGTGAATTCTCTCTTTAATTTTTTGTTTGTGAGTCTCGTACCTTTCGCTGCCCTGGCTGGCACCCTTGTTTAAGGGCTTTTATGCTTCTTCTTTATTTTTCAACTGTTCCCTTGCGATTTTCCGGTACTTCTTACCTTACCCTTCAACGCAGGGAGCGACTCTATCTTTTCTTTTTTCAGCGCCGCCCACGAAGGCCGGCTTTGGTGCCCTCCGCGCCGCTCGTCCTCTATTTACCCCTGACCAAGTCCTTCTTTCAAGCGCTATTTTCAGGCCCAGGTCGGATCAGTGCACCCCAAGATCACCGTATCACCTCCCGAAACCTACAATTATGGGTGTTTCGTTTCTGATGGTGCCTATTTTTCCCCTTTTTACCCTGCGCCTGACAGGCCCGATCCTTGCCGTGCCCCCCGCCTTCCACGACGCCTACCCCTTCCTGTGCGTAGCGTTCGGTGACCCCTTTTAGTTTCACCCTTTTCCTTCGGCCGACTCCACACCCACGCCTTCCCCCATCGCCTTCTTGGCACCACATCTACGTAGTTGTCTTTACACCACCAGCCCCCTGACGATCGGAAACTACTCTTCATGAACTGTTGGCGTTTACACCCTTCGTCTTCTGAATTTTTCCACTTCCCCCCTTGTGTACCCCCACTTTTTCTTGGCCCCACTTATAGAGCACTTGATTCACTTTTTTTCAGTGTCCCGTCATTTAGTTCTAGCCTTTCTTTTTCCCCCCAGTTTTCCTTTTTTTTTGATCCACCTTCTTTGCCTTGTCCATAATATTTATTGCTTCAAACTTATTCTTACCTTAATGCACCTCTGTGAGTACCCCTTGGCCCCCACCCTTGAGGGCCAAACGGTCGACACGTGCCGCGACATCATCAAGGCAACCGCTGGCTGGTGTACTTAATTACTGGTCTTCTTTGGTTTGTTTTGGAACGTTGTTCACTCGTGTGTGAGCAACCTTAATTTGTCTCTTTTTTCTCAGGTGGACAGTCCCTGGGTGCGCCGTACCCCCTCCGAGACCCCCCCTCTATTGCCAAGTGTTTCGTTCCCCGGAACTGGATAAGCAGTATGGGTGGTTCGGGTCGAATGGCACTCCACCCACCCCCCCACAATTTGGTTTCTCCCTCCTTTTTTACCAGCAAATGTGCCCCCCCTTTTTGTAGGATTCCCACGCTCGATCCTTTTCTGGCCCCCCCGATCTTGTGCTGTCGCCTGATTTCCTCTTCTTAACGTTACGCCGCTTTTTGTTTTCCTTGCGTTTTCGTTTCGATACACACCCCCCTACACCCTCTTTTTGGATGGCCGTGCCCATAAAACTCTTCACACGCGGAGCCCTGGGCTGCGGGTTTGACGCCCCTTTCGGAACTTTTCTTCTTTTACCTGCGTACGTTCCCCCGCGCCAGCTCCCTTTTTGGTTCACCACTGTTTTCTCGAGATTAAACGCTTCTTTCATGCCTGGAGTCCTAGCCTTGGATATTTCCCGTTTTAAGCACTTGCTAGCGAGCTCATTTATTTTCGGCGTTACTCCTCCCGCTTGACCCTTTGCCACGGGACCACCTGGTGGTACCACTTTTTCCCCCCCTCTTGCTCCGAAATAACAGGCACTTGCCCCAGTTCATACATTTTAACCATCGGACGAGGTTTAATAGCCGTCTTGTTGGGTATTGAGTTTCCTGACCCTCCTCTCTTTGTCCCCCAAAATTTTTTCTTTTCCCATACGCCTTTGTCTTTCTACGTTACAACCTTTCGCTTTCGCCGGCATTTTGCTCGTTTTGTCCTTGTCTTGCCTGTTCTGCGCATTCTCGTTATTACCCTTTTTCCCACAGCAGCAACCCTTACGGCTCGCGGGCGCCATTTCCACCCACTCCCTGTCATAGTACGACTTTTTTCAGGACCACTTGTTGACGAAAGCCGCGTTCCCACCCCTTTTCTTTGCACATGCATTGTCACTGGGCATGTGAACGATTGAGTTGTGCGGCGGGATCCATCTCGCTCTCCGGTTCTTTTCCCTCTTGTTTTCTTTGAATGTCACCCTTTGCCTCCTTTTTTCTGACTTTCGCCTCATCCGTTCTTGCACCTTCGCAGACCCGCCGCCTCGCTCGTCTATTCGCATTGAAGGTATGACCTTCCGTGTTTGGGGAGCGTCCAATTCTTTCGTTTATTGGCCTTCCTTCTTTCCCCCCTGTCCTTTCTTTTTCCCCCCCTTTCATTTTAGACCCTCTTGTTCTACAAGCGCGGTTTGGCTTCTTGCAAACCTATCCACGTTTCTGTGCGCGAGCTTGTGATTCCTTGCCCCCCACCCTCCCCCCTCCCCTGTTGGTCCGGAGTCGTGTCCAACCCGCTCTTTTTCTTTTTTTCTCTAACCGTGCTCCCGAATCGCCGACGTACCCCACTCAGGTCTCCGACCTCTCCCTTTCTTTTTTTTCCCCTTCCCAGTTCATGCCTACGCTTTATCTGCTCCTAGAATGGTTAATGGGTCCAACTTCGTCTGTTCCCTCTTTCGCTCAGGCTTGTTGTCACACAACAACCCCTTACCTTGTCTGGCCATCTCCAGGCTTCCCCCACTTGTCATTTCCCCCTCCTCCTTTTTTCTCCTCTACTGATCTTTGTACGCCGGAGGATCTGTTCTCTTTGGCTCCGCCTGGGCGGACCCACTTTCCCTTCGCTTTGGCCGCGATACCTCCGTCACACATCATCGTGCCTGATTAGTTCCCCTCCCTCATCATATTTTCTTTTTCCGCCTTTTACGCTGTACGACAAGCTCCTATTTTGAAGATTTTTTGTTTTCCTGCAGCACGATCTTTATATTTTCTTTTTCTCGTTTGGGTCGCCCGCAGCCAGAGACATTCCAACCCCCGCTTTGTAGCGGTCTTGTTTTGTTTGTCATGGATTTTTCCCTTTTTCAGTGCAAGCCTTTTAAGAGCTTTACTCTTCCTTCTGTCGCCCCCGGAGTCCCCGTGTTCCTTCCATCCGTACCTGGTGACCCGCGCGCTTCGCCAACATCCCATTTTTCACTCCTTTGATTTTTTTATCCACTTTTATCCTCTCTTTCAGAGTCGCAGGTCTGTTTCTTTGACTCACCGGACAACAGCATATGACCACCAGACTGTTGTTGATTCTCTCACCCCGATGACCCGACCAGTTTATTTTTTTTTTTGATCTTCATTTGGCTGAGAAGCCCCCTTCTCCCCCGCCCTTTCGTGAATTCTTCTTTTTTCAGCCTTGTTCCTGTTATTCTGTTCCAGTGGTTGTTACATTGAACCCCCCTTCTATCTTTTCCCACCCCCGTCTTTTCCCTTTCCCCCTCCCTGCAGGGGGCATATTCTTCCCCAGTGGACAATTGGTCCCACTTACGCCCACCGAGAATTGTTTGATCCCCCCCCTCTGACTTTCGGGCCGATGTCCTCCGTGTGTTGTAGACCTTCTTTCTTTGCACGCCCTTTCTCCCGTAGATCATCCACCTCCTTGGTTTCTTGCCTTTCATGGGGGTTCCTACTCCTTCGAGCCTTTGATCCCTTTTCTTTTTGCTTTCCCTTCCCCCCCCGTCCCTCTTTTTGGCTTTGGCGAGTGTCTTTAACCCTTTCGTTTTCTTATCGGTGCTGAGATTTTAAGTTTACCTTATATCTGCCTTTCCCTCACTTTTGCTGAACCCTTTCCTGTGGGGGACACAGTTTTTAGACCCTCTTCTTGCCTGATCCCCGGGCGGGAGCCTTCTTTAGTTGTTCGACGTCACATCGCTGCCGTGTCCAGTTCAGCACTTTTTTCATAGTCACTATGAATTTTCTTGATGTTTTTTTGTCTACGTTCCAACGGAGCCCTCCCCTTTCTGAGCGTTTTTCCTCCCCAGAATCTGCAGGTTTAGACCCATTCTCCGAGGTTCAGCCACTCCGCACCGGTAGCTCCCGCTTCTTTTCCCGACCCTTGACCCTTCTCACAAGCACCAGCTTGTTAGAGCATTTTTTTCAGCACCTCCCCCTCGTTTGGTGATTTTGGGTGGCTCGTGCTTCCCTTGGACTCTCCCACGACTTGTCATGATTGTGTCCCCATCCTGTATACGGCGGCACGGCTCCATCTTCTGAAGACGTAATTTTTGCCAGCCGCCGTGTTTTTGCGTTGCCTTTATGTACGTCTGTGTCGAGACTGCCTCATAACGCCCTTCCCCATCCATTATGAGTGTTTTCGAAGTCTTCCTTATTGTCCCCTTTAGAGCATCCCCCCCTTTTGTTTTTTTTTTAGACCTCCCCCCTTCCCACCCCCCCGTCTGGGTAGTCTCACGACTCTCCAGCCTTCCCGGCCATTGTCAGTATCTTTCTTTTTTCAACGGCGTGACGTTGAAGTTCCCCCTAGTTCCTCTGCCCGTCCCCTTTTCTTCCTGCTTCGAGAGATTCAAGAACTTCCGCTTTAAGGTTGTTAGAATGGAGAATTGTTTTTGTGAGATACCCCATGCCTGACTTCAAACTTGACAACTCACCTTCAACTACCCTTCCGAGGGCCCCGCCGTCCGTTCTCGTGGCGGAGATGGTCACCCAGTCGCCATTGGGGGTTTTGATCCTTCCCCCATGTTCTGCTCATTGGGGTGCACCCAGTCTTTGTTCCCCCTCCCCTAGCGTTGTTGGGCCCCTGCTTTCGTGGCTGACACAATTTCAAATTTCCCCCTGCTCCTCCTCTCCAATCTCACCGTTTCTACCCGAATCTAGAGATCGCGTTCCGCCCTTTGGCTTCTCTTGCGTCGGAAAGCGCTGGACGGTGTCGGTAGCTACCCGCCGTGTCTCTATCCCCTCCCTTGATGTTTCAGGAAGCCTCCTTTCTTCCCCCCCACCGTTCACTTCCGTGAGACTTTTTCATATCCAGATCTCCCTCCATCCCCTTTTTCGTCCCTACTTTAGATTAGATTTGTGCTTTCCCCCCTTTTCCTCCCTTTGAATGTTCTCCCGACGGACTCTTACTTCAAGGTTGCGGACCTCGGGTGGTGAATTTCCCCTTTAGTAGTTACCTCGTTGTCCTCCTTTAGACTTTTTCAACAGCAATGTATCATATCTTTGTTTTCTCGCGGCATGCACGTTCGTCCCCCCCTGGTTTTCCCGCCTTCCTCTAAGATTTTTCCCACCCTATTTTTTGACATCTGACACTCCTTTTTCGGACTCCCGTGTGGCACCTCTCGACCTTTCGTCTTGTCTCCCGAATTCTCCCCTTCTCGAGGGTGTGTCGTATCGCTTCGCGATTACCCATTTTGATCCGCCGCACGCTCGTGCCCGGTGCGGATGTCTAGCTTATATAAAGATATGGATGTTTTTTTCGAGTTCTGTCTCCTTTCCCCTTGTCTGTCTTGTCCCCCCCTTGTACTTTTCAACCCAATTGAATATTTTTGTTGACCCCCCCCCCCGCAGCTTTACCCCTTTTTTCATGGAGTAACGCCTCTTCGCCGACTCGCCGATCAACCCCCCTGGTCTCCCGACAGCACAATGACCCCGTCATGGTTATTTTATTCATTCCTTTTTTTCTACTCACCCCGTTGCCCCACAATTCCGGGCACTCCTCCATTCGCACGCAGTCTTCTCCTTTTGTGTTTTGCACAGATCACCCGGAGACCGGCTTTTTTTTCCCTGGACGTTGTTGACTCCCTTCAGGTCTTCTTTCTTCGCCGACAGACCTACGCAGCCCGTCCTCTCTCTTTTCGCAGCTACCCACTAAGCCCCACATGAAGTTACTGCCTTCTGTCCTCCCTCTCTCGACATCTCACCCAGAATTTTGCCCACCCCCAGATGGCTGGCTTCTGATGTTTCCTTGGCCCCCCTCAGCCGCGACCCCGCTTCCTCGCTGGCTTAGCGTTTCAGGTCCTCTTTCCTCACAAACTCCCATCATGGTCCCGGTTTTTTTGCTTATGCCGCGTGTTGGCTCCCGGCCTGTCCGCGGTGCCTCAATCATTGTACCCGAGGCCCCAAACTTAGGGCTGCATCTTTCCCCCGATCCGTCCCCCTGCCGTTCATCCGTGGCTTTTGGATAGTCTCTGACAGCCCCTCTCGCGGCTATCTGTGTGCACAGTGTTGTCCTTCTTTTTTTCCCGGCCCCATACCCTTCTTCCGTGAGTCACATTGGGGTTTGTTGCTTCTCACGATTTTTCGGGCCGAGAGTCTAAGTCCCGAGGACTGCTATTTTTCTTTCTCTTCTTTTTTGTACGTCGCCGTCGGGTTGATCCTCCCTTCTATGAATAATGTCCCACCCCGTTATAGTCTTCGCGACTCCGCCTCCTGCTTGGTTACCTTTTTTTACCCCAGCATCCCCTCTGCGTTTAGCCCCCCACTCTTTCTGTTCACGGTTCTCGTTGCGTCCCCTACGTACTCTTTTTTATTTCCTCACAAGCAATTTCTTTACATACGCTGAAGTTTCCCCTTTCGCACCGTCCCCCCCCGTCCAATTCACCCACCCTCTCCCGCCGGTGTAGTTGAAAATTGGGATGTTGTTTCCAAGCACACATGGCTTTATGCCTCCCCACAGTCCCGGCGTCCCCTTCCGAACGGTTATCTCCTTACCAAATGACTCCCACCTCGGCCTGGCCCCTCCGTTTTTCGTTTCTCTTATTTCCCTTCACATCTTCCCCCCCGCCGATCACACCTGAGGCCAATAGCCGTTTTTTTCGTTTACCCCCCCCCTTTTCCGCGCACCGTCAATCAGAGCGTTGACCGGCCATGCGTCCAACAACCAGTAGAAAGCTCCCCCATCCGTGTGTAGTCTCTCCTGGGGATTTTTTCCTTTA
>Ga0179593_1600302_pt1 | contig 11280 bp, 17 predicted proteins | sample CZODoug2_1_08_16_FD_185931 | JGI IMG/M metagenome (GOLD analysis project Ga0179593, IMG submission 185931) | Vadose zone soil fungal communities from Angelo Coast Range Reserve, California, USA - CZODoug2_1_08_16fungal (PacBio error correction) | ecosystem: Environmental > Terrestrial > Soil >... | reverse complement strand
CTCGGACCTGGCCCTCTATCGACCATATCTAATGTTTTTTTCCTCACCGCGCGGTGTCGGATTGTTCCCCCCCCCACATTTCCTCTCCACTTCCGTGGAGCGCAACAATCCTCTGTCTCTCAGGTTGCGATAAATCATCGGGTTTTTCCCCCCGTTTCCGCCGAGCGTACGAAGGGCATCTCCCCGGATTTTTGCCCCCACCACAATCTTTCCTCGCGTGTCTTCTTATCGTTCTTTTTCTTCATCACGGGTTTCCCCTCTGTGCTTGGTGAAACCAATCAGACTCTCTCGAACGGTGCCGAAAGAACGTACTCTCCGGGCCGTTACGTCCCCCCATGGGACTTGAAATTCTTCCTCATCTTAAATTCTCCTTTTTCCTTCTTGAAATAGGGCGGTAAACCCCCTTCTATTGCAGAGCGTGTATTGTAGGATCGATTGATGTCCTGTGATCTTAACCATCTTTTTTCCACTAGCCTCCCTCCCTGTTGGGGTCTCCTCGCCACTCGAACCCTTACAACGACAATATCTGGTCATAGACCCCCCCTCCTCCTTTTTCTTTTGCCTCAGCTTGAGATGCTACCTGAAGCTTTTTTTCCTTTCCTCCCTTCGCCGGCAATCCTATCCAGCTGAAGCTCTCCCCCTCCCCTGGCACTGTCGTCCCTTTTTTTATTTTGCCAAACTTGCGCTGTTTCTCGCTTGTGGGCGTGGTCCACGCTGTTTCCAGAGATGCCCGACGTACCGGCAGCCCCGAATGGGAGGGCGTATACTTTTTGTCCTCCTCTCTCCATTTTCTTTTCCCCCCAGACTTCCGGGCGCCGTTAGGAAATCCAGCGGCTTGTGGGAGGCTTCGTATGTTTCACATCGGCAGCCTTAATCTCTTCCCCTCCGCGACCCCCGGCTGCAAGGGTGCGTCCATTTTTCCTTTTGTTTTTGCGGTCAAGCGGCCGGCCATTGAATGGCGACGGACTGGTCGAGAGATTTATGACGGAGTTCCTCATTGCCCCCTCTAGTACTTCCCCCTCGGCCCCTCTCTTCTTTGAGAATGAATTCGCGGCTTTGCGGCAGTGGTGATTCCTTTCCCTCTGCCCGGTGATGACGAAGCTGCTCTTACTCTCGCTTTCCATGGACGAATACTTCCTCCTTCTTTTTTTTTCGATTTCCCTCTTAAAGTTATACACAACAATGTTTTGTCATTTATCCGCTTTCCGAACCATACTCGGAACTTGTGGACAAGCCCTTGCGGTTTTTTTTTTCCCTCGCGCACTCGCCCTTTCTCCGTTTTCTCTTTTTGGGATAGAAAGCTGGGATCAGGAAAAAGTGGAGGCAGAACCCCTTCTCCGGTTTTCAAATAGCCAAGACCAGCCAATGGTTTTTCAACGGGAATTTCTTCGGTTTCCCAGCTCTTTCTCCCCCCCCCCCCCCCCCCCCCCCCCCAAGGTATGTTCTTGATAGAGGAAAAAAGCGGATATCATCTGTCACACGATCTTTTTCCGCGATCTTTTCCCTCCCCCAGGAATTTCCCTTTTCCCCCCTTGGGCTTTACCCCCTTGAGAGATATCTCCCCTTCCTCAATAAGTTGTGTTGTTTGAGATCTCCGCACAGTGTTCAATACCGGTCCCCTAAGTCATTGGTCCTCCCTCTCTTTCTTACCATCTAGTGGAAAATATGCACTCCCTCTAGATGAGGGACGGCGCGCTACCGGCTTGTTCGAGCGTTTTCCCCCCTCCACAGGTCCAACGACCATTCCCCTTTTCCATTGGCGAGGGTTTCCTCAAGTTGAAACGGCGCCTGTTTTTTCTTTTCCCTCCACTGTTGCCTTTATGTCCGATTCCCCCCCCCGCAAAATTTTTCTCCCCCCCCTTCCTCCTCGTATGAAAAACCCCTCCTTCGATGTCAGCCAGTACGTTTTTTCTTCGCAATGCGGTGAAAGTCCCAAACCCCCAGTTTGTAGTCTTTTTTCCCGCGGATCTCCCCAATCCAGCGCGGCGCATTTGCCTTCCCATTGGAAAGTTTTTTCCTATCGCAGCTTCGTTTGCGAAAGTCCCGGCCGACATTGATCCCAACTCTTAGACGCTTTCCCATGCCAAGCGTTTCGCTTGGCTATAAAAAGACATACCTCGCCGCGCGAAACTAAATCATTTCAAATTGATCCTCCCCCTAAATCTTGCGCGGACCATGGCTCCCTTGCGACTCTTTTCTCCTCAACCCACTCTCATTCCCCTGAACCCTTCAGAGATCTCGCGGCCGCTGGCCCTTTCAGATGATTTACCCTAGTTTCCCTTCTATTTTTTGGCAACCCCTCTTCCACACCCCCTCCCAGTTGATTCCCTGAGAAGGAAGTCTACATTCCAATATGCCAGCATCGTTGCCTCCCCCCATGATGCGCCTCTTAAGCTTTTCAACAGAGTTCTCCCCATTCCCACAGAGCGATCCCCATAAAAGTTTTTTATTCCAAACACTTTCGAAACTTAAGTGCTCCGACATTTCCTCTCCCCCCCCAATGTGCATCAGGCATCTTTCCTTAATTGCCTTTCCCCCCCTGCTATCTGCCATTTTTTTTTTCTGCTTTTTTGGAGCTCTGCTTTTAGGCTAGGAAGGATAGTTTTCAGGGTTCGAGTGGCCGTTCCAACCCCCCCCCAACAAGGCGTCCTTTCCAGTTTCCCCCCCCACTCCCCTCTTTTCTTTTTCTTTCTTAATTGACACGAATTCGATTTAAAAGAAACCGATATGCAATAGCTTGGTGTGACCGCCCTTTCACATTTATACTTTTAGAGAACCTCCCCTAGTACCGTACCCCCCTCTGAATCCCCCCCTCTATTTTCATGAGGAGTTATCTCTTTAAGGAAAGGATGATTGTTACTTCGGGCAACTCTTGCCTGTCGAGGTTAAAAGCCCCTCATACGCTGGCCTTTCTTAGCGCATCGCCCCCCCCAGATAACGTGCATCGTATTCGACAACCGAGAGGATTTTTCAAAACAGGGTGTGTGGCAGGCCTTTTTTCCGGTGAGCTTCCCTTTTTACCCTCCCCCTTGAAACTTTTCAAACTCTTTTGATTTATCGCCTTTCTTTTTCAATTGTTTTTTCCCTACTATGGAATGCGTTTTTGGGTTGCGGACAAGACGACCACCTCTTGGGCCTTCAGTATGAATTCCTCTATTCATGTTTTTCAGGCGCTCTTCCTTCCTCCTCCTTCCCTTATCTACGACTCTCGAATTTCATCCTTTTCGTCAAAAGCGGCCGGTTCTCTCAAACCCATAAGAAAGCAGCAACCGTTGTCTGGCGGCAAAAAACTCCTGCTCCATCGCCCCGGGATCTACTTCTCCTCTTTTCGGCTTTTGAAAATTTTTTTCCCCTTAACTTCCTATCACCCGGCCTTCCCCCCTTTTTGACATCATCCTCGCGTTAAGAAGAGGGGCCACGGGTTGATATAGCTACAGGTGTGACGATCACCGTTCTTTTTTTTTCCGGCTGGCGTGCCCTACTTTTTTTCCTTTTTTCGAAGGAAAGCTAAACCTTGGAAGTAAAACAGATAATCCCTACTTTACTCTCTTTCTGACATCTCTTCCTCCGATACTGTCCTGGTTCTCTTGAAGTGAACTTTGACTTCCCGGTCCCCCTTCAGATTGCAGAGCTTTTGTCTCTCAGCGAATTTGATGTTCCAAATATGTGATACTAACACCTCTTGATTTTTTTAAAACTGCTCTTGGACACTGCCCGTTGTTTTGTTTCCTGTCCTAGCCAACCTTTCCCCCCCGACCCCCCTCCCTTTCTCCCCCGACACGAGCTCCTCTCGCTGACACAAATTCAAGCTATCTTCCGACAGTAGACAGGAAATTCCGACGCATTGAGAACGCAGATGCCGAGCCGGTGTGCTCTCATTGTCGGTTTTTCACTGTTTACGAACTGTTCTTTCCCAAACTCCTTTTTCTCTGTGGCTTTTTCTTCTTTTTCAAGAGATGATGGACTTTCCTTTGCTTACGACTTCGCGGCGTATCAGCGAATACATGTCGCTTCCGGAGTTCTGTCTTCCCCTGCGCATTCTTCTTTGCTTTTTATTCCGATATGTTCAGCGGGAAAGAACGTCGAATCACTCGGATATGCTCACATCTGCGCCCGTATCGCTGCACTTTCCCCATTCTTCCTTTTCCCCCTTCTGACTGGCGACGACTTGGGAGAGCAGATTTATGGACCTGATCAACGCATAACTGATTGAGTCGTCTCTTATGTGAGTTTTTTCCTTCGTTGCCTGGTTCTTTCTTTGAATTCGCGGCGCTTTTTTCCATCGGAAGTGTGATCCCATGTGGCCGCGGCCCTTGTGATCCGACGCCTTCGCTCGTCAGCTTCTTCCCCTCCCGAATCCCCTTTTATGTTTCTTTTCTCACTAGCCCTCTGTAAGGTAAAACGTTCTACACCACTGAAATTGTTTTCACTCTCCTCCTCCGACATAAGCAGGCTCTCCTTTGCTTTTTTAATTCTCCCCTTTTTTCCGACGGAAGTTTTTTCTGTTTCCCCCATGTTGCTGGATAAGAATCTTGACCGCAAAAGGGATGAAGACCCCCTCACAATGCCGCAGGTTTCAACCCTTGAAGCACCTTCCACCAATGGGACCCCGGTTCAAGGTTTTCCCCATGTTTTTCCCCCCCACGGAGCTCTCCCTTCTTCTAGACGGAAACAATCTGATTGAAGATTCGATATTGGCTCGCTGGATCGAGTTCCGGAAGGGAAGGACGCATTTTTTTCCCATTGCCCCTCTTTAATACCCCCCCCTTGTCTTTTTCTGAGATATGACACCCTAGACATGGAACCGGGTCTCCATTTCCTGTCCGAGACCCTCGGAAAAGATTTTTCCCATATCCCCTCCTTTTTCCCCCTTTTAGATCCCCCCCTTCTTTACTTGATATCTATTTCAACCCGAAAGTAAACATACCTGCCTTCCCGTTGAACGTCATTTGGCGCATTTCAGGGCCCCCCCTTTCCCCCTTCCGCATTTGAAGGTTTTTCCTAGTTATCCCTCTTTCCTCCCCTCCGGCTCCTTCTTTTTTTTTTTTGGATTGCGCGATGCCCCCTGGCGAGTCAGCCAAGTCCGGAGTATCTCACGCTGGCGAAAGCCCAAAAAATTTTCCCTTTGTGAACTTTTTGGGCCCCCTTCTCCTTTCAGTTGACTTTTTTCACCCTGCCAGCGCGGCGCCTTTTCAATGGAAAGCGGCTTCTCTCCGTTCGTCGATCCCCTCGGCCCCCCATGATAAACACTGCTCCGAATTCTTTCCCTCCCCCCTTTTTTTTCCGAAGTAAGGGTTTTCCATAATCGCAGCGCGGCTTTCAATGCGTTGTCCTTCCCATCTGCTAGACCATGTCCGCCGACCCACTTGGAGAAGTTCTTTGAACGAAAAAAACTTCCTTTCCTCCCACAATTCCCCCCCTTTCTGGAAGATTCCATATCCGATGATGACCGATTCTTCTTTGCACGATTGTGCAAAATATAAGTCGTCCCCCCAAGCCAGAATGTTGACCTCCTTCTTCCGTCTTTTCCCCCCCCTCCCTTTTGACCTCCCTCCCAATCGAACAATGATGCTCTCCCTCATAAAATTAGTAAGCGGCACGTCTGTCCCCCTTCCTCTCGGAAACGTTTCTCCAATCACAGCTCGAGACTCCCCCTTCCCAGGTTTTTCCCCAATTTCTCCCCCCCCCAAGACCAATGAATCCCCTTCATCGGCAGATGCGTTCCCCTGCTTCGCCGGCCTTCCGGAGACTGTCTTCACCTCCTGATTGCTGCACAGCAGCAAGCTGAGGATATTCTTCTCCTTCCTCTTGATCGTGTCGTTTTTCCTTTTTTTGCCTTTCCCCTTTACCCACACCCTCATTGTAAAAAAAGAAGCAGTTTTCACCACATCCAATCAGATGTGTTTAGAGCACAGAATTTTCACCGCAAAATTCGCCCCCTGCTTACAAACCACCGCTCTGTCCTTTGTTGACGCCCTCTTTTCTTTCTCGACTTCCCCGTTTCCGCGTTCTTTTTAAGGGAATTCATGCAGAGAAAGAAGCCCGTTCTGAAGTTTATCTTCCTTGGGGCTGTACTTTTTCCTTTTTCGCGGTTTTGCTTTTTTCCCCCCTTCCAAGCAGACTACGCGGGGAACCGTGATCGCTCGTCAACCGGCGTCTTATTCCCCCTTTCCCACAGTCTTTCTTGGGAGGCTTCCCCCCTTTTTTACTCCGGGGGGATTTAAGGTGGAGCTTCCTTTTCTATAGGAGAAGCAACTGTAAACCTCTCCCTCTATGTCATCGAAAACCTCTGGCGATGGATCCAGTTGCCGCTCTACAGGTCCTTCTTTTTTTTTCTTTGGGGTTCTCCCCCCTTTCCTTTCTTTGCTTTTTTCCCCCGTTCCTTCTGCCTGCGACTGAAGGTAAGATATCTCTCTCTTTTAATCCTCCCCGTTTTTGTTTTTTCCTCTCCTCTATCGGGACACGGCTTCCTTTTCTGATTTCATCTTCTTTTCCCCCCCCCCTCCCTTTGTGTAGCAACCAAAATCACTCATCCCCGGCGGGTAGGAGAGAAAAAATCTCCTCGCCAGCAGGTTGCCTCCATCCTCGTGTTTTTAAGTTTTTCTGTTTTGAACGCAGGCATATCACCTTCTCACACCCCCCTAGCGTTGTCTCCCGACTGTGGCACGGGTTGATTCTAGCTAAAGGTGTTGACGGACGCCGATCACCGGGTTCCGCGTAGATATTTCCGTGCAACCCCTTAACCAGCACTACTCCGGACCTTCCCCCCCCCAATTCTCCCCCCCCTCGACAGGGCATATCTTTCTGACCTCTTCCCCGATACGCGGAAAAGGTTTATCTAGATGTAGAAATTTAAAGCGGGCACGGTCCCAACCTTGACGATGTTTTTTATTGTAGGGCGGAATTGCCCGTTTTTTCCCCTCTTTCTCCCTTCCCCCCCCTACTTCTCTTTTTTTACAATGCCCGCCGTGGTGTGGTGTAAGCCCTCCCCTGAACCGTGAAAACCTCCCTCTTTCCGCAGAGCCTCCTTCTTTCTCTTTTCCCCTTTTAGTGCCCTTACCTTCTCCTTTTTCGAGAATTGAGACCCTTTTTTTGCCAGTGTGCTCTTCAATTGGTAGGGCGTTCTTTTGCACTGTTTGAAGGTGTTTTTGATTGCCTCGCTTTCCTCTTTGGGTTTGAGAGACCTTTCTTGACCAGTCCACTCTTTTGCTGAGTACTCTCGTGAGTTCGCTTTTTCTCTGGCAATTATTGTATTTCGCCCACTTCCGGCTCCATGGTTCTCTCCACCAGGCGGGAGTTTTCTATGTTGCCAATCTCTTCCCCCTTTCTGATAATCTTAGTTGGGGGGGGGCGGGGGGGGGGGGGACCCCCTATTTCTTTGCCAATGGGCCTTTCTTTCGTTCCCAGAATACTTAGCATTCGCCGACATAAATGGTAGCGTTTCTTTCCCCTAGAAAGAAATTGAAATGATTTCTGCCCTTCATGTAGTGTTATCCCCCCCCTCGGAAACTTTTTTAATTCGCTTCTATTCCTCACTTTCTCAAATGTCTGCCCCGAGTCTAGAAAAGCTGCGTCTCGACGCGCGCTTTCAAGGACTATAAACTCCCCCCTCGGGCTGGATGTTTAGTCTCCCTCAAGGTCCCCCCCCCCCCTCTCCCTTCCCATGTTCTTCTTCCCCTTCCTTCCGACAATAAGCAGTACTTTTTTTTCACAGAGAAATGAGGTTTTTCCCCTGCAAGTCGACCGGTTCAGCGAAGGTCCGTTGCTACGTTGTCTCGATTTTACCACTAGAAGGAATTTCTTTCCTCCAATGCTTCCCCCCTTGAAGACCTCTCCCCCTTCTTAAAACGGGAATGACGTTCCTTTACGGGTTTGACAATCTATCGAAAGTTTAGCTCCACGTGAGGCCCAAGAGGCCCCTATTTTGTCCTCTCTCTTTCCTTGACTCCCTACGTTCCCCCCTTTTGAAACACGTTGCTATCTATTATAATACGAATAAGTGTTTTTCTCGCTATTCTCTTAAGGTTTTCACTCCATTGGTCCCCTTGTTTCCGTAAGTCGGTACTTTTTCAACAATCTTTTCCCCCTCCCCTTCATTATCCGCTGGGGCCCGGTCCGCAAGTGAGCTACCTTTGAGAGAGTGTTGTCCCCACCGACATGAAAACCCGTGGCGAGGTACTGACCCCGGCATTGGAGCCTTCTTTTTACCCTTCTCCTTCTTGGCAACCTTTTTGCAGGTAGTCCCAGCTTCTATCACAAATTTAGCAACGGCAAATACGTTTTGAACCCCGTTCGACCTTTTTTCCCCCCCCGAATTTCCCCCTTTCCCCTCTTCTTCCTTGCGCAAGGCGGATTCAGCAAACATTTAAAGCTTGTTAGAACGTGTTCACCTTGCTGCGCGGCTCTTGATGTCCCCGAAACATCCCTTTTCTTTCGGTCCATTTCCCTTCCGACGAGCGACAGATCCCTCTCTCCCGGGCTCGGCGAAATTGCTCCCCCGGGATCATCGACGAGAATCATGCCCCTCCAAGCAAGCGTTTCCAGTTAAGGTGGGCCCCCCCTTCATCTGCAGCGAGTCCCCCCTTTGATCAGCGTCCTTTTTTCTCGGAGCCATTCATGTTCCCCCGCCCTCGCTTGACCGCAAAAACCCCTTCAAATGGGAAGCAACCTCTCTCTTCGAGCCCCTCGTGCACTTATCCCGATGATTAATACCCTTGCACCCTCCCCTCCTAACCCCCCCCTCCCCTGTTGAATTAACGTCCCCCCCTTGGAAGTCTTTGCGAAATTACACCTTTTTTTGCAAGCGCGAACTCAATGATGCGCTTCAACCTCCATTCGAAGTTTTGCACGTGAAACCAGCGTTTCTCCCCCCCCCTAGACGCACCACTCCCCTTTTTGCAAATTCCAAACACCTTTTTCTTTCAGTGCACAGTGAGAACGCCCCTGAAGAGCACATGGATCGGCAGGCCGTTCTCAAATGACGTTTCCGGCGGACTTGTCTTCACCTTCCGCTAGCTTCCTTTTCGAAAGCTGAGGCTCTGCGGGATGCTAGGACAAGGATAGTGTTTTTTCCCTGGTTTTTCGCTTGGCGACTCCATTACCCCCCAACCCCCTCCTGTCCAACAAGAGCAGTTAAACCCCAAATCAGAGTTAGAGAACCCTTTCCACCGCAAAATTCTGCTCCTAAAATCCCGCCGCACTTCATTGGTTGTTCCTCCCCTGATTCCTTCAGAACCCTTCCTATCTTTCTAATTCATGTCAGAATCTACCCAGGTTCAGTGGTCGTTCTTTGGTAAGAAAGGATGATTTTTTCCTCTTGCCACCCCGTTCGGCGGGCCTTCGATGGGTGAAACACATTTCCTCCGCGGGGAATTTTTTCTCTTCCCGCAACACCCCTTCGCTCTCTTCAACAAGTTTCCAAGTCTTTTTTCTCGCACCTCGCGGAGGATGTCCTGGGTGGTTTTTTCTTGTGATTCATGGTGTAGCTTTTCCCCTTTTTCTCCCTCTTGAGTATCGCAAACATGCTTTTGATTCAGAGAATTGTTGCTCCTCCGCAGATGGCTGAGTGATGATGGTTTTTCCCCCCCCCCGACACAGGACGAAGCGGCTTTTGATTGCGCTCAGTATGAATATGCCTTTTGATCTCTTTTGTTGAGAGAGATATCTTAACCTTTTTCTTCCCTCGATAGCCTTCCTTACTGATGGCGCCAATCAAAATCTTTTTTCTTTTTTCCGCAAACCCCCCAGCACGCAAGCATCCGTTGACGCTTTCCTCTGTCTCCATCTCCTCCTGGTCGTTTTTTTCCCTCTCAGCGTTTTTTTTTTGAAACGCAGGATCTCCCCCCCTCAACCCGGCCTGACCACCAAACCCTTTTACACATCTCCGAGCGTTTGTCGCTAACTTTCCTTGTGTTTTTCAGGTTTTTTCCTCACGGATTCCCTCTTCTTTTGGTGCAACATCGCTTTTGAAAAGAGAAAAGGTGCACGACCCCAACCCTTCCTTTCCCCGTACCATATCAACTCCTCAATGAACCTCTTTCTTTCTTCATAGAATTCCCTTCTTCCCCGTAGCTTCCCCCCCCCTTCTTTCCCCCCCCCCATGCGATTGCACAGAGCTTTTGAGCGCGAATGTGCGGGTCCCGTGCCTAACATCTGATTTTTTTGATTTTTTTTCCCCCGTCTTTTGGCACAATGCCTGGAATTTTCTTGCAACTCGAACCGACCCCCCCCTTCCTAATGGTCATAGCCCACGTTCCCCCCCCCCCCTCAGAGCCCTCAGCTTGCGATCCTGTAAATGCAGCTAGAGTGAGGTTTCCTTCCTTCGAAGCATTTGCTCTCCTTGTGATCTTCCCTGTGTCGAAAGGTGTTTTTTCCTTTTCCAAAAACTTGCTGCTTTTTTCGCTCGGTGGGCTTGGTTGAAACGCTGTTTCCCTGCGATGGAACTTCCGCTTACGAATGGTTCCTTTTTCCTCCCTTTCCCGACGTCTTCCTTTCATCCCTTTTTTCTGCAAAGAAATGAAGGCGTTTCCTTTCGTAATAAAAAGGCGGGCGTGTTTGATTCCTTCGCTATGTTGCCCCCAATATCGGGCCTGACATCGGAATCCTCGGATACCGTCGCGCTTCCAGGGTTTCCCTTCCTGAGAGTTTTTCTTTCCCGCGGAATACTGAGCCACCCTACCTTTTTTGCCGACTCCCATGGTCGAGCAGATTTCTTTGACGTTGATACGCCTTAAGATTTACGTCCCTTATTTCTTTGTCTAAATAACTTCTTTTACCGATTGGAATGTACGTTTCTCATGAATGAGTTATGAAGCCCAAGGCAGTTTTTGATTAATGTCGCGCGACTTTTTCTCTTGCTCGTTCAGCCTCTTCCCCCACGAATACAAAGGCCTGCCCTGGATGTTTAGACCCCCTCTTCCGCTGCCCCCTGACCCGCACCCGCTACAAAATGTCCCCCCCTTTTCTCTTTCGAAGGCTTTTCTTTTCCCTCTCCCTCCCTTTTTAATAGAGAAAATTTCTTTTTTTCCGCGAAGGTGAGCCGTTGTCCTGTTGTGGCTACAGAAGCTGGGCTCTCCTTTCTTGTATGCAGACTTTTTTAAACTTCTCCTCCTCTCCAACCTGGTCCTTTTCAACACGGGAATGCCGTCCCATGTTTTCATTTAGGGTTGCCACAACGCGCTCGCCCTTAGCGAAAGATCTTGAACTTTTCCATGGAAGTCCGCGTCCCCTAGAGGCTCGCTGCTCACCCGGGAACCTCGGTTCCCCTTCTCACCCTTTTCG
>Ga0179593_1496886_pt1 | contig 11280 bp, 9 predicted proteins | sample CZODoug2_1_08_16_FD_185931 | JGI IMG/M metagenome (GOLD analysis project Ga0179593, IMG submission 185931) | Vadose zone soil fungal communities from Angelo Coast Range Reserve, California, USA - CZODoug2_1_08_16fungal (PacBio error correction) | ecosystem: Environmental > Terrestrial > Soil >... | reverse complement strand
TCGTAATCTTAAGGTGAAGTGAACTCATCCCCCAACAGGTCACATTAGACGTCGCTCGGCAGAAGTCTGGCGATGTGGCAATCGCACAGGAGTGGTGAGGTCCCGGTTTCTTCCCTTCGTTTCTAGCTATCTTCATCCCTCCCCTGTCCCCTATTTTTGCTGCTATCTATAGAGATGAGGACTTTTCCTGCCCAAGGCGTTTACCTGGACGACTCCCTCGCATTAGTAGTTCTTTCTCGAATCAGCGTTCTTTCTCTTTTAAAGTTGCTTGAACCTGTATCATCGGCCTTTTTCGCCCCATTTCGCTCTTGCGATGATTAAAAGGACGCGCTTTTGCTCGACTTTTTCTCGGACTTTGCAGCTTAGAGCGCTTCCTCGTAACTTCCTCGGACGCCTCTCTAACCCTGGCTGCATTCCTCAGCCCTGACTTCTTTTTAACTTAGCGTTCGCCTTTTCCTTTTCATTCGTCAGATGAGGGATAAGAGACGGGTTCTACTTTTCTTCCCCGGCGGGTTCTTCCTTTGCGATTTGAGATCGGGACTGGTAGTTATTTATAGCTTATTGTTTCACTTCAGAGCTTCGGCTCCGCGATTCCTTATCTCTCCCCACCTTGGATGCAGAGCACCCTAGTCCAATTCTTCCTCCCGTGACTACCGGCCGAAGGTTAGGTTTTCGTTGGCGATACGGTCCCTTGGGCTCGGGTAATTTCTCTCCAGTTGGCCCCCGCCCTTGTCTCTGTTCTAGCTTCTTACAGACGCCGACGACCTTGGCAGTTAAGTGTCGAAGCCCAGTAGACCTTTTAGTCGTTGCGCCCCCTTCTTATCAGCTGCCACTTCCGACGTCAATAAACAGAGGTCAAATTGTCCCTGCGTCCTCTCATTTGCTTTCTAAGAGCGATCTCTATTCTTCTCGGTGATTTTCCAGCTCTTGGTGTCCTTTACGAAATCTCCTTTTCGGCCCATCCCCAACCAAAAGGGGCGTCGTAACGACCTTGATTTGAATTTTTTTCCATCTTTTGAATCCTTGCTTAGCTCGACTTGATGTCCTGGAATGGTTGACCCTCTATTTCCCTAGAGTTCCAGGCTCTTTCTGCGAGGCAGCTACTCCCCCTTGTCATTCTTTTTCGTAGGGCAGTCTCGTCAGGGCGACTTTTCCTTCCTGACGTGTGAAAGAACTTTGTAGGCATAATCCTGTGGAGTCTTTTTGAACTGTCTTTAGTAGGTGGCCCAGAGCTTTTTAGACGTTTCTCCCCCTTCTCCTTTGGCAGGAAGTTTCGTTAGGAATGGGTCTTTTCTCTAGCGGTTCCTACTGTCTGACGTTCCTCTTTGCTTTCACCGCTTGCGCGTTGGGATCTCCCTCTTATGTTTCCGGATGAAGTTCTCCCTCTTATCGATCTCTTTTCCTCATTTTGCGGAGAGCCTTACTTTTCTTTCACGCGGGATTGTCGCTCTCGCTCCTTCTCCTTCTCTTCTCCCTCTCCCTTTTGCTCTGAGAAGTTTCTTTCCAGCGGTTTCCCTTTTTGTTCGAACTGTAGCCGACTCCAGAAGTTTCAAACGGCATCCTCTTTTCCCCCTGACGCTTTTCCTTAATCAACCGTCATTGGTCCACCATAATGACAGACCTGCTTCCACGCCCCTTATCCCTACCCGTTTCAATGATCACCTTTATTGAAACATCCTTCCATCTCATTTCCATCCATGTCTCACTCTAAGTTCTTGCGGGCACCCCCTATTCGCCGTGAGAGGCGGGGTGGAATTTTACCCACATGCCCCTCAACGCCAAGGGATTCCCACTTCTGCTGAAGTATTTATTAATGGTTTTTGGTTCTCCCGCTTCTTTTTGAGCTGACTACATTGCTCTTTGACTTTAATCCCCCTCCCCACGACCTTGCCAGCCACAATTTTGCTTTATTTTACTCTTTCTTCAGAGCTTGGGCTTCTGCCCGTGCGCATTTCGGTGATCGACGCTCCTTTCCGCTCATGGCTGGCCACCGTGACAACCCCCCCCCAAACCCAACCCCCAAACCAAACCCCACCCCCCCCCAACCAATCAAAAAACAATTTCTTTTTCGGATCCCCTTGTTATCTTTTCGTTCCATGCGAATTAACCCCCTCCTCTTTTTTTTGACATAACAGCCTTTTCTCCCAAGTGTCTCTCTCCCGCGCCACCTCCCTTATGCGCATAACTCGGCTTTTACAAATGGCCCTCCTTTGTAGTCTGATTCGCGTTAGTGCGTGTACGGGATTTCTAGTACCGAGTCCCTCCGCTCAGCTAGCGTGAACTCATTATACCCTCTCTATCCCGGTTTCCTTTTCTGCTTGCCCCCCCCCTGGTGATTACTCCAAGACACTTTTATAATGCTTTCCATACCCCAAGATCAGCAGTCCCCCCTCCTTCTCTACGCGCAAAGTTTGCCCCTTTCCAGTGCTCCGCCAAGCCTCTTCAGCTTTTAGCCCCCTCTTTCCAGACTCCCGGGTCCGTGAGAATTATCCCAATTGTCCCCTCCATCCCTCCTGCCCCCCTTTCTCTGACGCTGTTTATTGAATCCAAGATGCGCTAAGGCGACTCCGGTTTTCTAATGCAACCTGTAATCACCATTCCTTCCTAGACGCTGCTTTTTTTTCTACTTCCTGCGGCCGCAAGCACTTCTTCAGTTTAGACCAGAGCCTTTGCAGTCCAGCCGTTTTTAGAGAGTTATGACAGATGTGTGACTGATTCTATAACGATTTTTGGTGATGTTTTTTCGCCGAATTTTCTCCACCGCCCTAATGGAATATATTTAAATCCCCTTACGAGATCCAAGGCGAAAGAGGCTAACTTTTGAGCGGCTTTTTGAGTCGGTAGTGGCTACGCCTTTCTTCCTCCCCACTGCCCAATATCTTCGTTCATCCTCGTTGTTGTGTTGGTCCTGATTTCGATTTCTTTCCTGTACATGGCGATCCTCTCAATCCATCAAAAGCCTCCAATTTTCCCCTAGATAGGAAGTCGGATTGATTTTGGGTCCGTTCACGGTATGCTCTGTTTGTACGGCGGTTTTGTGTCCTCTCTTCTACACCAACGAAGACGTTAACAAGTTGCGAGTCTAGCGATTCTTTTACTTCCGTGCGCTTTCTCCTTCTCAAAGTTTTTAAGTGCCTTGCGGTATTAAGTCTTGTCTTAGACGCTCGTTCTTTTCTCCATTTGGTAACAGTTTGCCATTTGGTTTTCCCATTCTCCAGCTGTCGGTTTTTATGCTTAAAAGATCCATCTGCTCAAACGCCCCTGACTCCTTGTTCGCTTGAGGCCTTTCGCTTACAACCAGTTTTAGCAGACGTCTACTTCTTCCTTCTCCGTCTGCGAAACTTTCCGACTCTAGTGAGGAAGTCGCCTGCGGTTTTCTTTGAATTTCTTCGCAGTTTGGCGGTGAGGCGCTCTTTCCCCATCCCAAGCTCTCTCTTACGGTTCAGCTTTTTCTGATGATGATCAGCCTGAAAAAGAGCTGGCTCTTCCTAGGCGCGTAAGGTTCCGTCCTTCTCCCTTTTCTTTCTCCCCAATCGTTCCCGGCCAAGATCCCCTTTGGTAAGGTGCCCGACCGAAGAAGTTCTTTTGCGCCTTTACGCTTTCTAGTAGAGGCCAACGGTGGGGTTTTCTTGCTTCCCCGTAACCCTTTGGTCCCTCTTCTTTCTCTTTCTCTAACAGAAACATCTCCTACGCATTGTTCCTTTTCCCGCACCTTGCCGTTGCCATTTTTCTTGTATTCCGCGGCTTTGTCATCGCCCCTCATTCTTTGCAATCTCTCTTTGGGAACCCTAGAGACCAGTATGGACTCCTATTTTTTTTTCCTCCCTTATGAATGTTTAGCTGACGTAGGGCCTCCCCTTCTTCATGTGACTCTTGTAGTCTGTAGGTGTGGCTGTCCCTCCTTTATTATGGTCGGATCCCCCCCTCGGTCGGCAACAGCCCTGCCCTAGTAATTTTTTCCGGCCGGACATTCATTGGCTTTTTTTTGAATCCTTGGCGCCAGATTGATTTCCTCTTTGGAATTTGTTTCCCGTGTTTCTTTCAACACTGAAATTCGGTGCCCTCTCATCCACTTTTCTCCCAGTCGGGATTTGAGGAAGGCGGTTTGATATAAGGTTGTTTCAATTGACGGTTTACTTCGTCTCAGAAAGATTTGGTCGGGCTCTGTTCCTAAGTGAGATGCATAGGGCAGTTCCTTTAAATTCTAGCGAAGGGAGTTGCCTCCCTCTCCCTTCGTTTTCTCCTTTTCGATCGCCCTCACAGGGATGTCTTTTGATTCCTTTTATGGCCTACTTTCATGTCCCGCATTTTTGCCGTCGACTGAGCCCCTCCCTTATCGTGGAGGAGTGGCGGAATCTACGCTCTCGCATGGTGTATCCTCCTCATTTTTTTTTTGAGATCCTTTAAGGAGCTCTTCACGCCCCGTTTTCTCGCCTTGCTCTCGATTCAAGCCGAGTTCTACCTCTCTTCCGACAACCGTAGGCCCCGCGTCCTCGGCACGCAGATATGTTCTTGAATTGAGCCCTTTTCCTTCCGCACCCTCAATGGTTCAATTCTTTGGCAAGCCACGTGACTCCTCACTGGCCACCTCCTTGCACGTTCTCACTTTCCACGCCCCACGGATCCTTTGCAACTTCGTATACTAACAGCCTGTCCCCCCGTATAAGGCATTCTCCCCTATTCCTTCCCTCAAGGAAGAGATCACGTGATGCTTTCACCCGCAAGATGTTTTTTTTTTGTCCATGCTTTTTCTGGACACTACCTTCTTTCATCAATCTCGCCCCTCTCTCTCAGTCCTCTAAACTCTTCTCGCCTTTGCCCTCCGCTTTGAGAACTTCGACTTCTACTCCCCCTAATCTTAAAGACTTCCTACCTCCCGCCTTCAGGCCAATACCCCGCAAGAATTTTCGCCCCTCTCCCGGCTTTTTCTTTTTTTTTCTTTTGCGTACCCTCGGTTTTGCGCTGTCTTGAATCCTGGGAAATACCCCCCCTTCTGACCTGGCCAACTCCCTTTTCTCTGATTGAACGAAGTTTCTGATTCCGCGTTTTTTTTTCACCCGTTGAACCTTCCCTACAGCCCTTTTCCTCTGACGATCTATCCAGAGCAACTCCCTTGAGCCCTTTCTGACAAATTTGACGGTTGTCCTGCTGCTCCCGGATTTTTTCTTGTCCTTACAAGAGTCTTTAGAATTCCCACGCTGGCATTTTAGTTTTCCCATCCCCTCCCAAGACCTTTTCTCTTGGTGCGTTCCTCCCAGCGCTCCCAAGCCTGCGTCAAGGCGTTCCCCTCCGAGATCTCGACTCGATTATTTTTCTCACCTCCCCTTTTTTTTCTCCTGGACAATTCCTGCCTCACGTTTTCGCCTTTCCCGTCTCGCGCTTTTGGTGTCTTTTTTCTTATTTTTTGTCTTTTCTTTTTGTGTCTTTTTTTTTTTTAGCCGATGCGGTGGACGGCGCAGTCTCCAGTCCCACCATTCCCCTCAAGACCCCTTCCCGATGGCCGTTTTCTTCCGTTATTCCTCGATTTCTCCAAGACGTAGTGAGAGTCCCTTTATTTCATTGCTCCTTTCTCGGCTTGATTAAGACGCCGCGGCCTTTTCGTAGGACAACTCTCCTTTTGGTCCTTTCCCCTATCATTATCTCCGGCTCCCGCAAATCTTTGGTAGTGAAATTGCTTGTGATGGCTGCCTCGATCTGAGAATGAATTGTGCCCCCTTCGCCCAGACCTGAGGAAAAACCCCCCCTAGCGGACCTTCTCCTCGCTCAGGCGGCTAGTGTTTGTTTCTTGAGTGCTACCGCTCCGAAGGTCCGATGTCAACGCCAGTCTCAGACAACGTGTGTGTTGATCCCGTTCCCTTTGTCTTTTTTTATAGTAGACGGTTCGCTTACAATTCCCAAAGCCCCCGTTCCTTTTTCCCTCCTCCCGACATGGTTGGAACGACTTCGGCTGTAGGGCCTGCTGTAAGTACTCATTCCCCTCCCCCTCACTTTCTATAATCACTCTTTCCCCACCCATTTGGGAGGCGATTCTTTTTTTTTTTCATTCTTCCCCAGTTTTTTTCGACGAATTCTTCCCCCCTCTTTTCGTACCCGTCCCCCCTCTTTTGATAAGCCCTTTATGTATTTTTCGACAAATTTTCTCCCCGGGGTAGCCGTGTTCCAGTGCGGATCCTCTAACCTTACGGCCCCGGGCTCCTCCCATTTTATTTTCTTATGTTTTAGTTAGGTTCTTCCTTCCCTTATGAATCCTCCCCCGTCGTGGCCACTTTTCGTCTTCGTCTGTAGAAACCTTATTAGCCCACTTTTTCGTTGCAAGATTTCTCTTCTTTTTTTCCCCTCTGGGACCGCCTCTCGTCTTGTCGTAGGACGCATTTGTTGCGCCCCCCCGCTCAACACTCCTCTAGCTACCCGTGATTCGATTATTTTTTCCCTTCCAATCTCTCTTCTCAATCTCTCCTTTCCTCTTTTCTCCTGTGGTTCAGAACTAAGAGGTCTGCAGCCCGAACCACTCTTCCCCCATGTTTGTCCTCCCGTGAGACATTTAGGGTTGTTGATATTGATTTCCCAAGGGTCTGGATAACCCTTTTCCCCAGATACGGGTAAACTCGCTTTCGTACAGACCGAAGCCGAGTTAGTTTCCATTTCCCTCAAATGGACATTTTCCTTTTTTTCTTAGAGTCGGAATCATTTCCCATGCGCCGTTAACTCTGTTGACCCACTGCTCGGCCTGCGATAGTTCCCCCCTTCTTTTGCCAGTTAGCTTTTCCCTCTTCTTTCCTCTTTTTTGTTATTGTAGAGAGGGTCGGAGGCTTCAGCTCACTTCTGGTCGGACCCCCCCCAAAAGCGGGCTGGACATCAGCAAGTTTTTCGGTCCCCGGCACTTGGAATCCCTTGTCTCTATGATTCCCGAGGCCTTCCCGTTCGCTTTGCGCTCCAGAAATCTTTGGGAATGTGTTTACGTTAGTTCGAGGAATAGGTCTCGAAGGTGTTCAAGGGTTTTATCCGGTAACCTTTTTCCGGGTGCGTGTTTTGAGTGCCTTTCCCTTTCCTCTTTTTCCTCCTTTTTCGGAGGGGCGAGGAGAAGCCCGTTGGTTTTCTGGAGTTTCTTTTTTTAGCTTTTTGAAATTCTTCACGTCTGCGTGCGTTGAGTTCAGAGGTACGACTCTCGGGAGATCCCTGGATCTCTAGCACTTTCTTTCTTCTCTCCCTCTCTCTTCTTTTACTATGTGAAGTCCTTTTTCGAAGGCCGCGCGCTCATCCGTCATGCTTTCTCGTCGGCCGTCTACTGGCAAGTCTCCGGGCTCACCCCTGGGTACCAACAGACTAGGCAGTTACTGTGAAGGCAATTTCGCGATCCTCCACTCCCCTTTGTATTTCTCCGCACGTAGATCCTTGAACGGCGAAATGGACTTTCCCAAGCGCACCGTCCCTTAAAGCCTGTAGCAACTTTTCGATCCCTGAATTCACAGGCCCTTCTCTGATTCCTCGTACCTTTACGCCCTCGTATGCGCGCCACCGAAAATATTTAGTGGACAAGCGCAGCGGGGAACTTTTGCCCCACTCTCGCGGTCATCCTACGCGTCCTGACTGGTCTTTTTCCCGAACGCGGGTTTGCGTTTTCTTTCCACCCCGCTTCTTTTTTTCCCTCCTTCGCTTTTACTCCTGAAGGACAACCGTCATAAATCGCGCCTCGGCAGTACCCTCCCAAGGTCGCCCTTTGTCTAGTCTCGCCGCTGCTCGCCTCGGGTTTATTGAAGTTAGCTTCGTACCGCGCCGCTTCCTCCCCTTGTCCCCCCCCCTAATGGTTCGGAGTTCCTACCCAAGGCGTAGCGCTCTTTTCGCCCGAGCCCGGGCGCCAAAAAGTGGACGCCCAGTTACGCTCCCCGCTTCATCGACGATAATCCTTGCGTCACTCACACGGATTCGAAGTCGCACTGGATGCCCAACCCTTTGACTCGGTGCATTCTTGTACCCTTGCTACTCGTAATTACGCTTTTTTTCCCGCGTGCCGTGCCCATCGACCCGCCCGTGTCGCCTCCTGATTGACGGTGTTTTTCGCATTTTCACGAAAGATTTTTTCAGCAGGAGGTGTGCGAGTGAGCGTCACCTACTTCCCTTCTCATGTTCAAGTCAAAGTTGCTACGCCTACCGTCGAAGTTTCAGAGCCGTCTGCTTCGTGGTCTCCGATGCCTTTTTTGACGTCCTTTGTTGCCAGGAAAAACCCCGCCAGACGCGCTTTTAGCCCCTTCTTTTAAGCTTACGTCGGGCTCGAAGAGAGGAGGGAGACTGAAACTCCCTCTTTCTCTTTTTCCTCTCCCTCCTTAAACCTTTTCGGACGTCTGTTTCACTCTTCGTACGCAAAGCCCCTTTCCTTCCTTTTCTTTTGTTTAGACAAGCGCATGGGAATAATAAGAGCTCGAGAGATCGCCCTGCCTCGCCCCGCCCTTTTTCCGTTTTTCCTTCTAAAGCTGGCCTGCAGATTAGCATCCACCTCTTTCCCTTCCTCAATACTTTTTCGCACACATAGGCAGACTCGAGCCAGGAGGGCGAAGTTTAGATCTTTGTGAAGTGCCCCCTTCTCTATGTCCCTCGACAAAGAAATTATACCATATCTTGTGTTGAGAGAGTTCTTTCTCTTTTCTTCGCATAGGCCTTGAACTGCCCCTCCCAAAGAAGTACACTTCGAACCAGCTAGGAGAAGTGGCGCTTTTTGGTTTCTCGCGCTTATTTTCGGCCTTCTTTCCTCTTTCGGAAAAGATTATTTTCACTCACCATTTTTCCCCCTCCTTTCCACGGTTGCTGAGGCCTTTTTATAGAATTTCGCTAAGGTATTCCCCTGCGCTGTCTACCCCCTCTCTCGTTGCGCGGTTTAAGGTAGTCAGGAAGCCAGCGTCTTTCCCCTCATTTTTATTCCCGTTTGACTTTCTTTCGGGATAGCTTCTCCTTCTATAAGAAGATAGATAAAATATCCTTCCCAGCCCTTCTAAATTGCTCTCGCGTCTTATTTGACGTTTCGCCTTTGTCCCATTCCTTCCCTCCAGTCCTCCCTAATTGACGCTTTAGTATTCGGCCATTAATTTCCCAAAACTTTGTTCCCCCCTTGAGTCGATATATGTTCGCGCCGGTGAGTCCCCCCCTTCTAGGCTTTGTGACCTCCTTTAGGACGACCCCCTTCCAGGGTTTTTACCTTTCGCGCTTGGTCGAGTCGATCCCCTCTTCTCGGGACCTGCGTCCTGATTTTCTCCAAAGTGGGTTTTATTCAGCCTACGTGAAGTAATCCCCCCGTCCATTTTTTTTTTTTGCCCTTGAGATGCGCGTTTTTGGTTGTCGGAGTCTGCTAGTCGAGTCCGGGGCTTGTTTTTTCGTTCAATTTTCTGAACCCTGCTCTTCTTGCCTCCCTAACCGATATCCCCTCTGGTATTTAATTTTCAAATCGCGAACCCCTTTCTTGGCCATTTCGCCTTGGCTGTCGCCCCTTGATGTCGGCCGACTTCTCCTCTTCCTACCCTATTTTTTAACCAACTGTCTCTTCGAGCCATCGGCTGATTGCGCTGGCGTTTCGATTTATGGTAGCTGCCTGGTTTATTTTTGAGCTTCCGGATTCTGTCAGCAAGTTTTCTGCGTCGGACCTTAGAAGCGGTTTCAAGAGCCGTCAGATGTCGTGTTGCGATTCCCCTTCCCTTGGGATTGGCGGTGAGATTGCTTTTGCGCGGATTGGTTTCGCATCCCCCTCTTTAGTTCAGTCGGCGCAATCTTTTTGTCCTCTCGATCAGGATTTTTAGGTTCGTTTCTGCTGTGTTTTTTAAGGGCATTGGAAATTCGTTTTTTTTAGCAGTCCTACCTCTTTGCCCCTTTCTTTAAGGGTTGCGTTCGTGGCCTCTTTCGCTTGCATTAGTTTCCAGTCCCCTTCTCGCGATTTTTCTGGGCCTCTTTATCTCGTTGGCACGGATTTTTTTTTTCTTCGCTCACATTCTTTGATCTGTCTTTTTCGGACTCCGTGCTCCCCTCTTGACCCAATCCCGGTTTCGACTTTCTTGCAGTCTGAGGACCCGCCGTTTCGAGCCAGCGGATGGTCTAAGCGTCGTTCTGTCTCTCTCTCGTTCCTTTTTTTATGGTTGAGAGAGATCCTCGAATCTTCTATCCGTCCATCCGTTGCTCGTTCCTTCTTCCTCCTTTCAGCCGCCGTGCCTTTGGCTTGGCCCTCACAGTAGACACCTCTTTCCTCGATCTCCACTGTGAAGATCTCCTAAACGAAACTCCGTGCCAACTTCGTAATCGCAGCCCCGCGACCTGAGGAGAATTGAACGCGAAAACTCCCCTCGTTGCTTTCCACTTCCACACGGCTGTTGCCTTACTACCAACGAATTCCCCACGCATCACCTTCGCTTCTTCCTCCACTGACTCCATCTCCTGATTTCCCCTGTTGATGCGGGACGAAAATTAGAGTGGACGCACGGGGAATTCTCCCCACTCTAGGTATTCATCTCGTCCTTATACCAGGACTGTTAGCTTTACGTCCTGCTTGTTTTTTTCCCGTCTTCTTTGGAGTCCGAACAGACATTGCTACTTTGGGGACAATAATAACCTATTAGACTCTCCCACCGTGAATCGTACGTCAGATACAATGCCCCACCCCCCCCCCCCCCCCCCCCCCCCCACCCCCCCCCCCCCCCCCCCACCCCCACCCCCCCCCCTCTTTGAACGCATGAGACTACTCCGTGGCTCGCCTCTCAGTGTCCTGCAGGCGACTTGCCCTCCGTTCTCCGCTTACCTCGTCCACGTTTGGCCCACAGGAAATTAGGATCTTTCACTCCTCCAAGGAGTCCTTTGTCTGCCCTCTTCGCAGGGACTCCCGGGCCGACGACTACCCTCTTTTACACCGTCCCCTTTTCCTCTCTCCGATTTAAAGCGAATTTCACGCTGTCTCAGTAGCCCGGTCCACCTTGCCCCTCCTGTTGTTGATGATTAATAGGGTGATAAAACTGTCTCCCCTCTGATACTTCCCCTCTCTTCTCCCGCCTCGTTTTCGGTGAATACTCGCCAGAACTTCTTTTTCCCGCTCTCGCTTGAATTTGGGAGCTAAAGATACTGTCAACCCTCCCTCTCCTTCGTGCCCCATTTTCCCTTGAGCCTGAGACGAGCTTCCTCCCTTCCGTATCTTCCAGACAAATTGTTCTCAAGGACACTTCCTGTACCCAGAACGCACCTTTCGCAGTTTCTCCTTTTTCGCCAGACCTTGACCGTCTTAGTTACTTATTAGTGCCAAATGACCGAAGACGT
>Ga0179593_1365497_pt1 | contig 11280 bp, 11 predicted proteins | sample CZODoug2_1_08_16_FD_185931 | JGI IMG/M metagenome (GOLD analysis project Ga0179593, IMG submission 185931) | Vadose zone soil fungal communities from Angelo Coast Range Reserve, California, USA - CZODoug2_1_08_16fungal (PacBio error correction) | ecosystem: Environmental > Terrestrial > Soil >... | reverse complement strand
TGACGGCCACACTCCTTTCCCTCGAGTGTTTCCTTCCAGGAATGTTGACATTGTCTCTGGTGTCTGGGAGAATACAGCTGGTTTTCCAAGTGACGTGGCGTCCTCGATTGTCTTCAACCCTCCTTTCCGTTTTCTAGGTATTCAAGATCTCACCAGGCGATGGCACCCGCATTGCCAGACGCCACGGGCCTCTTCCTTGATTCCTTTTGCCCGTTTCTTGCTTTCTGCTGATCCCCACCCCTTTTTTTTCACTTACCCGGCCCAGTTTATGGCATCACGGTTGTCCCCTTTTAATTTTTTCCTCCCTCCCAGGACTTGGCTCCCCCGTTTTCGCGGGGTTTAGTCTGGTCCCCCCTTCGTCCCCACAAGAAAAAAGAAAGTTGTCTATGGTGCAGACGTTTGCTCTCCCATTATTCAAGGCCTCCCCCTCCTTGAGTGCGTTCCTCCCAGTGGGAGTGGAACATCGCCCCCCCCTCACACGAACCATCTTGGCGAGGACCCTGCTGAAGTCCTTCTCCAGTCCTACTCCTTTCCCACCCTCACAAGCCTGTTGGTCAACAAACGCTCATCCGTTTCGGGTACCCATTTTTCTCCTCCCCGCCCCCCCTCCCTCCATTTCTCCCTGTCTCCTCTCGGTGTGACGTTCGCATACAAGCCTGGGTACTGTCTCGGTAGTCTTTTCCTCTCCGTCCTTGCCACCAATTATGCCCGTCTACCGATCCCTGTCCATGCGATCCCTTCTTCCTTCCCTGCGACCCCCCACAAGCCGTACTTTATTCGCAAATGAGGAAAGGACTCCAGCCGAGCCACGGGTTGTGTTTTTTTTTTCAGCTGTTTTTTTGATAGCCATTCCCTACGTCACACCTTCGTTGTGGCTCCCCCCCATTTTACACCGGTTAAGAGCTTTCTTCAAGCTGTTGTGACTCAAGGCCTGGAACCGTCGTCTCTCCTGATTTTCCTTTCGTAGTCCCCGCTCAGATTTCCCCTCAACCCTTCCCCATTTCTTCTTGGCCTGATGCCAATCATCGTAGCAGCAAAAACGCGAGCCACAGTCCCCATGAAGGAAGTTTTTAATTCTCCTTTTCCTTCTGATCTGCCCGGAGTCAGATTGAAGAATAGAGAATGCGCCCGTACTTTTGACCCCAACCTACACCAGCCCCAACTTCTTGGCAAGCGTGGCACTTTCCCTGGCCGTCCTTTCCAGTGCTTCCTTTCCCAGCTGCTCAACTCGGTAGCGGGGCCGTTCTTGGTAATACTGTTTGTGATTTCCTTTCTCCTCTTTAGCGCTAGCGAGTTTGACTCTTCCTGACTCCCAATAGGATGCGTGAACCATTTTCCCTGCAGGCGAGTTTTCACCCGTTCCTTTGTATGCGTATACTCCCCAAACGGGCCGGCCATCCCAGGGAGTGCGACAGTTTTTTTTTTCTCCAGCCTTCTCCTCCCTTGCCCTTTTCCAACCTCCTGCGCGCGTCTGAGCCACACTCAAAGAAATGCAGAGACCACCAGATCCCTTTAAAGTTCAGCGGGTTCAGATTTCTCGCTCTTCCTTTCCCTACCCCGCCAAAGGCGCTAGCAGGGCACCCTGCGGGCAACTAGACGAAACCACCCTTTTTTTTTGACCCCCTCTTGCTTCTTCCCCTCCCGATTTCCGCGACCGAGTGCAGAATTGATTCGTCTGGTGAAGAATTACCTTCTTTATTTGCTTCCCTTTTTTCTCCACCCATTTTGAACGAACGTCCGAGGAAATAATTAGCCCTTCTCTCATCCACTTGACCAAAAAGCCCTCGTGCATTCCTGCGATCCGGGAAACGGACCTCAAACACATCCCTTAACGGTCCTCTGTCCAACATACGCGGGGGCATTAGACGGTGGTAGCTGGTTAAATATTCTCCTCTTTCCCCTTTCCTTTCTTATTTCCCCCCCGGTCTTTTTAGGTATATTGGAGGAATTGAACTATGTGCCGTTGAATTATAAAACAAGTCTTTTACTTCGATCGCCTGTCCAATGAAGAAGAGATTCTCGAGTTAGATGCAGTCGTTTCACCTCCTTTTAAGAAGCCCCTCCTTTCCCTTTCCACTCATTGATTTCAAAAGGAAAGAAAGAGATGATTCTGTCTGACCCCGCCGCAATCGTTAGCTCAGATAGATCGAGACCCGCCACTCGCTCTTTTTTTTTCCTCCAAGGCTTTTCCCTTTTTTTTTTCGAAACGGTCCACGTGTGATCGCTGTTTTACTTCTGGGTCTTGTGGCCATTGGTTCTTTCTTTCCCCTTTGCCCCCCCCCCTTCTTTAACCTAGTCTCCCTTCTTCTCTTTCGTTTTTTAAGAAACAAGATGCGGAAGTATCTCCTCTCCTCCTCCCTTTTGCACCCAACTACGTGTCTTCACTCATCTTGTTTGCGCGAAACGATCAGAGTGTCTCATCAATCTTCCCTTTGACCCTTTGCTTTGTTCTGTTCCCTGGAACGAAAGGTCTTGTTTCAGAAATAATTACCGCGTAATCGACTGATCCTGACTTCGTCCCTTCCCCTCTTTTTCCTCGGGACTTGAATCGAAATCATGTTCCTGTCGGCGAGAGAGCGTACTGATCTTCCCCTCTTTTCTGCCCTCCTTCCTTTCTCCCTCTTCGACCACCCAAGCTGGCCAAGTTTATTGCGCATGGTCTGAGCTTTTTTCACCTCCGCCTTTTTAATTTCATCGTCAACGGTTCCACAGAAACTGCCGTATGATGATCTCTCTCTTTTCCCTTTTTTCTGATTGTTTTTTTTTAGTTCTTCCTTGGTTCTGGTTTCCCTTTTTCCGTTCCGAGTCCTCCGTACGTGACCAGGGCTTTGGCCCGCCCTGCTCCTCTTCAAGCGGTTTGCCCCCCCTTTTCAGTTTTTCAAAGTCTGCCGGAGTTCGAAAGAATGCCCAATGGACTTTTCCGGTGGACTTTCCCTTCTTCTTTCGATTCCTCCTCCCTTTTTTTTTTTTTTTTTTTTAGGTCTAGTCCGGAGCAGGAGCGTCCTGCGGGTGACTTTTCAGCTGCGTTCCGTTTCGTTTCTTGCTTCCTCGTACACTTGTCTTGGACCGGTCCGGAGAAACTCTGATGGTTTTTCTCCCCCCCCCTTAGTGCAGTCTTCTTTTCCTCCCACCTTTCTGGCCGAGGCGAGGCTCTGGAGACTCGTTGAGTCATTCTCAGGCCTTTTTTTTAGCGGTTTTTCCCTCCCCCCCTGTTTTTTCTCCCTGGCCCCAATCCCAAGAAAGTCCACCCATTCCTTGTCCCTTCCTCTTCTTCTTAGCTTGGCGGCTTCTTCTTCGCGCTTCTTTGAGATCGTGTCTCGAGATCGGAGAGCGAGTCTTTCTTTTCCTATGTTCGCAGTGGAAAGCAGCCTCGTTGGCTTCGATGGCTTCCTGAAAACCCGTTGATCTCACCGCCCCACGGTCTGACTTTTCTCCTTCTTTTCCCGGCCCTTCGGATCGAAGTTGAAAAGATTTTGATATCCGTCCCACTCTGGAACTTCATGCAATCTTCCCGCGACATGCGACGCTGCTGGCCTCTTTATCAATAATGAACGATGGAGACATAAGAGTTAACCAGCTTTCCCAATTGTCCCGCGTCTTGTTTTCCTCTGTCTCCTTCACGGGAGTTGATGTGGGGTCTGGGAAAGGGATGAGAAGGATAGTCCCACTGGGAGTTTTTCTTTCCCTCGCTTGTGGATCATGGTAGGGAGAGGCTTCCTGTTTTGTTTTTTTCTTTTTTTCGTTTCCTACCAAAAAAAATTTTTTTGGGTTTTCTCTTTCTATCGTAATCTTTCGCGTCCGTCCCAAATACGGGAGTTTCCTAGCGCTTCGGTTCGCCCCCCAATTTCCTTGGTTTTCGGAGTTCTCCCTTCTGTTTGTGGTAGGATTTGGCCGCGCTGTTGGTCGTCTTAAAATCTGGACCTGCTTCACTTTTCCATTTCTTTGTCTTTCTTACTTTTCCTCAGTCGGATGCATTGCTGGAGGCAGGGCTTTCATTCCGTCTGTGTTTTCTTCGCCCACCGCAGGGATTCCTCTTTTTTTTTGTTCTTTTTTTCTTCCCAAGTTAGTTTTGTTCAGTTTGGTCCGCTGAAGTGGGATGGTATCCTGAGTCAGGACCTTTCCCCCCCCTTCGGAGCTCCTCTTTCCCTTTCCTTGATTTACTCTTCTTACCATACCTTGCCCCTAACAGAAGTGGATCGGCTTTTAAGTGAAGCACCGCAGAACTGGGTTATGCGGTCCCCCTTTCCTCTGCCCCCTTGCTTTTTTTTGGTGTGGATGTTGTTACTTAGTTAGATGGAGCCGATTTTTCCACTTCCCTTCTCTCCCCCTTCCCCTTGTCGTAATTCAATAACTTTGGAATTTACACACATGCACACTCCTGACATGTTGAGGGTGACTGTTTTTTTGCATCGACTGCTTTTCAGACTGCCGCGCGTGGGGCCAATTGGAAATGGAGCCAAACCCTTTTCCTTCTTTTTTCTCCCCTTCGTCTCCCAGGTATGCCTCTCTGTTTCCTTCATTGCTTGAACAGTGCCTTCGCCTTCCTGGTGCCTTGGTTTTATGTCCCGACGGCACGAGATGTTGTTGGAAGTCTTTTTGGGGGCCGTGTCCCCCCACGCAACGTGAGCTCTTCTTGATCTTTACCTTTTGACTTGCCCCTCTCCTTTTTGATCTCACGGGACGGTACGGATGACTTCTTTATTATGTCCCCGTTCAGACTGGGTGGCCCCCTACTCAGTTTCGATGCACTCCCAGACATTCCCTTGTATTGTCCAATGCTCCGCCCACCAGCCGAGAATCTTTCTTGAACTGTTTTTTTTTTGGATCGTTTAGGATTCTTCCCCTGTTCCCGCAACGGAGGACTCGTGTTTTACAAACGACGTCTGATTTTTTTTTTTTTATTGCAGTCCTTCTTTTTTCCGTCCGGAATTGCCCAAGATGATTGGGTCGTATTGTGTCCGCCCTTGGGTAACCAAGCACTTTTTTCCCTTTTTCCCCTCACCCCCCTTCCTTTTTTTTGTTTTGCCCCCTTTTTACCATTCCCCTTTGGGGATGTACGCTCAACGCTGATCTTTCAGGTTGTTTTGCGGTGGTCGTAGTGGCACAGACCTACCCCCCTTTTTTGCCCTTTCTTCCCTTTCTTGTATGATTCAGGCCAAAAAATGCGTATCCGTCTCTGCAGAACCTGGCGAGAGTTTCCCCCCTTTTTTTCCTCCCCGTCTAAGGTTGTGAGAGATCGATGGTCGAGTAATGAACGACGCGCGCGGTCATTTAGGTTTTCCCTTCTTTTCCGCTTGGCTCTTTACCTTTGAGATTTGACCCCAGGCACTTGCACCTGCCCATGTCAAGGTAGTGTTGGCCTTAAATCGTTTTTTTCTAACAAATTTCACTCTTCTTTTTTTTATTATCAAATACCAAAGAGCTCGCATTGCAGAAGTTCTACCCAATCGTTCCGTTCCTCCCTTCTCCTCGTTTCTTCTTTCCCTGTCTCTTCTTTCCTTCATCATCCTTTTTTGGTGGTTCTCTAGATACTACTTTTTTTCCCCCCCTCCTCTCAGATTTTCCTTACATTTCTTGGTTGTGCGCCCTTCGAGGCGACGCTTTTCGTGGATCCTACAAGTTTTCCCCCTTGCGGTGCTTTCCCTTTTTTTCCCCCACAACTTACGTTAAGGTTCTTTGCCCGGTTAGTTTTCCTAAGAACCGTTTCTTTTTCCTCCGGCTCCCTTTGCCCCCTCTCCCCTTCCCCTTTGAGTCCCTCCTCGACCAGCGGCATCTTTCGACACATTAGCTTGACGGATCCCCCCACCCTTTTGTGGACTCTCTCTGCAGTTTCTGCTCTCCGGATTCCCGCAAATTTTTTTTCCTGAATTCAGAAAAGACGTTTTTTTTTTGTTCTTTCTTTGGTTTTTCAGGTCTGGCCCCGCGACCCCCCACTTCTTACTTTCTTTTTTTCTCTGGATTTCAAAGCCCCATGAATCTCAAGAAGCTCACCCCGCTCTCTCCCCTCCCCCCAGTATGCCACAATACGACCCGAATCTTTTTAGCTCGGACTGCTGACCCCGTCTTTTCCCTAGTTTCACCCCTATCTTGCGTTTTTTTCAACAACCGCTCCCCTGTTTCGGGAACACTGGCCCCTCCTCTCGCCCCAGCTCTTTCCCCTCTCGTTTTCTGCTTTGTGAGGCTATTCCCAGCCAGGGGACTTGTCTATTCCTTTTCTCCTAATTGATCGGCACCCAATTTGTCTGAGTCGCTCGATCCATGGACTCTACACTTCCCCCTGCCCTCGAACCCGCTTACTGATCGCCCTGCGGAAGGTCCCAGAAGAGCCCCCGGGTTTCTTTTTGCCGCTCCCCCCGCATCCGATCCCACACCCTCTCGTGCTAGTCGTCTAAAAACACCCCTTTCCTCTTTTCCAGATTATCTCTTCAGCTTGTGCGCATGCCGGAAAACATCGTTCTCTCTTTCCCCCCTTGGTTTCCTCTTTCCTCAAATTTGTCGTCCATTTCCTTCACAAACGCTGCGCAGGATTCCCTCCTTTCGAGTCAGCCAACAAGCCTCTCCCCCCTCCCCCACTTCCGGTGTTAATTTTTATAGTTATGGCTGACTCCGATCCTTCCAACGGACTTCTCATCCTTCCGTTTTTGAGTTTCCCTTTTTTGCAGGAACACTCCACCACCAGCCCCAAAATAAAGGGCCCTGTGGCTCTGAGCCCTGCCCTTTCTTCATTTTCTACAAGTCTCCCCGTCAAGTCGGTAGCTGGTTTCTTACTTCGTCCTTTTTTACCTTCCCCTCTTTTCTCCCCGCCGCTTTACGCGAGTTTCACTTTCCTGACTCAAAAATAGCGGATTCAACCCCACTGCCTGCATTCCCCCCCCTTCGGGTTTATGCCTCTCCCCCCCCGGCCGGAATCGGCCAGGTGCGAAATTTCCTCCCTTCCTTGATTAGCCCCTCTCCTGCCCCCCTCTATGATATCCGGAAACCCTCCTGCGCTCGATGACAAACGAATAGAAATCAGATCAAAACCCCTTTAGTGTCCTCTTTTTTTCTCTTTTTGACTGACGTTTACACAGCGCGGCCGAATCCACTCCCCATCACGGTTCTTTTTTTCCCCCCTTCTAACCCCCCTCCCAATGGGGTTTTCGACCTGACCGCATCTTCGAGGAACCCCCACGCTTGCGCCGCTTGCATCTTCCTCTGGTCTCCCCCTTTCCCTTGCTCCTTTGCATATGAAACCAACCCCTGAACGAACGACGAGCACTTCTTTAAATCCTCTCTCGCTCTGAAGGGAAAAAAAGACAAGCCACAGTTTGTCTTCCCCCGCTTTCCCGTTCCCCGCCCAGCAGCCCCCCTCCCGGGACGATACGAGGTCCATCATCCGCGTTTGGCCTTCTTCTTTTTTTTGGGTCTTTTTTAAAATCTTAGTGTTCTCATCGTTCATGATTTTTATCTCTTTTTATCTCCCCTTTCCCTGCATTGTCCTGAATTTCCCTTTTGGCCGAATATTTTCAAAATTCCTCTTTCCCTATCCGCCTCTTCCCTCTTTCTCTTCCTTGTGCGGATTCGCTTGCATTTCTTGACTCAAAAATAAGAGGTTTTCATGCCTTCCCTCTGCTTCCTTCCTCCTCCTCTTGATTTTTCTCGTTGCCCGCCCGCCACTCGTCGCCTTCGCTAGCTCGAACCGCCTGACTCCAAAAGCTTCCTTTCTTTTTTTTCCGTCGCCCAGGCTAAATCTCGGCTCCGCGGAACGGTTAATGTTTTTTTTTCTTTTTTTTTTCCTTTTGTCTTTTTCCCTTTCTGAGGACAACCCATTTCTGAACCTCGATACCTCGCTTCGTTTCGCCTTTAAGAACGATTCGCCCTCGCTTTTTTCTGCCAACGTTCGTCCCTCTGGTTCACTCTCTTTTTGGCAGAAACGCATTCATTTTTTTCCCCCTCCCCTGCCCCATTACCCTTTTCTTTTGTATTCTGTCCAGGCACTCAAGGACGAGGGGCTACATCCTTTCCCCCCCCGAGTTTGCTCGGATCGCCCTCTCCTTTCCTCAAATTCCGGCTGCTAATGAAATTCAGGTTAATATTATTTTTCTGTCTCTTCCCCCTTTTCCCCCTCCTTTTTTTTTCATTTCGACTCCGGCATTTGTTTCTCCCCAGCTTCGGAAAAGCTGGCCCCGTACTGCCTCCTTGTCTGCGCTTGCGTCCCCCATTTCCTGGAGTAATAGAATCTCTTCACAACGTTGCACTCCCTGACCTTCCTGATTGTTTTTTTTTTTTTTTTTTTCTCTCTCTTTCCTTTTTAATTACGGTGCCCGTTTGTTCCCAGTTGTGACTTATTAGCTTATACTACTCTGGGACCCCAGTGATGCCGCCCTGCGTTCCCTTCCTTTTCCTTCCCCCGTGGAGTCTTACAGATGCCTGGTTAGGACCTTGTTTTTGAATTTTTTTTTCCTCTCTCCTCACATCATCTTCCTTCCATTTCGCGGCGGTTTGCCTGTACCGGAAGTACGGAGCAGGAGTCTCACGTTTGAATTATTGATCCCGCGCTTTTTTGACCTGCTTCCGCAAAGTCGCCCCTGGTATTGGCAGGTTCAGGTTACCCCTCTTCTTTTTTTTTTTCCCCCCCCCCCCCCTCGATTTTTTTGTTCCTCCCTATTGAGTTGCGAACGTTTCTTGGAGAGAGGGATCTGGCCGTACTCTTTCAGGGCTACTGAGCATTTTTCTTTCTCTCTTCATTAACCCGTTTTTTCTTTCCCCTGTCCACCATCCCCAAGAAAGTAAAACACAGCGCTCAATTTTTTGGAAACCCCCTTTTTCCTCTTCTCCGAGCTTCTCTTCGTGCCTATTTTTGCGATTTTCTTTGGAGTGGCTTTAGGTATCGATCAGAACGACCTCCAGACGCTTTTTTTTTTTGTTACCTCCTCTCCTCCTTTTGGTCCCCTCAAGACTCTTTTGGCCTTCGGCTGGCTTATGAAAACGCTGATGTCCTCCCTCTCAGTTCCCCCTCATTCCTTTTCGGTTTCCAGTTGCAGGAGGATCGAAGTTGACAAGTCTTTTTTTGACCTTTCACTAGGGCCTCCTTATTCTTCCACACGGTCCCTGGGAATATGACTTCTCCCGATACATGAAAAGATATTCTTTCCCCCTCCTCACTCTCCCCATTTTTCTTTCTTGCTGTATGGCCCTCGGTTATCTGCGGTAGGTGTGATGTTTGCTTCCACTGGGCCCCTGGTATCTAGATGATTAAACGCTGGCTTTTTGCTATTTTTGGTTCTTTTTTCTATTTCTCTGTTTTTCCTATTTTCCGAGGGCTCACTTGCCCAGATTGGTTTTTCCCCGGCCCCCATACATACAGCTAATCCTTAATCAAAACTATTGCAAACCCAGATGAACGCGTCGGTCCCTAATTTTTTCAGAGAACGTTATTTCTTCTTTTTCTTACGTCGATCTGAATGCACTGCTTATCGCTTTTTGCTGGGCTGGATGATGGCATCGTCTTGTTTGTTTCTTTCTTTTCCCTCCACTCTCACTTTTTCCTGATTTTCTTCGATATTAGTGTAGCTAACTCGCGATCCCGCATTCTGTTTACGGATACAGCTCGGACTTCCTAGCTGGAGGGCTCACAGTCTTTTTCTCGACTATATCTTTTATTGCGGGAAGTACTAGAGCTCTGAGAGCAAGACCACAGTCTGTTATCAGGGCTATGAACAGTTAGTTCCATGCTGTACCTGTGGTACATTGCTTCATTCCTACATCAGTTCGACTCATCCCTCCAAGATAAAAACCACTGAGTCGCCACAAACCGTCTATATAACTGGTCACGCACGTCCGAATATACAAAGAGTAAACTCACTAACCCCTACTGAGCTTTTCCGTTAATTGGTCCACCTCGTCGAAGCGGGCGTAGTATTTCCCAGCGAGCTAACACTGAGTGGGCCGCAATGGATATCAACCCATCTTAGTCTTTTGGTAAACAGACGTTTTACACCTTCCACTTTTTCCCTACCTAGCACGGTCGCGGGTCTGGGCGTAACAGGGCGCTTCTTTTTGCCAGGGCACCTCTCTTTCCCCTTCTTTTTCCATTTTCTTCCTTTGCCTTGATTTGGGTGGGTGGAGGGTGTTCCTGACCTAAGGAAGCTGGCATTTCTTACTCTGTACCATGTCACTCCTTCCGCTCGTAGTAATCCTCACACCTTTGAAGTACACTTCCATTCCTTTCCTGGTTTCTGTTGCTATTCGTGTGCTTTCTCTCTGATTTTTTCTCTCTTTCCCCTTTCCCTTTATCCCCCCTTTTTATGACGGAGGACTCCGGTCTCTGAAGTGAACACTAATCTCGTCTCCTATCTTTCCGGCATTTCTGAAAACTTGACCGAGGATTCTCTTCAGGGTCTTTTCCCTTTTTTTTTCTTTCTACCTTTCCTTCTTTCTTATTTATTCTTATGGACGTGGTGTCCCGTTCCCCCACAAAAAGCCCGATGGGCTCTATCTGGATTCCGCTTCCCGTTCCCCGTTGGTGTCGCCCCCGGTGATTTACTCTGGGACGGTCCCTATTCTTCTCATTTCCTGATTGTGTGTGCCTATAAGTGTCGCTGAAAGCCGCAAGACCTTTAGACCTTCCACGTTTTCTACCGACCCTCGAGATTCTCCTGAGATTCTTTTTCGCTAGTTTTTCTGTGGGGGTTTTCTTCCCTCAACTCTTCTTCTTTTTTTTCCCCCCCCCCCTACGCTTGATGTGTTGGCGCTATTCTCAGTTGATCGTTTACCGCAGGGCCTTCACATCTGATTATCTTCGTATTTTGCTATTTCCAAAGCCTTCAGAGACTCTCCCACCGGTTGAATATTTGTTTTTCTCCTTTCTTTCCCTTCTCACCTATGCATCGGCCCAGAACGGTCGGGTGAGTTGGTCGAGATGTATCCCTCACAACCAGCGACTCTTCTCCTCCCTTTTTATTTCCCTCATGACCAAAACTTTCTGTCATAAAGAGCTGAGACAGAAAACTGGCGGTTTCCCTCCCCCCTGTTTGCCGCTCTTCATTGTTTCGTCGATCGTGGGAGAGTAATTCAAGCCTAGCGGTGAATGGAAGCTGGTCTTTGTCTTTTCCCTGTCTTTTTTCCTCCTTCGGTTTTCTCCTCGTAACTAAGCCTTGCTACGACCGAAAGGTATGGTTGCATGTCCTCGATTTCTTAAGGCAAGAGTTGGTTTCAACCCTTCTCCCCCAAGAACCACACGCTCCCGACGAAGGTGCCCGAAATATGGACCTTTTTTCCCTTTCTCTTTTTCCTTTATTG
>Ga0179593_1345530_pt1 | contig 11280 bp, 16 predicted proteins | sample CZODoug2_1_08_16_FD_185931 | JGI IMG/M metagenome (GOLD analysis project Ga0179593, IMG submission 185931) | Vadose zone soil fungal communities from Angelo Coast Range Reserve, California, USA - CZODoug2_1_08_16fungal (PacBio error correction) | ecosystem: Environmental > Terrestrial > Soil >... | reverse complement strand
GGAGTTTTTACGGCGGTCTCTTGCCGGCTTGCCGTTTGTCTGCTGACCCTAGAGCTCCAACCCACCCTCTCGACCATCCGTTTTTATTCCTTTCCCTGCCAAGCTGCCCATTCCGATTCCCGCACCCAAATAACTTTTTCCCCTAAAGCAGGAAAAACGGGTACGGGGAAACCCAATCCTCCCTCTTTCATCCAAGGCGAGCGGCCGTTCGGTCCCTATTGGGTTTGACCCATCAGTGCGCTCTCAACCTTTCCGAGCTCCGTCTGCACTGCAGTCTGAACTCCCCCTATAAAAGCCCGAGACCGCCGTACGGTGAAAAAACTGTTTTTCTTCGCGCTGCCCTTCACCATAGCCGAGAAGCCGCCGCCACGCGCGAGAATTCGAAGGGCCAACTCACAGTGTGCCTGGCATTTCGTTCTTCCCTGTCTCGCTTATAACTCCCCTTGCTGAGGTCTGTCGAATACTTCTTTTCTTGTTACGTCATATTGGGCGAGCCGTCCGTGAGGCTCAGGATACAAACCGTGCGGCGGAGGGTTTCCCCACACGGGGCGATTCCCAAGTTTCACGGCTTGCAGCGTGTCATGATTGACTCTTGCTCTTAGGCTGCTTGAGCCGCGTGAACGACGATGGCGGACGTAGTGTTAGGCGTTAATTTTTGATTTTCGTCTGACGGCAAATACAGCGATAACGGGATGGTGGTCTCGGATTTCGACGGAAAAGGACCCTTCCCCCCTAAGCCGGCTGTCGGCTTATCCGGTTGAGCGTCTGAGCATGAGTCATCTGCCGAACCGCGGCGGCGGTGCTTCCTTCTTACCTCCCTTCAGTCATCGAGTTTTTCGATCTATCCACCCCCTTCTTTCCGTTCCTATTTCTGACTTCTAAAGCGCCTGCCCTATGACACGTAGGAGAAGCAATTAGATTGGCGTCGTTTCTAACACTTTCCGTTACGCGGGCCCCGAGCACTCCGTTCGCCACGTTTTCCTCAATTGAGGATACGCTATCTGCGCTTTTACGTTCGTGGTGGTCCCCTCGGCATATTTTGTATTTCTGCTCCTTGCCTACCCTTCGGCTGAGTCTTTTTTTTTGGATTGAGGTACCATTTTCTGGGAAGTTTTTTTTTGCGAGTTTTTAGACGGAACCCGGAAAAAATATCCCCTGCAGAATCCCGAGCAAAAACTTTTTTGACGCCTGCTGACCTGCATTTCGACCTTGTTGGCTCGCCCTAGTAAAACGTCGGCGCCCATTGATTAAAACTGCGCGGCCAGAACTTTACACAAACCGCACTTTCCCGAGAACGAACCGCGAGACGGGCAGACTCTTTCTTGATGAGTGCATCGAAGTCCACCGTCACTGGGTGAGGTGCCTTCTCGATCGTGCATTGCTTGCGAGGTAGGGAGTTTTCTCTTCCTACGTGCACAGATTTTCGCTCGGAGAGGGCGAAGTGATACCGCCCCGTCTCGTTTTCTCAGCCCCGATCCCATCTGAAAAAACACAAGGCGGACTGTTTTTGCAAGCGCCGCCCTCCACAAGTCTTCACTCCTTCCTCATTTCCCCTTTTTCGCGCAGCACAACCCGGTGAGCACCGTAGAAGCTGTCCCTGTCTCCCGACCGAGGAAAATGGTCCCCGCCTTTGTCGATTCCGGAGGCCATCGTTCTTCCCCCTCCCCCTTAAACTTTCCTGAGCCTCATAGTATAGTTTAGTTCTGCCCCTCCCTTGTTCCTTTCGATTCGGAAGTTCACTTAATCGTATCCAGGCGGTGGCGGCTTCAAGAATGGCTCCCCCCGCCCTCATTGTCTACGACCACGCCGGATCGTGGTCGGCGACATCGCCCGGTCGACGCTTCGGTCCTCAGAGCTTTCCTTAGCTGCCCACCGTGCGGCCCTCTCGGCCGTGATTTCCTGTCTTTTCTTGTGCTCGACCTCATCCGATTCACCCCCAAAAGGTCCCTCCCTCCCGCGCCCGAGCCTACTTGGCTGCCTTATGGCCGGCGCCGTCGCCCGACTCCGAGTGCCACTCGCTTTGATGAAAGGGATGTCATGCTTGTGCTTTGTCTTTCTGTCTCTGCGTCGTGTGAGTTCCGCAGAGTTAATTTCGTTGCTCGTTGTAGAAGGAAATCTCGACTTCCCTGCTCGACACTTTTTCCCTTGCTTTTGTCTTAGGGCGAACTCACTGCGTCGGGTAGATGCAGTCAGCATTGCCGAAGTACTCCAGAGAGTCTCCTGAGTGGCGTACTAGCGGATTTCGGTCCGGCAACTCTCTTTGGCGCCACTTTCTTGACGTCCTTCGCCATCCTCTGGTTCTCGCCATAGCAGGTCGTCTTGCAAGCCCCCGCCCCCTCGAGCACCCCAGTGCTCCAGGCTTTGTGACTGAAACCGTGGAGCTGTTCAATCTCCACCCCCTCCCTCGCTTAAGCGCCGTCCTGCCCAGCGAACTGATTTCTTTTCCCTCTCTGATGGCATCTGACTTTTTCCCTTTGTCTTTACGAGGGCCCCGCCGCATTCGGCATCCGCGCGTGTGGACGCCTTTATCTCCCCGACGATTTCCCACTCCCCTTCTTTCCGGCTGGATGATGCGGGGTTGATCTGCTGGTTCACTTTCCGTCGCCGTTTCGGCGTGAGCGCACACACGTCAGCTCGTGCCCCCCAAAAAAGAGGCTGACCGATGTAGGCTTCAGGGCTACCTGTATCTCCCACCCGAGCTCGCTTCCCTTCTGAGATTAAAGAGAGCACTATTCGATCTGTAATGCTGGGGCGCAGCTCTTCTCCCTTGTCCTCCTGGTCAAGCCGCTCCGCGTCATCCGCAGTATTCCCATTTTTCAGTCTCGTGTAAACTACCCTTCTGTCTTCTTAAGGAGCCGGGGTGCTTTTTTTATGTGCGCATCTGGTTTCAGTCGTTTTTGACGGTACCTTCCGCACCTGATGGCAAACGAGCCGAGACCCAGAAGATACCGCTTTCTTTGTTGAGCAGCGCTGCGTTTAGACCCGCAACGTGGAACATCTCTTTGCGTGTCCCCGCGTTTCCCCTTCCGCGTAACTAGTGCGCGGGATTCCATAGTAATAAGACCGACAGCACCCCTTACGGAAAAACTTGATGGGGGCGAGCTCCCTGCCCGGTCTTTTTCGCTGCCCCACACCCCTATTATCAGTAATTGGGACGAGCCCACCTTCCCCAGAACCGTAGAAATATCCCTTTTAAATCCTGCGTGGAACACAAACGCGATCATGCCGGTCGCTTCCTGACGCAGAATTTAACCTGGTGCGCTGGTGATCGCGCTCCCCGTCACGAGAGGTGGCGATCCCCGAGAAACGTTTCGCCTTTGAGCCCGAGGGCTGATGCAGTCGAGCCACTCTTGCTGGTATTGCGCTTGGAGGAACACCGGCGGTCCTGACCGGTCCCCTTCCCCCTCCCCAGGAGTGAAACCAGGCCCCTCGCGGAGCGAGATCGGCACCCGCAATCACCCACCCCCTTTCTGTGTCTTTTCATGCGCAGCTCGTTTTAGCGTCTGGGATGCTTTTAAGCCCGGATCTCTGCTTCGTGAAAAGACGACTTCTTATGTGATTGCACCAAGCCTTCTTTCTTTTTCCTCGCACGCTGCGCCGCCTTCCTGCACACATGGTGGCCCGTCCTCCCCCTAAGCTAACAAGCCCCACTAAGAACTGCATCGCACCCTGGACTTCCTTTTGCAGCAGCCCTTACCCGGGAACCGTCCCTTTGCATCAGCTGTAGCCGTAAATCCCATTTCCATCGATGATCCCCTGTCAAAACCAAGCTATTCTTCCCCTCCTCTTTCAACCCCGTTGTTGTGTTTCTTTTCTACTGTGGACCCTTGTGTTGGCATGTGAATTTCCTTCAATTGATGAACACTTTCCTTTCTAACTTGCGCTGGCTGAACAACGGGCCTCCATTCCTCCTGCTTTTATCTTAGTGGGTGACTTTCTTTCTGGTCGTAACGGTGAAAAATGTGCCTGGCCTTGCAGGTGCAGGAGAGGCGACCCTCCGTACTTTTGCAATCCCCTGAGCGTCGTCCTTTTCACGCAGCTAGCGGGTCCCTTGCTTTCGGATGCTCATCCCTGCGACCCCCCGAGCTTAGATCCCTCTCGCCGGACTCTTTTTGGCGTGCTTTTGTTCTCTTCGTTCCGCTCGTTCGGTTCCCGCTTTGTTGCGGTTCTGACCCGGAAAACGCCGATTGGATTCCTCATGTCTCCACCAAATACCATCTTGGCATCGCCCTTTCCATCATCCTTGATTCTTCCTGTTCCCCCAACGTTCTCGGTTATGATCTCCTTTGTTGATTCGTCTTAATAGTTGTCAATATTACATCTGCTTTCTCTTCTCCCTGTATGATCGCGTTGTGTTTCCTGGATTCCTTTCTTCTGTGGAAGTGAGGTTCCATTTCCTTCCTCATCGGTTTTGGGCCTCTCCAGCGGTTCCCCCTAAGCCATCAAGTTTTTCTGGACACCTTGGCTCTCTTTATTGCTGCTTCTGGCTCTTCGCGCTTATTTTAACGATCATGTTCTTTTTTTTAAATCACCGCGATGTTCACTTTTTTGCCGCGCGCCGGTCTTTCTGACCAGCTTAAAAGTATGGATCTTTTGGTTCTTTCTTCGCGGTTCTCGTGCCGCTGTCCGCCCCTTCTTTTTCCCGATGCGCACAACAGAATGCCCCCCCAAGCAGTCTCCGTCATCCTCGGCGTTTCTCATGAAAATTGTCATACTGCTCATCTTGATTATCTTTCCCCTTGTTCAAGTGATCCGATTATGCGCCCCCTATCATTCTTGTTCTGTGCTCCTTTTATCGGATAATTTAAGGCCTCTTCCTTTGAATCATTACAGAAACTACTTCATCGCCTGATCTTAAGCTCCCTTTCGGAAATCTTTGTTTTTGCGACGGGGATTTTGCGATCACTAATCCTTTTTCGCCCCCAGTCTTTCATCCTATACACCCCCAGTCATCTCCCCCGTAAGATCTCCTTCTTGATGTCGGCGTGCTCTAAGAGGTGGTCCCGTGCATCTTTTCTACTTAGCTGTCGTGACGAAATGCTTCGCTTCATCGATTTGATCATCGCTTCCGTCGATGGAATGCAGCTGCTGCATTTTTAATGGTAGTAGTTACCCCCCCCTTGTTCTTTCAGGTCAGTCCCCCCCCCCCCCCCCCCCAAAGTGGCTGATGGTGTTTTCTATGTCTTTTTTTTTGCGCATGCGTAACTTCTTTATAACCCTCTGTGATGTTCACCTGTCAGTTCACTCCCCAATTCCAACGTTCATATTGCCGTAACTGAACTTCCCTCGTTACTCCCTCCGTCGCCCTGCTCTTTCCTATGGCATTGTTCTTATCGGGATTTAACAGAAGCCGTTCTTCTCCTAATCGACACAAGTTTCCCCATTGTCGAGCTGTGCCATGGACCCCTTTCCCGAGCGGGTCCCTCAAAATTTCTCAGGTGACCCACGCCGCTGTGGCTTAGAAGAACCTCTCCCTCTGCCATCCCGTTATTCAACTTCTGTCAAGATCTTTTTCGGTGGCCCCTGCGCCGTCCCTACTTAAGGCAGTCTCGTGTCTTCGGTACTGTTCTTTTTTTTGATTGTTGATCGAGCAGAAACTGAACCATCCAGGAAAGCGCCTCTCTTGGCAGGCACGGTGTTCAGCGCTCCGCTGATGCCAGCACCTCCGTTCTCGCCAGAGGAGTTGCCGGATTCACCCATCGTTTTGGTCGATCAATTTTTTTTTTTGTATTCCATTCTTTTCATGGCCTGCACTCTTCTTTCAGCTGTCCGTGAAATCCTTGGCTTCGTCCCCGAACCCTGATTTAATCCATATGCGCTCTTCTCTTTTGCTGTGTTCGTTTTTGTTATTCCCCAGTCTTGACCGACATTATCTCTGTTCCTCGGTCTGAGTCATCTTTTCTCCAGTTCTGTGCCTCCCTTTTTTGCGTGAGCGAAAACGCGTTCCGACTACTCAGGCTCATCAATCCCTTGCCGGCGCGTTCAGCTCTTGCTTTCCTAGGGTTTTTTTTTTTTTTTCTTCGATTTTCTCACTTCCTTTTCGCAGAGGCCTTTGCTGTATCATGATTTCTCTCCGTCGCGAAAATCTTGTGCACTGTTTGCGCCTCGTATTCCCGCCCTCGTGACCGCCTCTTCCCGATTATGCTGCCAGGAAAACTCCCCATTTCGCTGAACTCGCTAATCCCCTCTCCCCTTTCCCGTGACTAGAGGTCTTTCTCGTCTTCCGTCGGATTTTTGGTACGTGCTGCCGCTGTTTCCTTCATGGGCGATTCCGTTTACGATTAGAGACCCCGTTCTCCTACGTCAAGTGCTTTGCTTCCCAAGAAGTTCTCTTTTTCAATTCCTTTTCATGAGTTCCTTTTCTCGCTTGATCGAAACTTCAAGGAAATTGATTTCATCCATCGCCGGTGTATGGCCGTGTCCTCGCTCCTTGTCCATGAAGACTTTTAACCCCTACCGAAACGTAAAGCGCCTTTTACTCTTTTACAATCTTTCTTTTCTCGGCCTCGTCGCTGTTGAACCCCCCCACCCTTCTTTTATGCTCGCCTTTATTTCTCTCCATACGTGTTCATCCCTCAAGGCTCTTTTTCGTTTTATCGTCTTCAGCCTTTTAAAGGGGTTATCGGCCGGAATCCGACGCCTCACCGGCACCTTCCTCCAGCACCTCCGCCGCTTTTTCTTTCTATTGATCTTAATTCTCTCGCTCGCCTGTATTCCAGATACGATTTTTCCTTGCAAGTATTTCATTCTACCTCGTTTTCCCCATCCCGTTCGTCTGGTCTTTTAAATCGTCCCCGCACTTTACCCTACCTTATCTTCGTGCACTCCTGTGCCAGCATTGAAGAAGCTCCCGCTTCCCAATATGACCCAACGCTAAGCTTTTTGCATCGCCGTGTTGTCCCCTCGCCCTCTTTGTTGGCCCTTCTACTTCACGCTCGATCGCCCCGCCTTCGTACAAGAAACCGTAAGATCCTAAGCAGCCTCTCACGTGCGGTTATTGCAAGCGAGGACATCAACATCCCGTCCTCTGAGTTGCCATTATCTTTTCGTCGTGGTTTTTTGGAGGCTATCGGGCTATTTTCGGGACCGTGTCCCATCAAGCCTTTGTTAGTAAGAGCCCAGGCTGTGGTATCGGATTTTATGTGCGTGCTGCAGTGCGGCTGGGGAAGCGGCTCCTCGCTGGAAGTCAGCCGCCTCGATTCTTCGCCCGAAGTAGTTATCCCGGCGCACTCCTGGGACTGACCTCTTATCTCTTCCGCCCTTCCCGTTGCCATGCTTTCTCAAGTTTGGGTTCTTGCCTCTGTAATTTTGCGCTCCTGGCTGGCCACTGGGTTCGGGTCAGGCGCGTTTTTTTGACTCTAGTCGCGGCCTTCCACCTCGCTTTGCAATGAACAGTCCTTCAAGCCTCTCCTAATATCTTTACTACATTACTACTTTGGTTTTGGCGACGAGAGGAGCTGTCCTCCGTTTTTTGCTGCCTGTGGAGGACGCTGACTAGAGCGTCCAAACCGCGCCTTGAGCCCTAGACAAATTTATCAGTTCCAGGAAAGCTTCCCACTTGGACCGCCCACCCCCAAACGGTGCGAATAGTGCCACCGTGAGAGCTGAAACCACTTCTTCAAGTTGATTAAGGTTTTCAGAATTCTATTCTCCAGCCCACTGTGGGCGCCCAATCAGTTTATGCTCTCCGCTCTTCCCCTATCCTCCCTTCGAACGTCGCGTCCTCTTATAACAGAACTATCCCCTGCGTCAAGAGTTAGTCAACCGGGGCTTTGGCCTTTTGAGTTTGGTCCCGACCCTCGGCCGTCTCATGCTCCCCAACCCCCCAAGCCGAGACCCTGCCGAAGGGCCCACCTCCTGCTTGCTTGATTGGAACTGTCCTCGTTAATCCGGATCGGCTGTTCGGAATCTTGTTTTTTAGTGTCCTCCGTCCTCTTTGTTGTCTCGCGTGAAGGCTCAGTACAACCCGGTGATGAGGGTGACAACCCCTTCTTTCCAATTGCCATGATTTCAGTTTTCTTATGGGCCGCGGGCGTTCAGGGTTCTGCTTGAGCAGTGTTGCCCTGACGTCTTCTCAGTTTGGTATGTGCGGTCCTATTAGAGTACGGCAATCTTTCTGATGGTGTCCGATTAGTGAAAGGTCAAAAGGAACTCCTTTCCCCCCTGAAAGCCGGCTTTCTGGAATCCGGCGAGATCTTCTGCCTATGAAGACTCATCTCAGTGGGATTGTGTTGCATTTTGATTTACAGCCGTTCGGTACTCGAGTCTCTTCGCCGCCCCCCCTTTCTGGCGAAGGCTGATTTCTGACGGCCCGAAAGTCAGTGCCTGCTTTATGAACCCCGTTTTTGAGCACATTCCTCCTGTATGCCCCGTAAAAGCCGTTTTCCAAGGCGACTCGCTCGCCACAGATGTAGCCAACGGGTTCTCGGATTATCTGAGAAGGAGCTTTCCTTTTCTTTCTGGTGTCCCGCTTGAGATTGCCCCAGGTGAGCGTCGTTGCGCCACCTTTTTTTTTGTAAATCATTTTTTCTTTATCGGTTTTTTTCGCCTTAGTCCCTCTTAAATAAATCGTCCGCGATGAAGAGCACCCCTCTCCTTCTTTTTCAGCCACGCTGCGAGGCGCCCGACGTTTGTTGCCGTCTCGGAACACGTTTTTCGGCCCATTTCTAAAACTCTCGGTGACGTCCATTACAACAAAAGACGACGGCTTACTATACCTTTTTTTTAACGATTCTCCGGGTTTCAGATTGAGAGTGAGTGATCGAAGTTCACGCCCACGGTTGAGGTTCTTTCCATGAGATAGGGGTCTTCCGTGCGCGTTCTTCTAGTCTTAGCGCCCTCACGTCAACCCCTTTCCCTCTCAGCGCGAGGTGCGCCTCCTTGTCCCCCCAGGGGCCGTTCGCGCCCTCATGACCCGTATAAACATTTCCTGCCCAAACATAGGCCAGGGATTCCTGAGTTCCGCTTCCGTGATCAACGTAGTCAGTTTGGTTCTTTCCCAGCTTGCAGTCCTCCCCACAACCGGTGAGCAGTAGAATGCTGATGAGCAATTTTTCTCCCCTATGAACAGGCCGATAGTTCTTGGATTAACTATTCCATTGCCTGCACAGGCAAAAATATTAGGCATTTCTTTCGCTCTTGTTCATTTCCTTACTCACCGGAATTTCTCCCGGCCCGAAGGTCTTCCCAAGGCACCTGGTTTCGTTAAAAGAATGGAGCCCCTTGAAAGAAGGGATCGAACCTCTTAATCTTGGCATTTCTTCGCCTCTGGCGGCGACTTATTTGTTAGCCTCCCGAGCGTTGCATGCCTCTGAACACAGTGCTGCAGTGCGCGGCCGGGAGTTCCTTCTTTTTTATTTTGCTTCCAGAAAGCGACCCAAATGCCGATTTTCCTCATTCACGAGCTACGCTTTCAGTTATTCCCATTTGCGCCCGTGCCCCTTGATGACACTTCTCGTTGCTTCCCTTGGATGTTCTTTGGGCGGGCTATTCGTCTCCGCCACATGGCGGCTAGTTCACGCCGGAGTCCCCAACTTTTTGCGTGCTTCTCTTTGTTTTTAATCCAGGAGCTCCGACACTTTTCCTGGACACTTGGTCTTTCGTGCTATAAACGGCTTTTGGTCAGAGCCGAGCTCCAGATTCTTACTCACTGAGCGGCACGAGTGTCGCATCGCGTATTTCAGGTACTGACCATTTTTTTCTGAATTGTCGTGCCGGACCAACCTCCAGATCTGGTAGTAGCCTCTGTAAGTCCGCGCCCCCATTTCCTGAGCGAAACCCCATTTTCCCCTGTTTTCTTGAACTTACCCTCACAGGAGGAGAATTTTTGACTCTCAATGAAGAATTTTTCATTGATGACTGCGAAAATGAGTTGATGACAATAGGATGGCCCTGACCCTGGGGATGGGCGTCGCGTCGGCTCCTCATTCAGAACTCTTTCCTCTTTGCTTGTCTCCTTCTTAGTCCGCCCACGCAGAACTCTCCCCTACTCTCTCAGGTGGAGGATGCCCGTGGGATCTTGGGATTCCTTTGCGGTCAACGGCCGTTCGTGTGAGCGCACCCATCCTCTCGTTGCCCCAAAAAACCAAGCGGTTCCGATCTTAGCGATCAGGCCGCCTCTTCATGTCAGGCCCCAAGCTTTTTTAACATTATTCCTATCCAAGCGAGTACTGACGATTGACGGATCTTTTTTTCCGCAGAAATCAGGATCAATGGAAAAAACACCGCATTGGAAGCGAGAAGTCGGACTTCCTTGTTCTTTTCATTTCGGAGAACGCCGGTTTTTTTAGTCCGGTCGCTGCGTTTTTCGCTTCTGTGGGCGCCCCTTCTGTCCTCCCCTTTTTTGTCCCCAAAGGGACCCCCCATCGGCACTTTTTTTTGTCCCCCCTGACTCCTCATCCATAGAGCCAGACTTCGTTTGTCGGATACCTTCTGCCGGCGTCGGAACGTGTCAATCGAAGGTGCTTTTCCCCCCTCCGTCCCAGGTTTTGGAAATTTAGGCCCTCCGCTTCTCTCAGAAGCATCAGACCGACCTCGCCAAGGTTTTCAGGCCCAACTTTTGCGTAGAGCTGCTGCAGGTCTTGCCCCCCCTACTGTATGAGGAAGTCTGGTCCGCGCTCACCCATCGAAGTACTCCCCTGTCATGACCCCCTTTAACCAACAAAACGCCGATCACTCGGTCTTGGTTGATCGGTTTGCAGATGTACTAGTCCTTGGTTGTCCGCTTTTTTTTTACCTGCGCTCCCGACGCGAGGATGGCGACCCCCCGTTGAAGGAACCGTTTTAGATGACGATGCAAGAGGCTGATGCCGTCACTATGCCCTATTTTCATTTGCGCCGTGGAGGTGAATCCACGGCCGGTTTCCGGAAGGCTTTAAGAAGCCCCGGCTTGTCCCAACCACGAGAACGGTTTCCGCGTCGCGAGCTTGAAAACCCCTCCCGCCCACAAATATTTCCTGCTCTCTTATCTCCGATACGTTTTTTTTTTTCGCCCTATTAATGATCTTGATTCTTTTTCCGCCCGAGTTGCGTGACCTCCAAGCGCCGAAGCTTTTAGAGGTCTTTTTTTCCCACCCACTTACATTCTTATCGCCTCAGCGCACGTCTGAAGAAGATATCCGTTGCCCGTAATATCCAGAACCTCACGAGGCCCACGAAGATAAGCATCGCTTACCTGGTCACCCCGTCACGTTTTCAGCCTTCCCTTCTTACCTGAAAGTTTTCAGTTGGCTTCCGAACTTTCAACCCAGCCCCTCCTCTTCTACCACTGTAACAAACCGA
>Ga0179593_1255704_pt1 | contig 11280 bp, 9 predicted proteins | sample CZODoug2_1_08_16_FD_185931 | JGI IMG/M metagenome (GOLD analysis project Ga0179593, IMG submission 185931) | Vadose zone soil fungal communities from Angelo Coast Range Reserve, California, USA - CZODoug2_1_08_16fungal (PacBio error correction) | ecosystem: Environmental > Terrestrial > Soil >... | reverse complement strand
TTTTTCCTGTGTCGCTGGAAGACCTCTCGTTTGTACCGATATTTTCCTTGGGGGAAGTCGGTGGTGGGGAACCCCCCCCAGTATTTTCTTCACATGTCGGTGAGTATTAGAGCCTGACCGAACAGGGCTCTTTTTCGTTCGTCTGTTCCTTGATTGCCGCTCTCCCCCTTCTTCAAGGCCAACCCCCCGTTGTGTGATGATCTGTTCCCTTGCACTTGATAAGTTAATACGTTCTCCCAGCCCCGTAGGACCATTTTCCCTTTCTTTCTTCCCCCTTCATGTGGAGTTATCCTAATTCTTCCCTCTTCTTCGTCCGTTGTTTTCTTGACGCCTCAAGGGGACTCGGGACCGCCTCTGGTCCAAATTGATTAGGAGCTTCTTATAAGTCAGTCTAAGTCATATTTTTCCCCTAACAGAAAAAGTTTGCGTTTTTCAGTTTCCTTGTACCGGCGCCGTGTATGCCGTTTAGTCTGGTCCTTTTTGTCCCTTCTGGAGAGTCTCTCCCTTCTTGGAAAGCTTGAGGTTAGTTTTTTTTTCCGCCTGCTTTCGTTTTGTCTAAAGGGAGGCGTGTAAGGGTTTGGGCGTCTGCCCTAGAGACCCAAGGGAGAGGCCCCCCGGCGGTCTTCTTGGGACTTCCTTAAGGCACCCCGGGTTTTGTTGGGTTTTTGACAATTGCTCAAAAACGAACGACTGTAGGTTTTTCACCCCTCCGTGTTTTCATATGTTTTTTAGTTCTGGTCCCTCCAGGAGCCCGCCATCGATTTTTCTGCTGGGTAGACCCCTAATCACGTTCCAAGGTGGTGGCGTTACCCCTTATCGGATAACTGGCGGTTTTCCGCGGCAGTTGATCGTTTTTACCCCTATTTCGAGACATATTAATTTTCGTATCATTGTCAACTTCCCCTCTTCCGTCTTTTTTACCTCTTCTAGGGTGCATTACCGCATTGGCCGAGATGCTTTGTCTTGACCACTGCGATCACACCTCCGGCATTCGGTTAGCTTTTGGCCGGGCCCAAAACTTCCGTTGTGAAGATAATCGCCCTCGGATGGGTAATCGAGGCTGCTTTCCTTCCTCTCTTTTCCGTCTCATGAGTTCCTTCTAATTCCTTTTCCTGACTTACCCGGTGATTCACGGTCTCCCCTCGGGGCGACGATTCTTGTCCTTTCTTCTTGCACCTCCCGTCCAGTTTTTTCCCTCCCCGGATTACGCGGGCGTCGTGTTCCTCCCTTTCTGTCTCCGGTGGGTTTACTCCCCGGTGTCTCTTTGGGCTGCCTTTCGGGCACCCGGACCACTTAGAAGAGGGTCGGGACTTCCATTCTCCCCCAAACTTGGAAAAAGGATTGCAAGAGGCTGTGGCTGTGGGGCCTTTTTTTTTCTTCCCTCTTTTTCGGCTGCGAAAGCTATTCCCCCCTTCAACGCGCGTTTGTATTGATTTTACTTCTTCTTTGTTCAAACTTCTTGAGGGGTAGTTCCTTGGTCGTCCCCAGGCGGCCATTGACTTTATGAACCCAAAACTCCCCCCGACCTTGTTTTTTCTCCTCCTGAATAACTCCCTTATTTTTTCTTTGGATGCCCGTTTGGGTTGGCCAGGCTATTCCCTTCGCCGTACTATCACGGCCATCTTTTTTCTCCTCCCCCCCTTCTGGTCCCGGGGCAAGTGCAATTAGCGCGGTTTTCTTTCTGACACCCTCTAAAGTCTTCCCCTCCTTTTCTCGTTTGAGTCGTCGTGGTGCCCAAAACCCTTAGAAAATCAAATGGGCCCCGGACTCTTGATATGTGCCCTTTTTTCTTTCTGGTACCATAAACCTTACTGAGTTACAAAAGCGGCCCCTTCATCCCGTACAGACCCCCCATGGGACTCCTGCTGAATTCTTCTGATTTCAAAATTGGGCGGTCTTTACACGGGATCGGACGGGCCTTCCCTTGATTTTTTTTGAAGCCGGGCATCTTTCAGGCCTTACGATCCCCCAACTGTCTTTTTTCCTTACCTTCTTTTTGGGAACGGTTCTGTTTCAGCACTCACGCGGGGGTCAACCGACCCACACACTATACCCCGACCGTGGCGGTCCCCCTTCCCAGCGGGCAATTCTTCTCAGGCTCAGATGTCCCCCCTCCTTTTGGAAGACCCTTAAGGCCGCCAGCTCTCGTCTTTGCAGGGTTCAAAGGATCTCCGACATCTTTCTCAAGTTTCGACCGTTTTGATCGATTTTTTTCGCGTGTTCCTTTTCCTTGTGTTTCCCAGCGGGGCACTGGACTTCCAGGGAGGATCAGTTGTCCTTTGCCCCCTCGGGGTCCTCGCTCCTGGGGCTTTTCTTCTTTACCTTAGGAGTTTCTTCCCATTCGGGAAGGTCCATTACAAGGGTTAAACCCTCCCCTCTTACCCGGGACGACTTCCAGGCTTCCCCCGGGGACACTTAAGCTTCCCCTCTTGGTTTGGCCCTTTTCCGCGTTGACGGGAACTCTTCTGGTATTTTCTCTCCAGACCTGCCCCCCCACAAGAGACTGTTTACCTTTGGTCCTCTTGCACGGCGTGAAACTCGTCCCGTTTTTACCCCCACGATTCCCGCCCTGCCCTTCACCCTTTGAACCCCAACTTCATTCTCTTGACCCGTCTACAAAGCGCTATTCGGGGTATTTGTTTCGGGGGGGGCCTTTACACTTTCCTCCTGTACCGCGGTGGTTTTCGTCCCTTTCTTTGGTTTATTTGACATCTTGTGTTCCCCCTGTGCTTTTTTTTTGTTTGTCTTCGTTTTTGCAACACGGGGGTCGGGTGAAAGGTCCGAAAAAGCTTCGTGCGTTTTCGAAGAAATGTTTTGGTTTGTCGTGACCCCCCCATTCAATTTCTTACCCCCCCTGTCTTCCAGGATTACGACCCGACCTTGCCGAAGATTTTAGGACAACACGCTTTTGGTTTTTTAAGGCAAGCGTTATTTCGTACTCCAACGCCGTGTTTGGGGATTAGCCCTGACAAACCAACTTTTTTGGTTTATTTATACTGATTGTTGTGGTGATGGTTTATCGCCCACCCATTCCCTCGCTTCTTCCGTCACCCCTTTTCCGACTCTTCTGGCCTAGATTGGAGGCTTTCCTCGTTGTAAACGTTACGGCCTTCCTCTAGTTTGCGGTTTCGTTTCGGTGACATTTTTCCTCGTCCCAGCAACGATCGTGCTAGTAACAGAAGTTTGATTCGTCCCGCTGTTTTTTCTTTAGTCCGGTTTTCTAAATTTTCCCGCCTTATCGCCCGGTCCCGATTTTCCCAAATGTTTTCAAAGCCTTTGACCCCCAGCCTCCGGAGAACCCTTGCAGCGTGGTGTACTTTTCCATTCCTTACCACTTGCCTCCCCCCCCTGAAGGTTTCTGCCTATTCCCTTCGGTTGTTTCCGTGACCGTCCTTCCCCCATTTTTTCCCCGGAGGACACGCTCCCTTCCTTGCTGTGAGCTTCAAAGCTGGGGTTTGAAACCAAATCCATACTGCCCAGTTTCTTTTTTCCCCGGTATTTAATTCACCCCCCCCTCTTTTTTCCCGATTTTAGTTTCTTGTTTTCTTTGCTCACACAACAAGCCCCAATCAGAACCTGTAGAGTGATTATGCTCTTGAGTTCGGGCGTACTTTCCCGTTTAAAAAACGCAAATGGAAAAAAATCGTAAACACTCCTGTAAGTACCCCAATCGGTTTTGACTTTTTCCGAGTTGACTTTACCACATTCTTCAACATTTGTTTCCTTCCCGGGAAGTTTGGTTTTCTTCTCGTTTTTATTCCCGGTTGGGTCTTTGTCCTGCAAACCACTTTCCCTGGACTCGATCGCCAAAACGAAAAAAAACACCAAACCCCTCCGTTCCCTGTTCCCCTTCTTCTTAATTTTCCCTCCCCCCCTCTTTTTGTGATCTTTGCGATTTTCACTTCCTTTGTGTTTGTTTCGATGGGAGAATAGAGTCCGACTTGTTGAAGATTTTTTCACCGTTTGGTCTGGTTCGGTCCCGGCAGCGACCCGGTCACGGCTACCGTTCCCGGTTCTTTTGAACCAAAATATTTTTTAAGAAGGTGGCCTTTTGTCTTTCCGTCCCCCCCATCACCTTAGCCTTCCTTCTTTTTCCCGTTTTCGTTGAGGGTTACGGACGGGCCCCGCAGACACTGGCATAGGCACTTCATCGTGTTTTTTGATTTGTCGGGCGGATTGTGAGGGCCCGAGCCCCTCCTGAAAAACCGCTCTCTCTCCAACCAAACTTTTCCGGACACCCCTTTCCCCTCCTTCTTACTGTTGTTCCACGCTGTTTTTTTTTCTTTTTCTCGGTACGTGGAAAATGGTTCGGGGCGGTCCCCGCACACCCGATGTGGAAAACTCGGTTTCTGAAGTTTTCTGCCCCCGTTGTTTTCCTTTGAACTGTCCCCAAAAGCTCTTGCGGGTTTCTGGGGATGGTTGGTACCACTTTATCTACAAGCTTGGTTTCGCCCTCGGACCGTTCTGCGGACTTTGATTCTGCCGCGACGTACACGGCGTCCCCGGAGAGAACACTGCGGTTTTTCCGATAATCTTTGCTGTGGGCTCTTCTTCCCTCCTAAACGTTCTGCACTTCTTGGAAGATCCCCTTTGGACCTACCGATTTTCGCCCGTTTCAGATCAGTCGCAGAGTGGCCGGGTGGAAGTCACTGAGGCGGGGCTTAAACTTTTGTTTTTCGAACCAAAAGCCCCCTTTCTTTCCCACGTCACCCGTTTTCTCGCTCCCACTTTTGTCGGGTCTGATTCACTCCCCCCCTTAGGTCCCGAGGTTCTCCCACTCTCGGGCTCGTTGAATTCCGAGGAGACAGGGTTTTTGTTCCTCTGCGTATTTTCAGAACCCCCCCCCCCCCTAAGCTTTCGTCCCCTTAAAAACAAAGTTGCCATTTTTTCTAAAACCTTTTTTCCCCCCGTTCTCCCAACGTTTTTTCCATCGGGGTAAAAGCGGTTCACACGCCCATTTTGCCACACCCGCGGGAAATGGATCACGTTCTTCCGGCAACCAAAAGGTCTCCCCCCGATTAGTCTCTTCTATTTGTTTTTCCCTCCCTCTTCTTTTCCTTTTATTTTCTTTTTTGCATCGGGTGTTAAGTTGGACCTTGTTTCGGTTCCTTTTGTTGTCAAGCTGGCCCAAATTTACTGAGCGGGATTGCCCACTTTTTGCGACAGGAAAGCATCCCCGTTTTCTTTGGATGACCAATGCCATCCCTCGGTTGGTGACTACATAGCCCTTTCCTTGAAGTTGCAGGTCCTTTAGTTATGTCGGGTCACTGTGAGTCATTGGGGAGAACTCCTGCATTTCCCCGACTGCCCAATCAACGATTTTTTTGTCATAGGGGGTTTCATCCACCACTTATCGTATGCCGGGAAAGAAGGTACCTTGGATTCCGATCAAACGCCTTAAGTAAGCAGAACCCGCCCCGTACTTCTGACCCGGTCGAACCATTGTCAAGCTTGAGGCTCCGGCCCTTTTTTTTCCCCCAATTTTGCCCTTCAGCTGAATCTTCTTGCCTGGTTTAGTAAAAGTTTCGTTCTAGCTTAAGCCGAGGGCCCCTTTAGGGTCGTGCTAGTGTCTTGGTTATCGTGGGTGCGTTTTGTCCTCTATTGATGTCTCCCGCGTGGACTCCCCCGACCTTGGTAGGCCCGCCCCGGGGGTTCGTTCGGCATTTGCTGATCCGGCTGCCATATGAGGCAGCAGGAGGTTTTTTCCTAATTCTATTCTTTGTCCGTTTTCAAGGGTTTTACACTCTCTCTTCGGCGTCTTGCTTGTCGGTGTGGCTGGTGGATACCCCCGACCTTCGGTGTAAGCTCGTTTTTAGTTAGGAAACTCTAGAAACGGCGACTCCCAAGATTTGTTGGTCCCCCCCCTGGTGGCCCTTGGTGCCCCAGTGGGGCCGGGGGGTGGGTGTGGGGTGTTAGACACCAAAATCACGTTCTGGGTGGTTTGCCCAATCAGGCGTATCCCGACACACCTCCGTTAAACCTTTGCTTTTTTCCTACCGCTGAGCCCGATGCCTTGCCCTTTCACTCCTACGCAATTCTATGCTCTTCTTGGATTCCTATCCCCGTCCCCCGTCCCTAGATCACCTCCTGCCTACCAAAAACTCCGTCGGATTCGGCTTACCTTGAAAACTAGGGGCGGTTGTTGACGACCGTTAGGGTCCTTCGGGACAGCCCTACATTTGTCCCTCCCAACCAGAATTACTTTTGGTCCCACTGCAGAAGGACGTGCATCTCGGTAACGCAGCGGAGTGGGCGGACTTTTTTTCTACGCCCGCATATCATCACCAAACAACAGGAACACCACCGCTTTTTGAAGCTCCCTTTCTGGAAGTGTTTTTGTAGGTCGGGTTGGAATTGCCTCCCCCCCCTATTTCTCCTTTATTCCCTTGTCATCCTTCTTCCCCACTCCCACGGTTTAGAACGCCTATCTCACGAACTTTTTCCTGCGAGCGGAAAGGGCCCCGTTTTCCCCGTTTGGTTGCTCCTAGACCTTGCCCCTCTTCTCCCTAATTTTGCTCCTTTTCCCCTATCCAACGACTATCTTTTGTTCTTGGTGCTTCCAACACGCTTTAGAATTCCAAGAGAGTTGTTCTAGATTACCTCAGAGGAGCTCTTCGTCCTGGAGTTTTTGCACTTCCCACACTCGACTTTTTGCTTAGTTTTCCCTTTTCGTCAGTTTTTTCCCAAGCACCTTACATTTCCAAATGGCGTTTCGCGAGCCTTTAGTCGAGCGGGATCGAGGCCTGGTCTTCCTCTCCCCACGTTTTTCCTCGTTATTCCGAAGATGGTATCTCCCTCCTCTTCCACCGAAAAGTGATTCGCTTTTCGCCCCGGGATGGGTGCCTGGCGGTAGACCCTATGGCACACTCCAGAAGTGCGGGCCGTTAGCCGCATCTACGGTGGGAAATTCTTGCCCTTTCGTGTGGACCCCTTTAGTCCGAAATTACACCCCTGTCCTTTACAAAACTTTTTTTCTTCCCCCTACCCGCACCTCCTAACGCCTGGTGGGTTCTTACCCCCTCTTTGCGAGTGACGCCCAGAACCGTACCTATATCCCTCCCTTCCAGGAATGGTCTCGCCCAAGAAAATAAGTCCTCTTCTTTCCAGGATGATCCGCTTGTGTAGTCCACCTCTTCTTTGACTACGTTCCCGGCTTTACAACGCGTTGTACCTGGTTTGCAACTTCTAACACTTTGCTTTTTTCTGACCTCTTTTCGCTCACTTTACCGAGGAAGAGCTGATTTGTTTCCGCGGGGCTTTCGCAGGCCTTTTCCTCATACCTCACCACTTGTAAAGCCCTAGTTTTTGTTATCGGACGAACCTCCAAACCTTCTCCGCCCCAGAGCTGGACTCCATTTGGTCCCACGTCTCTGTGTTTTTCGCGCTTGCACGCCTTGTCCTGTGCCCCTATTCCTCCCGCGTTTCCTACCTTGTGTCTCTACGTGGAATGCGTCAGACTGGAACCGGGAAGCCGAAGACCTGTCTGAGGCCATCGAAACTCCCCGGACATTCTTGGGATCCATTCCTTTCGTATAACTTCCTGACTCTTGTTCCTCCCTCAGGTGTCTTACAACACGGCTGCAAAGCTTATATCCTCTCCCCCTACTGAAGTGTGGTTGTGTGAGATTCCTACCCCCACCCTTCCTTGCTTTAGATGAGAACACTGAGCTTCCTTCCGATGTGGGGGTTGGTTCCGGTCTTCGGGGGGCCAACGCCCCCGCCCCGCGCCGTAGTCAAAGATCACCCCTCGCCAGGTCCCCCTGTGGGGGGTCAACGCCCGATTGAAGCCCAAATTATCCGGGTGATTTCGAGGGCCTCCGACCCTTTTGCTTCTTCTTTTTCCCTTCTAATATTCCTTTAGAGCTGCAAGTCGGTTGGAACGCGGTTGAGGATTTTCGGTGGCTTCCCCTGTCGCCTAGCCTCCACTTTGTAGGAGTTCACCCTTTTCCTAGAAGTCGCCTTCTTTTCTGTTTTTTTTCCCTTAATCTCCCTTCTCTTTCGGAAGTGGGAGGATGAAGGCCAGGCTTCGTTCCTCCTCTGTTTCACTTTTTTGACCTCTTCCGTCTCGGACGCGGGCGATGCATCCCCACCAAGAAACCCTTTTGAGTCAACGTTTGCTGTTGACTTAGGGTTTTTAAGTTGTTTCGCGTTGACTCCTCGAGATAGGTATGCCCCAAGGAAAACGTCTGAGGGATTTTTCTTTCTCCCTTTGAGGCCACTTTCGATCTCCGAGCGTGTACGTTTTGGGGCGTAGCTGAGGATTAGACCACCTTGCGTTAGCGGTTTGTCTTTTTTTTTTTGTCTCATTCATCCCCCTGGGTTGTCGTCGTATTGTTTTCTTAGTCAAATTAATCCCACCCTTTACGGTGAATCTGGAGTTCTTTTGACCCCCCCAGGACAGGTAGACAAGCCCACTGGACTTTTTTGTTCCCGCACGATCTGGTCGACCTCGACCGCCCTCCACCCGACTTTTGGCGTGGCAGGATCTCTTTTTTTCTTTCACCTTCTGCATTTGATAGGGAAAATTAGATGTTACCTTTGAATTTTGTCCAGTATTTTTTTTTTGGTGCAATCAGATACGCTTCCTGGTTCCCACTTTTCTTTCTCCTTACCTCTTGGCGATCTGCCTTTTTTTCGTACCCCCCGCTCCAAAGACCGTCCAGTTCTCTGTTGGGGTGCCGGACCTTAACCGTGACGTACTCTCGAAATAGGATGGTACACTATTTGTTTCGGTTCCGATATGGGGTCCTTTTTCATTTATTGTAAGGGTTCCGCCCTAGGGCAACCAGCCTCCTGTTTCAGTCGCTCACCGGGATCCTCTTTGTTTCCTTTTATTCCTTCTTTCATTTTCCTTTGTCTGCTTTCGCCTTCGTCCCTTCGTTTCGGGAGAATCGGATGTTTTCCGGTTTTCGTTCGGAAGTTCGGTCACGGGCAAATTCCCGTCCGACAAGAGGGTAGTTTCCCTTCACTTACCCCCCCTTCGACGTTCATTCTAACGAGGCGGTTGATGGTTCTGTTCGATTCAGAAGCTTGCGAGTATCGAAACCCCGAAGCGGGGCTTTTTTCCTCGTCTTTTTTTTCGTTTCTGGTGGTAAATCCTTTCGGCGTAATTTTTGTTTCCTTCGTGTGTCGGCATTGTTTGATTCAAAAACCCATTTGCCCCCAGGTTCCGGGTATCCCTCCTCCCCCCTAGGAGGCTTTCTTCTTCCTTTTTTGTATCCTTCGCTTTTTGCTTGTCCGGATCGATCCTTAGAGAATAACCCTCGTCTTTTTTTTTCCGGGGCAATGCATTTCCCCCCCGTTATTACCTTTTGAGGACCCTCCTCACTTTTGTTTCCGCTTCTAGTCCGCTCTCTCTGTGTACACCGTCTCCCCTCCCGGCCCCGGATTATTTTTAGATTGTCCTCCGGTCGATTCCTTCCCCCCCTCCACCCTCTTTCCCTAAAAGGAGTTTCAACCCAGAAACAACAGACGGCCCCAATTTATTTTGCGTGCTTTCATCCCCCCCGCAGGCCGTCCCCTTTCCCCCAATTCGGGCCATGATTCTTCCGACTTTTTGGTGTCCTTTTTTGTTCGGCATCCCCCGGCGGGCTTTTTACTTCTGGTTGAACGGTATTTTCAGCCCTCAGTTTTCCTTCAACCGGCCAACTCTTCCCCCCCTCCCTTGAACTCCCTTCCCTCTTTCGTTTTGAGATTGTCAGAAATGGTGGGACGTCCCCCCTCCCTTCAGACTTCTTCTCGTTCAGGTTTTAGGCTTTCGTTTTTTCCTTTGAAGCCCCTCGGTCGAAGTTCGTACGTGTAGTTCGCTTTGTCGATTTGTTCAAGGAGTCTGATGACACGCCCCTGTTTCCTTCTTCACTGGCTCTCCTTTTTTCTCCACCCTCGGTTTTTTTTGTAGTTTTGACGGATTTTCTCCCCACGAGGAACAACCATCGGGATCCCAGAACGGTACTGATTTAGTACTTAAAAGTTACAAACTTACTCTCTTCAACAAGCGGTGATGGTTGTCCGACTTTTTCTTTTAAGCGGCTTTCTTCTCTAAGGATGCCAAATGGCCCGTCAGGTCAGTTAAACCAAGTTTGTTTTTGACACCGGTACCGGAAAAAAACCCTCCCTCCCTTCAACCCCAAAGTTTCCCTTCCAGGTTCCCCCGGCCAACCCTTGACAACCTAACACTTGCTGAATTTTCGGATTCGTGTCTTGAATGGTGGTGGAGTATCCCCTCTCGGTTCGTTTTGGAGAAAATTTGCTCTTTTTTTTTCCTCTTGTCCCGTTTTTTTTTTATGACTTCGTCGACCCGGGCCCGTTTGTCCTTCCCCCAGATGAAGGCCGTGTGTATCTAACTTCGGATTTGGGTGGCGGGGGTGAACCCGCTAGTTTTCACCCCCACTTCTCATCTCTTCCTCCCCTAGGACAGAAGATTCTGAACTCGTGTAAAAGTCCCCTTCTGCTCTCAAAAGGTTCTTTTTTTTGTTCCCGGATGAATTTTAACGGTTTTATAAGTCTGTTGTGTCGGTTTCGATCCTCCCCCCCCCTACAAGGGACGTCCTTCCTTCCCACCCGGGGGCTCCTCTTCCCTCTTGACCGAGCCTTTTTTTCGTCTGCTAGGTTAAAACGGTCCCTCTTAACCTACGAGCCTAAATGCGGGTGTTTTTTCTTCTAATCCACAAAGTACAGGAGATTTGATTAGCCCGGCCTTTTTTCGTCGTCGTCCGGCGTGTTCGGCTACTCCGGAAGCGCACGTGTCTAGTTTTCGTCAACCATCTTCCCTTTTTAACCCGCTCACCTCCGACCGCTTCTTTGTAAGTTAAAGTAAGTTTTTTTTCCTTTCCTTACCCGGCTTCAGCGGCCCGAGTTCCTTTTTGTTTCTTTGCCCCCGAACCAGGTTTTTGTACTTCATGCCAGCGTAAGACCTTATGGATCGCTTCCATCTTTGGAACAATAATTAGTCTGTGCCGGCTTTTGTTTCTCTTCTGGGGACGATTTCTCGTTTTTTTTTTTTGTTTGCTCAAAATCCTCCTCCCCCTCAGCACGAAGGAGGTGCTCTTCCTTTTGGGAGCTTTTCTTCAGTCAGTTCACCGCCACTACTAACATCAGGGCCTTTGGGTTGTGTGGGGTTAGAACCGTCGTCGGCCCGGCCGGACTTTCAAATTTTAGGCCGGTTCCTTTCCCCCCTCAAATTGACCGGTTAAATGAACCCCGGGGTCTCCCCCCACCTTAAAACCCACCTTTCCCCGATCGCCCAAAAATTTAAAACCCACCCCGTCCTTTTTGAAGAAC
>Ga0179593_1711033_pt1 | contig 11281 bp, 10 predicted proteins | sample CZODoug2_1_08_16_FD_185931 | JGI IMG/M metagenome (GOLD analysis project Ga0179593, IMG submission 185931) | Vadose zone soil fungal communities from Angelo Coast Range Reserve, California, USA - CZODoug2_1_08_16fungal (PacBio error correction) | ecosystem: Environmental > Terrestrial > Soil >... | reverse complement strand
CTCCTTGCGGACCGGTCCTCTAGTTTTTTTTCTTTTCCCCCCGGTAGTTTTCCGTTCAGAGAGGCTAAGAGGCTTTATGGGCGTCCTTGGACTCTATGCGCACCGTAGTGCCCTTGCCCCTTTCCTTTGATTGTCCAGGCTAGACGGTTTCTCTTACCTTCTCTTTCTGGTGGCCGAGTCCCTTTCGTTTTTTTTCCTTCGCTCGTAAACTCTTTTTCAGAATATACGAGGCGATCCCAGTCTCTCTGAGAAAAACCACCGACGCTCCCTTCTTTTCTGCTTCCCTGCCTTCCCAACGTGAATTGTTATTCACCCCCCTTTCTCTCAACCCAATTTGCCGCCTCTTTCCCTTATGTGCGTCAAGGTGTGATCGACCGGCGCTGGCGCCTCTTTTCATTTCCCCTTTTTCTTTGCGAATCTTCAACCACTTCCTTTTCCCTTTCTCGTGCCTTTCGGTAAGGGAGCGGGGGGGGGGGTTTTATACAGGAGCAGATGGGCGTATCCCTCTCTATCCCTGATATGATAGTTGTCGGTTTTGCGATAATAGAAACCCTTTTTTTGGTTCTCTTCGCGGCGTCGCGAGACCTCTGCTTCTGCCGTTCGCAACCACGGCCGCATCCGCCTTGCACCAGATGCGAGCGGGATTGCTGATCCTGCACAAGGAGGCCAAGTTCTTCGTTTAGTTTAGCGCGCGACTCTCGTGGTCCCTTCTTTTTAAATTTGCGTGCCGCAGCTCGTTCACACCCTGCGGTTCTGGGGAGATGTGCGACCTTGAACTTCCTCCTCTGTCAACGATGATCCACCACCTGACGTCCGCTCTTTCCCATCCCTGCGAAAGGCCGCCCCTCACTTCCCCCGTTAGGTTCTTCTTTATTTTTTTTTCCTTTGTGCAGTACCACCCGCTTATGGTGTCTGGAGTCTTCTATTGTACTTGTAGTCCGGTGCATTCTAACTTTTTTTTCTTTTCCCCTTAATTTTGTGGCAAGGTACCTCTCGATCCCGCGGACCCCCGCGTTTGTTGGGTCCTTCCCAGAGGTCAAGAGATACTCTTGAAGTTCCTACTGGTGAGAACTCTTGTCTCCCGCCGCTCTACCTCTCCCTGGGTTGCGTTGAACATGGAGTCTTCCCCCGGTCGTCCCTTCCTCCCCGCGACAACCGCTAACCAAAGAGCCTAAAAGCGAATTTTTTTGACTCCTCTCCCCCCGCCCCAAGCAGGTCCGTTATTCTCCTCTTTGGCAAGCAAAGTCCCCATGCTTTCCCCTTTTTTTCTTTTTTTTCAGAATTGTAGAGCAAACGACGCCACGCTTCAGACTATTTCAGAGGGTCACATTTCCTTCCCTTTTCGATTATAGCATTTACTTCCGCCCGACTATGATCCCCTTGACTCCCCTCTCCTTCCCGAAGGCGGATCCGGGTTAGTCCCCTTTGGCCCCGGGGCACACCGCGGTCACTTTTTTACAATCCTTTTTTTTCTCCCTTCCAGGACATTCTACTCTGCGGTCTCTCTGTCGTTCCGGTGTAAGGAACATTCCACCCTACAGTGACTACGCCTAGAAGGCGTCCGCCCCCCCCTTTTGCGGTGGTCGCCATTCCGTGAAGGGCGGCCAGAGTCTGCTCGGACCCCTCCATTTCCTTTGTGATCTTTGTGACCTTCATCTTCCCCGATGCTTTCATAGAATCCCGTCCTCCGGTTCCTTGTCTGGTGGTCGCCTCCTGCTGCGGGGGGGGTCATAAACACACCCTTGCCTCCCCACGGCCACCCCGCCTTTTTGCAACACACCCCCTTTCTCTCCTCTTTCGTGTACGTCGCATTGACTGACCTGTAGATAGCATAGCGTTTACCGTTTGCGATTTTTTGAGGAGCCCCTCTCCCAGAACAATTCCCCCCCATTTTTCCCTGTTCTCGGACTCGAGGGCGTCTAGCTTGGCCCGCCGTCAGGCGCTCCCAAGTTCCCCCTGTGCCTTACCGTGAGAGATTTGGTTTGCCTCTGTCTTCTTCCGATCCCAATGATCTCAGTCTTTTTTTCATAATCGTTGTTGTGTTGACTAGCTATCCCTGCACGTCCCGAATATCTTGAAACGCCTTTCCCCCCCTTTGAATTCTGTTTTATGTTTCGGGTTCTCCTTTCTGCTCGATTCTTCTTTTTTCAGTTCACTCGAGCCACTTTGACCATCCCTTTTTTTTTTTCTGGGTTAGGATTCTCCCCATCGTGCCCGCGAGCTATATCCCTTACTGCTTCCTTTTTCAATTTGCCCGTACATCGCTCGTGTGTGTTGGCCCGTTGGAGGAGGTTGCGTGTTCGGTTGTGGTTGTTATATTCCTTTCCCCAACCTAAGGATATTTAGCCTTCCTTTACGCTTCGATGTAACGCTCTCCAGGATCTAGCGTGAGTCCTTTCCCAAGGATGTCTGTTTCAGCCTCGCTCTGTAGCGAACCGTAACGATATCCCCACCTTTCGGTTGGCTTGGATACAGACGGTATGGGAGAGATACACCCGGTTTTTTCCTTTACAGGAGAACCTGAGCTTCGTTCCCCTCCGAGGTGAATGTCCTGTGAATCTTCAATACCGTATGTTCCTTTTCTACTTCGTGGGCAACTTTTCCCCACTTTTCCTCCATGGACGACTATACCCCTCTTCTCCCCCTGCTTCTCGTGAGCTTTCGTACTGACCTCTGCTCCCTCTTTTACGGTTCCAAGGTTCCCTCCTCGTCTCTCATTTAATATTACCGCAACCCCAAGTTGTAAACTTATTCTCTCTTTCTCCCCGGGCCGGTATGCGTACAATTCGGGTCGTTACCAACTCCATCGCAAGATGTTTGTTTCCCTTACCAGGTAATGATGTAGTATTTCGGTTCCCTCTCTTGTGCGCGTCCTTGGGTGACGTGGCGCTTTTAGTGGAACGCCATGTTCAACAGACCCTTGATCCTTTTCCTTGATCCCTTTAAAGAATTTCCTCCCCTTTTTTTCTTCCTTCTGGCTCTTCGATGGACCTTGGCTTTCACCTCCTCTCTCACCTTTTCTCGGAAGGTTCGCGGGATCGTACTTATACGGGCCCTTTTATGGTCTGGCCTAAAAGATGCTGCAGGCGTTCCGTCGCGACAGGGGCTGGTGGAAGCGCCTGCATCCGTCCGCTTTTTTTTTTTACAATTTAATTCCCCGGGCGAGGGAGTTATCCATCTTCCTTCGGGCATGTGGACGAGGAACGGGATTCGTTTTTTCTCACCCCCCTCCCCTTTTTCACTAGAGGCCCGGAATTTGGCCTCTCTCCCGCAGTGGCGAGAACATTTTCCTCTTCCCCCTTCCCTATGGGCCGTAGGTAGGCGCCCCCTATCGAGGACCTTCCTTTCTCTTTTGACGAGACTTTGTGTCCTGATTTCCCTATTCTCCCCCCCCATCATTCCCGCTCGCAGCTGGTTTGCTGAAGCTTCCCCTCCCCACTTCCAGTTTGGCGGGGGGTTGCGCTTCCCCCTTTTAGTCTTTCGCGACGCGCGGCCTCCACCCCCCAAATTGTCTCTTCGGCTCGAGCAACCAAACCCAGAGAAGGTCAGATCTCCCACTCCCATTTCATAGACAATCTCCTGCGTCTCGCTCCACTTCCCTTTCAGAAAGCTTGCTTCGTCTAGCCTGAGGACGTTGGTGGATTGCGCTTTCCACGACCTCTGCGCCAAGACGGGTCAGTGGTCTAAATAGCGACATCCTGAGTCGCTCCCTCTTGCTTCTTGTTGGATACTCCCCTGAACAATTCTCTTTCCCTTTTCCGGGGGGTCTTTTCGAGATCGGAATCCCCCAGTCGGCTGACGCGGACTGGCGTTTTGCTCCCCTCCCTCGGGGCGGTGGCTCTCTCGGAGTTTCTAGCCGTCTTCACTCCCCGACACTTCACGGTTTAAGAAGTTTAAGTCGATGGGCAACAGGCGGCGGACCTCCCCCTTCTTCCACAGAAGATTTGTGCGTTATCTGGTCGCTCACGCTTCCCTCTTCCACTCGAAGAGCTATTTTACCGTCCCTTTTTCTCTTTTCCGTCCTAGCGTCTTGCCACCGCGTCTCATGCTTTCTCCCTCTTCCCCTGTGTTTTTGGAGGAGAGAAGGCTTTTCTTTTCGTAGTCGTATGTCGGATTACGAACGGTCGATCCAATCTCTTCTTCCTCTTTTCTTATGGAGGCTAGGCGGGCTATTTGTCACCTTTTCTCCCCGTCGTCCGTGGACGACCCGTTTGTCGTCTTTTCGAAGGTTTCGAAGTGCGCTAGCGATGGGGCCGATTATGGTGTGAAGAAAGGATACTGAATTTTTTTCCTTTTATTTGCGTAAAAGCCCGACCCTTTTCTTTCTCTATCCACCTGCCGTCCGATCCGCTCCCGTTTCTCGCCCTTTCTTCCTCTCCCCCTCCCGGATGGCGTCAAGCATTTGCCTTTCCCCTGTTCCTAAGCATGGGAGATGAACTTCTTTGGCGCCATTTAGGGGGAACGCCAAAAGCTCGCCCCTTTTTCTTCCAAGCTGAAAGAGCAGTCACACCTCCTCCCCCTCGGGAGGAAGGGAGAAGGGCTCCTCAGTCTTCTTTTTTTCTTGATAGATCGATCGACTTACTCTTGTTCTTCTTTTCTCTTCTCCCTGGCGCTCTACACGGTGTCTTCCAGCTCGAGACCTCTCGCGAGCGATTGACGGATCGTTCTCACCCTTACTCCATATGGCCTATTTTTTCTTCCCCACCGATGGAGTTTTGTCTTAAGGCTGTCCGGCCTGTCCTCTCCAAAATGCGCGAGCCCCCCCCTTTGCCTCGATTAGCTTTTTACGCGATTCGTGTGGTCAGGTTGCAGACGACGGACCTTGCCGCTCGTTGAAGGGGTTAGCAGTTTCGGGCCTCCCCCCCCCTTACCCTGCCGGCTAGCAATCCTCTCTCCCCCATTTTTTACAGCGTTCCGCGTCCAACAGAGCCCCCCCCCCCCCCCCCACTCCTTCCCTTCTTTCTCCTCCGCGCCTTGTACATTTCGTTCCCCCGCAGGCGCCCTCTCATTCGATTACACCATTGCGACCGTCCTCGGCGCATCGTGCCGGGCCGGGCGTTCTTTTCCCGCTTGGCACGGAATTCCGGTTTCGATCCGGACCTTCCTCCTTTTGTGTTATTCCAGCGTCCTCGATTCTCTTCCTCACTTCCTTTTCGGTGAGGAAATATCTCCCTCCCCCCCCCCTCGTTCGGTAGCGCCAATTGTCCCTTTGCCCTTCCTGTGTAAGTCCCGCCCTTCCTCTCACATTCCTTAGCGTGCTGCACCTTCTTTTTTTTATAGCCTCGCCACCCACGTACACACCACCCCCCGTGCCCCCACACCCCCTTGCACCCCCCGACAGTCACCCCTTTGAGCTTGAGTTTTTTTTTTTTTCTGTCTCGCCAATAAAGGCGTGGTTTCATCCCAGTTTCTCCCTTTGTCAAGCTGCGGACTCTTTTCGTTTTCTTCGAAGTGGGCCCTTGTACCTCCCTCCTCTGACCTCGGTAGAGACCCAGCTCCCCTCTTCGTATATGGTTATTCGTCGGCTTTAAGGTGGCGTCCCACGCCTTCTTCTTAACTACCCCCTGATGAAGATAATCTTTTTATCCTGGTAGCTGCTCCATCTCCCCCAGGTTGTAAGAACACTGCTCCTCCTACGGGAGTGATATCGCCTTTTCCTCCCCCCCCTTTTTCGCAAACACTTTGGGGCTAGAAAGCGGGAAGGCCGCCCTTCCTTCGTGATAAGTTCACGCGACCATTAATGTTTCCCTTCCAAAATTCATAGGATGATCCCCGAAGCCGGCCGCCGGCTACTCTCCGTCGTCCCGCACTTAAAACAACACCCTGGCCGGTCACACGGCACCGTGTCCCCCCCCCAACCAACAGCTCTACCCTCGTGGTACGTCGGGGTACCTTTGGTCGAAACTGCACGGCTCTTCCTGGCCAGGACAAGAGGAGACAATCCCCTCCCCCTCCCCATCAAATCCCCCCCTGTTTTATTCACGTGACTTGTGTGGTTTCTTTTCAGAGCGCCCCTCTTCTTTGTCGTCAGGCGAACACACTGTGGATGGCCCTAGCTTTGAGATAGGTTGTGCATCAGTCGTCTTCCCAGTCCCCTTTCCACTCGTATCTATATCTCTTCTCCATCCTCCCCCTTTGTTGTGTTTGTTTTTTCCCCTTGTAGAATTTATCTTCCTATATTTATTAACCTATCTCCCTCCCCCTGTGTCTAGAATGAAGTGATCTGGATGGGTGAGGATTTTATCTCCCCTCAGAGTTAAAACATGTGACTTCTTTTTTGGTCTTTTCTGTTCGGTTTCTTTTTCCCTCCTCCGGTTCCGCGAGCAATACCGTGGTTCCTCCTTCCTAGACCACGCCCCCCCCCTCCGCTAGTGTGAGTCTTTGTCGCAACAGGTCTTTTTTCTGCCTTCCCTCGGTTTTTTTTCTATTTCCTTCAGTGGACACCAACACCTATTTATTCTCGCCACTTCCCTTTGCCTTCACTTATTAACTCGCATCGATGATTTGGTTTGAACAGACTCTGGTGATTCCTTCGAAGTCTATTCTCTACCCCTTCTAAACTCGGCGATCCCCCTGTCCCCAAAGGTTCGTTGGTTACCCGGCTCTAGATTCACGCCTTGACGGTGGATGCATGCTCCCCTCGTCGAGCGTGCTTCTCGATCTTAGCATGATGTTGATGACGCGGCATATTTACTTCAGTATGGTGGCTCCACCTTCTTACCCTGGCCCCCTGGAAATCCCTTTTCTTCTGCTTAAGGATATGAAGTCCCGCGTTTTTAGCTTTCAGACTCGCTTTCTGGGACTTTACACGGTACATTTACGACCCCAGCATCTTTCTTCCCCCTGCGCGGTCCCTTTCGTTTGAGCTTCCGGCCTTCATTTCTCCCTTAGGGAGTTTCTTTGACCCTTCAGCGCCTCTGTTTTCCTGGGTTGACCCGTCTTCTTTCGGTAGTTAAGGCTATCGCCCTTTTGCGCTTCGATCCCGTCGATTGTTTTTTTTTTTATAGTGGAACTTATCCTCCTTGAAGAAGAAATGTTACCCCAAGGTCCCCCCCGAGATCCCCCTGAGCGGCGATACGAACAGAGTTTAACAATCACCTGCTCTTCTCTTCCTGGTTTTTCCTCTTCGCTTCAGCCTGCCCCCTCGCTCCCTTCTCGCGATTCCCAGTATGCTTTGGATAGAGAAGGACATCCGTTATTTCGTTTTTGTTCAAGTTGCAAACGATCTGACTTTCCCTCCCTCCGCGGTCTGTCTATTCTCTTTTTTCATGTCACAGGAGATTCTTGGTCCCCCTCCCTTCAAGTAAGTTGAGCGGGTTTTTTCATCCGGAAAGGAGGAATTCTTTTTGGGGCGTGGTCAACTTCCCCGCAGCGTCCTTGGACCCGATCCCTCGTCGGATGGCTTCTGTATACTCCCGTAAGACTTTGCTACTTCCCTGAGAGAGGGCCGTCCCTTTTTCTTCGTCTACCTGAACACCAGATCTGTCCCCCTCCTCTCCTTCCCTGAGATAGTGACTTGGCGCGCTGCCATTCACCTTTTCAGTAACTAAGATCTGAAGAATTCCGCGTGAAGACTTAGTCCCCCTCCCATATTTTCCCGACCCTAAGGGGTTGCGAAAATCCTCGACGTTTTTTCCTTTTGAACGCTCTCTTAGAACCCCCGTGTCATTCGCGGATGCGAAATGATTTGTTACCTCTCCTCATTTGACGAATAGCTATTTAAACGCAAAATATGTCATCTTTCTTCCCCTGACCCAATCAGAAAGCTGCGAGGAGCTTATGACTTGGTGGGCCCGCGCCCGGTATATGGCCTTTTCCGACTTTTTCCCAGCAGGAGTAGAAGTCCCAGAACCTGGAGACACCCTCCGGCCCTCTGCGTCTGGAAAAGGGTGCCATCTCCCTTCGCAAATGCGTTGGACGCCCCTTTCTCCCTTTTTCTCTATCTCGGCGCAAACGCATTCCTCAGGAGGACTTCCGTTTTCCTCGGCCCCCCCCCCTCCTTTTCGTAATCTCCCTCTATTCTTCTCCCCTTCCCTCTCCCGTTACTCACGAAACGAAACTGCGCCTAACTCATCGCGAAGCGAGACAGTTTACCTGGTCCCCCCTGGCAACCACGAATTTGCTTTCTTCTTTTCTAGGCAGAGGCCGCCCCTCCGCCTTTTTTCTTCCTGCTAGTTCGTGCTGATCGTCGGACGAGCTGTCATCCCCCTATTCTCTTATATTTCTCTCGTTTTTTTTTTCTCTATTCCGGACCGTAGTTTTGTTCTATTCCGGCTAGCATTGTTCAAGAGAGTGATTTTTGCGCCTTTTCTTTTTGCAATTGCCGATGGCGAGGGCAGCCAGCCTTTCTTGGCCCTAAATCTTGATGTACCTTGGCCCCCTTTTTCCTCGGACGTAGCGCCTTGCTGCTTGCTTCCTCTTTCCCTGCCTTAGGGTTCGTGTATTACTCCCTTCCCAGAGGCAGAATCTCCGCGGCTCCTGCCTCGGTTTTATCCGAGCAAAAACTTTTTTCCCGTAATGCGGTTTCGACGCGATACCTAGTGCTCCCTTTCGGGGCCATGGCGTCCCCCCTCTTTATGATCTCGGTCACCCTGTTCTTTCCGATGCCGGTCGGGGAACTACCCCGCTTGGAAGCAGGTCGTCCTCCTCGCCGCGCCTTCCCCCCACGTCTCACGCTCTCGCGCAGCGGTAGGGTCTCCGGCAGCGATGGGCGGATGTTACCGGCGATCTACTGATCCTCTTTCTTCGTCATTCCTTTCGCGTTCCCCCCCGCAATTAAAGTCGGTGCTTGGCGCCCGGAGGCGTCCCAGTGAATCGCGAGCGGATTTTCTGCCCCCCCCGGTCTCAACTCGGCCGCGGAGGCTCTCTTTTCTCTTCCCTTGCACAGCTCCTTTTTTCTGGGATTCTTCCTTCTCTCGTCGTGCCCCAAAGGGGTCGGCGCCCAAGTCTTGCAGCTCCGTCCTCGAGCGCCGCCCTGTTGTTTCCCTGCTCCTCGCCGTACAGGCCATTCGTTCTTCCTTCGTGACGGGGCGGCAGGGGGAGCTTCCCGACACAGAAGCCCCCCTTTTCTATATCCACACCTTTTCAGTATCCTCTCCCCCCCGATACCAGCCCTTTTTCCCCTGAATTTGACGCTGACATCCCTTCAATTCTTTTTTTGATCCCCTCCGGCTGAGGAGCTCAACAAGCTTCCTGCACTTTTTTCCATCGTTCCTCGTGCAACATCTCCCCCTCACCGCTATAAGTCTAGATTTTAGCGGGTGACCCTCTCCTCTTCCTTAGTGGTGGACATTTTCACCTCCGCTCAGAATCCTACTCCTGCCTTCTGGCTTTTCCTCCTTTTGGCCGGGACGATCAGGGACTCGCCCTTTTTCTGGTTTGACCACAGGTTCCCCCCCTTCTGTCCGGATAACGACGGTCCCCCCTTTTTGCCCCCTCCCACCCAGCCCTCTGAGGCGTGCCCTCCCTTCATGGTGCTACGCCCCCCGACCAGATTTATACCATCAGGGGAAGTCCACATCTATCTTTCCCCTTCCGAATTGATCCTCTACTGACGGTGCAGGACTCTTTACCGCTTGCCTGGAGTCTTTCGTCGATTTTTCTCCGTGGACAGTGTCCCCCGCATATGAATATAGTAGACCGCGCAGAGGAGGATAAGGTCGGTTTTCTTTATATGGTTCCTCCCGTTGTTCCAACGACGGAGCTTCCTTTACCTCCCGTCCCACCTGTTGAAGAGTCAACCACACCTTCTTGCTTTTTCTCTTCGAACGAGATAGCACCAGGTGTTCTAATATACCCCCCAAAGGGCTGCCATCCTAGGCGTGATCTCGCCCCTCCCGTAGGGAGGACCCCAACCTTTGCGATAAAGAGGCCGGTGTGCCATTACTGGAGATAGCCTTCCAAGTCCAATATTGACGGTGAGCCCCTTCTGCATGGCCATAGAGCGGCCGCGGCTATTTTTCTTCCTGGGTTGGTACCTCCCCTCTAAAAAACCACCACCTTTGTGCAATCCCTAAGCCACGGGCCGCCCCCCCCCACGCGTGCCCACTTTTGGTTCGTGGTACGGCCGGGGTTTTTGACCGGTTTGGTAGCACGAACGTCTCCGTAGTCGGGACCTTTTCCCCCATCTTTGATAATGAGGTGAGATCTTTTATGTAGTCCTATCCAGCTGTATTTGTTTTGGTATGTGCTATTCTGTTTTTATTGCTTTTTTTTGTGTGGGTTCCTTGAGGCCCTGTTGCGTAAAACAGTAGGTCTGTAACCGGACAGCACAGGAGTTCCCGAACTCGGCCTTTTCCGGGGAGGATCAGAAGGCAGGGGGGTTTGATCACGCCAGCCACTCGCCTTTAGCACGAGGGGAGATAGGGGGAGAAGATAATGGAGCTGAAAGGATGCCAAGTCCGGAGAGAACGCTTTCAGAAGCTCAAGTTGTGGTTGGATAATTGATTTCCGCTTTTCTATTTGATCGTTTGCCCCATCTTTGAACTTCTCTAGTCGTTCTCTTTTGCATGGCTGCTTGGCATCGAATGGCCAGGCTTGAGGATAGTTGGCCCCGTGTCTCACAGTTTCCTCTTGCGTCAAGGCTGGGGGCTTTCCCCTTTTTCGGAATTTGGGCTATCTTCCCGGGCCTAGGGAGAAAGTTAAGGGGTACCTCAGGGCCCCGGAACGCCCCCCCTATCTCTGAGTGTTTGTAGACAACCGTTTTCGAACGGTTCCGTGTGACGGGCCCCTGTTTTTTCTCTTGAGTTAAGGCGACACCCCCGGGACCAGGAATAGGATTATCTCCCTTCTGAAACCTCCTTGGCCTACGACCCCTTTGAAACTCTCCACCTTCGGCGTGGACGTATTGAAGAATTGTCTTTGATTACAAGTAACGCTGTCCCACGGAAAAACTTTCCGGGGTGGAGATAAACGTAGGCCCCTGATTTTTAGAGCCGTACCCCCCTTATTGAGAGAACCGCTGCTCAGGTTCATCCCCGTCAATAACAGTATGTCGTTCTTCAGCGACCCCTCTGTAGAATGTTGAGATGAACCTCATTTCCTTTTTATTCTTTTTTTTGAGTACGGCCGGCCACTTTGAAATCTTCCCCTCCACGGATCCCCCGCTTCGCGTTTCTTTTCTCCCTGACCGTTCCTCTGCTTGTACAAGGTCCACTTCCTCTTTTTTCGACAGAATATTTCCTCCCTGTGTACATATACCACGGCAGGTATTTTGCTCCCCTCTTCTGTCCATACACGCAAAGCTGTCTGCGTTCACTGATGGTGACCGGCCCTTTGGCCA
>Ga0179593_1580598_pt1 | contig 11281 bp, 14 predicted proteins | sample CZODoug2_1_08_16_FD_185931 | JGI IMG/M metagenome (GOLD analysis project Ga0179593, IMG submission 185931) | Vadose zone soil fungal communities from Angelo Coast Range Reserve, California, USA - CZODoug2_1_08_16fungal (PacBio error correction) | ecosystem: Environmental > Terrestrial > Soil >... | reverse complement strand
CGTTTCATCAAGGTAACAGTACCGCCTCGCCATTTTTACGAACTCGCTCGCTTCAGCTTTTCTTTATTTCGGTGACCTCAACTGAATTTCAGGTTCAGCAAAATAATCACCAGTTCTTCACAGTGAGACATTAGGTTCATGAGTCTATTAAATCCTCTCTCGTCGAGAAACGTGGATAAGGTCGATCCCAGACAATGTATCCCAAAACAAGATCTTTTTTTTTGTTTGTTCAGTTCCTACATCCCCTGACGGCTCCCTCCCTATGGTACTAACCATCCATCTCTTAAAAATTGTGTTATTCTTTCCCGAGCCTTTGCTAATGAAAAGCCCCCCCCCAGTCAACGGATCTTCAGATGTAGTAATAGGCGTCAAGTTCGCGGAGTTTCTTCCATCCCCGAACGAGATTTTCTTAGATTTTGCATAAGGCCCCTCTCTCGGTAACCCCCCCCTAGGCGGCCTCGAGACTGATGAGTTCTAAGAGCTTATTTCTAAACTGCTCCTTTCAGGAATCGCTTCCCTTCTGTCCGCCTACTTTCAGCAGCTTTCCTGAGCGCTCGGTGGGAAGTTCATCCCACTCTTCAAACATCGACTTCCTTTTTCTTTTTCTCCCCGACCTTACACCAATGGCGACTACTGGTATGCGCGGCGTAATTTTTATTATTCCTCCTTGATCATATAGACCGGTCATTCCTTGCGTCAATTTTAACTCAGATTTTTCCCCATCCATGGATTGGGCACCGTGCTCTTTCATGTTCTTCCACAGACCTTTTCTCCTTGGAGTTGGGTTGCATTTTGGTCCTTTGCGCTTCCCCCAAGAACCTTCTTTGAAGGGGCCTCCCAGCGGATTCACCCCCCCTTTTTCTCTGTTGGTCTCGTGGATGTTTCTGCTACGCTTTTTGGACTTTCGTGTCCCTAGATCACTGGTTGAAGCAATTTTAAAGAGTTATCGAGCTCCCCGTCTCTGGATTAGCCCTCACCGCCGCGCGTCCTCGAACTCCCTCTCTTTTTTTTATTTTAAACCCTTTTGCTAATTATTTCTGGAATTTTTGCCTATCGCGATGCTCCTCTGAGTTTTGTTGGATTCAACAATAGGCCGTTGGTTTTTCTTTTTTTGTGGCTCCGTCTGCACTCTCCCCCTAAATTGGTCTCCTTCAAGTCGCACGCTTTCTTCTAACTCAGCGTGCATTTTTTTCTTCCAAGTGTGAGAGCTGCAGGGTTTGCCTTTTTTTCCTTGCTGTCTTTTTTTAAACGCTCACCAGTGAGCATGTTGCTTTTTCCTCCCGGCAATCGTCGCACTTCATGCATTTTCCTTCCCCCCCCCCCCCCCCCCCCCCCCCCCCGTTTCTTCTAGCTGCCCTATTCATCTCTTCTCAAGAGATAATCTGAGCGCGCCTGATTCACTCCCTTCCGCCTCCTATGAGATTGCCTTTCTCTTGAAGGGCAACATCCCGAACAAATGCAGTGCTCACTTGTGGTAGCAAACAAGGGCCTGGACATGGCCGATTTCCTCGCACTGGTGCGTCTCCCTCTATTGAATTTTTTTCCCCCCGAAATACCTTTCTGCTCCTGTTCTTCTTTCATCGCGAGCCTCCTACCCACCGCGAGCTTTTTGAACCGCACTGCTTAAAGATTCCTGATATTTTCCTAGATCGACTCCGTTGTCAATGATGCTTTGACCCTTTCAACTCCTGATAGCCCTCTTGTCGAAGTGCTCGGCCGGAAAACCCTGAGACGGACCGCCCGAAATCTTTTTACTCTCGTAGTTAGTGACCTTCTCCTTTTTTTAGTCCAGTGCAAGTTCCTGGGACTCAATCCGATATTCTGACGAGCCTAAATTAAACTCTACGTGCTGCACGAGTACGTCCCTGCACCCTCCCCTAGCGGTGCTCGGGGACCTCCTTTTGATCTCAATCCTTTTTTTCTTGGACCAAGGAAGATCTAAGTGTGGCCAATCTCTAGTGGAATTTTCGCTTGCGCTTGTCACCCCGACCCCTCATGAGCCAATCCCTCACTTTTCTTCAACACCTTTTCTGACCGCTAAGCAGTGGACGTCGACTTGGTGTAAGGCGTCTTGATCTAACAGCACTCTCTCCAATCTTCGATTACGGATTCCACTTTTCCCTGATGCATTCCCACTGCGGTTTTTTAGTATCGTTCCTTTCCAAAGTATTCGCCCCGTTACTGCGGATGACTGCGCCCTCCCCCCTAGGGCTCTTTAAGCGCTTGTCCCCTTATCCCCCATCCTCTTCTTCCCTGGTCAACAATTCTCCCGAGATTTAGTAGATTTAGATCTTCGGACCGTCTTTTCAGATAGTTCTCAACTTTTCCTCCTCTCCTACCCTTTGAGGTTCGGATACCTTCGGCCAAAGACATGATCGGCCCCTGCGGCCCTCCTATCTCCACATTCTTACAACTGATGCAGTTTTCGCGCAGATTTTTTTGTAGACTTTTTTGAATACAAACCGAATCTCTTTTTTGACTATATAAATTATAGACCGGTCTGTCTCTCATTCATCCTGCGATCAGATCAACCTTTCTGTAATGCTCATGAGACCTCAGTGTCGCTGCCCTCGGATGCAACTGGTAGGCCTTTCGTTCCCCTTTTCTCGTCACTCCCGAGGCTCGATTTTATTCTCCCTTCGGACTTCGGGTATCCCTCACCATACAGCTTCCCCGCCCCCACCTCAACCAGAATTTCATTTGAGTCATTTCGCGTCTTAGTCCCCGGCTTTGATGCTTTTTAACATTGCGTGTGAGTTTTTTTCTAGGACCATCCCACCACTCTTTCCAATCTCCCCCTTCGTGGCTGTCGGATTGTTTCTGAGGAAAATCTTGGCTTTTCCCCACTCGACAATGGCTGCTCCATCAACCCCCCTTCTGTGGATACGTTCGGTCATCAACCCGAACCCTGCGGTTCCCCCGGAAAACCCCTACAGGTCATCATGCTGGACGCATCCGATCTCAAATCCTTTTCGCGTCCGTCCGCTCTCGTGGGCTTCTAGTTCCTGGAGTTCTCTTTTTTTCGCGAACCAGACTTTGGACAGGAGTGCCGTGGCCCACGACTTTCTGACCCCCTTGACAGTTCATGGCGTTTTTTCTTTTTTCCCGCACTGGACATCCTACCTAGACCTGCGCTCGTGCCGTGTTTCCTTGAAATTGGCCTTTACGTTTTCTCCTTTTATCTCTGCACAGATCCCTCCCTTTCACGTTTCGCCTCGCCCGAGTTCCCAGCTGCGCGGCTTCAATTATTTGGGCCCGATTGTAATGATCTCTTTCCCTTGTTGATTTTCCAATCGTTTCTTCTATCCAACCTCTTGAAGGCCCCCTCAGGCTGGCCGTATTGCAACGTTTTTTTGTGGTTTAAGGATAGTTTTTTCTCTGAAATCTTCCCCCCACATTTTCCTGAGAACGGCACGAGCAGGGTCATTTGGCCCGCGTAAGTAACCCAGCCTCTAGATAGCGGCTATGTTTTCGGATCGTCGCTGGCCACTTTGCTAGCCTCATGCGAAACCGCTCTTTACCCAGGACTTTGCCACCCTCCTACTCTCCTAGCGAATGCAGGTCCCCGTCATTCACTTGGACTAGTTCCCTTCTTCCCTGTACGGGCCGTGGTTTTTTTTTTCCTTTTGCAGCCTTTGTCTCACACAGTCTTTTTCTTAACCCCCCAGATCGTGAACTATCACTCCCCCGGGTGTAAGATGCTTGCAATCTTTCATCAAGTTCCGCCGTCTACCCCGATTGAGAATGGCTTACACGCAAGCAGTGAAGGTTTTTTTTCGTGTCGACATCCCTTTGCGGTCTTTTTTTGCATTCAAAGCCCGTGTCCTTTTTTTCTTTCTAAAGTGCAGCGCTGCCCATGACGTCAAGACGGATCGATGTCAACGTTTCTCTTCACCCCCTTGTCCTCTGTTTTAAAAAGGAGGTGCTTGCGTCCTTAAACAACGCTCGCATATCATCCAATCGTCTATGCCCGCGGTAGGTACGCTCTTTGCTCGGATCTCCCCCTCTTTTGTTTATCCTTCACCCTAAAGAATAACAGTGCGAATGCGTTGAGCGGCGTTTGCGACAATCGCGTGCTTTCCCTTCTTTCCCATCCATAGTTTCAGATACTTGTATGTGATGTACCGGGTTTTTCCCCCCCTACTTTATATATTTCAAAAAACGATCTTCTTATGCCACCTCCGCCCCGATTTTTTCCCGAAATTCAGCTTTGGTATTAACATACATGTTTCCTTGAGAGCCTCTGATTAGTTGGACTCGCGCACTTTTAGACTAGTTTTGCCCTCCGGTCCGGATTAGATTGATGTATTGCATCCTATTTTTCTTCGAGGTCCAGACGAACTCGTTCTCGAGTCCACGCCATCTTACTCTCATTGTTCTTTACCTTCAAATGGCAACATCGTTTGACATTTTTCTTTTGCGAACTTGGTTGCGACTATTGCATCCGCTCTTGGTCCATCCCGGAACTCTACCTTAAAGATGCTCAATTCCTTTTAGCCTTATCGATCCCCCTTTTTCCTCTAGGTTATCACCAGCAAAACGCTCTTGAGTGTGCGAGGATGGTGAGGCAAGCGCCTCATCACCAATGTCGACGGTCGTAGAGCGGTCTTCTCGCAAGGTGCTAGATTTCCTCCTTTGCCCTTTTTTTTTTTCCTCGAGTTTTGCCAATCTAGCGACACGTTCAAATTTTTCCATTGGGCCACTTGCTAGTTTTCTCCTTCGCTCCCCTTGCCACTGGGATGTCTTGTCCTGATTGTCCCGTAGGTTCCAGAGATTCCCCTTTCTCAACCACCTAGTGCCCTACTTATAGGCGAGGTTATTTAGTTCTTCGCCGTCTTTTTCCCTGACTTTTCGAGTGCGTTCCTGCATTGACCCCCCCACCATTTTCCCGGGAAAGCTTCGTCTGAGCCGTCTCGGTTGATCCGGCCGTACCTCCCAGTTGAGCAGCTGTCTTCCCGTGTATTACCAGGATATTACTTTTTGAACCTCCTCTCGGATAAGGACAGAGCTCTGTGAAGGTGGGCCAGTGCTCCCCATACGCCTGAAATGCCGTAGCTCCTAGCCATTTTTTCTGTACCCTCGATTACACTTTTTTTCTCGGAGCACGCAACCGTGCGGAGTGAGAATCCTCCTTGGGACAGTGGTTTAGAGTTTTGCAGCCCTGTTTACCCCTTTGATTTTTTGACTCCCCTCTCCGCGGCAATCTACTAGGAGATGAAGGCGGCTCGCTCCTCCCCTCCTTCCCCTTCTCTCTCCTTACCTCCTCCACCTTTTTCTTGATACTCAGCTCGATCACCCCGATGCCCCACATCCTGATTTCTCCTATGTGCGAGAGATTTGCCGCGTTTCTTTACAGACGGCAAAACCCTCCTGCCGAGTTCTTACCCCTCTGTCCTTGACACCCTTCCTTTTCTCTTTCTCCCCGGCACGTGTTTTGCATCCTGCTCTTGAAATTGCCTCGCGGGAGCTTCCTAAATGCTCCGAGCTACCCGCTTGGTCCCACCTCTTACCGCACTTTAACCTCCTCAGACGCTCGGTCTTGTATGCCTTAGCGCTCCGACCTTTTTTTTCTGACACCATTCGAGCGCCTCCTCGCACTGCGTGAGCATTTGCCGGCCCTTTTGCCCTTTCTTTTCGTCTGTCAGTCAGGGCTCAGCCCTTTTTCTCCCTGCTTCCCCGTTTCCTTAGTTCCCGGGCCGCTCCGTAACCAAGTCTGCGCCTTTCCATCGTCTAACCCCCATAGGCGACGTTCACGAGTGGTGATTCCCGCGGGAGTAGCTTTCAATCAGACTTTGTTTTAACCATGAGATCCCCGATAGCCTGTTCTTCTGCGCCCTCAACAGCCGAGCTGTTTCCCATCGTCGCTTGCTCGACTTATAGGAGACATAAATCACGTCGGTCATATGATGCAATCTCAGCACATTGCCTTTTAAAGTTGGCCCCCCTATGCGTTCCTTCCGCAGTATTGGTTCTTTAAATCGCCCGACATCAGATTTCCCAGTCGCGTTCTCCATTAGGCCCCTGTTTTCTTTCGCTCCCCCCCTCTTGTAGACCGCTTTTTGTTGGCTCTCCCTTCCTGGACCAATTATTCCGCCCACGTCTCTCTTTGTCCCTTCTCTATGACCCTATTGCTCACGTTTACTAGATTAGATTGGTACACATGACCAGAGGCGTTTTCAGATGGAGTAGAGTCTTCTTTCTCTCACTTGAAGCCTATCACCCATTCTCGGGGATACGCTTTTTTTCGGCAAACCCCCCTACACGTTCCTTTCCCCCCCCCCCAATTCTTAAAACCATGGTTACCCCCCCCGCAGAGTGCGCTGTAGACTGTGTCCCCGATCCTCGGAATCACCCCCCTGATTTCGGTCTTTCTTTATATCTAAAATTCTTTGGAATCCTCTTTTCGTACCCCTTATCAGCAAATATGGAGCTCACCTCTGGAAAGTATTATGGCTCCGCTCAAACGCTCACGTGTAGCTGAAGCTTGCCTTTTCTTTTTTGCCCTTAAAAAGTTTTCTCATTATAGTCTGCACAAGAGCATCTACCGCTTGCATCATCATTCGATTTCGTAACTTTCCGGCGAGCTGGGCTTTTCCGACATCTCTTTTTACAACCACGATTTTTGATTGTTGCTCCAGCTTCCCGCTTTCTCCAGGGCGCTGCGCGTTCTCTCTTCTTCTTGTCTTGAAGGCCTTGAGGTAGACCGCAGCCTAGGAAACTCACCCTCCTTCCGCCATATCGTCGCGTGGTTAGGTCTTTTGAGAATGCCCACTTTACAATGTTGCAGCACATCGAACCTCTCCGAGTTGATTTTTCCCCCCTCCTTGTCGTCTGAGACAATTCGGCCCACTTTTTTTTTTGCCCCAAACGCCTGCGGACGTTTCTATCCTCACCTCCTCCGAAGTCAGAATGTTTTTCTTTTACACGGCCCTTTCCTACGCTCTCTCTGGGCACCTTGTTTCTCTTTGAGTTTGGGACCTTTTTCTATCCTTGGTCCCAAGCGAGTTAGCCTGACCTCTACTCATTGTCGGTTTCTGAAAAGTCCCATTTTCCCGGTCCCTCTCGACGTGCTTCAGAAATTGAACGCGTGTTACTCTTATCTTCATGGAGATCACTTCTCTTTTTCCCCAAGTGGCCGTTCGCACTCCTCTTTGGGCCCCCTCAGGAGTTAGGAGCGGGGGTTTTCTTGCCTCCCTCATCCTTTCCCTTGTTAGAGGATCTGCCCCCCACCCCCACCTAATTGCTTCCTTCATGTCAAGATGTTAATCGTTCGATAGTTTTTACTCTTCTTTTTGACCGCTTGTTGAATTACATGTCACCTTTATGAGTCCTAATAGAAGTGCTCATCCAATAGGCTGTGCGAGTTTTAAACCCAAGCTGGTATATGAGTTTGGGTCACGGCCCGCCTCTCCAAGAAATGTCAGCGATGTTTTTAAAACGGGGCGTTATCTTTCATCTCCCCACAGTCCTTTATACAGCTCTAAGATTCCCGGTAAACGCATGCTTAGTCCTAGGATGATGTTCTTGAGGAATCTTTCCCCCCGGCGTCACCGCTTACGCTTTTGGCCTCGTGGGGCTAATCGCTGTGTGCAGATCATCTCACTACCAAAGCGGCGACGTTTTCGAGGTAGATGCAGTCTTGGTCTGATGCGGCAAATCTATACCCTCCGCCGTACCCCGAACTCCCCCAGATTCCTCTGATTGATTCCGCAGTGAATATTTTGTTGGGCGGTTCCCCTCATGAATTTAAGCCCCTATCCACAAGCGGGCGCTCGGACTCTCCAAGGTCCCCTACGTTTTAGACGTCTAGATGGGAAATATGTCTCCTTTCGTGGCATCCATGTTTTTTTGAACGCGGTCGAACAGAGTCGTATGGGACATTCCTCCCTTTCTCTGATATTTACTAATCGCTTTGATTCGGTAGGCCTCGTTCTGATCTTGCGCCCTCCCACTTGAGGGGGATCCCAAAATAACGCCCCCCTTGCGTACACAGGTAGTCAGTCCCACATCGATCTTTCAGCGCCATATTCGATCAGGGTTGATCCCCGTACGTCCCTCTGTCCACCCCCCACGATCTTTCTTTTGAGGCCACTCGCGTGATTCTTTCCCTAGCCGCGCTGCTACTTAACTTCTCCATGTTTAATCTTTTTTCGTTTGCGAACGTTGTAGTTTTGCACGAAATCATTCTCACCCCGTGCATGCCACTTTACGTTTTTTTGAGCCGCAAATTTTTTTGAGTCTCTACCCCTCGACAGACGCGCTTTTTCCTTGTCTTCCTTCGTCACTCGTCAAAGGCTTAGTCATCCTCGTCCCCCGAGACGGTTGTTGGGTTCTAGGCTTATTTCCCGCCGCCTTCATTTTTTTTTTCTACTAGAGATACGATCCCCCTTTTAAGAGCTTCCGCGAGATGATCGGTGGGACGTCCGCTGTTTTCCTCCCCCTTTTTTCAATCAGCGTGATGTGCATTTTTGCCCTTCCCACCTTGAGAAGGCCTTTAGGGCTTCAGCCGATTTTTCCCCCAACCCTTTTTAGTAAGCAATGGCGAGTCTTACCGTGCTTTCTGTCTGCTCCTCGTTTTTTTTGGTCAATCGCCCCAATGAACTTCCAATAGACTATCCATCTCTTTTCTTCTTCCGGCGCTAGTGGAGGCTCGGTTCCCCTTCTTCTTGCTAGCTCGGATTGCATGTTCAAGTCTCTCGGGGCCGCGACCTGGGGATCACTCGTTTTTCCTTCTTTTGCGTATCGGTTTTATGCTACAGCTTTTTTTCGAGGCTTCTTAGTTTCCTTTACTACAGTCCCCGGGTCCTGAAGCACCTGCGGAAAGGAACCTACTCTTTTTTTCTGCCGTATGGGACTGCTTTAATCATCCAACGAATTGTTCGCGCGCCCTTCCTGTGAGCGAGCTTTTTCGCGGGCGGAGCCCTTCCTTTTGAAATTACCCGCTCTTCTTTCCCTGACGGTAGTCCCCGGATTCCAAAACATAGAAGCGCCCGGTGGTAAGATTCGCTTCCTTTTTCTTCGTCTGCAGTACTCCCCCTGATTGACATAAATTCCTTTTTTCTTTTATGTCGAACGCGCTGACAATTTCCTAGCACGCAACACTTGCGGAGTGATTCCCATGACTGGGATGTCCTTTTGAGGGTTTTGTTTGCTAACGCACATTGTGGCTCCATGGCATTTTTCTTCTTGCCTTCCCCCCTTGCATCTTGGATGTCCGGTCGTTCTCTGTCCTCTTTTTCTTTGTTTTTCTATGATCCTTCTCCTCGAGCGCGACAGGCTCGACTTGACCGAGGCCATTCGCCTCCTAGTGCTCTTTTTTACCTCCCCCAAACACAAAGCAACCCCTTTCTTCTCCCTTTTAGCATACCTAGGAAAACCCTTTTTCCCCATCCCCAGTCATGGTCCCCCCCCGGCATCTCTCACCCACCTCCACGGTGTGCTTTCTTTTCTTCAATGTAGTTCGACCCTTTAATTTTTTGCTCTCAATGGCCTTTCCGCCACCGGGCTATGTTTGACCCCGCAATGGCAACCCCAGACGCTCGGTTTTTTTCCCCGGCTCCTAATATATGAGCGTCTGTTGCAATCTTTTTGGTACATCTTCCCGTGAGTTTTGCTTTCGTCAATAGTGAGCCAGTTGGCCTTTCCCTCTTCTTTTTTTATTCTTTCCCCTTGATTGGCCCAGGTCTCAGTAGTACATTAATTAACGCCCTAGCCTTTTTTTTCGCGAAAAAGTACTTGAGCAGAACATCCCCTTCCCTGTCCCGTTAACGCTCTTTTCACCGTTGGGTGATCCCGCGATTCAGAACGTGTTTTCATCCCGCTCTGGTGATCGGCCCTTGGTTCAAATACACAGTCATTTTTTCCCCCTCCCCTTTTCTTCTGAATAACAGTTAAATCTTCTCCCTGGCTTGCCCTTCCCAAAATATTCGTAGCATAACATCCAGGCCCTTTCTTCGTCCCCATCTCGAACCCCTTTGATGAATACCTTTTTTTTCGATGCTGGTGCTGGTTAGGCGTGAGCCTCATACGCTTTGCGTCGCCATTGTTAAGTCTTTCGCTCTCCGTCACCTTTTCTACGTTTTGCTTTGATACCGTAGACGTCCACCGACGCGTTCTCAGTCTCGCCCTGCTTTTTTCAATACATGCTTGTATCTTTCCTGGCAATTAGTCCCCTTAAGGTGTCTCCTAACTTTTTTTCGTTTGCCGTATTTACTCAAGCTTCCTTTGGCCTTATTTCACCTTATTCTCGCCACCCAAGCAAGGGTATTCTTTGTCTAGGAACGTATTGCTCCTCTCCGAGAAACCTTTACTTGCATATGATCCCCTCCGTTCTTTCTACCTAGTCTTCTAATCCTGTCTTTTCCGAGAAGAAATTAGCGACCCCTTTCCCATGGATCATTCCCCTTTTTTCTGTTTCGGATAATCGCGTCTGCATTCACCCCCCGAAATTTTTTATATCCTTTTGAAGACGTCCTGAACCCCTGTTCCCACTCTGGCGCTCAAAGATCTTTTAGGAATGGCTCCCCCCCTCCTCCGCACTTATGAACGTGTCATGCTCTTCCTTTTCGTATTCTCCCCTAAATTTGTTCGTTATCGCCTTTGAGCATTCGAGTCCTTACCTGATTTTGCTTGTCTCAGAGTTGAGTTTGTATCTTCCCTACCCATACCCCTCCCTTTTTTGTTGTTAAGATCCCGAACCACTCTAACGTTTTCTTACCTCTGCAGTTCGCCTCCAAGGCTTTGATTTGATGAACTTTTCTTCTGGATGACGCCCTTAAACCCCCATCAATGATTGATACACGGTCCCTCCCCCCCTAGGCCTTCTTAGGTTTTCTTGTGAAATCCGGCGAACCTGGCTGCAGCTCTCGAACACCCTTCCCGCGTTGGATTTATTCTCCTCTGCGATACAGAGCCTTCCGTTTTGCGTTCCCGGCCAACCTTTCACCGGTACTCGGGTACTCCGTTCCGTCAATCATCGTCGATTTATGACGATTCCCTTTTTTTCCGTTGTTTCGTGTGTTCGTGTACGCCCTTTTTGGCTGGCGATCGTGACATTTTTCTAGGCTCCGTTCATAAGTTACACACAGCATGAGACGCGCCATGGGGCTTTTCTTTTTCTTTCACGACAAGCTCCCTCCACTTGCCCTCGGCTTGTTGAAATTTTACCGCGGTGAATGGATCAAAAACTCATTTTCCTTTTCACTTTCCCTGCCTAGGAACTTAGAGCCACCAGATGAGCTGGACGCAACTGAGTGTAGCCGGGGGTTCATACCCTCTATGA
>Ga0179593_1395554_pt1 | contig 11281 bp, 11 predicted proteins | sample CZODoug2_1_08_16_FD_185931 | JGI IMG/M metagenome (GOLD analysis project Ga0179593, IMG submission 185931) | Vadose zone soil fungal communities from Angelo Coast Range Reserve, California, USA - CZODoug2_1_08_16fungal (PacBio error correction) | ecosystem: Environmental > Terrestrial > Soil >... | reverse complement strand
ATGCCGGTCGACAAAATTTTTTTTCCCAAATGTGGACTTCCTTCATTCGTTGTTTTACTCACAAGTGCTCCCCCCCCCGTTCATCCAGCCAATTCGAGTCTGGAAGATTTTCCTGTTAGTCCACAACTCGATTGTTGCCCCCAATGTTTCTTTTTTATCAGAAAAGTCCCTGATTTCTGGATGGTTTTTTTTCCTCTTTTTTTTCACCCATTTTGAAGAGGTTATACTTTCTTTACTATGGTCCCTTTTCTCAATTCTCTCTGTTCTCCTCTACTTGCCTATTGTCATGGCTCTACGCCTCTGCACCTCTCCTTCCAGAGGCATTCGCGCCCACCACCTTATCACTGCATCCCCTCTGATTTATGTACGTCTGTTCTTCCCCCCTTCTGTTTTTATTCTTTTTTCCCAGCCCATCCCCCAACGTCTTTCCTTGATGTTAAGTGAAAATGAAAGAATGTATCTTTCTGCCCTCGCTTCTTGCACTCCTTTTTCTTTCCCCAACTTTTTCCTTTTCCGTCTTGCCCCTTTTATTCACGAGGAAGGTCCACCGGCTTTTTTTCTACCCCCTTTTTTTTTTTTGAAGGTAAGCTTTCATCGACTACCTCCCCCCCAGTGCCATGTTTTCCTCCCCCACCGTCCTTCATTTCACTTTTCCTTTTGTTTTTCCCAATTTTTGTTTCTATTTATTTTTCGTTTGAAACTTTTGCCCCTTCATCCCTATACATTCCGGATTTAGGGCCTTCTCATGCTTTTAGGACCTTCCTTGAAGTTTTACCCCCTGAATTTCCCGTTGTGTGTCAGTGTCCCCCTCCGTCCGAAAAGGGTTCTAGTGAGCCTCCATGGACCCGCTACTCGGATCCCTTCTCGTTCTTCTTCTTTCCGTGCCTGCTCGGAGGAACGGCTGAATAGGTTGTTTCTTTACCCTCTTTTATAGTCTCCGAAGGTCCCTCCTTAGGCCATAATTATTTCCTCCGGTGAGACGTCTTTCTACTCTTTTATTTCTGACCACACCGTAGAGCCTGAGGCTCTTTTCGACTTGTTTCGCGGTACAGCTCTTTTCTCATCTCAGTTTTTTATAGCTTTGCCCGCTCAACCCTGCGTGCTCCCCTCCTCCCTCCTCTTTCGAGAGATTTGTGCAGAATCCCCCGATACTTAGTCCGAGCCCGGGCGGGGAAATGACTTCTTAAGACAGCGTCTTGCGTTATTCCTCTCCACGAGGTTTCGGCCCCCCCTCCCCGCGCCGGACTTGAAGCCCCTTCCGTTTGACTACGCTTGCGACATTTTTAGCAGACTCTGAACAACTCCCCTCCTTGTTTGCGTGTATTTAGTCCTCAGTCTGCGGGGCACTTCACCAACTGTTTCAGCTATATCATTTGAGATAAGTTTTTCTAGTGGGACAGGTCCTCCCTCCTTCCCTTGTGCTCTCTCTATGCATTTCATTTTTTCGCGAAAGATGTTAATTTTTCCCACGGCCCCAATGCAACACGTTCAGGGAGTTTTCCGTCCTGAGATTGCGCGTGAGGAGGCCCTGAGTTCATTTCACCTTGCCTGTCAGGTCCCACAATTTTCTAACCCTCCCCTTCAAGTGACCGCCTCGCCTTGTCACTTATTCTCCCCATTTTTGCAAAGCGTGTATGCCCTACCCACTGTTCCGTTTTGAACGCCTGAGACGGGTTCATCTGTTCCTCTGCCCAGGGGGAATCCCCTTTTGTCAATTTGAGATTTTTTTCAAGATGAGCGTTTTTACCCCTTTTCATTAAGAGGAATTCCATTCTCCCGCTTGCTACTCTCCTCGTTTCTTCCTCTGCCCCAGTCATCCCTCAACTCCCGTTCTGCTTCTTTCGCTCCCCTTGCAAGATCAAGGCTTGACTCCTTTTGGCTCCTAGAGAAGGGTTATACGATTTGCTTGGAAGTTGTTTTGGGATTGACCTGCGACCTTTCCAACCTTGAGACATTCTTTCGTGTTCCTTTCTCTACCGTATCTTTCATGAACGAATTGGCTGAGGAGAATCAGTTCTAAATGTTGTTTTTTTTACAACCTGGACTTCAATGCGTTCCATCTTTACCCCTTTTGTCCCTCAGTGGCTCTGATTTTCTTCGCCGTTTGAGAAGGGAACTCTCCAAGATGGATACAGATTTTTTCTTTTTTTACCCCCTGAGTCCTCTCTTTTACACGAGGTCGTTTCTATATCCATGTCCCTTATCCGAGTTCGCGACGTCCCCAAAGGACAATGTTAGAGTCCTTCCGCAATTCATTTTTAATGTCCCTATCGATATGTTCCCCGTCCCCTGAATGCCCCGGCCATAGAGCGGTGCTTTCTATATCATCTTCAATTTTTTTTTTTGATCTTGATATATATACGACGTGCCGCTTTGTTTGTTGTGCTTTGACTCTAATGATTAAACTTTTTCCTTAAGCACCCCACCCCCCATCCTTTGCCTGTTGTTTCCTGTTATTTTTCCATAAAGTTTTCTTTCTAGCACCCCGTCTCCCTTTGACCCCCACCTCCCTCATCGGAACCTCTTGTCCCCCTATACATATGAATTTTGTGAGCATCCAGGCTTTTCACTTCGTCGAAACCCTTACTGCCTGAAATGCCTTACCACTTTTCGTTATAAACCTTTGTTAGTTTCTTTCAGCGGTTGTACCCGCCATCAAACCGTTTCACCTCCCTGATTTCAGACGCCTGTCGGTTTTTTCTATGTTTAGGCCTCCCCACTTCCACACTTCTCTCCCCCTTTATGACCTACTTTTCTCCCGAAGCCAATTCAAGAATGCGCTTTTTCGCTCTACGATTGTCCAACGGGAAACGAGCTTTCTTTTCCTTTTGCTCTTCCCTTCAATCTCTTTCTCTCCTTCTTTCCTCCTTCGCCTGTCCCGGCGTTAAAGCTTTCGCAAATGATCTCAATTCTTTTTTGATCAATGCCATTTGAAATGAGCGAGCTCCATGGACCCTATCTTTCCGCCCCGGCGCTTCCACCTGCGGGTTCTTCCACTATCCCGGTTGCCCCAATTCCCCCTCAAAACCCCCCCTTTTCCCGTCCGCACGAAAAGCTCGTTCTAGCGACGATGCGATCGCACGAAATCTTTTTCTACATTTGCTTGTTTCCTGGGAGTCCCGCTTATCCTCTTGTGTGTTCTCCCCACTTTTTTCTGACTTCCGATTCCTATATCCCTATTCCCTTCCCTTCAAAACGCAAGCAAAGCCTCAAGCCCCCCCCTGTTTTTTACATTTGAATGAGGCTGCCAATCATTGGCCTCTTTCTTTTTGCGACCCTTTTTCACCTCATAGATATACCCCATTTTCTTATTTCGTCTCCTTAATTCGCCTTCGTTCATTTCCTAAAAAATGTCTATTAGAAAAAATTGGGTAAGTGATCCCCAATAAACTTGCGGCCCTTGATTTTTATAGGCCAGTCCCCTCTGGATTTACAGAGTTTATTTTCTGACCTGAGGTCGAGCGTCCTAGCATAAGTTCTTCATTTCTCTTTTAAATATTCGATTACGCATTTCCCTGATTTTCGTAATAATATTTAATCTCAGGGAAGAATTGATACTCCTCGAAGGGTGTTCTTTAAACATGCTTTACCCTTCGCGGATGTCCGGTCTTTAGCCTGCATTCGCGGTACCCATATCTTCCCTAATAATTTTTCTTCTTGAGATTTCCCCGTAACCCCGACGGTACTTAATAAAGAAGGGCTGGCTCTCTTTTCTTCATAAACTGCTGCTCAATTCTTTACCGTATCTTAGGATTTTTCCCCCCGTTGAGGTGCGGTTCCCTCCCTTCTCGATAACTGATTGTAATAACCCCCCGTCTATCCCTGCCTTCCCCTGATTCAAGAAAAGCCCGACGTTTTTTTTTGAACCGACCTCAATTTTACTTCGGTTATTCAGTAGCCAACACTGAAGTCCCCCCTTTTTCTTCTGATTTCCATGACACCAACTTTTAAAGCTATCGCATTTGAGCCCAATTGTCCCCCCCTTTCTCAGTCTCTGACATCCAATAAATCGGCATTTTTTTTATTCACCGTTTTCGCACCGCCTTAGGAAATTTACCCTTTTTCCCCACATTGCCCCCTTTCTTTTTTGCGACTTCTTGAGATTTGCTTGTCGTTTTTTTAGGACACACAGCCTCTTTGAGCTTCCGTCATCAACCCCTTTTATCCCCATCACGGTTTTGGCTTCCCACGCACTTGACACCCCCCCTGTCTAACCTTTCCCCCCAAGATAGTGTCCCACCCGGCTATTTCGACTCTAAAAGGTCTCGGCTGACTGCTTTGGAAGAAGGTTTTTCTTGTCTTCCTACTTTTCCAAAAGTGGCCTCCCCCTCTTTGGAAGCGGTTTTCCCGCTTGGCGTTTTTTTTCCCTGAGCGCGAGCTTACAAGTTTACCCCCCCCCCCCCCCCCCCCCCCCCCCCGGAATTTCCAGAATTCTTTTCATGACGATTGAATATCTCTGTCGCCGTGTTCACGCCCTCTCTCGTGGCCCTCTACTACTCCCTCCATCTGTTCAGAGTCACCTACCCGGTACGCTCTCGTTCCTTTTTTTTTCCTCATCGAGAGGCCTCCTGCGTCCTTTTTCCGTTCTGTTGTTCTTCTGCCTCGTTTACCTTCCCCTTTTGAAATTTACCTTTTTTGACTTCACTTTCCTGACCTCGACCTTTTTTGGTGCCGCTCCCCCCCCTCCTTGATCCTGTTTGATGTTTTTCTTCCCCATGACGTCCTTCTGGACCCAACTTTTATAACGCAGTGGATATTTTTTTCTTTTCATTTTTTCGCCCTTAATTCATGCATCCCTTGATAACCATCGTTTTCTTCCAAAGTCTTCATCCCTTTTCCCCCAGCTCCTGGATATCCGACTTTGTGACAGTGCCGAGTGGTGATGTTTACTCCAAGGCACCCTAAGTTCTAACCCGGTTACCCTTCACTTCATCCCCCAGGCAGTTCTTAGATATGGAGATCCCAGGTTCCTCTCCTTCCCCCCCGTCGTTATAACTCTCATATATTTCATAACCTCCGTTTTTTGTTTTTTTTAGAGATCTCTAATTCGCTCGAGAAACTTTCATTCTTCTTTTCCCCCATACTATCCTTCATTAATGTATTTATCTTGCTTTTTCCCTCTTTCCCAGGTCATTGGCCGGCCGGTCTCCAGCTGTGCTGAACTGCCCCCCAATCTCCTTTTGCCTGACCTCTTTACTGTCTCCCCTTTTTTCCTCTTTTGCAAGCACCCCGATTTGGTTATCCGACAACCTTCCCTCCAGTCCTCCAAACCCCGGTTCGCTCCTTTGTCCAATAATTTATTCTCTTGGAGGTTTTCCACGCCATCCACAGTTTTCACCCCCCCCTTGACGGCCCCCGAAGTGAACATTGACTTCGTTTCTCACTCCCCTCCTGATTTTTTACAGTTTTTTTCGAGTCATTATCCAGTCCTCCACTCTGCCAAGCCCGCCCCCTTCTTGCCCCCTTCTCGCCCATGTCTTCAAACCGTAACTTCTCCCGTGCGTTAAATTCTTCTTGCCTTATTAGCGGATGGGTATTTTGATGGGCAGGTTTTCTTTGCTTTTTTTTTCCCCGAAATTCTCTTTTCACTTTCTCCTAGGCAGCGGTTCACTCACTCTCCCGTCGCGCGCATCTTTTCAAAAGATCTACCGGGCTTACACATTGTCCGATCCTTCCTTTCTTAACAGCAACCTTCCCCCGGTTCAGAGCTTCAAGCCCCTCATCCCCCCTTGTCTTAGTTTCTAACTTCCCTCTTGAACGCTTGACCAGAATTTGCCCTGTATTTTTCAGTTCCCGAGTCTCGGTACTCCTGGGTGTGCACTGTTGCTTCATCCTTTTCCCCCCCCCCCCCCCCCCCCCCCACCACCACCCCCCCCCCAAAACCCCACCCCCCCCCCCCCCCTACTACCCCCCCCGGTATTCCCAAAACTGCCCTCCATATGACTTTTTTATCCACCCTTATTTGGGGCCACCTTGGCCTTTTCCGGGTTCGACCAGTGAAAAGTCATAGAGCTACCAATTTCCTTTTTTTTTCTTCATGTCGCTTGCTACCACTGGTTTTCCCTCAAAATGTAATGTCCAATTTTGTCAGTCCCTCACGACCTGAAACTGGCGGAAGAGTTTTCATTCCGCCGCCCCACATTGCTCTGTACATTTTTTGATATTTTTCTTCCTTTCTTTCACTTGGTCCTTCTTTGCAGCTGCAGGAGCGGTGCCGATTTCTCTAAAAGAGCTCGCTCCTCAGTGCCTACGCTTTGCGGAACTTTACCCTCTCACGGTTTTACCTGCTGTCTCCTAGGAAGTTTTTGATCTTCCGAACTTTATCCCTTTCTTGGACAGGTTTTTCTCCTGAATTGTGTTCTCGCGGTAATATCGATCTTTTCCCCCAAGGGTTGTTGTTTGAGCTCCTCGACCCGCGAACCGCTGCCCCCTGCTAGGTCTCCCTTCTCTCTGTTAACATCGGGGATAAGGCCGTCGCGGAAATGTCCTATGCCGAACCCCTCCAACTCCTTTCGGGTGTCCCTTCGGCCTCTACCCTGCAAGCCCTCTCTTTGCTCTTCTTGTGCCTCCTGCCGCTGCCTCCTCAGGCACGAAAATGAAGAACTCGCCCATTTCCTCCCTATCGCTTTTTCCCTTCAGTCTTGTTTTTTCACCCTATCAATTTTGGTCCCTGACACACCCCGTTCACTCCTTTCTATTCAATGGCCTTGTCCTTTTCGACCGTGATCTAAATCCGGAAATTTCCCTTTCTTGAATTGGCTTTTTTCGCCTAGGTCCCAGGAAAAGTGGTCAAAGCCCAATGCACCCAAGTTTTTGAGGATCGATCTTTGATTTTTTTTGAAACTGTTCTTAGCCTACTATGAAACTGCCTCACTACACAAACCTCAGAGTACCGATCTCAAATTCCAATTCTGGCGAATTTTCGTACTCAGAGTGTGTTTTCCACCAGCGATTCTTCGGCCCTATACATTTTATTGATCACTCCCTTTCGCGTTGGGAACATTTGTTTTCCTCTTCAACCGGTTTTTCCGACACTTGTGAGAGGCTTTTCGGATCTTGTTTCAACCTTCGCGCTTCTCATTAGTTTTGTGCATTTTTTTCCATGAGATTTCGAAGCTAACGGTTCGCCGCTTTTTAGTGGCTACCTCGGTCATCCTTTCCCCCCCCTTCTTAGCACGCCGATCTTGGTTCGAAGTATTCACATCATAGCGCTTAGTTTCCCTAAATCTCTCCTTTCCGATCGCTCTTTTCCCCAGTTTTTTGCTGGGGATGCTTTCCACAGGCGCCCCTCACTTTTCACCAACGACTTGGTTTGCCTTTTCCGACAGTTCCCCTTCTGACTCGAACATGTGCCGCGGCGGAAAATTAGGACGTTGTGGGCCTTTTGTCACCTCCTCACACTGCTGTCCCAAAATGTTCGACCAAGCAGGTGTTTATTTTATTTTTCCGGAAGTTTCCTTTTCACCCCTCCCCTTGATCCCGCTTTCTCCCGCTTAAGAGGGAGGCCTTAACAGAGTCCCTGGACTCTCTCCTTTTGCACGGTTCGCTTTTTGCTGAGCTCAGGACCCACTTCCCATCCTGTTCCGAGTACCCGACGGAGGCCCTTCCTGATTTTTTTCCCCGAGATATGTGCGCACAGGACACATTGCCGAAATCCAGAGCGGCTTCGTCCCTCCCCTTCCTCCTTTTTTCAGATATCACGACTGTTTCCGCCATTGCTTTAATTTTCCTTCGAATATATTCATCTCTGCTCCCAAAATTCCTTGACTGGTCAGGTTACGCGAACAGGAGAATTGGAAGTACCACCCTAATGCACATCTCCCCACCTCTTCTCAGGCTTTTCGTAAACTGCTCCCTTCTCCAAAGATTGTGCCCCCCTGTGAATTCCTTTTTACAAACTTTTTACCTCCTGAAGAACCACTCCGGTTTAAATTTGGACCCCATATGTGGAGCATGTCCTTCCTTTTGCTCCAAAGCCCCCATTTCCCCCTCCCCCGTGATCGCCTCCCCCCCCTTTCTATTCATGAAGATGAAGGTGAACCGTTTTTCTCCCCTTTTAGATGTCTCATTATCCAGAACCGAAAGTCAATGCAGTTATTTTCGTAGTCGATTTCTTCAAATCCTCCCTCTAGCTTGAGATTGTTCCCTAATACACTCTTGAGTTACTTCCGCGGATTTCGGATGCTTGTGAATTGCTTGTACCCCTCCTATGATCTCTCCTTTTTCTCATTTGTGAATTCCGCAAATACCCCGAGCCTGATCTTGCCACACTGACTAAGCGGCCGCTTCCAATGCGGGTAGTCCCCTATCCTTTTCTAGGTCACCCCCCCCCCGTTGCCCTTCGTTCAGGGAACTCAGATTTTACCTCAGCGCTTTCACGCCCCTTGCCTTCCCTTCGCCCGTCAATTGAGTCCCGTTATCGTCTTTCTGGTGGGTAAAAGGTGTCTTTCCCTGCTTTATATGTCCCGGTTTCCAACCCCAATCTCCTTCAATTTAGCACCCTAAACGTTGCATGGGGTCGTTTAAACTTGGCTCGTCGGTGCGCAAAACCTCCCTGAGATACCCCCACATTTTCCGGATATTCAGCATGTCAAGATGTTTAGTCTTGTTCATCCGGCCCACCCAATGAGTAGCCCACTTCCTTCCCCCCCTAGACCCCCCAAAGGGGATTCCGAGTTTTTACCTGCTTTTTTTGAGTCATTTTAAGCTTCTTTCCTTTCTTGTATGAGGAGCATCCAAGGTGATTCCTCAGCCCGTGAGTTTTATGTTTCTTCCCTCGGTTTATCGGAGAACCCGCTCCTTAATTTTTCCTCCTGCCCGCTGATCCTTTCTCCCGCCGGGCCCTCCTTCCTCCTACCCCGCGCTCTTCCCCTCATTTCCCCCCCCCCCCTCACCTTATCACTCCCCCACCCTTGTCTCGGACCCTCCTCCCACACCACCTCCATATTTCACCTCCTCCTCCCCTCTACTCTAACTCCTCCCTCCCCCTTCTCCTCCCTGCCCTTCCTCCCCCCTTCGCCTCTCACCCTCCCTTATCGTCTATCTCTTTTCCTCCCTTCCCCACTCCATTTCTTCCCCCTTTCGTCTTCTACTTACTCCATCCAACCTTTCCCTCTACTGATCCATCCACTTCCTACATCACCCTCTTTCGCCTCCCTATGCTCTCCCACTCTTTTCTCCTCTATCCGTCCCCTTTCCTACCACTATTTTCTCTCTCCCTCCAACCTCACCTCCAACTCTACTTCCCTCCCTGCCTTCCTCTCACCTTCCCTCCTTTTACTTTGACCCCCCCTATCCCCTCCTCCACGTTCTCCCTTTCCCTTCTCCCTTCACCCACCCTTTATCTTCCGTTTTGCTTATCCTTCCCTCCTGTTTCTACTCCCCCTCCTTCAGCTCACCCCCCCCCCCGCTCCTTGTCTCCCTTTTTTTGTCCCCACTCCCCCTATATCAACCACCCGCCCCCTCCCCCCTCCTTCCTCCTCCCACTCTATCCCCTTATTGTCCCCTATCCTCTAAACACCTCTTCTCCTCGCCTTCTCATTCTCCAAATCCCTCCACCACCCCTCTTCTGCTTATCTGCTCCTTATATCTTTCTCCTCACCTGGTCTCCTTCCTTCTCTCATCCCTCTCTTCCTCACTCCTTCCACACCCTCTCCACCTTTCTTTCCACCCCACCTTTTTCTCCCCCGACCCACCTTACCACCCATTCTCTGTCCCTTTTTATCTACCCTCCTCCTCCCCTTTCCTGCCTTACCCCTCCCTCTCTACCCGCCTCTATCCCTTCCCTCCCTTACCCCTCTCCCTCCCCCCCACCCCCACTCTTGCCGATCTCTTATTTCCCTCCCCTCCTCCTGCCTTCCTCTCTCCATCCCCCTTTCCTCATTCTCCCCTTTCTCTTAAGTTTTGTTGTCTGCTCCCCCCCCCCCCACCGTCCCCCCCTCCCCCCACCCTCCCCCAACCCCAACCCCCTACCCCGCCCCACAAACCCACCAGGCCCCCCCCCCCGCCCCCCCCACCCCCCCCCTCCCCCCAACCCCCCCCCCCCCCCCCCCCCCCCCCCCCCCCCCACCCCCCCCCCCCCCCCCCCCCCCCCCACCCCCCCCCCCCCCCCCCCCCCCCCCCCCCCCCCCCCCCCCCCCCCCCCCCCCCCCCCCCCCCCCCCCCCCCCCCCCCCCCCCCCCCCCCCCCCCCCCCCCCCCCCCCCCCCCCCTCCCCCCCCCCCCCCCCCCCCCCCCCCCCCCCCCCCATTTGAGTTCCTGCAATCCACCTAAACTCCCAGGCTTGGAATTCCGCCCTAGGGTGTAATCTTATTCCCTGACCCTCCCTCCTTTTTGCTTACAAGCACCTCTTCCTCCTTTAAGGACCGGAGTCTTTCCCAAATCTCTTCTCTTTTCTGCCACTTGAGGCAGTAATTTTTTTGACGCTCCCCATCCCGAATTGTCCTCCTCCCCCTTTTCTCTTTTCTCCCCCCCCCCAGTTCTCTTTGGTATTTGGCGAGAGCTCTCAGTGGCACAGTCTTCTCTTCCTACTTTATTTTCCCACGGAGTCCCTTGTCTCCCCTTTTACAGGATACCACCCCCCTTTCCCACTGATAGTCCCACCCTCCTCTAGAGATCTTCCGCTAGAGTCTTTTTTTTTTTTTTTTTGGTTTTTTTTTTTAGCGGAACGCACAGTCTTTTGTTCCTCTCCATGGTTTTGTTCCACCCCTTGTTCCATTCTTCAATCCTTCGCTGACGTTTCCGATAGCCGTTAGTGTTGTCCCCATCGTGTACCGCTATTCAAGATCCAAGCCGGTTCTTTCTTGGGATCCTGGTCCACTTTTTCCCCCTCCCCCCTCACTTCCTGTGTTCCCGCGCGATGATAGAATTTTAAGAAATGGCCTTCCGGTCTGATTGTCGTTTTTTTTTACCGATCCCCCCCCTCCTTGACTTTGCCGGTTTCATTTAGTTCGATCTGTAATACGCTTTTCTCCCCCCCTCTCCCCCCTTCCGTTCTTTTCCGCTCCGTCCCACTATGGTTCCCACAATTTCGATGCGGGACTTTTTAGGCATTTGGAAACCGCTTCTTGTCACTGATTCTCCATGAAGGTGACTCTCTAACATAGTCCCAATCACCCCGGCATTCTTTGTGACCGGGTTTCGGCCCTTGCGCCAGGGGCGATTTTTTTTTGCAAGACCGACTGTTTTTTCCTGGCCGTACCCCCCGATGGTAAAGGCTTTCAGATCGGTAGATGTCTTTTTCACCGTACATTTTCTCTTCTGACCTACACAACCCACTAACG
>Ga0179593_1292311_pt1 | contig 11281 bp, 11 predicted proteins | sample CZODoug2_1_08_16_FD_185931 | JGI IMG/M metagenome (GOLD analysis project Ga0179593, IMG submission 185931) | Vadose zone soil fungal communities from Angelo Coast Range Reserve, California, USA - CZODoug2_1_08_16fungal (PacBio error correction) | ecosystem: Environmental > Terrestrial > Soil >... | reverse complement strand
AGTCGACCAGGTCGATTTTTTCCCCCTTCTTTTTTTCTCTTTGCCGTCACTTGCAGGCGCAACACACAGGGACGTTTTCCCTGCCAATGCCCCCGGTTGCGAACCGTCCGTCGGACTCCCCATTTCTCTGCCTGGGGTCTTCTGTGGGGGTTGCTTCCCACCGTACATCCCCGTCCTGACGTTTTTTTCTGAACTCCCACCCCCGGGTGATTCCACCTTACAATTTACTCAGTCCCTTCAACGCAGCGGTCCGTTTTGGTGGATCGAGTTTGCCTGTCTTTCTAGGTTCGTTCCCCCAAGTCCCTGACTTCTTCTCATCCGTCTCTGCGCCTTCAAGGAGGTCTGAGCACTCATAGCTCCCTGACCTCTTTTTCCCCATTCGGTACATTATCTCAGGAACAATTCCGTTTGTCTCTCTTTATTCTCATGTTACGCGCGGCCACCCACCAAGGTTCTTCTCACTCTTTGATTCCGTTTTTCCCCCTGATGCGTCACGTTGCATTCTTCCCCCCGGATCGATGGCCCTTTTTCTTTTGCTTATTTTTTCCATTCTGGGCTTTTTTTGCCACCTTTTCTGCGCCGCTACTATGTCGTGCCGCTTGAGCTCCGTTGTTAATATTAATTCTGCTGTATGTTTCTTTTTTCCTTTTATTTTTGAACCCTGTTCCCAAACTCATTGACCTTCCCTGGCCATCCTATCGTTCGTCGCCCGATACCCCGGCTTTTCCTACCGTCTCAATACTTTTTTTTTTTGGTCTCCTTTTTTCTCCTGGAGCTTAGTTCGCTTAGTTCGCGAATTGTCGTCACTGTAACCTTGGGTTGGCGTTTCATTCCTGACGTCGTCGGATCGAGCCGAGCTCCACTATCTTCCCCACCCCCAACCTAACCTTCACCTGTGAACTTTGCTTTGGATCGGACACGGCCTAATTCTCAGAAGCCACTATGTTTGAGTTCGGGTTTCCTTGGTGAGCGTTTGCATGATGTTTGGCAGTTTCACCTCTTCTTTTCGTCGTGTTGCTCCAACGGAGCCAATCTTCATCCGGCAAGAAGTTTTTTCGGTACTGTGTTCCCTTTTTTTTTTCCCCAATTCCAAAGAGAGACTGATACCAAATTTCCGCTTCGGGTCGGCAACTTTCTTTTTGTGAGTGTTTCATCGCCAGTATGACTTGGCATATCTCCGACTTACGACTAAACTTTTACTAATTCCAAAGTACTTTTTTTTTTCGGGCTTCGGTCGTTATTAACATTGGAACACTGGCTTCAGTTGTCTTGGGGTGACTATTAATTTTAGCGGGTAATGACTGGGTTCCCCCCCCCACCCTTCTCTCAAGTCGGTAAGTTAACGATAGATGACTTACAGTTCTGGCATTTCCCGTCCTCTCTGCCTTTCTCATTGCTGGACTGCCATACAGACGAGGCAGCGAGACCCCACTGACCCGACCCTTCTTCCCCGCCTCAGCACGCTTGCTTTTGTGATTTCCGCACTTGTCACCCTAAGTCAACAAATTCTTTGCATTTTCTTGAAGACGAAGAAGAAAAACAGATCCTGATTGCCCCCGGTACCCCCCGCGATTGAATCCTTCCTTAAGTCGGGAGCACCAGGAGCACACCCCCTTAACGCTTCCGACTCAGTGAGGAGACGAGTGATTCGTGGTTTTTTTTTTTTTTTTTTTTTTTTTTTTTTTTTTATTTTTTTTTTGTGGGTTTTTTTTTTCTGGTGTTCCCCCCCCCCGTTTTTTTTTTTTTTTTGGTGGGTGTTTTATTTTTTTTTTATTCCTTTTTTCTGGGTCCGACTCGCCCCCAACCGCACCCGGGAGTCGCGCAAATCCTTTCCTTAGATTACCACAAAACCTGGTATTGGTTTGATCCTGGAAGCCTGGTTGTTGGATTAAAGTTGCCTTAACGCCCAGAAGTATGGAAACCGAGCGTTATGGTTATTTCACTTCCCCCCCCCTCCCCCCCCCGGATTCAGATAGCCCTTTTTCTTAGCATCCCCCCCCCCACCCACACCCGTTTGGGGTGCCCCAGGCTTTCAGTGGACCAGGAAATTCGTTCCGTGTGTCTCTCTTTTTCTTTTTGTACCCCCACCTGGCGATCCGGGCGTCTGGTCGGCACGCACCCCACCCCCCTACGGTTTTTGTCCTCCCCCTTTTCCTTCCCTACATTTTTTTCCCAGATCTGTCCGCGGCCTTTTGGACCTGGACCCTTCTATGCCCAGGGAGGGGATGTATGAAAGGGTTTTCCGGTTCTGCTCCGGGTTGATTTCAGTGTATTTTTCGGACCACCAACGGGCGCTGGGGATTCGGTGCTTGGTGGAGACGCTTTCTTTCGTCTTTCTTTTTTTCTTTTTCCGTCAAGAGCCTTTATGAGGTTTCCTCGCTCGTGACAAAAAGCTCTTCTACTTCACTGGTGTCCCCCTTCTTTGCTCAGGCTTTTCTTTTCTTTTTTTTTTTTTTTTTCTAGGCACTTTTCAACCACCGCTCCCCGGCTGCTTTCCAGCAGGTGCCTTGCTTTCCATTTTTCCTTTGTTGCGTCTTCCTTCCCTTATACCAATGCGCGTCTTCGGTTTTTTCGAGTTCTATACTGACGACAGCTACTTCTTCCACCGGGACTTTCTCATGGTATTCATCCCCTCGGATCCCCCGTCTTCCCCATAGAAAGTTCCCGGGCTAAAGTGTGCAAGCTCAAGTGCCATTTGGCTCCCGTCGGTTCCATGGTTTTTTAGCGATCATTATGACGGATTGGCCCCCACTTTTTTCCCTTCCTCTTCCTCGCCCCACCCCACTCATCGATCTCACATTGGGGGGCCTCGTCGGTTTTTCCCCCCCCACGTTCCAACGCTTGTCATGCTTCTTGTTTTTAGCGCAACCTGGAGCCTTGACCGCCGTATATCCCTTGGCGAACCGTTTTGGAATTTTTCTTTTTTGATGGTTTCTCCCTTTAAGTGCATTTCCCGACCCACCAATTTCCCAAACCCCCCCCCCCGCCCTGATGTTTAGCCCAACATGTTCCGTCCCTGACAAGCCGGCCCCCCCAATTGGCGTGCCAACCAATGGGAACCCCTGTTGCCACAGCCCCCCCCCTCAAGCTCGGCCGGCCTTGTTGGCCTCCGATTCATGGATTATCCGGACGTTTTTTTCTTTTACAGGGCTTTAGACCAAATGGCCGTTTTCTTTTTTCTTTTCTCCCCCCTCAGGATTAGTATTTTTGGGGCGTTTTCCGTTAAAGGGAAAATTCTTCAATGCTCCCAATGAATTTTCTTTGGTTTCATTCTTTGCACATGTCCCGCATCTTGATTGTTATCCCCCCCTGGACACCCAGACTTAAACCCCTTCTCTTCCTTCTGTTCCCCCAAAAAAACGAAAACCATAGACTTTTTTTTTTATCCTACCCCCCCACCTTTTTTCAACGTTTTGCGCCCACGTTACTTACCACGTCTCTTGGAGGCAGACTCTCCCCCCCCTTTTTTTTCAAGACCATGCCCAACGCCCAAACCCAAGGTTCAACACACACCAGAGACTAACCCCTAGCGTTTTTTTATTTCTTTTCCTATGTCAAGGACCCTTTCCTGGTCCTTGATGGGAACCATCTTCTTTTTTTTCCTTTCCCCCACTTTCGCCTTAGGTGCGGCACTCCCTTCTCACATTCATCCCCCTACAGAACATTATAGGAAGCCAGACTTCCTTCCCCCCATATTAACACACCACAACAGTTCGGCTTCTTGTGCGCCCGTGTGAATCCCTGATTTTCCCCTGTTCCCCCCCCCCCCCCCACCCCTGAAACCAAGTAAAAGGGCATTGATGTATCCGTCAGATGCTCGCGACTGTTTCGGAGCCAGTTCTTGCCTTATCACATGAGCTTTTTTTTTTCGGCACCTGGCCCCCGCTTTCTTTCTACCTGACCTCGCCCCCCCTCCTTCGTCTAAGGTGTTCCTTTAGGGGCCCAGTTAGTCGTTGGCCGACCCCTTCTCCCTTCACTGTCTGTTTTTTTTTTGATTCTGGGCTTTCCTTACACGGTTCTCTTTGGACTCGTCGCCCCCTTGGTGATGAGTTTTTTTTTTTTTACCTATGCATACATCAGACCAATGCTGCTCGGCGCCCCCCCCCCCCCTCCACATGAGGCGTCTATGTGTCCATGAGGACCCCCCCTTCCCCCCCTTCCAGCCCCTCCCTTTCTTTCCTAACCAACTTTTTATCTTTGTTCTTGCCATACGGCTGATTTGCTTCCTACTCCTCCTTCCCCTTCTTCCCCCTTACACCCCCAATCAGTTCAACGCTTGAACGGATATCCTTCTCCTCACCCTTTTTTCCAATGTTGAGCCCTTTTCTTCCCTTCCCCCCTATTTATTACACTCCCCCTCCATCATTTGGTCCCCGATGGAGATGCCGATTTGCTCTTCCTTTTTCTCCAAACGGGTTTTTTTTTTTTTATCGGGTACTTATTTTCCCCCCTGCGTGCGATTGTGACTCTCCCCCCCCCTTTCTACAACCCTTTCCCCCCGTCACCACCCCTGTCCCACTCCCCCCGTCCTCGGCGACCTTGGTCCGTTGTCCTGCGACTGTTGTGTACCTCCTCAATCTTGCTGCCGGAGCAGGTCCTCCATCCCTTTTTTTTTTTTTCCCTACTTTTATTCAGTCCCCTGCTTGGCCCCTGCGTTGCCACTATCACCTGTCTTCCCGACCTAGAGTCTCCTCTTTGTCCTCAGATTTTACCTCCGCCTTACACCTTTTAGACTGCCTCCCCCGCTCAACGCACTATTTCCCTTTTTTTCTACGCTTTTTCCTGCAATTTTTTGCGTCACTTAACGTGTTCCGCACTTTCCCCGTTTCCTCGTCAATTTTTTTCATTAACCTGCTTCGTATTCGGCACCCCCTGACTCCTTCTAACTGGGTTTTTTCCCAGCCCTTTCCGTCCCCCGCGAGATTTTTTTCCCTCATCCCCCCATTGACCCAGGCATTCCCCCACCTCACTGCGCCCCCCGTCCTCCACCCCCCCACCTCCGTTCCCCCCTGCGAATTTTAAGCCACCGTCGGGACCTCTTTTTTCTGACACTGTCCCCCTGCTCCAGTCTTACTTACTTGTGGAGTTCCCCCGAAACCTTCCCTCCGAAAGTCTTTTTACTTGCAATTACAGGCACAACGCGGTGTCCCCCCTTCCTTTTATTGGCTAAACGCGGTGTGACGCTCTTTTTCATCACTTCTCGCGCGTGTTATTTTTCGGACCTCCCCGGATGAGTCGCCCTGCGTCCCCCGACGAAGTTTCAAGTGGCGTGCTGTGCACCCCCCCCCCCCTTACCTGGAGGAATGCCAGCAAGGGTGAGACCCCCGCTTGCTCCGAGAGGTACCCATGATAGCCCTTGCCGGCGAAAGTATTTTTCCTTTTTCTATTGGAGACGTTGTTGCGAGGCGACGAAAATGTTGCTTTTCTCTTTGTGTTGTTCCGTGCACTCCTCACAGGTGGGCTTGTCTCTCTAACTCTTTCTTAGTGCTCGGGTAGACTCTTTTTTTGCACACACCTTACGTCTACCTCGTACCCCTTCTCCTCACCCAGAAGTTCCTGATAACACGTGAGCGTCGGAGCATTTTGCCGACTCTTTCGATTCCCTCCTTATTCTACTCCTTGCGGCGGGTTTCTTACCCCCCAGCGCGGTTTGGTTTCCCAGTCTTCGGGATTCTATGTTTTCTTCTCCCGATCGTCCTGGGTCAAGACACAGTAAAAACAATCCTCTGGTTTCAGTATCTTTCCGTCCTCAGTTTTCGGTTTTGCTCTTCTGTGGATCACTTCGATCCAATAGGTTCTGTAGATTATTCCTCCACATTGTCTGTCCTTTCTTTTCCATAAAATTAAGTTGGGTGTTTTTTTATTTTGCTGACCCTCTTCTTCTGATGTCCTCTTTGGGTCCCCCCTCCCAGGCTATTTTTGGGCTTAATTTTGCTCGGATAACCTTTGTCCTCGCTACTTCACTCGAAGGTCTTCTCCCCCCGTCCGTTTTCCTTTCAACTTAGTTTCTATTTCCTAGAATAAAAATCGTCCGGACTTTGGCGCTGCCCCTTTTTTTCGATCAGGTTCGTTTCAATTCTTCCTCATCCTCCTTCCTCTTGGACACTTCCGTGATGCGGCCCCCTCTGATCAGGGTTCTTTTTTTCCACGTGGAAACACCCGTGTGACTTTTTATAACCGTTTCTTTTTCTTTTGTCTGATTAGTCGTTCTAGAGACCCTATTGTGTACCCGTCGGACAAGAGGGATGTGTTCCTTTTCCCAACCCCTCGTTTTTATCGAGGAAGTTTACAATCTTCCCCCACGGCAATAGGAACTCAACCCCCCTCCTCATGAACAACCCCTGCACCACGAACTGGACGAGAATCTTTTTGTCGTCTAAAAACTTTTTTTTACACCCCCCCCTCTCCGTCCCGATATAGGACCACCCGGCGTGGGTTTCGTTTTTGACCCACTTTCCCCGCAGCCCAAGTTTTTTCCAAAGTCCCTTCCCCTCTTAGTCATCGGACTAGCTTTTCGTTTTTGTCAAGAGCACTTCGAGTGGACGGCGTTTTCGTTTTTGTCACTCCATGAATATTTCCTGACCTGCACTTTTTCCACTGTTTTTTTTTTTTTTATGGGCGTTTTTTTCCTTTGCTCTTCTTTTTTCGTCTGGAAAGGTCAATTGGGTTGGTTTTTCCTTGGGGATTGACCCTTTCTGTTTTTCAGACTTTTTCCTTTCTCACGGCACCTTGACGGTCGATGAGAGACCTGCTACCCGGTCTTTTTTTTTTTATTAGTGAAGGTGTTCAGTCGTTTCAGGGACCCCTTTTACCTTTCCCCATTCTTCACAGGAATGGTCTTCAGGGACTGAGACTAGATCCAGTCCATGGGGTCGGCGAGGTTCGTTTTTTCTCCCGCTCCCTAAGGTCACCTGATTGCGACCCCCCCCCTCTTTCCTCACCTTTTCATGTTCCTCCAGCCCTCGGGAACGCCGACGGCTTCACACTTCCAGCTCCCGCAGGTTGCTTTGCCCTTTCACCTCTTTCCCCCCCGGGTTCCCTGTTTTAGACCACTTAAGCCACCGCCGGCTTGAGCCCAGTCTCGGAAATTTTTTCCTCTCTCCCCCTTTTCTTTTTCGGCCCCCCTGCCCCCGCCCCTCTCCATATAAGTTGGACGTCGAGCCTCCTTTAAAAACGGTCTCACTTTTTTTCCTTCTGAACACCTCCTGGATTGTTTCCCGTTTGAGTTTTCCGGACAGCTGCCAATCATTTAGTTTTTTCCCGCACCCCCTTTCTACGCCTTTGGTCTTGGTTGTGGAAAGAGTGATCGTGCCTTACTGGAACTCTTCCTTCCTGGACCTTGTTCTTCTTTGAGCTAGTGATTGAGCCTGCACTCTCCCCCCATTATTTTTTGTTTCTTGATTCTAACTCCTTTTAACTTTCCCACTTCCTTATCACTACATTTAGTGCCTTTTTTTTTACGGCCCCCGTAATGCGTTGAAAGGAACCCCTCCCATCCATCCCCCCCCTTTTCCTGTTTTCTTTTCTGATTTGGCGCTGACTTGATGAGGACATTTTTCCCTCCTCTTTCCTTGTTAATGCCCCTGCTCCCCTGTTTTCACTTCTCTACCCAGTACTTTAGGTTTGATCAGTTTCCCCTTGCCCTGACCTTTTTCATCTTTTTTCCTTTTCGACCTTTTTTTTTTTCCCTCCCCTTTACCACAGGCGGATTACTTTTCTTATTCCCTTTCTTTTCTTGTTTTTCTGATGCGTTTTCTTTTCCCCCCCTTGCGTTCATTCCCGATTTTTCCAAGGTTGTTTTTTGCCGTGTGTACCCTGGTCATGTCTCGAACACGCCTTTGTGCCTCAAGTACTCGGTGTTGTCTGTATGACCAAACGATGTTCCCGGGTAATGTTACGTTAGTTACCCCCCTCCCTCCCGGATTGGTTGGCTCTCTGGATTCGTTCGTGCCCATCAACTAGTGGGACTGTCACCCACTATTTGCACTTCAATTTTTTTTCCCCGAATTTGTCCGTTTTTCCACCCCTTTTTCGACCGATTCCCCCAGAGGCTTTTAAGGAGCCCTTGTCCTTTTCATGCGACGGTTTTGAATCTTCTTGAGTCCCCCCCCACCAGGTCTTGCTTTTTTTCGTTCCAATCCGATCCATCTCTTGAATCGCTTAACCTGCCTCAGTGTTCATCCATTGTCCTTTTTCTTTACCGGTTTTTGCATTCCCACCTGTCAGTTGTTAGAGGTTCGGCTTGTTTCCGGTTTTTTAACGAAAAGTTTTTTCGGCCTTCCTCTTCATCTATTTTTTTTCGATGTTGCTCTGCCCACATCTTGCTTTTTGTGGGACCCCCCCTCTAACTTTTCACCCCTGCGCCGTTTTCACTGGTTTTTGATCATGTTTTCCCTTCCAGACTCTTTTCCCCCCACTATTGTTTCGGTGAAGATGCCCTGATTCTTAACTGGTTCCTCAGTTCTAAGTTTGCCTCGTGCTGCAGCCGACTCACCCCTTCTTTGCCGTTTGCCCCCCCCCTTTGTCTCCTTCTGTCCTCCCCGTTTTCCATCTCTTCCCGTTCTTTCCGTTTCTGGCCCCCAACGTGCCGTGTTTCATTTTTTCCCCCTTCCTTTTCCTTTTGTGACACCGATTTTTCGTCGATCGTTCTCCTACATGGAGGAACTTGGGGCCTGAAGTAGGCTGAAGCTCCTTTCCCCCCTCCCCTATTAATTTTTTTTCCCTAGCACCCCATCGACCGTTGCCCCTTTTGTTTCCTTATTCAGCGCCAAAAAATCTCCGACCATCGCCTTAAGTTCCCTCCGTTTTTTCTCAGGAGTTTTTTGTTCCCTGCTTTTTTTTTCCTTTTTTGACCCAGCCCCCAAACCTACTTTGTGGTCCTGAACCAGACCCGTGCAGTAGAATTTGTTGTTTGTTGCCCCGAATAGAACCCGTCATCCACCCCTTTCCCCCCCTGCGGCCTTTTGACGGCCCTGTCCAGTTTTGTCCCCTTTGAATCTTCGTCAAGAGATCCGTTCTGATGCGACCACACCCATCCTTTTTTTCCGCTTTGACCCATTCCCATAATCCTCCTCCCCCCCATTACCCAGACTGACCTCCAGTCGCTTGCCCTGTCCTTGACGCGTTGTGGATGTCCTACCTGAATTGAAGATTAGTTTTTTTGCTTGTTTTTTTAAGTTCTGCCTTTGTCCCTCGCATTACATCAGTGCTTTTCGGTACTTAAGTTGCCCAAGGTCCCCTTCCTTTTTTTCTCCGTTCTTAAACACCTTAGGTGTTTGACTATTGGCACCTAGGTTAGTTTTCCGTCGGGCCGGCGGTCCTCCGCTTTTGTTTCTTATTTTTTTTCCTCCGAGCATTCTAACTAGCATATATTTAGCTGCTGTACTTTTCTATGAACGCCGGCCATTCCTCACTCTTTTTCCCCTCCATGTGTCTAGTACATTCAAAAGTGCTTTTTCCACTTACCCACAACCCAGGCGTGACAAGTCACCCCACTACCCCCCGGGAAACCCCTTCGAGACCTGACCTTCCTGAGCGGGGTTCTTCGTCTTTGGACTTTTCTTTGCGAATTTTTCTAAGCTTTCGTGGCACTCATGGCGCTTTGTAGGCCCAACTTTTCTCCCGCACTCGTTTTTCTTCCCCCCCGTTCCACACTTTTTTTTCTGTCTAGTCAATCAGCTCGATTTTTTTTTTTGGCAGGTTTTTTTACTCCTTTCCCTTTTTTTTTCGCGTGAGCCGGCCCAAGCTTGCACTCCGACGAAGTCTTTTTGCACAGTCCTTCCGTGGTATGCCTTTTTTTCCCCACATATTCGTCCCCCCTGCCCCTGTTTCCTTCTTTAGATTACGGATCAAACCCGACTGCCATGGTCCCACTTCTGTGGCCCCACTGGTTTCCCCCTCGTAACTTCCTGCCTCTCCTGGGAGCCCTGTGATGACTAGTCCGCTGCTTGCACGTTTTTGCGTTCTCCGATTTTATCCTATAGAGTTTTTACCCTCTCACCCACTCTTTCATGCGCCCCCCTCCTGAACAACATAGGGTTCGATTTTTTCTTGCCTCCCCCCACTGTCCATCCCACATTCTTTTGCCCGGTTTTTTGCGTGTGATCCCCTCCCATCGCCCCCCAAATAGGAGCATCCCGTCCCCTTCCTGCTTCCGTATGATTTTTTTTTTTTTTCGCCCGAACCATTCCCTTCCTCCCCATTTTTTTCTCCTTTCCGACCCTTTTTTTCTTTTGGCAACGAGGCAGCAAGCGTTTCTTGTTCCCCCCCCCCGGGTCCCCAAGCCCAAGAAACCCCATCCCCCTCACAACCCCCTACCCCTTTTTTTAACAGCTTTTCCCCTCCCTCAGGTACCTCTTTCGTTTTCCGACAGTAGTAAAATTCGCGTGGGAGCGTCTCAGGAGTTTCTATTCCCCCCCTTTTGCAATTATTCTCCCCTTCCCCACCTTCTTCTTTCCCCAGTCGTCCTGAGAAGAAAAATGTTTTTTTATCCCCTTTGTTCGTGCCTTTTACTCATTTGCCTCCCCCTCCTGGCGCCAGGAAACATTTCCGTCACTTCCCCTTCCCCCCCTTGTTTTTCCTTCCCCAAGTCCTTTTTTAGTGACGGGCCGTCAGAAATAACAGTGTTCTTGTCCCCAGTTCTTGTCGTGAAGGCAGTCCCTGCGTGTCTGCCTTTGTCATCCCCAGCCACTTCCCCCCCACTCCAGTTGAGGGGTCTATTTCATGAATAACCCCCCCCCCTTTTTCTTTTGGTTTTGGATTTATCCGCTGATTCTAATCCCAGGTCCCTTCCCTTTTTTCTTTTGTTTCCTGCCCCGAGCACTTTTGTCATCTTCAGTTCTTTTAATCACAGGCCGGCCCCTTCTTTTCGAATGACCTTCTCTTCTCTGTGGTGATTCTGTCAGTTGGCCCCAACAAGTCTCCCCAGTTCAGTTTTCTCTCTTTCCCCTCTGTGTGTGTACCCCCTTGTGTACAGGATTTGTGGGACATTTGCTTACCCCCCCCTTGCTTGATTAAGACAGTTCGACCTCCTGATTTTTCCACTAGCAGCTTTATTCCTTGTGTCCGATTCGCCAGCCTTCTGACTTCTTTTTAATGCTCGTTATACCTTTTTTATCCCCCGGGGGCCCGACCATGCATTGATTTCTCTCCTGGGCTCGCGGAATAGGAAATTGTCTTTGGCACCTTTTTGCCCTTACTTCAGCGGGGGTTCTTTATGCTCTGCCGGTGATTTTTTTTCCCGTCTGTTGTAGGTGGGTTTGCTTTTGCCCCCTTCAATCTG
>Ga0179593_1263167_pt1 | contig 11281 bp, 14 predicted proteins | sample CZODoug2_1_08_16_FD_185931 | JGI IMG/M metagenome (GOLD analysis project Ga0179593, IMG submission 185931) | Vadose zone soil fungal communities from Angelo Coast Range Reserve, California, USA - CZODoug2_1_08_16fungal (PacBio error correction) | ecosystem: Environmental > Terrestrial > Soil >... | reverse complement strand
GTCTCGCCTCTCGCGGCGCTGGGCTCTCATTGCCTTTCGTTTCTATGTGTCTGTCCCCGCTCTTGTGTTCCCTTTCCTGTCATGTAAGAATACGACCACCTCCCCATCTACGCGACCACCGTTTCACGTCTCAGGCGACGCTCTCCCCCCCCCGTAGACCTCACTTCGTTCTCGAGGCTTTCCAGAAACTTCTTTCCTTGGTCCGATAGTTTTTTTGCGTGCGTGTTCTTCCACGCTCCCAAGCCCTCCCTATCTCCCCCCACAGCCCTTTGGTTTTTACCTTTTGCCCTCCCTGACATCGTTTGTCCTTTTTTTTTATGTCATTGAAGCTGGCGCATCGTTCCCCGTCGTTTTCTTTTCTCGAATTTTCTGTTTCGCCGCGTTTTTGTAGCATGAGCCGCACTCTAGCTTTGCTTCCCTTTTCCCTTTTCGATGAGGTACGCTGCCGCTCCCCACAAGGCCTTTTTGAACCCCACTCGATGCCCACTTTCACATGAATTAGGGGAAGGCACAGTTCGTCTCGGTGACGGCCTTTTAATCGACTTTCCTTCCTACGGTAAGGTCATGGTTATTGCTTCGCGGTTTCTGTTCGATATTAGTGGTCGCCCTCTGCCTTTGTTATTCTCCCCTTTTTTGGGCCCTTCTCCATCCAAGAAACGAAGGTGATTTATGGCTTAATTTCCGAGTTTATCAGGGTTTCCGTGGAGAGGATCGATCAGAAGGCCACTGCTCCCCCGTTACATGTCCTCTAATCGACTACGTTTCCCCCCTACCTCTCTCGAAGTGTCCTATTTTCTTTTTAATGGCCCTCGTTATTTGCGGCCAGATTTTTGATATGGCCACCAATCGCGTGCCCCTTGCTTAACATTTTGTTCGACTAGGAAGGATTAGGACTTTCCGACTTGCTGTTTTAGGCTTATTAAGGAGTGCCCTTTTTTGAAACGTGGGCCCTCCCCCCCGATTTTCCGTTAACTTATGACCCCTTTGACGAGCCCTGTTTTTTGTATTTCCTGCTTGATCACTTCTGATTTTTGCCTCTTTGCGGAAGCCCCTCGTTGACCGGTTACTGCTTTAGTGGTTTCATTTCTTCTCTCAGACTCCACGCCTCTTTTTCCCCTCGACAGCTTTTTGTCGTTCGCGTCCGTCGTTGGTGTTCTTTCTGTTTTTTTGAACGCTGGATAGTCTCTCTTACCCTAATAAGACCCTTTTTTTTGTTGAGCTTTATTACCCCCGCACTTTAGTGCCCCTTTCCAAAACTCCCCCCCTCCTTGCGAACGTTGCTTTTTCGTTAGCGTTCTCTCCTCGTTCGTTTCGTCTTTCTGTCCTTTGATTAGCCTTTCTGGCCTCTATCCCAGCCTCGTGCGTTTCGCTTTTGCCTGTGATCGTCCGTGGTCTTCCCTCGAACTCTCCGTTACTTCCACCGCTTTGCGTTTTCGGCTCCATTTTTTTTTTTCTTCCCCCTTGGTATTGGGTTTCTCAACTCGTCGGCCAAATTCCCGGGTCATTCGCACCTCTCCAGCTGGACGCGTCCCTCCCTTTTCGCCCTGTGAAGTCCTCCATACCTTTTGGGATAGTGAGCATTGACCCCCCCTTTTGGATTTTCTCTGCTTTTTTTTTTTTCTATAACGGCGATTCAGATCCCATCCTTCCTCGAAGGCTAGTTCGGCAGTAGGCTTACTTCTTCTTGTGTCTGAAGGAATCATCGCCGCCCCACCTTTTGGCTCTCGCATTCCCAACCCTGTTCGTCGCGGTTTGTCCCCCCTTTACGCACTCGGTTTATTGAGCGGCCCTTGAGAGTACCCTCCAGGCTTTTCTTTTTCCCTGCGAAAATCCCGAACGGATCGAACAGCCCTTTTTCCCCCCTGGTTTAGGTCCCCCACCCTTTTTGTCGTCATGGCCCCGTCCGGCACCTGCTCTTTGCTCACCGACTCTTTTTTCCGTTTTTTTCCCTCTTAGAGTTGTTAGAACGGTCTGCGGGCCGTTTCCATCCTCTTATGAGCGACGTTCCCCGCCTTGCCAGGAGACTTACGGTTTCGTACTCTTCAGACTCCCTTTCAATTTTTAAAGCCACCTTTCCCGACGCCGGTACGCAACAGTGATTCCTCTAACCACGCCGAGTTTTTCCCAGATTCCATTATTACGCTGACGTGACCCCCTTTCACCCTCTTTCTATTTTTCTCCCGGCCAGAAGGAGGTACGCAAGAACTCCTGTCTCCAGCAGTGGATAAGAGAGCTTTTTTTTTGGGGGGTGGGGTTTGGGTGGTTGTCATTGGGGTTGTGTTGTGTTTTTTTGGTGGGGTGTGGGGGTTTGGATTCTTGGGGGATGTTGTGGGTGTGTGGTTGTTGTTTTTTTTTTTGGTGGGTGGGGGGTTTGGGGGGTGTTTGTTTTGGGTGGGTTTGGGAGCGATTTTTAGCATTTTTCGTCATTCCGCCCATTTTCTTTGCCCCCCCGAACATGAGCCTTCTCTTTTATTCCTATGGGCGATTTCTTTTGACTGGTTTTGTACTTGGTTCGCCAAGCCTTTTTTCGCGTTTTTGGTCGATTGGGTTGAATTGGGAGATCTGGTTCGGATCCGAGTCCTTTCTTTACCCGTTCTCCCACCGCGGTTACCGCCCTCCCCGCTGGCCGAGCTTCTTCCCTGACTTCCCGACCTCATGACTATCTCTATTTGCTACGTTGTTGTTTTGGTCTTTATTTTTCGCTACTGAGTAGGCTCGGTTTCTCTGCAGTCTTTTTTCTCCCGTTTTGTATTGTCTTTTCCGGCTGTTTCCGGCCCTTTCCTTGCCCACTTTCACCATCGGACCGTCCCTGCCACGCTCCCTGGCTACAAGTTCTGCGGATGTTCCCTTCCATCGGTGGGCCTCCCCTCCTTTGGCCCGATGTCTCTCAGCGGATGTGGGACCGTACATACCTTGATCAAGTTCTGGAAGACGTCCCTGCAAGATGGTTACCCTTTTATCTCTTTTAAGCTTTTTATGGTCCACGTCAGTCATTTCACTTTCTCCCCCTCCCGGCTCTTTCATGATTTATGAACCCGTCGGCGCTTTGTTACGGGAGTATTGCTTTCGTCAGGCGCGGATTCTCCCTGCGTCTTTCTTTTCCTTTGATGCTGATTTTACGCCTGACTCGGTTCTACAGGCTATTTCCCCAAAACCTCCCTATACGCCTGGTTTTTTTTTCTGGCGTGTTGCCGGCCGGGCTCGCGCCTTACTTTGGTTTCTATGTCAAAGTGTATCATCTCTTGTTCGCTTGTGATCGCCATGGGATACTTCTTTTTCCGGTCCGCGCTGGACGCGAACCTCCCCTTCGTTCCTTTTTCTGACATATTAGGGATAGTTTTTGCCAGAATTTTGCGTTTCCGATTTAGGCCCACTGTGCTTAGTGATTCCTTTTTCCTCCTCCCACCCTTCCCCTACAGTTGACAGTCCCCCCTTTTCCCCGGCAGCTTGTGATGATTGATCCTTTTCCCCGGTTCTTTTATTGATGGGCGACTCACAGGTGTTTTCTTCCGGCCAATCTCCACTTCGTGCCGTATTGGCTGGCCGAGACAGTTTCGCTTATGACGAGTGCTTCTTTCAATTGACAGTCCTCTGTGACATTGTCCGACCCCTTATTTTGTGTTTTTCCCTAGCCAGTTTGTTTCTTCTCTTCCATGGAGTAAGCGGCTGATTCAGTCGTCTCATTTCCTCGAGACCCCCCTCCAGTTTAGCACTGCCGCTAGTGGGTTATTCTATCTCTCCCTCTCGGACTTTTTCATCCACACTCTCTTCGTATTTCCGCCTTCTTCGCGACCCTTTTCGGGTTTTGTCGCTTTTCCTTTTTCGGTCGTTTTTTTCTTCCCCCTCCTCCTTTTTTTTAGAGAGTTTTTCATCGGCCTCGCTTTATCCCCCTGCCGCGCTCTTTGGCTTTTGTCTCTCTCCCCGTTCTTTGTCTGTTCTGTCCGGCTCCGTGAAGGTCTCTTTCTACTTTCTTCGTCGTTCCGCCCTTGCTTATTTTCGTTGTCGGCAGGTGGCCGCCTCGCGTCACCCTTCGTCCTCTTTACTGAACGCCGCTTTCGGCGGCGCTGCCGTTAGTCTTTATCCCACTTGGTCTGCCGGTCCCAATGTTGCTTCTTTTCACAGGTTTCGTTTCCGCCTTTTCTTCCAGCTCGTCGCGCTTTCAACTCCTCTATGCACTTTTTTCCGTTTTTTCCTTGTCACTGGGATCGCCTCATTTACAGGACCTTTTCGTCCGATTAAGATCCGGCAGGCGAGCCCCGTCGTTTCGTTCCTTGTTTTACGTAGTAGGTTTTTTGATTGGACATGAACTCGTCCTGTTTATGGCCTTTTCGTTTTTTGCCGGCAGTCACCACCCCCTTATCCGTTCCTTTCTTCCGGCACGCACGCCCCTTTCGTTCTTGAGGTGCTCACAGATTGAAGTTTCTCCCTTTATGTTCTTCCCCAATGCCGAACTTTTGCCCTTTTTCCCCAGTGACATTTTCCCGTGCGTCTGAGATCCCTGCCCCCCCGTTCCATTTTTCTCCCCGTATGCATCTTGAGTGTTTCACGTGTGTCACGAGTGCGTTTTTTGTACGCTCACTAACGCATGTGATCTTATTTCGTCCCCGCGATTGCTATTTTGCGGTCCTTTGCTTAAGCGACCTCTTGACTCCCAAAGGCTTTTTCTATGCGGTCAGAAAAAGTCTTCCTCGTTATTTTCCACTTGACCGATGTCGCCAGCCTATGAAGTCTCGTTGACCCCTTCTGCGTGGTTAGCCGAGGTAGAATTTTTGCTCGGAGCGGGGCCGATGTGATATTGAGCATCCGTATCCTCGGTTTCCGCTGCTTTTTAACCTTTTCAAGACTTTCTTCATGAGTTCTTTTTCTTCGAGTGAATGAATCCGCTCCCCTTTTTTTGACCTCTTCGCCGTTTTTTTGGCTTTTGGTCCCTTTTTTGTGCCCCTATTTTAGCCGGCACGAGATCTTCGACAATTTCGTCACGTCGGCCCCGAGTTGTCCCCGCTTGAGCCCTGTCGCCTTTTTTTCGCGAGACCTTCATTTTCCTCTTCCCTTTTTTTTTTTTTTAGCCTTTCAGACATCGTCCTCGGCGTTCCACCCCCCCCCCCCTGGTGGCGTTGGCGACGTTTTGATGCTCGTATCGGGCCTCTCGTTTTCCGGCTCAGATCGTTGCATTTGCCAAGCTCCTGTGCACCCCCGTAGATTCCCGCCCCTATTTCGTAGTTTTTTTTTTTTCCAGAACTCTGGCCCGTCGGACCTTCTTCCATTCCCTTTTTGCCCGTTTCTGGTCGGGCTACTGCCCCTCTCTAGAGCAGAGCCCGCTACGATCCTGCTTGTTATAAAATTCTTTCCGACGCTCTTTTTTATTTTTTTCCACTTTATGAGATGGTCTCCCCCTCGGGTATCTCGCTGTCCTGTTGCGGTTTCTTTTTTGTTGGCTTCGGGAGGTGCCGAAGCCGCTTTCTTCGCCTGTCGCCTTGACTGCCCGTTTTTAGCAGTGAGTCTGTTCAAAAGTTTCCTTTTCACCAAAGAAGAGAACCCCACCCTAGCCTCCCGTCAGCATCGGTGTCTGCCCCCATTTTCTTCTCTTGCCGGAATTTCTGCCTTTTCTAAAGCCTGTTTTCTTTTAATGTTGTTTTCAGATGTGGCTTTGATCTTTTCTTTCGCCATTGGCTAGCCGAGTTTGCTGATGGACGTCAAGCCCCAAGTCTTTCCTTGCCAGGCCGATTTTCCGGGCTACAGGGTGGTAACTTGCTCCCTTATCCCTCTAATCATCCCAACCGGTGCGGCGATGTCCTCTCTACACCTTACGGTTCAGTCCTACTGCTCCCTAGCTCCTTTCCCCCCGACTGATCTGTAACGGTCTTGGTTTCGCTTGGTTGGAGTCCCATTTTAACCCCTTTCTTCCCCTCCAGCGCAGATTCTTACTCGGCTGTTATTCCTGTCCAGGCGCGCTTCCAGTTGTTGAGTATTCCCTTCCAGGGGACCCGTGGTCTCCCCCTTCCGCTGACTTTTCGCATTGGAGTCGTCCACTTGGTGATTCTTCTGTCGCGGCCTTTTGATTTTTCCTCCACGGAGGCACTTCATGAGCGGCGGCGAAGGCCTCTTTCTTTTTCTTTTTCTATAGCCCCGGTTTTTCCATCACATACTACTTATGACCGCTCCGCTGCGCTTCCCCTGCGATTCCTTGGGGTCTTAGGCGTGAATAGGTTGAATCTCTATTTTCCCCTCGTTGTTTTTGTTTGTTAGACGTTCGGCTTTCCCCCCCGAAGTTGCGCACTCTTTTTTCATCGGGCTTCTAGCGGTCGACTTTTTTCTTTTGATTTACGTCTACCAGTGACGGAGATATTTTCTTTGACCCAACCAGTCGTCCGCCTGCTCCGTGGTTTTTCCTTCACGATCCTGCACTAACTCGCAGTACAATAACCCATTCTTCTCCTAAATCGTCCCAGTGTCTAGTGGTTTTTCCCCCTCTTGTTCGTCCTATTCCCTTCCGGCATCAAATATCAAACAGCTCGGTCGTTCCGATCCTTTAGATCCTCTTTGCGCCAGCCGGTTAATTTCCCTGCACTCTCTTTTGGGCGTGGCCCCATGGCCTGTGACTTTTCGACCGGAAATAGGCCGCTCTATTCATCGCAGTTCCCCTAGCTCGTGGAGTAGGGCTGTCAATCGTCGGGTGTCTTTGGCGGACATGTCGCAGGTGTTTTGATCCTTTTTCTAGTCCGAGCAGTCCCTTCTACCACAATGACATTTCGAGGATGTCGGTCCAGGCCCGCTGGTATTGTCCCCCCCCTCTTTTCTCTCCCCGTCCACTCGGTCTCTGCCCATGGCGACACCTATAATCTCCCCCCTCGCGTTCCCCCAGTTACATTCGGCGAAATTCGTCTGGTCCCCCTCAGGCACCTGCTGCTGGCTTCGATGCCTTGGCGTTTATCCCGATTTTTCAGCGTTCCGTTGGAGAACCTTTACCGAGATGCGTATCTCTCTAACTATGTGCCCTCAGCGAAGGTATTTCATCCTCGTTCCGACGCTCTCCGTTCAAGCCCCCGGCGATTTCGGTGCACATGATTTTTCCTAACACCCCCCTCCACGCCCCGATTTTTTTCAGATTTTATGATGTTCACATACAAAACGTTTTTGTTTTCTTTTTTCGTCGGAATTCCGTCCCTCTCTTTCTTGACTTTGCTGGGCTACTGATCGTTTTTTTAGCAGGTCTCTCCCCTCAAGCCATTTTTTTTACAGTGACCCCCTGACGGGCCTCCTTTCTCGCTCTCTACGGTGACGTTGATCCTGCTACGGTTCGACAAGTCTATGATCTGCCGGTTTCCTTCCGTTCGTGAAGTTTGCTCTTTCTTTCTCCCCTTGCACGACGGAGGCCCCATGCGACAATTTCTTGTTACGTCGTTCCCGCGGACCGGGATTAGCGCGCTCGAACCGAGTTGCACCCTCATTCTCTCGATCTACTCCTCCTCGGTTTTGTGTTTTTGTCTTCTTCTTTCCGCGTGCGAGAGCTATTCCGGCGGTTTCGGGGTTTCAGACCGCGATTGCGCTAGGCCTTTTGGTTCCCCATCTCTCACTTTTTCCCCCCCATAGGACGGACTTGCTCTTTTCGCTTTTTTATTTTTCTTTTCCCTCAATCCTGCTTGAGGATCTTGAGAACTAGGACGTCTGTTCCTCTGCCCCGCTTGGGCGTTTTGTCTGCTTCCTCAAGATCTCCCATGTGTTTTTTTTCCCCGCTGCCGATTGTTCCCATATTCTGCTTCGACCCGAGTTTGGATGGTTCCTTCGTCCCTGAAGGGCGAACTCGGTATCTATCTCTTCTTTCCTGTTGATGCCGCCATTTCGTTTTTCCGGGATGCTTCCTGATTACTTTGAACGTCTTCCCCACCTTTTCGTTCGATCCCATTCGGTTGTGAGAGTACCTACGGCCGCCTTGAGGTTACGACGTCTTGAACCCCCTCTCTCCGAATTTTTGGGCGTCAGTAGGTTTCGGGGCTCCCCCTCGCAGCCTGTCTTTTTTTCATTCAATGGGGACGAGCGATGGTTTAGTCTTTTTGTTAGTTACCCCATTTAGTCTTTCCCGTCGCCTCTCCAAAGCTCTCTGCATTTCGAAATCCTCACCTCGGCGTTGCGGCTGTTGTCCCCTTTGGTTATCAGTTTGCCGCCTTGCTGCTTCGAGCGTCCCACACCACCTTTTCGGCTCCACCTTCCCACCTACGTGGCTTCCCTACTGCCCGCACACGTTGCTAGACCTTGACTTATTTCGGTCTTCCTTTTATCCCCCTGCCACCTTTCTACTTTTGCCCACCAATCCCCATCCCGTTTCTACTCACCTTTTGGCAGCGCCCCTGCGTATACCATTCGAGCCTTGCGTTTTTGTCTTCTTTATTGCCATCCCCCCTTTGGACACGTTGGTGCCCCCTATGTTCTGCCCACTTACCCTTTCCTTGTCTCGCCATGCCGTCGAACACGCGCGTGATTCAGTCCCGTCCTCCGTAGGGCTTTCACCGGCGACCCTTCCTCAGCCGGCCGCGACGCTTTTTGTGTTGGGTTTATGTTGATCTCCTCGGATCCTTCCATACTCCCCCCCCACTGCCCGGCATCCCCACCGATCCTTTTCTTCGCGAACTGGGTTGCGTTGGCTACTTCTTCTGTTTTAATCTCCTCTGTCCTCCCTTTTGTTGTGTTTTTCTGACAACCTGATACGCGGCTTCCTCAGAGTTAAGCGAATTTTCGTGCGGAGGTCGAGACTGTTTTTTCTTCTTATGGCCTTTGTCCTTTCTCTCATAACCCACTCGCTTCTTTAGGCCTTCCTATTGGTCTGTCTCCCCCTGCCGTTCACACACTGATCGTATCTACCCTCCGCTGTTTAGACCCCCCTGCTTTCTTTGTTTGTCTCGGGTATCAACTTTCAAAACTTGTCAATGTTTTTCCTTAATTTCTCCACAGCCTTGCGCTGTGGTTCAGTCAGCCTTCGTCCGCGGTGATTCATCTGCACCGCGTTGGAGAAGGCCCCTGCTCATGTGGATATGACTCTTTCCGACCCCCGACCTTCTCCCTTCATCATGGCCGTTTTTGTTTGTTCTCTCCGTTTCCTTCCTTTGGACTGTCAACGTCGCGGTTTTCTTTTCCTTCGATCATCGTCAATTGTTTTTTATTGCTCTCGAGACTTTTACCCATCGCCAACAACACCTTTTCCCCTTTGTCGCTGGTCCCCTGCCCGCCCCCCCGGCTTTGTTTGGTGGGCGGGCAAGTGAGAGTCTCACTCGTTTCGAGCATGGCTTAACGATCGACCTCTGAGATAGCAACCTCCCATGTTGCTCGAACACCATCCTGGCCCCCCCCCTTCCATTCTGCACACCCCTCGGCCCGCCCCAGATTGCCATCTTCTATCGAGTTTCGTCTTAGAACCCAGTCTTTGCCGTACCTTCTCGCTCACTTGATGCTTGACTTTTGACGCGCCTCTTCGGAGAATATGGTCTGCATTCCGCGACTCTTCCATCCAACTTGCTCGCATTTTCCCGGTAAGTTCAAACCCAGTTTTCCGTCAGAATCGAATTCCCCCTCTCCTTTTGAGCCAGCTCCCTCTGACCTCCTGGAGTTTAAACCACGTTTGTTTTTTTTGCGTATTACGGTCTTCCGCAGGGGCTTTTTAGACCCCTCTCCCCCTTCGTCCTGTTCCCCGCGCGTGCGGCTTGATCAGTAGTTTCCCCTCCCCGCACCCTTGCTGCAACCTTTTCCCCCCCATTGAAGGGCCAGTTATCTCCCGTTCTCCTTTGTCCGAGGTATTTCCCTTGTCATCCTTTTTTTTTTTCCTGCTACATTCGGCCGGGTTGTCAGGCGTCCGCCTGTTTTGATCTGGTTTGCCTGCCAAGAGATTCCCCTTTCGACAATTTCTTTTTCCTCCCGGGGTCCCCACCCCGGGACGTCGCCACGCTCTCTCCTCTTCGCAGACTCTTCTTTTCTCTTTTTTTTGGAGAGCATCTTTAGGTGACTTCTAGCTTTTGCTTCCTTCCTCGGGGCGGACGTTTATCCTGCCGGTTCTAGTTCCTTTTTTTTTTCCGCCCACTTAAAAAAATAGGACCTTAACCTTCTGGCTGTGTCGAAACCATATTTTACTTACCGTTCCCTCCTGACTGCGCGCGCATGTAAGAACCTTCTGGCCCTTTCTTTTTTTCCCCCCGATTTTTTTCTTCTTGGGCTTTTTTGAGCGACATGATAAATTCTTCCAGCTTTTTTACGCATCGCCCCTTACGGGGTTTTTATACCTTTCAGCCGTATACTAATATCACAGTTTTTGATGGTCCTCTCGTCTTAAGATGGATCCCCCATCTTTTTCTTTTATCTTAATGACCTTTGCTTTGACCGCCGTCGTGAGCCAAGTGGCCTTAAGGGAGTCCTTTTTTTTAATGCGCCTCCTCCTATATCTCTATCCCGTTCTGCTCCGTCTTTTACTACGCCGTTCTCTTTCGAGTCCTGCTTAGTCTCCACTGTTCTCCCATTTGTCTTTTGCCAACACCTCGTTAAAAGAAGATGGGCACGGGGCTCCCTCAGGCTTTGTTTTGCTCGCAATGCTTCTCTTTTTTCGATGGCCAGGGGAGTTTTAAGCTTGGGTTCGCTTCTCGTAGTTTCCATGTTTTCTATTTTCCCTCGCTCCCTTCGTCCTTCACCTTTCAAGTTAACTCCTGTTTCTGGGTTCGATTTTATACCGGTAGAAGGTTTTTTGAAGTTTCGGTGCTCTCCGACCCCGGCCTCACCCACTGTCCAGCGCTTATTTTATCCACCCCTGTCTTTCCTTTGACAGTCATCCTTCGTCATCCCTCCCCGGCCGTATAAGCGTTAGGTCGTTCTTTTTCTTGAGGCATCCCAGGTGTTTGATCATGTTCCCCTCATACATACCGCGTTCCCGTGCCCTAATTTTGTTTATCGACGTGCTTTCTCCAAAGTCATTCCCTTCTAGCTTTTAGGTCTCTGACGGCCCCCCTTAAATTGTAAAAGTGGGCCTTCACCCCGATGTTGATTTACCGACCTGACCAATCTTTATTCTCCCTCACCCTTTTAGCGAACTCCTTGTATGACGTAGTAGACGGTCGCTCGCCATGATTTCATAAGAACTGCCACGGATGACGCCTGAGGACGACGCCTCTGTGGATGGGATATCGCATCGGGCTCGTCCACAAGAACCAAAGTCCGCCTCGCCATCGACCTCCATCCTCCGCCACGTGCTCTACGTTTCGACCGACCTATTTCGGTGTTAGAGGCCGGACGAGGCCTTTTTTTTCAT
>Ga0179593_1674981_pt1 | contig 11282 bp, 13 predicted proteins | sample CZODoug2_1_08_16_FD_185931 | JGI IMG/M metagenome (GOLD analysis project Ga0179593, IMG submission 185931) | Vadose zone soil fungal communities from Angelo Coast Range Reserve, California, USA - CZODoug2_1_08_16fungal (PacBio error correction) | ecosystem: Environmental > Terrestrial > Soil >... | reverse complement strand
AGATAAATCGTATCTGGCTCGCATTTTTTCAGGCGGAGACCTGGATCCCCCCCCTGTCTCCTGCTTCGCCATAAGAGACCTCGGGCACCCGTCAGACGGTGTCGATACCACTGATGATAAACCAGACCCTCCTTTATGGGCTTGGTCGCTCCTTCCATAATTCTGGTCACCTCAGCGAATATAGTTTCTCGCTCCTGGGTTAGAGCCGTTCTATGGTGAAACCATTCGATCGTGTGTGAACCTTCTCTTCCTAAGGACGTTTCTTTTTCCTTTGCTACCCCTCTACTGATATTGCTTCTCTTTTCTAGTTGCCTTCCTACCGGTCGACGGTTTCTGCAAATCTGTTCTACATTCCCGTAGAAATCTTCTTTTACACGTAAGTGCTTACCTGCACTACATTCTCCTACCGGTCCCCCTTCTCTCAGCTCCGGGCGAGATCTCGCTGAGTTCTTCGTCCTTTCCAATCCAGTGTGGTTTCACCTCCAGCTACGTTTGCTGTTATCGTTTTTCTCTTTTTGCCGCGCTTTACGATCTCCTTCTTTTCAGAATTCGCCCCCTTCTCCCCGTAAGGTATTCGCGGCGCGGCATGAATGGCTCTCTCTCCCATTCTTAACTTCTCCCACAAATCTCCGAAGATCCTGTATACTCGACGCACCTTCCTCCTTCCTTAACAAGAGAGATCTTCCTCTTTAGAGTTCCGGTTTCTTTTCCTCCCTTGTCTAGTCCCCTTCTCTCTCCTTCTGATCTATGAGATCGTTTTTGCATTTCGACTTGAGGAAGATTTCGAGAGATTGCCCAAATTCCCGCTTGGACGCGCTGCACCTTGGTCCAAGATACCACCGCCGTCCCCACCCACCCCCCCGAACTGATTATTGCACCCCCCCCCCCCCCCCCCCCCCTCGATACCCCCACCCACGAAGAACAGTCTCGACCACACGAAGTCACCCCCCCCACTAAAACAAAACACCTTTCCCCCCCCCCCCGTCTTCGACACACCCGCCACCCCCCCCCCACCCGCCAGACCCCACCCTCCACCACCCCCCCGCCCCGCGCCCCCCCCCCCCCACCGCTGCCCCCACCCACCCCCCCCCCCCCCCCCACATCACATACGTCAACTCATCCCGCTCGCGTCCCCCGTAGAGAGCTTCTCGTTCTTCGTGGTCTCCTCTTCTTTTGTCAAGATATCTACACCCCTTCTTGGTGCATATTTCTTTCGCGACGTTTTCCTCTCCTTCCCCCTTGAGAACGCATCGCCCCCGCGGATTTCGTCTCTCGTTGTTTGGAAGACAAGTAGCTCGAATTTGGCTACCCCTTTTGCCCAGATTTCCCTCTCCGTTTATTTCCTTTTCGTTTTCGTTGACTTGAACAGCAGTCCGTTTGTAGGTTTTCCTTTTATACGCATTCACCAGACCTCTTCGAACCAAGGCAAGCCTCTTCCCCACGAAACTATCGATAGGTCTTGCTCCTTCTGGTGGGTGAAGCTTCGCCGTTTTTTTATGACTCCTTTTTTCACTGTCCTAAGTGGTTAGAATCGCTTTCTGTGCTATCTAAGCTCTATCCCGGGTCACTCTCTTGCCTGAGAATGCCCGAGGACGCCCTTTCTCGCCTTCAATTCACCTTAGAGGTCTTTTTCCCTCCTAGAGAGACCGGGGTTTCGCGTATGACCAGTCCTCCCTCACTGGTCACACATTTTTTGTATCCAGAAGCGCTTGCATTTTTTCCATCCCATGCCTCTCCTCTCTTTCCTCATCCACTTTTTTTTTTTTGCTTTTCTTTCTCCGAAATTTTTTTGAAACATAACCCGCCTCCTATCCGGGTTGAATATGTCATTTCTCTTTTTTTCGGTTCTTCCCTCCTTCAAGTTCCTCGGCATGACCCTCCGACTCTTTTTCACATTCTTCTCTATGTTTGGCCAGCAATTTCCTCAAACTTCTCCAACTCCATTTTAGACCAGACCACTCTTCCCCTACCTCTTCCTCCCCGCCGTTTTTTTTCCCGGAATACACCCCCTCTTCTCCCCTCGAGATCAGTCAGGCGAATTTCCCCCCTAAGCAAGCACGCTTAGTTCCCGCGATCTTCCTTCTGAGATAGTGGTCCCCAGTGGATTTTGAGATTAGGAGTCTTCCTTTAGTGTAGAACGTGAGCCGATTTTCCAGTGGTGGATCTTTCAGTTCGCCCAGCTCATCCCTGAGATCGAGTGAGCTGGAAGGTTCGCCCAGGTCCGCTCCTGGCTCCTAGGACTCTTTTCCTCACAGCGGGGAGCAACCCCAGAGGTTGATTAACTCGTCGATTTTCTTCCCTTAGAGTCGTGCTTCCTTCGCCTTACCCGCTCCCCTTGATTAATCCGGATCATCTCCTTCCTCCTCTCCTTACTCCTTCGCGAGTCGGGATTTTCTGTTTGTAACCCCGTGATGTCTAACGGTATTTTACTCAGAGTCTCTTCTCTCTCTCTAAAGGTTTCTTTTGGGATCTGAGTCTTATAGTTCTTCTTCTTTTAATTAATCGGAGACCGGAGGTTCCAATGATTTGGCTCGGCCTCCCCTTCTTTTATTGGGTGCGTCTTCCGACTAGTCCCCCCCCAGGCCAACAAGGTTCCGCTTTCTTTCCCCTGATGAAGGTTGTGCGGGCCGCGCGAAACGCGCTCCTCTTCTCTTTAATATAGGTTGGTCTTCCTCTTCTTCGTACTCTCGTGGCTTATCGGAGGAGACTTTTGACTTTTTCTTTGCTTCTCTCATCTAGACCAGTCCGATACTCCGCGGTATTGTCTTCGCTTCGGGATGCCGAGCTTGGCCCTTTTTCTCGGCTCCTCGTCACCTTTCCGAGGAAATAGCCGGCCTTTTTTTCTTTCTCGTGTTTCGAATCACTTTTCCTGCGGCCTTCCTCTTTTTTTCTAACCTTTCAGTTTTCGGGATCCCTGACTCGATCAGATCTCACCCCATAGATATAAGAGGATCGGCCCCGAGACCTCGACTTTCTCCCTAAGACTTGTCCGTTTCTGCCTCGCACACACGACAGATGACCATTTCTTCCCTATTGTCGTAGGGCGTCGCGAACTTGCCTCTCCCCCTTCCAGCACGCTCCTCTTCGCTTTCTCTCCTTACCGCCCCCAGAGCCCCTGCTTCTTTCCGCTGCTTGATTTCGCGATATACCATGGAACCCCTTTCCAATAAGCCGCTTACGTCACCCTGACCGTCTCCCGTTCTTTTCTGAAAAGTCCTGTCGGCGCCCCGAACTTGAGAGGGATTCTCAATCTTCGTGAGAGTGGCCTTTCCGCTCGCTGTAGTTTTCCTTCTCTCTTTTCGTAGACGCTGCGTCTTCTCTGAAATATTTCCTCTCTCCCTGGTTGGTGGTCCCTCTGTCTTATCTTCTGTAGGATGCTCGATCCCCCCCTTCTTTCTGGGGAACTATAGCGCGTGTTCCCCTCTAGGAACCACCCGGGCCCGAAGGACCCCTCTCCTCTACGCTGGTTTGAGATTTTTTTCAGCGCCCATACCCTTGATTGAAGTTGCGCCATATTTTCCCTTCCCTCCGTTTTTTTGGAGGGCTAACAACCCGGGCATAGCATGATTAACTCCCCTCCCTCCATCTCGAGTGTCGACGCTGATTGTACTGCTTTTTTTCGATTGATACCCCTCCTTTCTTTTGCAAGTCGTCTATTGTTTCCAAAGAGGACTTTGGCATAAGAGTTTGCCCCCCTCTGTCCGACGTACCTCCCCCTCAAACCTTTCCGACTCGATTCCCTCCCCCCCTAAATTTACATATTTTCTCCTCAAGACTCTTCGAATCGCGCTACGGGTTTTTCTCCTTACAGAGCACAGTTCCCAACGTTCGCTTCAATTTTCACGTATTCCCTTTTTCCTAACGTGTGGCGCGTTTCCCTTCTTCTTCATTTTCTTTCACCCCCTTCCGATTTTTAATTCCCTTTCTTATTTCCATCCCTGACTTTAATGGTCTCTCTCTGAAATCCTCCTTCCCGTCATTGCTCCCTTTTCTCTTCTGGTTTCGAGCCTTATATCACTTCCTTCTTTGCGAGCATATTTGACAAAGGTTGCCGTTTCGTTCGCCATACCTCAATTTCTTTAGCTTTTCTCCGGTGCCCGTTCCCTTCCTTTTTGGTACGAGAAAGTGGCAGTAGATTTTGACCCTCGATCCTTTTTGACAGACTTGGCCCTTATGTCTCTATTTCATGTGTGTCCCCCCTTTTTCGACCGCAGTGTAGCTTCCTTTTTGTGCGAACGCCCTCTTTGTGAGTTTTTTTTTCCTGCCTTTTATGCACAATACTGAGCTGCCGGCTCAATCGTGCCTTCCGGCCTAGGACGTCGCTGGTGTTCACTTTTGGGGCCGACGATGTTTTCCAACAAACCTTTCTTAGTGTTGTGTCACAATGACATAGGTCCTGGTCCCGAGCGCATTACCCCCTGTAAGGGTTGTGGTCGCTGGTAGTCCCGGACGTGGTCAGCGACGGCCGTAGCTGTTTCCGTGGATTTTAGCGTTAGTCTGTTGCTGATCCGGTGTGTATAGCAAGGAATCTGAGTACTAACTTGGTCCCCCTCTACTGGCGTGGAATCGTGTCCCTCCTCCTTTATGTAGACCGACCTCATATTCCCCTTAGACATAGGCTTCACTATGCTACTGACGTTTCGTCATCCCTGCGTACGTGCTTCCCGTTTCTTTTTTCTGTCTATTTGTCATACCATCTCTCCGTTTTACTCCGCAGACCCTTTACAGTCTTTCCTTGCCTTTTCCATGCCCCTTATAAGTACTGCTCTAAGACACACACGATAGTATTTTCCTTCTCTCCCTTCTCTCTGGTCCTTCTCCTCTAGTCTCACATACGATGGATTGCGCGCCATGCGCTTGGTGGTTTTTGGGCCACATTATTCGCGTGATCTCGACTCCCTTTCTCCTCCATCTAACTCGGGCGCCGCCTTCTTTTCTGATAAGCTTTCATCTTCTATCGCGCGCCCGGCGTCGCGCTGGTTTCCCCCCCGCTTTCCACACCACCGCTGATTCCGTGCGTCTCCTAGGCGAAACATCTAAGCATGTGTATCAGCGTCCTGATGCTCGGTTGCCATTCTACCAGCTTCTCCTGTAGGATAGGGCCTGTGGTTGCTGTCGGGATTATACCTGTGGATATCGTTTTCTTCCCCCACCCCTGAGGCCCACGGCCTTCGATCCAATCCTATGCGACATTGCTGTTTATGGCTTGACTAAACATCCGGGGTCATGTTTGGGCGTTAATCTCCCTTGACGGTAAGGATTCCTTCTCCAAAGTACAAGTTTTTTCCTCCCTCTTCATAAAGGTCGTTTTCGTGCCTTTTTCTGCGAGCTCTTTTTCTTAGATCGCCCTTTTTTTTTTTTTTTTTTGTTGAATCCCCCCCCTTTTCGTCAGTTCCGGAATAATGTTTTCCCTTTGTTCCTGCCGTTTTTCAACACTCCGCTGGGAGCCCGTGTGGTTTTTGCCTCTGGTGATTGTCCTTTTGGACTTTTTTCCCCCTGGAGTCACGGGGAAGATTTTTCAGGGTCAGATTGAAGACCCCCGTTATTTCTTCCGTTTTTGGATCAGGAATTTTTCGCGGTCGCTTTCCGTTTTTTTTGTGCACCCCCTTGACACCAATCGATCAAAGGGACTTTCATACCTGGCGGGAACCGCCCCAGCTTTCTCCCGCGTGATGACACGATTCCCTCGTTAGTTTAGATAGACCAAGGCACGCATTTTTTTGTTTTGCACTTTGGGGTGAGCTGGGGAGGCGTAACCTTTTTTTTCCTTCCCCTTTACCGGACAATCGTCGACACGCTTTCCGATTTTTTTTTTTTTTGGTTGGGCGCATAGGACGTTTTTTTTGTCCCCTAGCAAGTTTTTTCCCACGTATTTTTTTTATTGAACTTTCGGTTTTTCCAAAGCTAATTTATTGCGCACCTGTTTCTTTATTTTTTTTTTTTTTTTTCGGTCAGGAGTGCACGCCGAGGTTTTACCCCGTGTACCTCTTCTCTTCCCAAGATGTTTTCGCTGTTTTTCATCCCTTTCCTGGTCTGGGATCCGATGGCGCCCCTTCCTTGGGTGTTTTTTCGCGACACTCATTGCAAGCGGACGTAGTATCTGTTGTCTCACAACTTTTCCTTTTCCCCCCTGTCAACCACTCCGCAGGGTGCTCATCCGCAATGGTGGAAATTTCTTTTTCGGCCGGTTTGGGTTGTGGCCCTGGTCCCAGGAGGTACCTTCAGTACCTTTACAAATGGCTGGTGTTTTTTTCCTGTTTTTGCAGTTTTGCATTTTCACCTTGCGTCCACCCTTCGTCAACCTCAAGATGCCCATCCACAACCCTTTTCCCTCCCACTTTTTACACGCCCGACGCCCCCTTTCTCCCAATTTGCGACTTTGTCCAAGCAGCGCGTCCCTGTTGGGTGGCATTCGATTGCGATGGTTTTGCAAATCGAGTTTCTATTTTCAGTCCCCAGGCGGTTTCCGCTTTTTTTGAGATAGAATGTTGGGGCGAATCTCTTAGAAACTTCCTTCCTTCCCCGCTCTTTCATGATTGGTCTGTCCGTTTGGTTTTGTAACACTCTCCGTTCGGCAGGATTTCCCAAACACCCAAACTTAGGTCCGGGGTGGTTCTGTTCCAACCTTTTCTATTTCTTTCCTTTAAATTGTTTCGAAAAATCTGTCGTTATTGGTGAATTGGTTGGTGTTTGGCCCTTCTCGTTCTGTGTCATTTTTGTGGTTTTCGCCCCGGGCTCTGTTCAACCCTTTCCCCTAACAGGCTCTGTAGGGCTTTCCTGCAGATTCCTTTTGGCACCTTGTTAGGAGTCGGTCACCTTCCCTGCGATTCTTCCCCCCTCCTTTCTTGGTTGATGAGAAACATCCTCCCAACAGTGAATTTCTTTGCCCCCCCAAATGAGATAGTCTGCCGTTTTATTTGTTAGATTATTTTTTTTTTTTCCTTTCCTTCGGGTGCCGGGTCTTTTTCCGTGGCACGCCAAGCCTTTCTTGTTTTTCCCTCGTGGTTGACTTCTTGACTATGTTTCTTTTTCGCCTTTTTTCCCCCCTTGCTCTTATCTCTCCTTTTTTAATCCTTTTAAGTTGGTGTTGTTGAGATTTTCCGATAACGTTTTTTTGTTTTTTTTTTTTTGTAGCATCAGTCCCCATTCCACCCCCTCCCGACACACTAACGTTCCCTGAGCCCAAATTCCCTTGATTTTTAGCCCCACACAATCTTCCTTGTGTGGCGGCCCCACGCCCCTCCAGACCCCCCCCCCATTCCCCCCCACGTCCCCAACAGGAATTCGTCCCCACCAATACCTTTGCAAGAACTGAATATCGGCTTGTTGTCACCCTTTTACCTCTCCAGGTGTTTGGGTGATGACTTTTGAATGCATCACGTTCACTCCCTTTCCCTTGTAAAACTTTTTTCTCCCTTCCTCCTTCAGCTGGCTCATGGTCGTCGGCGGAACTACTTTTCTTGAAGCCGTTCGTCCGGGGGCCCACCCCACATTCCCGACGCCTCTCCCTCAACAGCGCTTCATTTTGGTTCGCCACCATTTCCCTAGTTCCTGAGCCTTTTGAGCCACCCGTCCTCCACATTCCAGTTTTCCAGGATCTTCCCGGTCAACCAACTTGTGAAGGACCCACCCCTTGGATTCTATATCATTGTGCATCATGTATGATAAAGCTCCCGGACCCCACCCACGTCGGTCATCGTGTCCACCTTTCGGATCGGGGCTGCCAATCCCCCCTGAGATCGTTTTTTCCCAAGACATTTCGCCCCTCTTCCCCCCCCCTTTTGCAACCCCCCCCTGGTGACCGCTTCTTTCAACGGCTTCAGGTTTTTTGTTGCTGTGGCCTCCCTTTTGGGCTGAGTAGGAAGTTTCAGGACTTTTGGATGTGGGTCATATTTATGAAGAAGTTGTCCCATTCTGCAGTCAGTATCGTTCTTTCAACCAGAAGGGGTATAAGTTTTTTTTTCCCTTTTTGGAATCAGGGTTCCTTCCGGTCACCCTCCAAGTTTTTTCCCCGGCCCCCCAAAGGTTTTTCCGGCCCTGGCGGATTGATCCATACCTCAAAGTTCGGCGTTTTTTTTTCCCGCACAACAGATACTTCTGTTCTGTCTTATGGGACCCATGCTTTCGAGAAACCCCCCCCGCGTGAGTCCGGGGCGCCCCATTTCCCCCCCCCCCTCCCTTGGCAACCTCCCCCCTCCATTCTTGGGCATAAATCGTTTCCTTTTCCCCCCTCGAGGCGACAGTTCACCCTCCCCGCGGCCCTCTTACTTGAACTTTCCGCCCGTTTTGTGAAAAGTTTTTCAAATCACCCTATTCTTTTTTCACAAAGCCAGTGGGCTGTTTTCCATTCGAAATCCTTTGAAAAACCCTTTGTTTTACTTTTTTTTCAGATGAGAGATCTTTTTCTCGCCGCTGGGGGAGTGAAGGGAGCGATTTCTTACCTTCTTGGACTTTACCTTTTTTCTTCGACCAGTAAGACACATTTTTCAGAAAATTCCCCAATCGGTGATTTTCTTTTTCCCCCCCTTCCGAGTTAATGGGAGCGTTCCCCTAACGTTGTTTTAATTAGCCATTGAGCCCTCCCGTATTTTTCCCCCTTGCTGAGTTTTGTTTTTTCTAGGAACACTTTCTTTCACCGGATGATACGGGGGATAATCCCTCGTCCACAAGTGAAGGCAATCGCGCTGAATCTCCTTTTTTTTCCTATCTTTCCTTTTTTCCAGGTGGCTGTCCCAGTCCATACACTGCACCTCACAACGGACTTGCACCCTGTTCAATTTTTCTCGAATGACGAAAGCTTTTCTTTCCCCCCCCTTCCCCTCCAAGTACTTCGCACCACAATAAAGCGGTCGTCGAGCAAACCCACTTCTCGATGCTCCTTAGGAATCCCTTTTTCAATCTTTCATACGGGATTTGTTTTTTTTCCTTTTTACGAGGATTGTAAATCCGACCCCCGGTCTTTCCGACAAGTAGGCGTTCCATCCTGCAAGTTCTTGGTACTGGTTTCCACCCCCAGCGTTCCTTTTTTTTTTTTCCCTTTCCCTTGGTTTTCCTCGGATTTCTCCGACTTTGCCTTTTGGCCTTCTTGAAATAACGATTCCCCCCCATGCTGCATTTTCCTGCATCCCACCCTTTCCTTTCCTTTTTCGCTTGTGATTGCATTTGTCTCTCACCCACGCATCTCCCTCGACCTTCGTCCCCGCCCGCCTCCAGTGGCGTCCCTGCCCCCCCACCCTCTGAGTCCCTGCTCTGTCGCACTTTCCCCCCCCTGCATTCTCCATCGTCGTTCGTTTTAGCCTCACTTCTTCTTTTTTTTGCTTTGGAGCAGTTTCCTTTTTCCGCTTCGACTTTGAGTCAGACACCCCTCCCCAATAGAACTGCCCATAGTTTCCCGTTTTCCCTTGCAATTTTCTTTTTTCAGCATTGACTTTCAGTGCGTCAAGTACCCACAACCCAAAAAAGTCTTCACGGTTAACACATGCTTCAGGACTTCATTAACACCAAAATCTCCCTTTTTTTTTCTTCCACCTACCGAGGTACGTGAAATTCATCACCCCAACCCCTGCCCACTCCCTTCCTTTCCTCCCCCCTGCCAAGACCAGATTGTTCAGGGCCAGTCCCACATCTTTCGTACGGCCACACCCAGTCCATCCCATTTGTGTGCCACCGAAGGAATCCTTTCCCCCCCCCCTTTCCGCCTTTGAAGTCGGTTACGGTTTTTTTTCCCCCTCAAGTTTTTCTTTTCTTGGTCAGGAAATTTTGCCTCCCCTCGGTGCGCCTGGCCATCTGTCCCTTGCCTTCCCTTTCCCCCGAATGAACGTTTATTTCCCTGTTTTCAAATTAGGGAAACTTCCCTTTTTAAAACCGGCAACCTCGTCTAAAGGTTATTCTGGCCCGTTTAACCTCCTCCAATGTTGAAACCCACCTTTCACCAGGCGGCATGTCCACCGACCAACGCCTTTCGTAGTAAACACCCCACCCCCACTTGGACCGAGCGTTCGTTCCCACCTTTAAAGTGAAGTACCGCCATTTTTGCGAGGAGGTAGTACTTTTTTTGTGGAACGTTTTCTTTGCTTCTCGTCGCTTGGGCCTGATTTCCATGAATTCCCCCCCAACCGAAATACCTTTAATTGGTGGGTTTGGCTTCCGAGCACGAACCTTTTCCCTCTTCAGGGGTGTCTTGCCGACCCCACCAATTTTCAAAAAGGTCCTTTTGGTTCTATGTCTTTGTCTGGACTACCGGCCCTTTGTCCCGTTTCCTCTCGTTCCTTTCCAAGATAGATTTGTTGCCCAGGGTTTTTTTTTCGTAATGGCCTTTCACGATTGGATTTTTGTTATTTTCCCACCCCTCCCCTCCCCCCATCCATCGTAGAAAGCCAACGTTTTTTTCCTAGCCATTACTTTTTATTTCCCGGCGTTTTCTAAACCTCCCTTGGTGCCGCATTGTAACAAGCTGTGATAACTTATTCTCCCTTCCCAGTGGAAAGATTCACCGGCAAACTCCCCCAGGACCTTCCCCGCAAGCCCAGGTTAGTTCACCCCCTTCCCCCCTCTGAGTCTTCTTGTTTTCCTCTTGGTACCATGTGCTCCCATTGCTAAGGGCCGTGGCGTGTAGTTGTTTCTTTTGGTTCCAGTACCTGCAATTTCCTTTTGTATTGTTAAACATTTCCCATCTTTTTTGAACCTACTTTGCTTCCTTTTCGGGGCACTTCCTTTTGTTTTTTTCACCATCCTGGATGGACTGGTTTCGCCCGTTTCGGCATGCGCAAGTGGAAATTCGGATCCGAATTATTCCCCCCTTCGCAGTTTTCCGCTGCCCTTCCCCACCCCCTCCCACCAACCTGTCCTTCTTTGTTATATAGGACTCCCTCAGATTCGACCCCCTGTTTTTTTCCAACCTTCTCCGGTCCTCCCTTTGCCAGTTATTCTTGGGTCCCGTCGTGACTTCTGCAGTTGCTTTTTTCCCAAGTTTTCCCCCCTTCACCCCCTTTTCTTCTTTGTCGTTTGTCCTTTGGTACACGTCCATGGTGATCGGGCAGTTGAGTGATCATTTACCACCCGCAGTTCAAGTGTTGATGTTGGTTGCTGAATTTGCCCCCTACCCAATTAGTTTCGTCACCAGCACTCCCCCTTGTCGTCATTGTGGTGTTCCCATCTCCACTTGTGGAATCTGGTTGCCCACAAGTGTTCTCCTTCTGTCTTCCAATGGGCCCCCTTTCGGAATTTTCTCGAACCCCCCCAAAGGCGGTTGTTGAAAGCCCGAGCAGCTTAAACACTGTCCC
>Ga0179593_1669003_pt1 | contig 11282 bp, 17 predicted proteins | sample CZODoug2_1_08_16_FD_185931 | JGI IMG/M metagenome (GOLD analysis project Ga0179593, IMG submission 185931) | Vadose zone soil fungal communities from Angelo Coast Range Reserve, California, USA - CZODoug2_1_08_16fungal (PacBio error correction) | ecosystem: Environmental > Terrestrial > Soil >... | reverse complement strand
GTAAATTTCCCCCGAAAGAAATGCCTTTTCTTTTTTTCCTTCCCAACCTAGGACTCTCCGTCATTCTTTTTTTTTTTTCCTTTCTCCCTTCTTGCCCCTTGATTCAGAGGGCTTCCTATCTTCTCCTTTTTTCTCCCAATTGGGAGAAGTCCCTGGCTTTAACTTTTGGGAGAAAAAAATTGATTTTGTGACCCTCTTCCTGTAGATCTTCAAATTCGATGGAGGTCCATTCCCCTTCTTTCCCAGTCGTTATTTACTTTCTTTTAACTTTCTCGTTTGCCTGGTGATAAAGATTCCCCTCTTTCCTCTCACATAGCTTTTTTTCTCTCCCCACTCTCGGGACATGGCCGCCTTCTCATTAAAGAAAAGACTTTCTCTCTGGAGACAGAGAACCTCCCCCCCTTCTCTTTTTTTTTCCCTACACCGGAAAAGGATTCCCCCCCTCTTCCTCAGGAGATTCCTTCCATTCATGTGCAATGAAGGCTGCAATTCCCTCCCTCCCGGCCGAAGTCGTTCTTCTGATGGGAGCACAACCTTTTCCCCCTGGAGGTACATTCCTTCTTTTTCCCTCCCTCAAAACGCCCTCCTCCCTTTTTTCCCCCTCTTCACTGCGAACAGTCCCCAAAAAAGGGTGGTATTAAAGATGCCTTCCCTTTAGAGATGACGAAGTGGAGAAATTGTTCCCCCTCCTTTCTTTCTCATCGCACAAACAAGTCACTGTGCTCTCTTTTTCCCCCCTGCATACAGGAAGCTTGGCGTCTCGGAGAGATGGATCCTTTCCAGTGCGATATTTGAATACTCTCCTTTTCCCTCCCTCACCAAATTGGCATTACGAGTTTTCCTCCTCCTTCCTCCAGAAAAGAACCTTGTGCGCGTTTTTGAGTTGTGATAATTAGATTGGTCCGGTGGGTTTCTTCTTCCCCCCTTTCCCCTCTCCTCGGAATGGAGATCGCCCCAAGAAACTTAATCTATCTCTTTTTTTTTTGTGAGATGAGATGAATTTTTTTTTTCGCCCGATTTCTCGTCTGCCCTTTTCCTTTTTCCCCCCCCCGCAATAGAAGTCACAAAAGCGAGGCAAAACTTTTCCTGAATATGACGGCGTGTGGCCCCCCCCCTTCTTTTTTTTTTTTTTTTGGACGGACATACAGCTTCTTCTTCCCCCTTTTTCCCCTAGCTCAATGGAAGTCTGATAAAAGGAGAAGATATCCGTCTCTCTGTACGTATTAAGCTCTTCTCTTTTCCCCCTATTTCTCTCATTTAGGAGAGTTGTTCCCATTCTCCCCTTCCCTACCCCTCCCGAGGATGACTGCTTGTAATATCGGTCCTCCCCCCGGGAGTTTGAGATGTCTTTCATCCCTCTTTCCGTGCCAGAATTCTTCGGTGTTTTTTTTCCCCCCCCCCCAAACCCGGGAATTGACCCCGATAAGGTACAAGTGGTCCATCGACTGAGGTCCTCTTTCTTTCTTTCTTTTTTTTGGCAGCGGCCTGAATGGAGGGATTTGCCCTTTCTTCACCTCCTGTCGACTGATTGATGTCGTGAAACAAGAGAGCTTTCCCCCTTTTCATTCCTTCCTACCCCTCATTTCGGAGAAAGGCTGGCTGTTCCCTCTCTTTCCTTTTCTTTCCGCGAGTTGCTCTTTCCCAAGGTAGGTTCATACCAATGTTTCTTTTATCACCAGGCAAACGATTCTCCCTCAATCCCTCCCGTATCAGGATCGCATCGTGCCTTTTTCCTTTTTTTTCTTCCCCTTGGACAGCTTGATGCACTGGAAAGGTGGTACCTTTGTGTCGCCCAATTAGGCGTCCCCCTTTTTTTTCAACGCCTGCCGTTCCGGCCTTCCTTATAACCTGCCGGCTCTAATGAGAAAAGCAGCAGTCTCTCCTCCAGTTGAGAGGGAGTTCTCCCCCCCCCTTTCTTTTGAAACCAGGGAAATCGGATTCTCCCCCTTTTCTTTCCTCCCCCTCAGGATTGTGTAGCTGGAGTAGGGAGTACGCTTCCGCCCCGCTTCGAGTATATTTTTTCCCTTTTCTTCCGTAAATATTCGCTATCTTTCCCTTGTGATTCGCGCCAGACGCAAGCTTCTTTCTCGGCTGCGCCTCGAAGTCCAACCCTTTCTTGCTGTTCACTGCAAGGAACCCCTCCTCTATCTCCCCGAACTTGTGCGTTCCCAAAGAGCGTTTCCGCGGTTTTGGATTTTTCCTCCCCCCATCAAGTTCCGATTCTCTTCTTTTTTTCCTTCAAGTCCGGCAGATGGTCTAGGTGATAAGGAAACTTCTTGTTAGGCCGATAAAGTTCTTCTTCTCCTCGCCAGATATCCTCTCCCTTTTTCCCTTAAGTACGGGACATTCCTTTGAGGAGAGCGTTTCCCCAGACGCCGATCCAAAATCTTTCTTTTTTCTTCCTTCCTGAAATTAGGTCCAATCGGTCTTTCTTCCTTAGGGTGGGTTGGGGAGTTTTTTTTTTTTTCCCCTCCCCGAGTTCCCACCGCACTATTCTTTCCTTTTCCCCCCTCTGTCTCTACAATTTCCTCATCAACAGAATAGAGCTCAACCTCTTTCCCCCCGTCGGAGTAGTTTTTTCCCCTCTCTGCTTATTAAGAATCCGCCCCCCCTCCTTCCTTCCCCCCCTTTCCTTCGTGGAAATTGGTGAGAGCCTTTTCTGCACCGAAATTTCTCCTTTCCTTCTGTCCCTGTCCCAGATGGGGCCGCATCGCCCCTTTTCCCCCAAACCTGCTTTTTTGTAACAGGAGAGGCTAGTTCCACCTTCTAGCAGCCTCTTTTCTTCTGCGGATTCTCCCCCCCCTTTCTATGATCATGGCCCCTTCGTCAAGGCGGGAGAACTCTTCTGATCTTTCTTTTCAATTAAGATTAGTCCCCTGTCTTTTTCCTTTTTTGATCAGTTGTACGAGAAGGGAGGTGCCTTTCTGGACTCTGGCGGTAGTTCTTTTTTTTTTTCCCCCCCGGTACTTTTGGGCAGACCCTTCCCCCCTTCTTTTTCCTCCCGGCGGACGACAGTATTTTGGATCTCTTATCTTTTTTGTTGGTGAGAGAGATACCTCCCACACCTCCTGTCCGGAAAGGGGCTTGCCGGGTAGGAAAAAACCTTTTTTCCCTTCCCTTCCTTCGACAAGCCCCTGTCAGAGCATGGTAAACTAAATTTCTTTCTCACTATTTTTTTTTTTTCGCTTCCGCAAGAAGTTCCCCCTCTTCTCTTTTTCAGTAGGAAGTGTGAGTCTTCGGAAAGACTTGATTATATGACGGGGTTTCTTCCCCCGAAATACGCCCTCTCCCTCGGCCTTTGTGATATATAGAACTCCTTTTCAAGCAGGATTTTCTTTTCCCCTATTCGTGCCCCATCTTTTTTTTCATGACCACCTTACCTTCAAATGAGGTCCCTCCGCTCGATCGACACCCTCCCTCCTTGTCTTGCTGGAGGTGGTTTTGCTTCTCCCTTCTCCTTTACGTACTCCGACGGGACATAGTGATGCGTCTTTTCTTTGGCTGCTGAGTTTCCTTTTCCCCCCGCGTCCTTTTTTCCCTGTCTGTCTGTGGGACCCGGGGGATGACGGTCCTCCCGCACCATTCGAGAGTGCACCCTTTCCTTTCTTCCTCGAAAATAGAAACTACCCCCCTTTCTTCTTTTCGGTATGGAGATTACACAATTTCCGTGGTGCACATATGGAAGCCCGGCTTCCCCCTTCTTCGTGAGAGCGCGAGGCGAGGCCGGAAATGCGGCCTTGACGCCCCGTTCATCGACTTTTCAGGAACACCATTCTCTCCCCCCCTTTCCTTTCATGAACCGCCGGACTATCTGCACTGAGTGGCTTCTTTTCCTCCAAAAACCGGGACGCATAGTTCCTCTTTTGTTTAGCCCTCAAAAGTTTTATGAGATAGATGCGTTGCTTCCGCGATCAAAAATGTGGCCTTTTTTTTCTTTTCCCTTGCCGCAATCGTTAATCAGAGCTTTTCGTTTTTTTCTTTTTCCTCTGGCGCCTGCGCGTTTTTGAATGATTTAGGACTTCCCGAATAGTCTATACCTCTCTTTTCCCCTTCAATCCCTCGCCTTTATCGGAACAGAACTTCCCCTTTCCCCCTTCCGGGATTGTCCCTCTCGGACTGTCGAAGTACGATTTTTAAGGCGGTCTTTTTGCGCACTCCCCCCTCGAGGTCGTCCTCCCTCCCCTTGCGGATTTTCGAATTTTCCGCAGCCCCAGGGATTCAGCTGGCTTCCCCCTCGTGCGTCGAGCAAAGTGGTTCTTTTTCCTTTCTTTTTCTTTTTTTCGCCCACAAAATTCTTTTTGTACCCCCTTCCTCTTTCGGCGGCCTCACGGCCCAGGAGATAGGGCCTTCCCCCCTCCCTGATACAGTCGTTATTTACTTTTTTCCCCTTCTGCCTTTTTTTATCACCGATTTTTATCCATCGTCACACCTTCCCATAAGCTTTCAATCAGAAAAGAGAGGACATGGCTTTTTTCCTTCTTCATTAAAGCCATCCTTTCTCCTCCCCCTTTCGGAGGAAAACCCTCCTCCTTTCTCTTTTCACACACCGTCGATCCAATAAAGGAGTGTCGATCGGTAGAACCTTCCCCCTTTCCTCTCTCAAATGCAGGCCGAATTCACTTTTTCTTCCCCTTTGATTGATCCCCGGGACTATAGGATTTCTGGATTCAGGGATTTTCCTTCCTCTCCCTCATGCTGGCGGCCCCGGCCTTCCCTTTCTCACATCTCAAACTCCTTTCTCCCTCTGCCGAGATTTCCGCCGTTCTCTCGTTCTCCTGGAACAAAATCGTCCCGCCTCCTCCCCCTTTTCCCCCGGAAACTGCTCCCTCTGCTGACGACAGCATAAGGAAGCGCCTTCTTTTTTCGGAGAGATGGAGAAGTCTTTTTTCTTTTTTCTCTTCTTTTCATTAATCATCCTCCGCTTGCTCCTCCTTGCCCATGGACGAGTTTTTGGACCCGCAGTAATAGTATCAAGCCCCCGCGCGGTTTTGTAGACTTCCTCTTTTCCCTTTCTCTTCTCTCGCAAATGTCGCTTCGACAGTCCTCCTTTTTTCTTTTTCCCCCCACACGCCCCTTTCATATCTCTTTATTTTCTTCCTACCTCCGTTGTTTTCCCCCTTTTGCGTGGGGGCGGACTCTACATCCTCTCTCTCCTTTTTTTCTCTCCTCTCCACAGCCATCGCCGATTCCTTTGGCCACTCTTTGATTATGGAGAAGATGACGTTTTCCCCCCTTGTGCCAATGTGTGATTGGAATTCTCCTGCTTCTTTTCTTCCCCTTCGCGCACTGGAATTCCTCTGATAACCTTTTTCCCCTTTTTCCCTACCCTCAGGCGCTTCTGATGTTTCCTTATTCAGATAGCGCAAGACAGTTCCTTTTTTCGAGGCGAGTGTTAAAGGCTCCTTTTCCCTTTCTTCACGGAGGAAATATCGCATAGTTTCCTTTTCCCTTTTTTTTTCTCTTTTCGACAGTGTCGCCGTTGCAAGAAACTTTTTACAATAAAGGGCCTTTCTTTCCTCCACTTCCCCAGGTGGTGCTCAATCCTCCTTCCTTTCCTACTTCTTAGGCCGGCCTTGAATGAGCTGAATGGCCCTTCTCCCCTATCGACGCGAATGATATCCTTTCTTTCCTTTCTGTTTAAAAAACGCCGCGAAGTCTCTTTCTTTCTTCGGTCTCCGTCCCTTTCGGCGAAGGAGCTGGCGTTCTCCTTCAGGTCCGACGATGTTTATCCTCTTCCTTTTCTTTGTAGGCGATGATTAAAAATCGGTGATCCCCTCTCCGTATATGATCCCCTGATAAAGAATAGATCAGGGCCTCCTTTTTCCTTTTCTGCCTTGGGCAGAGTGAGGCAGACTCTTTACCTGCCCATTGAGTCCACACCTTTTTTCCTCCCAATAGGGAGGGGCATAGAAAATTTGCTCGTCTCGGAAGACTCCTCTCCCCTTTACCAGATGATATGAATTCGACCCTCCTTTCGATAGCGTTTAGCCCATACAGGTTGAGAGGGCTCAAGCACGCCTTACGTGATCCCCTTCCATCTGTGAATTCGACCAGTCTTTCACTCCCCTGAATTTGACCAGTAGCGAGCTTTAGTTCTTTTTTCGCGTGGCGCGGCTCCTTCTTTCTTCTCCCTCTTCGTGAATTCCGGACCCCTCGGCCTGTAAGAAGAGGGTTCCTCGGACGCGAAGCGATGATCCCCCCTCCTTTACTGGTCTTTCGACGTAAAAAGTTTTTCGGTTAATGCAGAAGAACCTTTTTTAGTCTCAAAACTTGTTTCTTCCTCCCCCCCTCTCCGGCAACTTTTTTTTCGGTTTGTTTTGTCAACAATCCACTTTATAGGCGCATGTTCTTTTCTTTTCCCTTTCACGTCCGGCGCCATCTTCCGGTTGCATTACATGTAGAAGGGACTCTCTTTCCGATAAAGCACACACTTAACCCCCCGCCGCGTCTCAGATACCTCCCCTCCGGGCTTCCAGATTTGCTTCCTTTTTCCCTCCGAAGCCGAGACAACAAGCTGCTTTTCTCTCTCCTCCCCCTTCGGGGCACTCGTCCTCTTCGGATCCGGACGGGGCTCCACCCCCCCGTCACAAAGCCCTCTTCTTCCCCCATCGTTCTCCTTACAATTCCGCAGCACCTTTTTTTTTTTTTTCCTCCTGCAGACGAGTCCCCTTTGATTGGAAAAAGATAGAGTATTCTCCCTCTTTCCCCTCCCAGTCCGGCGGGAACTCTTTTCCCTTCTCTTTCTGTTTCTTCACCGCAATTGATCGGTCCCCTTTTTTCCTGGGGACGCCCTACTGATCGAGAAAAAAATCCCTTTCTCCTTTTTCGTGAGCGCTACGAGCGCAATTTTCCCTTTTTTTTTTTTTTTCCTCTTCATTGCGTATGCGGATGTTTTCCTCCCTCTTTTCATGGAACCGGGTTTCAAGGCGGGGGCTTCACTTACTATGAAGTCCCCCTACCTCTTTTTCCCCTTTCTTTCCGGACAGAGAAGAGTGATCGGTGGCCTCTCTTTTCAATTTCCGTTGGATATGGATGTAGTGCTTCCCTTCACTTTTTTATACTTTGGGCAGACCCTCTTTCTCTCTCCTAAAGGAGGCCGACCTCCTTTTCTCTTTTCTTATACTCTATCTTACCATCATAAGTTGTTGTTGTTGAGAGTCCCCCCCTACCTTTTCGGAAAGCCCCCTGTCTTTCCTTTTTCCCTCTTCCTGTTCTGAAAAAAAAAGTACCCTTTTTTCTCCCTTCCCTCCAGCCATTTTTTAGTAAAGAGAATTTCACCCGATTCAATATAGCTGGTCCGCCCCCCTTTTCTCTACTTATTTGCCGTCATAGGAATGTTTTTTCCCCGTTCCCTCCCATTTTGCACTGATTATATTGACGTGGTGTCTTCCCTCCGTAATAAGGAATGACTCCTTCTCTCCTTTCCTCTCGCCGTCCTGGGAGACAAATTCAAGCCTTCCCCTCCTTATGCTGACCCCATGGAGGGCTTCCGACCAACGTGAAAGATCCAAACTTTCTTCTCTTTTCTTCCCTTCCGCATAGATCGCACCCGAGTTTCCTCCCTCTTTCTTTTTGCGGTGGGCCCTGATTAGGAAGAAGAGAGCTGTTCCTTCCCCTTCTGGAAATCGTGATGATGATGATCCCTCTTTTTTTCCTTCCCCCTTTCATTTAAGGAGAAGCTGTCCTTTCTCTTTTTTTTAAGCGGGGGGGATGCGGTTTCTCCCCCAAGCACCATAGCCGAATTCCCCTCATCTGAGAAACATCGGCCCCTCTGTTGTGGATAGGTATGATGGGAGGAGATAAACTCTCCTTCCCTCCGGATTCCAGTTTTAATGGTCTCTTCCTTTTCTCTCTTGAACCGGCACTTGAGAGGCCCTTTCCCCCCCCTCCTGAAGTTTCCTTCCCCCCTATAGTAATCTTTTTTTCTCGTTCCGTTTTTTTTTTTTTTTTTTCCCCCTCCCCCTTCTCGCGTACCATTGATTGGATTTTCCCCCACAAAAACAAAAACCCTGTTTTTTCAGTGGCCGCTTTCCTCCTCCAAAAGTTTTGCGCTAGATGAGTGGATTCCCCCTTTTTTTTTCCTCCTCTCCCCCCTTTTTTCCTTCGAGGATGCAATTCCCCTTCCTCTCCTTTTCGACGTTTTTCTAGAACCATCCTTTTCTCTGCGCCCTCCTATAACGGAATGCACTCCCTCTTCCGGAGCCGCGCCTCGAGATGATAGGACTAAGCTCTCTATGGTCAATTAATTTCTTTCCCCCGATCTCTTCTCTTTTCCCGAGTTCACTTTTCTTCAGAAGAGTATTTTTGGCGCCCTCCGAGTGCTCTTTTTTCTTCGTCTTTTAGAATTCATATCCTTTTTCCGCTGGCTGCCTCCCCGCTCGGCGTCGTGAGCAAAGTTTTTTTTCCGCCATCTTTCCCAACTTCTTTGTGGACTCAATTTGTTTTTTTTCCTCCGCCCTCACTGAAACGAGCGGAGGGACATGCACGATTCTTACCCAGTCGTTATTTCCCTCCTGTTCCCTCCTTTTTTTGCCTTGTGATACTATTTGTATTTCCCTTTCCCCCTTTTTTTTATGAAACCGCTGGTGACCATTAGAGAACACTCCCTCCTTTGGCACGGCAGGATCCTTTTCCCCTCCCCCCCTCTCCCTCTTTTTCGGAGGACCGAGAACCCTTCTTTTCTCTCGGTGTTCACTCCACAGTACCCGGATGACAACTCTTTTTTTTTTTTTTTCGTCGATCGGTTATCCCCTTTCTTCAGCAATGGCAGCCTTTTCCGAAGATCATTCACGCATTCGAATTTTGATTGCTCCTTTTCTTCCTTCATCGGGCTTTTCCTCCTGTTTTTGCTCCGATCCTGCAACGCCCTCTTTTTCCCAATAGGCAATGTCGAACTTTCCCTTTTTTCTACTATGACACGATATTCTCCGTTTTCCTCCTTTCCTATGACGCCTCTCCCCCCTCGCCCTCCCACTTATAGCATAGACCCAACTTTTTTTCTTCTCTGAAGAAGGATCCGAATCCCTTCCTCTTTCTTCTTCTGCTTAGCCGTTTATCAGAGACTTTTTCCCCCTTTCTTTTCTCACCTCCGGCTTGAGCGGCCCCCAGGACATGGAAGAGGATTCCCCCTCTTTCTCCAGAAATACACCATTCCTTTTCTTCCTTTTTTATACTTCGATGGCGGTTTTTCTTTTTCGAAAGCTTGCTCGGCCCGCCCACACAAGCAACTTCATCTCCTTTTTTTGTTGGAGAGAGAGGGAAGTTTTTTTTTTTTTCCCCTTTCCCCTCCCCTGCTCGAAGCAGACATGGACGATCTCCTTTCCTTTCGAAAACCCGGAGTGTTCCAAATAAGGGGGATTTCTGTCTCCCTTTTCCCATACTCGTACATGGCATTTTTTTACTTTCTCTCGTTCTTAGTATGCAAATCTCTCCCTTCCCCCCCTTCTCCAAGACTCTCCTTTTTTCCAACGGAAAAACGTTTTTTTTTTTCTTGATTCGTCCGTACTAAGATAGAAGCCGCATTTCCTTTTTCCTTCCCCCCCCTCCCTTTTCGGGAAGTTGTTCCAGGCGCACTTCTTTTTTCCCCCGGCAGGAAATATCTCGGTCGAACCAACAGGAGTTGAGGCTTTTCCCTTCAGGCCAGCATGAGGGGTGCAGTCTCCTTTTCCCCCCTTCCTCCCGCCGATAAGTCCAGGTGTTCTCCCCCAATTCGCTTTGCTTATCGCGGCAGCTGGTGCAGGCGCTCTTTTTTCCTTCGAAGTCTCTCTTTTTCTTTTCCTCCCCTTTACGTTTCCCCAAAGAGCGAAGCCTTCTGGCGTGTTAAGGTATCCGAAAATATTCCTTTTTTTTCCCCCCTTTTTTTTCTCTTGTTTGCCAGCAAGATTTTTTTCCTCTCTTTTTCCTTTTTCCCCCCTTCTTAGTTATAAACTGTGTAGCGATTCTTTTCCCCCCCCTTGAAAACGATATGGATTTTCGGTTAAAGACTGTATAAGGCTCGGCTTTTTCTGCTTTGGCAGCAGACATTAGCTTTCTTTCCCCCCAAGAAGTTGTGTCGCACACTCTTCCCCTTTTTCCACTTTGATCCTGACTTCCTGATAGGGAAGCAATTTTTCCCCGTGGGCTAGAATTTAGAAACTCTTCCTTCCCCCTCTTTTATCTCCCTCAAGTTGAGAGGGCGTGCGCCCCCCCCCCCCCCCCCCCCTCTTTTCCTCTTCGATTCCTGCCAACGTGAAATAGGAATTCGACTTCTGAATTGGTCCCGTAGCGAGCCTTTTTTCTTCCTCTTGCGAGGAGCGCTCGGTATCCTCCGTGACATTTCTTCCATTCGCGCATATACGAGCGGGTTCTCCTTCCCCCCCCTAAGCTATGCATGAAAGCTTTTCTTCCCTTTTCTTCTCCTTTCCACAGTTTGATAGCTTCCCCCCCTCTTCAGCAACGCCCCCGAGCCTCCCGAAAATCTGTGGGCCCCCGATCGTCCCTTTTTTTTCCCTTTTTTTTAGTTTGGCAAAGACATACCCAATTTTCTTCTCTCGAAGTCGCCTGTTTCCTTGAAAGTCGGAGAAAGCTCCCCCCCTTTTCCTTGGAAAATTTCCTTCCTTCTTTTCCTCGCTCAAGTGCCGGCTCCTTCTCCCTCTTTTCCAGCTCCCCCCCCAAACGGGAACGGGTTTTTTTTTCTAGAGTTGATCTCCCCTCCCCCCCCCCCCTCCTCGATAAAAACAAGCTTCTTTTTTTTTTTCTCTCATGACCTCTCCGGGCGATGGTGCGGATTCTTTTTTATAGCCCGCGTCAACTCCTCTTCCCTTCTCCCCCCTCGGATACCTTCAATTCCTTTTTTCACAGACTCGCCCTTCCCCAACAGCAAGCCGAGGTCCACCTTGGAAAACATCTCGCTTCTTTTCCTCCCTCCCCCCCCCCCCCCGCAGCAGCGCCATTCTCCTTTTCTTTTTCGAGCTCCGCTGGCCTGAACGCCAATTTTTTTTCGGCCCGCCAGGACTGGGCCTCTTTCCCTCTTTTCCCCCCTTCTTTGATTGGATCAAGGAGCGGGCTAACCCCCCCTCCCCAGATCAGTGAGTTGAGGATTCCCCGTTCATCTCAATATGCAATTTTCTTTTTTCCCTTTTTTTTTTCCTCCTCCCCAATTCCTATGACGTCCCTCTTCTCTTTTTTTCTTCGCAGGAATTCTTCCCCCCTGTGTCCTAGAATGGAGGTGAAATCCTCTTCCTTGCCCCTTCCTCAAACGAATTTTTTCCTCTTCCTTTCCCTAGGAATACCGGAGGACGAAA
>Ga0179593_1600729_pt1 | contig 11282 bp, 15 predicted proteins | sample CZODoug2_1_08_16_FD_185931 | JGI IMG/M metagenome (GOLD analysis project Ga0179593, IMG submission 185931) | Vadose zone soil fungal communities from Angelo Coast Range Reserve, California, USA - CZODoug2_1_08_16fungal (PacBio error correction) | ecosystem: Environmental > Terrestrial > Soil >... | reverse complement strand
TACCCACCCCCGTGCCCTTTCGTGAATCGGATTTTGCCACTAGATCCTTTTCCCTGGCCTGTCAGGATTCATCTCCGCTTTTCCCCCAGCTCCGTATTATCTCGGTCATTTGTGATGGCTCAGTTTGTGGAAAACTCGTCGTGACCCCCCAAAGCCCCACTCGGGCCACATCGACAGTCTCCCCGCGAAACCACGCACCGGATTTCTTCCCGTTCTAAGATCTTTTAAAGGCCCTCCTATGTGCTAAAAAAGTGGCGTTCCCTGTAGAAACCTTCTCCATCTGTTTGCTGCAGTACTTTTTTTTCCCGTCTCATTCGTTCTCGCGGCACCCAAGGCCCACAGAAGGCTTGCCCCAGGAAAAAAGTTTTTTTTCGTTTGAAAACTCCCTTGCTTTACAGGAGTTTTGATTTCCCGCATTGTTTCCCATATAAAGAGAATCTTGCTCTTTTTTGCTGGCCACCCAGTTCCGGGGTCCACACATAGAACTTTTCCCTTCACGGGAGAGGTTCCGACCCTTAGTACCCCCCGGTCGTGTTTGTTTTCTGTTTGCTTTTCGACGTTTGTTTACAAACTCACACAGAGGACCACTTTTGTCCTAGCTCAATCGTGCATGGCAAACCGTTTTTTTTTTGAGCTACCTAGAGGTGCTGGCTACCCTTTTTTTCCCTTTCCGGCATCCGGCGGTCTTCCGCGCGTGAGGTTTCCGGACGTTGGCCACGTGGTTGGCATTTCGTAGTACGGGCAGCGTCGTTTGTTTTTACGCTCCAGTTTTTTCCTCGGCATCACTTTTTGTTGCGGATTTTTTTTTGCAAGCCGGGGCGACCGTTCTTTCCATAAGGCTCGGGACCGTATTTTTTCCACTTGTGAACGTATCTTTTTTTTTTTCACGTTTTACCGAGCGGCCCGCCGAACCCGAGGTTTTTTTTTTCCGGAAAAGCGGCGGCCTTCTCCACTCCGCCCCCCCTGTGATTTCTGAAACCTTTTTTGCCATCTTTTTCCCTGGAGGGGGGGAGGGGATCAATTTTCTCTCCGTCGGACGTCCTTTTCTTTCCTGGCTCTCTCGACCCAAGCTTTCTTTTATGACAGTTTCATGGTGCTCCCTCGTTTTTCCCTTTGTCATGTGGGGATAGAACTTGACATACAAGTTACTTAAAAAAAAGGCTTTGAAGTGGTCGACGGACTTTCACGACCCACAGGACCAGCACTTCGGAATGTGAGGGTCATTCCTGACGCTCACGACCCAGAAGGTGACGGGTTCCTTTTGCCGTTCTCTGTAGGAACCCCCCCCCCCCAAATATTTTCCTCCCTTTTGGGCCGACCTTCTCTTTTCCGCAAGACTTCCTTGTACGTGACCACTTTCCCCCCGGTTTTTTTTCTGGATTCAGGTTTCCCTTATCTTTTTGGTTTGGACGTCATTTGTTTCCCCCGCCAGTTCCTTCTGTCGGCTAGTTCTTTTGCTGCGGATTTTACCTCGGTGATGAACTTCCAGGGTCCCTCTTTTTCTTTCTTTCTCCAGCTTAACCCTAAAACCAAGGTCCTCTGTCAGCAATTTTTTTCAGTTTTACGGACCGGGTCTCCCCGCCCCCTCGGCTCCCAAATGGCCGCGACCATTCACCCGAAGGTGCGGGAGCTTCAAAATTCCACCCTGCCCCTTTTATTGTTACCGCGAACCGGCGACCGCTGGGTCTTTATCCGAGAAGGGCAATGTCCCTTTTCTTTCCCGTGGGTTCCTTTCAACACACTTCGACTTTCCAGAGCGCGGGGGTTACGGCAAACTCTTTTTCCGAACGTTTCCCCCCCCCCAGGTGGCCCTCGCAGCCCCTTTGTGGGACGCCCTCTTCCCCCCTTAGAACTTCTCAACCCCTTCATGCTGCTTCGCGCAGAGCTTTTTCCCTTGGAACTTTCTGCGTTTTTTTTTTTTTTTTTTTTGAGTGTGCCCTTGATCCGTAATGTTTCAAGGTTAGATGGGTGCAGTGTTTCTTCTGGCCTTCTTGCCCGCGGACGGTGAACCCCCCCCTTTTCTCCTTCATTTCATTTCATTGGACCCTTCCTACAAATCCCTTCTTCTTCCACGGCATGGGCACTGAGCCCACCCGAAGCTTTTTTCCTTGAATCCCCCCCTGGTCCAAACAGTGTCTTCCCCCCTTCCATTTGCTCCCCCCTCCAGCCCGCGGGGCGTATCATTGACCTCTTTCCAAAACACTTTCGTCGGTCTGTGGCCTGATCTTCGGTGTTTCCTTCCGGGGAGGTTGTTCCTGATCTGTAAGTTTTTTTCAACCCTACTTTTTTTTGAGGTTTCTTTCAAAGTCAACCCCCCCCCGTTTTTCCTTGTTCCGTTTGGGGCTTTTTCTTCTCCTTTCTCTTCCCCATTAATGATTTCTCCAGCCCCTGTTTTTTCTCTTTCCTTTTCTTGCTTTTTTTCCCACTCTCCCAAGATTGTCCCCACGCTAGTTTTCTTTCCTTTGGGTTGGTTTGCCTTCATTTTCCCAGTTTTTCTTTTTTCGAAAGGCTCTTTTTTTTCTTTGGTCTACTTTCCCTTCCTAGGGAGGGCTTCTCCCCCCTGAAACAAACTCTTTTTTTTGGCGCCGCTATTTGTTCTTCCTTGGTCTCCCCTTGATATTTGTCCTATCTCCCCCCGCAGAGATTTTACTTAGGCTCCCTTTTCCTTTCTTGATTTGAGTTTGTTTATTTTTTCAATCTTCTTTCCTGGTGCATGAGTTCTACATTCTTGGAACCCCTGGTAAATTTCCCCCATTTATTCAAAACTCCCTTGCTCATTGGGTGCCTTCCTCCAATATTCCTCTTTTCACCAGTCTAAAATCTCTTCCTTTTGATGAAATCGCCTCCCGTGCCCTTCTTTTATTTCTTGTCTTGCTCGAGACCCTTTCCGGGGGGGATCCGTATTAGAGTCTTCATTCGGACCTCCGGGTCCTTCCTTCTAAGTTTCTGTGCTGGCATTTTTTTTCCTCGGGCCTCAGATTTGATTTTTTTTTGGTGGGGCTTCAACTTGCGTCCACTTGTTGGTTGAGTCTCCCCTTTTTATTCTCCCCCTGAATTTTCCTTTTTTTGTTTTTTCCTACCTTTTCTTTGTAGATATTTTCTTTTTCCCCTTTCTTCTCCCTTCATTTTGGTTTTTTAGTAGTCCCCTCCCTTTCTCCCCTTTCTTTTCCTCAGGAGACCCCCTTTTCCCCCCCACCCATGAAAGGTCCCTTTACTCCTCCTCATCAAGGTGTTTTTCCTTTTCCGATTTGAACTTTTACCTGTCCGACTGCGTCAACTTCAATATAATCTTCCTTTAGGTGTTTTCTTGCTTACGAGAATCTCCCTCCTTGGGCTTCAGGAATCTTCTCCCTATCTCCCGAGGCGATTCCTTTCTCCTCAACCTTTCCTCTTTCGGGAGTGGCACCGACAAGATCCCCTCGATTATCTGTTTCCCCTTTAGAAGGTTCTCTTTTTTTTTTTACGTGCCCTTTTTTTTTTCCCTCCCCTTCCTTCTGTAGTCCCCCTCTTTGGTCCACGTTTTTTGTGGGAAGAATTTCTTTTGGTTGTCTTTCCCCCCAACACCATTGTCAGATTTCATCTCTTTCGGTTTTCCCTTATGTACTGTATTCTTTTTTTCCCTTTGGAGGACTCTTTACATATTCTTTCAACTTTTAGCGTCCCCCCCCGAGTGTTTCTGGTGAGAGCCTGCCCGGTCAAAGAGGCCTTTGTGCCCTTCCCCTCAGATTTTTTTTGTCTTTTCCCGAGGCTTTTGCCATGACTCTCCAATGGTCGCGCCGGGCCCGTGCACCTTTTTTTGAATCTTGTGGTTCTTTCCTGTAATATCTTTCGGTTTTTTGAATTACTCTCCTTGGAACCTTCTTTTCCGTTTCAAAGTGGTTTTTTTCTCACTGGTCCAAAGTTTCGGGGCGGGTCCGCCCGACAGCCCCTTTTTTTTTTTTTCAACCATTTCCTTTCCTTTTCCTGTTGTGATCCCTTCCAAACTTTACCTTGAATTTTTTTTTTATTCTTCTCTCCGAGCTGATGTTTTTCTCAATCTCTACTTATGAATTTCCCTCCCGGTGGAGATTTTCGGTCCTTTCCTGAAACCTCTTGGATCGCCCCCTTGAGGGGTCCCTAGTTCTTCTTCTTTCGCTTGTATTTACCGACTCTTTTCCCGTGTTAGATTTCCTCTTAGTTCCCCCCTTCCTGCGCGAAACCTTACCATCTGCTCCTTCCTATACGGGGGGCCCTGTTCAAACAGTAAACCATCTTTTTTTAGCGTCTAATGCCTTTTTCTTCATTTGATCGGGGAATCTCCCTTTTCCCCCCAGATTTCTTTTCTCGAGGATAACTTCTCCTTTTCTTTGAATGGGCCTTCAAAAATTTCCCCTCTTCAGAGTAGTCTCTTCTTTTTTCGTGGGTCTTTTGAAACACCCTTCACTCTGGGCGCTGGTTCTTTGATACACCCCCTTCGACTTTCCCTCCCTTTGTTTTTTTTCCTATTGGGAGTCTTCCTCCCATTCTGTGTGGTTTTGTCCTTCCCCTCCTTATGTTCTTTTCTTTGCCTCAGGGGTCTGTGCCCGGCGGTGGATCTGCCCCTCACGAAGCCCTCTCTCTTGACCCCTTTGTTTGGCGTGTTCCTTTGGAGTTTTTTCCTCCTGGCTGGGTTTCATTCCAGTCTCCTCCCCCCAATGCAAGTCCCCTTGATACCCCCCTTTCTCTTTTGTTAGGCCCTTCCGTTTCCGTATGTCCTCCACCCTTCCCCGGTTGGTGGCTTTTTAAAGTCCCTTCGGTTGCTTTTATGTACAAATCACATGCCTTCCCTCTTAGTCCCCCCCCCCCCTGGAGATTTTCTCTACTCCCCTCCCAACGACCGGTACCGTCGACCTTTCTTGATGTCTTTCATCGTTCAAGTTGAGGAATCCTCCCCCCTGAGATTCTGTTCTTTTTTTTGGCGACCGTCCCTTTTGAATCTTTCAGGCGCATCCTTCCCCCCAAGAGGGATACCCCTGACAAAAATGTATAAACGGCCCATCACTTGGTTTTGATTTTTTTTTCCCGTGCTTTGTGCTGTTTTGTGTGTGTTTACTTTTCCTTTCACACCCTTTTTCTAGGAGTTCAGGGTCAAACCCTCCTTTTCGAACGTCGTTTTTTTCAAGTTTCTCTGGGTCTTTCCCTCTTTTTTCCTTTCAACCTCTTCTCCCGAACTTTCTTTTCACTCTCCCACCGCGCGGTGGGTTTGATCCGGTACCACCTTTAAAGTCGTCTATCTCTTTTGAACTTTTCCGAGCCTTTTCGTTTTGATGCTCTCTTCCAGACTTAGAGTCTCCCTCTGCGATTCCTTTTCTTCTTGAATTTCCACACGTTACATTCACCGATTTTTTTCCCTTTCCTTTCTTCTCTTTTCGCAGAATTCTTTCAGGTTTCCTTGAGGCCTCCTCTCTTTCTGTTTCAGTTCCTTCATGATGATTCACAAGTGTTTCTGATGACAATTTTTCCCCTTTTTTTACTTTTCCTTCCTTACACCCCCCTTCCTTTAGTTCTTTCCCAGGAGGACTTTTTGCAATCTTGTTTTCCCCCGTTTTTTTTAGCCTTTTCCCCCCCCCTTTCCGCAATTTTCGCCCTTGAACCTTTTGTATACCCCTTTTTTTTTCTGACTGCCCCCCCGTCTCTTTCATGGTGGGTATCAGCGTGGTCTCTCGACTTTTCTCCCCTTGATGTTTTTTCCCCCCTGGTTATTGCGGTTTCTTCCTCCCAAAGGCGGCGTTCCGTGGACGCCAGCGTTCTTCCCTTCCGCAGACCACTTTTTTTTTTTTTTGTTTGGTACGTTTCTTTTCTTGTTGTCTTTCCCCTCGGTACCCCTCTCTCACACAAAAAACCTACAGTCCAGTGCGGCTTTTTAGATTTATGGATCTCCCCCTTAGCGGACTTTCCCTTTTGGGTCAGTTTTTTCCTTCTCCAGTAGGGCCTCTTCTTTTGGTATCTCAGTAGAGGTTCCCCTCCTAAGGTTTGTTGTTTTTTTTTTTTCTTTTTCCTCACCGTTTGGGCTTCCTCTCTTCGTGGAAACTTCTCATCGCAATCCTTTCCCCCGGTTTTGTTCCCTTTGAAAAGACGCTCTTTTCCTCGTTTTTTTTTTTTTTTTTTCCACATTTTTTCCCCCCTCAACTTTTTTCCCAGACAGCTCCGAGCCCCACCACGCCAAACCAGTAGTGATCTTCCAGTGCCCGGAAACGTTTTCTAGAAAACTGGACTCTCCCCCTGTCGACCCCTGCCCCAAAGAACTTCATCTAGGTGCGATGTCTTTTCTAGTGATTTTTTTTCCCACCCCCCCCCCGGCACCCCCTACCGGCCCCCCCTTGTGTTCTTTGGATAACCTTTCACCCCCGGTCTTCCTTGTCCCCCCTTTTCAGTCCCGCTCTCGAAGGTCGCTCTTTTTTTTCCCCCAACAACTTCTTGTTTCTTTCCCCCCGTTCCCCCTTGCCCCATGGACTTTCTATTCTCTGACCTTAGTACCACGTGTTCTCCTCTCCTACAGACCCCTCACGATTCTTTGCCCCCCCGTTATTTTTTTTACGGGATCTCCAGAGGCCAGAGTTTTTTGAGGCTATCAAAATACTTTTCCTCAAGTTTCGTGTGACCTTAAAGTTCCACGTCTTCCTTATTTTGTAGGTACGTTCTAGATCTTTTCTCAGTTGTACCTACGAGGCCCTTTTCCTGGACCCCTTTCAAGTTTTCGAAGGGCTCCGTTTTCCCCCTTTTTTTTTTAAAGATCCATTCTTTAAGGTCCTTCTCTTCGAGTAGAGTTCAGAGACCAAAGATTTCTTGTGTTTCGGAGCTTTTCCCCCCGGATTTTTTTTTTTCCTTCTATGTGATGGTTTTCCCCCCTCCCCCAATACGTTCTCCCTTTTTTGGGAAGGAGGCTAAAAGGTACATTTTTTTTCACTAAATTTCGAACGCCCCCTTCCCAACCGTTTCTTCTTGATACTTCTTCTTTCCTGTGTTGCTCTTCTTTTTTCCCATTGATGACTAGCCGATTTGGCTCGATCAGTTTCTCTTTCAAGCTCCCGACTTTCGCTGTTTCCTCCCCCTTGAAGCGAGAAGAGTCGTTCCCTTTCCCTCTCTTCCTCTGGAGACCAAACCATCTTGTTGTAAGCTCAGATTTTTCCTTCAGAGTCTTGACACCATCCCCACCTGGTGTTTCCTTTCCAGTCCTTCTGTCGGGCTCTTTGCTTAATCCCACCGCCGGTCCGGTGCCGTTTGATGCTTCTTTTTCCCACCTGAAGGCTTGCATCCCGATCAAGGGTTTCAGGCTAGGGACTTGGATTGGATCCCTCTTCCGGGGGTGTCCTCAGTAGGCATATTACCTTCTCTCGAGAGCTCCCCCCCGCATCTTGATTTCCAACGTCCCTCACCCCCCAAGGTCCCTTCTAGGTGAGTGTGCTTTGCCCTTCCCCGGATGGTGACGGTTGAGGCTCCTCTGTAATCCAGTGGTGCTTTTTCCCCCTCCATTTTTACAAGAGGAGACGCTCTCGGTAAACCTTCAAGGTCCGGTGGGTCCTCCTTTTCGAGTTCGTAAGCGCTCCCCTCTAAATGAAGCTCTCCTTTTTGCTTTGCTAGTAGGCGCGTAGTTGTCCCCTTCTTGGTCCTTTCGATTTCACTTCTTTGGTCTTTTCGTCCGCTTTCCTGATTCTGTTTCGGCGAGCTGAGCCCGCCGCTTCAGGCGATGCACAACCCTTACCACCTGTCTCACCCTTTTCTTTCCCCTACAGGTTCGACATTCTACACCGTTTTCTTTTGCGACCTCCGATATCTCTGTCCAAACTCTTCCTCTTCGGGAGGGTTCGAGTTTTCTTGCTGGGCTTTTTAAACCCCCCCGATGTCCCCTTTTGTTAATTGTCCCCTTTTTCGTTTTTTCCTCTTGGCTTCAGATGGCGTACCTATCCCAGTTTTTTCTTTTCCTCACCACACGTCTTTTTCTTTGTTGCTCCCGGGAGTTCCCCGCGAGACTTCGCTGAGGTCTACGGCTCAATTTCTGGGGTCTTCTACTCTCTGTGGTTTTGTGTTATTCGCTCCCCCTTTTTTTTTCGAAGATTTCCCCCTTCGCTTCCGTGTTCTTCTTTACTTTGACTCCTTCTCCTTCCCGTTCCCTTCTGGGTGGTAGGTGGTACGGAGACCTTTTCTCCACCGTTCTCAACATCTTTCCAGCCCCCATTGATAAATCTCCTCGCAACGATATTTCTTGAATTCGTTGCTCCATCCACCCGTCATTCGATCGTTTTCCTTGCTTATTTGGGCTTTTGGTTTGAAGATAGCAGATTTTGATTTTTGCACACGAGGAGTGATCTTGCTGGCGTAACCAAGAGTTGGGCGCTCCTTCTTTTTCCCATACTGGGCTTTTTCCCCCTTTTTGGTAGAATCGAGTGTTCGGGGTTTTCTTTTTTTTCTTGTTAGTCCACTCTCTGTTGTTTCTCGACAACTCCTTTTTTTTACGGGACGCTCAACAAGGCAGTTTTTAAAAAACCCCTATCCGATTTCATTAAGCATTTCGCCAGTTTTTTTTTCCTATCCCTGTTTGGCGGCTCTTACGCCATTTTTTATTTTTTTTTGATCTCAACGCCCTATGCTTTTTGGATGCTTATTCAGAGTCGCGTCCGACGAAATTCCTTCCTCTAATATCCATGAGCTGATGGAGCGTGATATTTTTTTCATGTTACAGGCCCTCCACGTCTTTTCTTTTTGACGCCTTTTGATATCATTCAGGTTCCCGGGGGAGTCTTCACGCGAGGTTTCACCGTCTTTGACGGATTTTTTTCTTTGCCCTTTTCCAGGCTCCTTCTCTCGTTCTCGCCGTTTTCCCTGGGTTTAGGTTCCCCGTCAGGGGTCACGCGGGTGTTCTTAAAAGTCGGGGCGGTTTTCCGTGTCTGTCACCTTGGTCTTGCAGGTCGTTTTTTTTTGAGATCCTTTTGCGTTTCTTCTTTGTTCCGCATTTCGCTTTTTTCCGAGGGCTTTCTTTCCATTTTCAACCTTTTTGCGCCTTCCGCAATTGTCAACCAGGAGCGTACGTCTCCTTTTCCTAATTTTTTTTTCTATCCCTCAACGCTGTTTTTTTTTTTGATGATTGACTGCTGTTTTCTCATTATTCATGACCTTTTTTTGACCAGGTTTTTCCTGGTTTTGCCCCGCGTTTCCTTTGCATTGAAGGCTTTGGGCCTTCCCGACTTCTTGGCCGGGCAGATGAGGTATTCCCCCCCTTCTTTCTGTAGACTTCGTAAACTCTTCCAATGCCAACCAGGTAGATTTCCCCAAGTAAAGACGACTAACTCTTCCGGGTCGGATTTTTTTTTAAGTGGCCTCTTGTTTTTTCTGGGTTGAGCCCCAGCGGAGGGACTCTCTTTTGAACTCACCGGTCTCCTTCTTGCCCTTGGTGCGTGGTTAGTCTTTGGGCAATCTCGTGTTTTGGTCAAAACACACCATACGTGTTTTCTTTTTCATCCTTTTCCTCCTTTGAGACCCTTTGCCGTTTTCTTTGGGGACCCTCATATGGTTTGGCTTTCTCTCTTTTATTCGCCCCCGGATCCCGCCTTTCCGCACGGTACTAGGAGTGCCTGTTATTTTTTTTCCGTTTTTTATGCCTGCCCCCCGCAAATTTCCCCGACCGGTGGGGTTGAGTGCAGATTTTCTGCACGTTCCCCATTCCCCCCCTCGGTCCGTGTTCAGGCCCTCTCTTGGCTCTTCGTAAGACCCTCTTCTGGTTTTGGTACGACCTTCTGCATTGCCCACCGGGTTACGATTTCAATCCTTTCCTAGGTTTTCTCATCCTTACGTTTTTGGGCCCTTCCTGTCGCGGAGGCAGGTTTTTTCCTTCGCGGTTTTTTTTCTTTTCCCCCTGTACCCCCCCTTCTCCCCCCCCAGGAACCTCAACTGTTCCAGTTTGGGGGGGCTTCGGTTCTTTACTTTTTTTTTTTGGAAGTTTTCTCTCTCCGTTAAAAAGAAATGGGGCTTTGAGAGTTTCCATTACCCCTGTCTCCTCAGCCTTTAATTCCCTTCCGCTGTCCCACTATCGTTCTATCCCCGGATTCGGTGTATCTTTCCCCTTTAACTTTTTTCCCGTGTTTTCCGACCCCCGAACCCCCTTTCTGTGGCTCTCCTGGATGTTTTTTGCACGGAGAGGCACACTTACCTCGACTGCCCCCCCACTTTTTTCCCGTCACGTCGACCTCTAGTATCCGCGGATTGGGTTGTTGCCTGAGTGCCCGAAACTTGTGCTGTCCTATTACCTCTTTCCCCAGTTGTGTCCCCCCCCCAACTTTTCCCTTTCTTTTTATGGAGCCCTCGCGAGTATATGTTCACCGATCCTCTTAAATAATTCACCGTTGTCCCCGTGTTCGGTTCCTTGTACATCCTTTGACTTTTCCTCCTTCCACTGGTCTCCTTTCCACTTTTGTTTCGAGGGAAAACGCGGATTGGTTCGGGCCTTTCCCCTATGTCTTTTCAAAGGCATTTCTGTCCCTTTGATCCTAGTCGGCCCTTTCGGTTTTAGAAGTATCCATACCTGGGTTGTCGGGTGTTCCTTCCTTTGTTCGTCATATTCTTGGATCTCCTTCATTTCTCTCATCCTTTCTCCAACGTTCTTTTCTCTTCTCAGGGAGAGCTATTGAGGATCGATCTCCTTTTCTCCCGACGTAAGTTCTTTTTTTTCCTCATCCCTTCTTTAGGAGGTCCTTCTTTGGGCTTCCTGAATATTCCTCATCGACGCCACTTCAATCTATTCACGTTTTTTGGTTCTCTTTCAAACTCCTTCCCCCCTTTTCGGGGACCCCTTCTCTAGTTTCTGAGGAATTTCCGTTTCTGTTGTCCGAAAACTCTTCTTCCCTCCTTTTGACACCCCTGAGGTTCTCTATTTTTTCTGAACCCCCCCCCCTCTTGTCCAAACCTGGAGTGCCCCTTTCACCCACGCCCCCCCTCCTTGTGCGTTGAGCTTTCCGGCTTCCCCCCCTTGGCTCTTTTTCTTCCCCCAGTCCCCCCCAGTGGGCTGTCCCCTTTTTTTTTTTAACTGCTCTCCCGGTGTTGTTTGTACACTTTCACGGGTTTTTTTTTTTTTTTCCCTTTCTTTCATGTTCTTTCCCGTCTCCCCGGTTGTCTCTAGACTTCCGCTGAACGAGTCCCCTTTCTCCCCTTCCTCACCCCTGGGTTCGATCTTAATCTCCTAGAACTGTGCCCCCCCTTCTTCCCCCTTGTATTTTACCGTTTATAGACCTTTGTTCCTGAGAGTTCCTTTTTCAGTGTTCCCGGTTTCCACC
>Ga0179593_1563764_pt1 | contig 11282 bp, 4 predicted proteins | sample CZODoug2_1_08_16_FD_185931 | JGI IMG/M metagenome (GOLD analysis project Ga0179593, IMG submission 185931) | Vadose zone soil fungal communities from Angelo Coast Range Reserve, California, USA - CZODoug2_1_08_16fungal (PacBio error correction) | ecosystem: Environmental > Terrestrial > Soil >... | reverse complement strand
TGGACGGGGCGCTTTTGGACCGGTCACGGGTCTTCGCATTTTTTTCTATTCGACCCTTGGCTCTCCCTGATGGTTGAACATATAGCTCTTTGATTTTGGAAGTGGGAAGTTTTCCCGTTTTTCATAACATCTTTTGGAGTTTTTCTCCCTAAAGAGATAGGCCGCTTTGGCGTAGCGCCAAAGTTAGTCTCGGTTTTTAGGTAAAGGGATTACTCAGGTACTGCCACCTTCTGTAATTTTTTTTTTTTTTACTTAGAAGGATTTTCTCTTCCTGGACCTGTGGACCAGGTTCCTGCACGAGTATGGGATCTACGCGATCCTCGTATTAACCAACAGTTTAGTGCCAAACTCTGCAACGAGTGAGGCCTTAGAAGAGTGAAAGATGCGTGTCGGGTGGTCGGCTCAGCCCTCCCCTGATCCTTTTTTCTGCTGATTAGCAGCCGAGGCGTCGGAGGAGGTGCGTCTCTACCGGTCCCACCGGGACTTGTTACCCAGACCATGCAAACCTCGGCCTATTCTTCCTACCGCTTGGGTCTTCTTTCCGTGACACTGTTAGATTCTGAGCTGTTCCCGCTATCAGTCGGGCCCCCAGCGCCGGGGCGCGTCGATTCTTTTCCGATTTTTTTCCCCCGTGGAAAGAGTGAGCGTGACGTCAGGGGTGCTTCTCCCCCCCCGAGAGAAGGACGCGATGGCGGACCGTGTGCTACGGCGCCTATAGAGCCTCGTGCCTTTCCTTCTGGCTCCCCCCCGAGCGGCAGCCGCTTTCTTTTCGGACGCAGAAGGGTTGTGGGCTAAGTGTGCGTACGAGACCGGAAACTGGGGCCCGGCTTAAGCCCTGATCATCTCGACCCCTCCCCCGTGTTTGTATCCTTCGTCCCAACCCCGGACGGAAGGGTCCCTTTCGAGGGACGGGTTTAGGGGGACGCGTCTGTTGGGTCCCCTTCTACTTCCCTGCTCGATGTCTGGTTGCAGGTCGGCTATTTCGTCTTAGTGAGGAAGGCCTCCTGGGAATTGTGGCGTGTCGGCTAAATAGAAGATCTTAGTCGGTTCGTCATAGTGCCGCCTTTTCGGTCAGGCTTTTGGCAGTAGGCGATCATCACCCTGTGGGGGTCAAGGCTGACCACTGCTGGGTCTTCGTTATGCTTGTGGTGTGGGATCAGATTTTAGTAACCGAGGTGGGCCGGGTATCAGAAGAATAGCTGTGTCGCCTTTCTTACGTCTTTTGCTCTCAGGGGCGGTGTCAGGCATAACCTTTTAGGTCGAGGCGGTAAGCGTGTGTTCTGACTGAGCGCCGTCCTAACAGAACCCCCGTTTTTTTCCGTTCTTTTCTTCGGCTCCCCTTTCCCCCGGGATCGAGGTGTCAGAGAGCGAACATCGGAGACTTGCCGTGCCTGCGGGTCTCGTTTCTTGGCCCCGCCTTCGATTAGGTAGATGGTTCGCAGAATCCTTTTTCATCGGGGTAAACCTCAGGTCGCGACGTGAGGGCATCGCCTCCCGAGCCAATGGGTGTTGGATAAACGCAGATAGGTTCGGCATCTCCGGCATCTTTTTTTGCCGCACCAAGGATTGTTCCCTTTACATCCCTCCGATCGGCGGGTGCTTTTCACCCTTCGTTTCTTTTTTCTTGCGGATCCTCCTGGACGAGGGGCTCGCTGCATTTTCCTAACCCCCCGTCCGTGAGTTCCGGTGGATGTTGTCCGAGGAAACGCTTTCTCCCCTTCGTTTCACCCCTGTGGATTCCCTTCCCTCCCCCGCTCTCCAAAGCGGTTAAGCGTACCTGACAGGCTGGTTCAAGACCACGCGGATGCTTGTTCCTACCTTCAACCCCTCCCAACCCCTTAGCAACAAAGAGATAAACCGAAGCCGGGCCGAGGTATCTTGAGTGGAGGTTAATCCGGGTTGTTGTTGATTTTGCTGAATTGTCTCCTTCCTCTAAGATTTGATCGCTGGTTTTGACTTGACACCCTTCCCTTGAAAAGGCGGCCCCCCCCTTTTATTATTTGCTGCACCAGGAGTTCCGAGTACTTCTCTGAGCGGTTGTGGTCCCCTACGTGAGAGTATCAGAGCGAGGTCCGCACCATAAAGCACTCCGCGGTGGTGTAGCCACACTGCCGACGCCCGACCACTGCCATAAAGTTCCGATCTTTCGATCGCAAGTCGTAGTGAGGTTTGCCAAAAATCTAGATATGCTATGTCTATCCCCTCCCTTTTTCCCCCCCATCCCGTTATGAGACGGACTATGTAGAGGAGGATCCGTGCGTGCGCGGCGTCCGTCCTTTTTTTCGCCGAGTGAACCCCTATAACTTTTTCTCCTTTACACGGTAACGTGCCGCGAGCACGAGCGTGGAGTTTTCCTTCCCGAGTCTTTTTCTTCAGAGTTTTACTCTATCTCAAAGTTTTTTTTTTTTTCGTTACCGTCGGGGTATCAAATGCCGCTATGCGTCGACGGTACGACGCGAGGGCTTCTTCTCTTACCCCGGCGTTTTTCCCCACCAAGATTCGCGCCGCATGTTTGATTGAATTACCGATCCTCCCCGCGGAGGTGCCGTACGCTGAGAAACCCTGAGTTTTGTATCTTAGCAGAGGACCCTTTAACCTTTTTTCCTCTTCTCAGACGGCTTCACAGCGTGGGGCCGCGGGACCCCCAGTGATGCGGCGACGGAAAGACGCCGGACTGCTTCGAGAGAACCCCCCCTTCCCTCTCCGCCCCTCGGCTCACTTTTTTTTTTTTCGAGTCGAAGGCGGGCAGCCAGCCCACAGATTCATTCCCGAGGAGTTCCTACGACGACCGACTCACGACAGAACGGCACCCAACCTCACGCGAAAATCGATGCTTCCCCCCCCCCGTCTCGCCGGAGATGGGTTCTCCCGAGTCTTCCCCGACGCCCACCCCCACACCCGCCTCCTCTAGCCGGGACAGTCGTCTTTTGAGACTTGGCCCTCGGACTACCGTGTCGTTCCAGATGGATACGGTATCCTATCGCTCGCGGTTAAAACCGTTCCGTTCCAAGAGCCTTCTAGCCCACCTTTTTGCGTTCCCCGGCCACGACTTTGGAAGCCGAACCCCGTCGGGAAGTTTTTAACTAAGCGAGACGATCGTGCCCGGGAGCACCACGTCCGCACTTTCCCCAGTCTCTAATGTGTGGTTCTTCCCCCACCCTTCCCCCCCTGATGTAACCTCTTCCCGGGTTCACCCGAGTTTTTGTGTTGTTGTTAGGATTTCCGTTGGATGTATGTGTGTTTTTGGTATGAGCGCTTTTGTTCCTGCCGGATACGTTTTTTCGATCCCTTTCCTTCCACACTTGGAATTTTTTCACCGATATATCTGTCCGGGATTTTGCGAGTAGGAGCCGACTTTTGAGAGCTCAGGTCTTGCATCGGCGGACCGGGATTCGTAACCTCCTCCCCAAGCCATCGGAGTCCCGAGTTTCCAAGGGCGTTCGGTCTTGGGACGTAGACCTGTCTCGGGAAGAAGCACTCGAACGCATAGGCTGTCGCGGTTCCGCACGGAGTTGTCCACCCCTTTTTTCCTCCGCGGTCGTCTTCCCCCGGATTCACCCTCAAGAAGTTGATCACGCGTTTCTCCATCAAGTTAGGTCGTGAGGAAGACTACTATGCGAACGTGGGCGAGTGCGCTTTTAGGAAGACATTGGTGGTTTGAGCCGAACGTGCTTTTCCCGAGTCTGACGACCTCCATCCGAGGCTCTGGGACACCTTCCGTCCAGACCGGTTCTCCCTCTCGAGACAGACATCCTCCCAGACCAATATTAACGGGCGCGTCTACCGGCCCGTGACGTTCCTACTTCACCGCTTGTTTTTGTTGAGATACCGAGCTGAAGTTCTTTCTTCGTTTGGCCCAGGTCATTACTTCTCTCTGTTTGATCGACTTCTTTTGCCGGGATCAGTTGAGAGTTCGGCTTCTTTTTGACCATCTCGAGCGGCTGTTCTTGGGACGGCAGTTGTCCCTCCCCTTTTTCTTCCTAGACTCGTTTCTTCTCTAGTTTATTGCGGGAGGTCCCAGGCTCACCCCCCCTAACCACGTTAGAATCCTTTTTTCTTTTTCCGCAATTCTCGGATGTACGTTCTCAGCGGCGACGTCTTTGGAAATGTGGATCAGGTGGCCTTGAGCTTTTTCCCTTCCCCAAGTTTTCTTTTCTTTGCTGAAAGAGAGATTATGGTTCAAGATGCTTCAGCAGTTTGCTCTGTCTGGACGGCCGGAGAGCGACTGAGATGCTCGCCGCGGATTTTCCGTTGCCGTCTTGAGGTTTTTCCCCCTCCGGCCCTCCCAAACCCAGGAGAGCCTGGGCGTTCAGGAAGATGCACCATCTGGACGTGGTACGATCTCTTGGTCGGACGTTTCACGTGCAGGTTCGATCTTGCCGTTCCCGTATTCCGCTCCCAATCTTTTTTTTTTTTCCCGGCGCCTCTCCTCCCCTTTTTCGGGCTTCACGCACCTTCCCAACTCTTCTGTGGAACTCTTGAAGGCAGGTTTTCGGGTCGACTGTCTTAAGAAGTGTGGGACGTGGTGCTCTGAGCACGATTCCTCTCGGTCTTCCTTAGAATTTCCGCGAGGCGCTGGATTTTTTTTTTGACATCCGTTTGTCTCGAAGTCGTTGGAAGATAAAGGTAACCTTTTGGGCCGGACCCCGGCTCGCCCTTTCCCTCTAATCATTCCCTAGAAAACGGTTCATGGGGCAGTAGAACAGACCCTGGATTTCCTTTGTTCCGGCTGAGAGGGTGGCCGGTCCCCGGCCTTAATATCTTCTTGCTCGTGGTCGAGGGGTGAAGGGTTCCTTGTTGAGGTAGGCAGGAAGGCTTCGGGAACTTTTTTTTGGAGTGTACGAAGAAATTTTTCTCCCCCCAGTTTTCCCGGTCGTTCATTCCGATTGGAAAATACTGGGAATTTCCTTCCGTCTGATTCTTTAGGTAAGGATCTTAACGGTGAGGTCCACGGCGGCCACGTATTCTGTTTTTTTTGGCAGAGTTTCTTGGAGTCCTAGTATAGCCCCTGCGGTGGAGGATCGAAGGAACCGTGAAAAAGAGGGGAGGATCTTTTAGGGGAATGCATCCTGCGCTCTCTCCCCTTTTTGAAACTCTCTCCCCCTTAAAAATACGTGAGCTCTGCAGAAGTCCGACGCGAGCGTTGGCAGGTATAGATGGACCAGATAAGAGCGAACGGTACTAGACCGGGCCGGGGCGGGTTCCTCTTTTTCGCTGCTTCTTTTTTCGCAAGCCCCTTTTAATGACGGTAACCTCCGGTCGTACGGTCTCAAAGCCGCGAAAAGCCGAGACTCGGGGGATCCACGCGTTTCCGTCGGCATCACTGGATTTTTTATCGCAGTTTCTTCCGTAGAGTGGTGGCGAACTGCACGCGTGTTTTGAGCGCTACGAGGAGCTAGGCGTGGCCGGCAGATGCGGGTTTTTGATTCTTTTTCCACTAGCGGTGCTTTGACGTTGATTTTTTTTTTTTCGAGATCGGTTTCATCAAATGGTGGAGCGAAACTTCGTCCGCCAGCGCTCCCACTCGTCTCTCACATTTTTTTTCCTCGGCTCCACCCTGCCATCGGGAAGGTCTTTCAACCCCATCCTCCCTTCGAACAACGGAGATCAAACGACTGCCTCGGGCCGCGAAGGTTTCTTTTTCCTCCCCCTTTTTTTTTGTCTTTTCTACCCTCCGCCCTGGCCTTCTTTTATTCGAGGGGTGCTAGTGAGCGGTGACAGCCGTCTTCACAGGAGGAGCGGATGTCGCTTTCTCTTCACAGAGTGATAGGGCAGTTACGAATCCGTGAGCCAGGTGATCGATTACCGGACTCCCTCCGGAACCCCCCTCTCCCTTCCGTTTTTTGGTGTAGGAACCATGTAAGAAAGGGGCCCTGCCAGCGGACGCACGACGAGTATCCATCGTAAGCGAGCCACTTGTCTGTGCTTGAGGTTTCTCCCCACGTTTTCCGGTGATGTGATCCAACTCCTTGAGGCGTGTCGGCCGAGCCCTTTTCGTTTTGATTACCGGCTTGGATTCTTTCCCTGGAGGTGATCCCGGCGTTTCGAGCGGTGATCGGTTCTTAGATCGGACCTCCCCCTTCGCGGGGATAGCCTTTCCCAAGCCACTATTTTTGGTGAGCAGTCTCTTGCCGACGGCGGTTCAGTTCCTTTCTGAGCTTTTTCCTTCTCCTCCCTCCTCCGTAGACGGTTTTCTTTTCCTTTCTCGGCGAGGGTTGGGGATCGTAGGCGCTCGTACCAGCTCGAACCACTTAGCGGCGCGCGCATTTTTTCCTTAACCCCCTTTTTCATTCTCTGTACTATCGTCCGAACTCCCTATTTCGAGACGAGGCCTGAAAACCAGAGTGGAGGGCAATCGATCCTTTGCGCCTCCCAGGCGTTTTTCCCGCGGACCCCCCTCCCACTTGAGGCTCCGGTCCCAAGTCCGGAAGCGACAGAAATGTTAGTTGCCCCGCAAACGATGAACGCCCGAAAGGCTACGGTTCGCGTTTGCTTTGAGTGCTCCACGCCGGGTTTACTCCTTACTTACGCCCTCCCTTGAATAGACAGGGCCAAGGATTGGTAACCATTCTCATCTTTCTTTGACAGCGAGTTAGTGAACACAAAGAGTCGTCGTACCCGACCCTCCCTGCTCGAAGACGGTCCCGGTACGTAGTGTGCGAATGGCACCAAGAAAAACGTTGTCTATTCTCTTAGTTCTCCAAGTCCTCGCAGCCTGAGGACCCCCCTTTTTTTGTATCTTAACAGAACGTAGTTTCGAAAAGTCAAGTTTGCAAACAAAACTTCCGCACCATCTCTTTTTTCCCTAATCTCCCGGGAAGGACCCTACATATTTTTTTTTGGAGCAGCAAAACTCCAGCGTCCGTCTCCGGAGACAGCCACTTCCACCGTCACCTCTAGCCCCTCTTGCCCCATCCCCCCTTAGGACCAGATCCCATGATCTATGGGGCGGCAAGTTACGGGGAAACGGAGCCTATAGAAAACGCCTCATACCATCCCCTCCCTAAGTGGTGAAGATGCTTTAAGTCCCTTTTAGTATACGTTTGCTGTCATCTTCGATGACCCGGGTACTGATTGTTAGCAAATACTCCTCCCGGGACCCCCCTTCCCCCGGTTTTTTTCAGATCTATCCCTCTATCTTCCCCAGTCTAGTTCTCCTCGAGGCACCCTCCTCGCAGAATCTGGTAAGAGCGGTCTTCCGCTTGAACGCGTGTCCCCGACCCTTCGGAGTTCTCTGCCTCCTTTCAGCACGGATACAACTTTCCAGTTTGCTGCGACCCTGCACTATCGTCTTTTCCGTGAGGTGAAGCGTAAGGTGCGAACTTTTTGTGAGTTCCGAGGACCTTGGACCTCCCCCCGTGCTCGCAGTTTTCTGGATTTTTTTTCCCCCCATTTCAAGGAGTTTTACCCGAGTCCATTTTCGCAGATAGAGTCAGCCCTCAGTGGCAGAAGACAATTTGATCACAGGCGCCCCTTCAGCACGGGGGCGCGACGACCAGTGTCCCGACGCCTTGTTTCCCGTTCAATAATTGTTGTTGTTTTCTCTCTATTTTTTTTTCCTTGTGAGGAAAGTTTAGTTTTCGGCTATCCCAGTAGGCTCCGGGACTTTTCTGCTTTCTGCATGGGCTGGCCATTTTCGAAGAGTCGAGGACAGAGTGGGAAGGCACTCCTCCTTTATTTTCTTTCTCAACGTTCCCCTTCTTTTTGAGAACGTTCTTCTTTTCCTCTCCCCCGGGCTCCTCATTGCCCCCCCCCCTTTTACAGTACGGAGGCTTCCTTTTTTCCGTTTCTGGAGCTTGTCGGCCTGGGGGCGATCCGCCGGGGCCTTTGGAAATGTTCTTCCTGGCGCGCCGACGCTTCAGTGAAAACCTTGTCCAACTCGTCTCTTTTGGCTGAACAGAGAAGGAGTTCCGATTGGCGTACGGGCTTCGGATCGGCCGGAAGCGTCCTTTGAGCCCTGTCTCGGCTTTCTCTATGCCGCCTTTTGTTTGTACTTTTTGCGACATTTGGTTAGACTCTTCCACACGGAGCGGCTCGGGCCTTTTCCCGGGACCTGGTGCACAATAGGAAGACGGCGTACTACGCGTGGTCGGCTGTGAGGTTCGATCTTGATCTCCTTATTCTTTCCCCGATCTTTTTTTCCCCTCGGTACTGACCTTCCATGTTCTGGACTTTTCCACTAGGTGGACGAAGCTCGTTCCGTTACAGTGGCCGGTAGACCACCATTCGTTGACGGGACGCTGGTCCAGGGGCTGCTCACTTTCTTTATATCGAGATTTTTCGACAATTTTTCTCTTCCAAACCCGCGCGGATGTTTTTGTCCTGTCGGTGGAATAGAATTGTGCCGCGGCTTATCTTGTTGACGAGGAAGTTTCCTGACAGCGCGCGCGAGTTCTTGGAGGCCGTGATCATCCCTGTTTTCCCATCCGTTCTTGTTCCCCCCCCTCCCCTGGACGGACTTTCTTGCTTTTGAGTCACCGGGTTTCCAGAAGAGGGGGTAGCCGCCACTTCTTTCGGCCGCAGGCTGTCCCTTCTCGGGGTGAACCTTTCTGGAGCCCTTTTCTCTTCGATCTTGAACCTGTTTGTCCGTTTCGAAGACCGCCGAAGCCGTGCCTTTCTGTGACTTTCAGCGAGGTGGATAAATATTCCAAGGGTTCGGCCGGTCGGCGTCCGGTTTCCCCCTTATCACCGGTGAGTCCCTTTAAAGCTTAACAATCCTTTGAGGAGCGATGCTCCTATTGGACGTCAAACTTTGGCAGGCGTTCGATCGCTCGTTTGTTCTCCCTTGACTTTTTTTTCCTTTTGAAGAGTTTTTTGCGGTGGTGTGTTCATGTCTCACATGGCGGCGCGCGCGACTGTTAGAGCTGACATCGTCTCAGCGATCCCGACCCCCCGCGCTCGCGCCTTCCTTTGAGATTTCCTTCCCAACGATTCAGAGTGGGAGGACTTTGGGTAATCTTCTTAGGAAGGCCGTCCTCTACGGTGTACGCACAACGTCGTCGTGAAGGCGATGCGTGCTCTCCGCAGTACAGAGTTCCGTTGTGTTTCCTTCTTCTCCTCCTTTAACTGGGGCCGCCCGCTGGGTATTTCAGGACGTCGGCCCCTCCTTCTTGTAGAAACTCCTCTTAGGTGTATTCCTCGACGATCGGCGATTTTTTGAGAAACTTTCTTGGAGCCTCCTTAGTTCTTTTCCCCCCCCCGTGGGCTTCCGTGTTGCGTTTTCCACCCCCCCCCGAGGAGGTCGAGTTGAGGTGAAGCGCTCCAGAAAGCGATCGGTTGCCACCTGTGGCCTTGATTCGTCCCACTCCCAATAGTAAGCTTACCGACCGCTCTTTTTCCGACCTCCCCCCGAGGCATAAGATTTGTGGCAACGGCTCTCACGAACCCGCACTCAGAGACACCGAGCCCCCTTTTTGCCCACTGCCTTCCCTCCTCTCGTTGTCTTGTTGTTGATTTCTGAACGTCGTCCCGCGCGGCGGTGGACTGTTTTGTCTCTTTCTTTTCCTCCCGCTGAACAGGCTTTAAAGGGTCTTGCTCAATTTTTTAATATAAGATTTGCTCGTGCAGGGAGATAAGTGAGCCCCCTTGGCCCCCGATTCCCGTCAAATCGAACCTTTCGGGTGGTTTTCTTCACCATTGCCCAAGACTGCCCGCCCAGCGGGCAAGCTAGCGAGAGTCTCTTTTTTATACACTTTTCCTGGGTGCGAACACCCCCCCGCTATAGTCTTGTCGCTAAACTAATTCTTGTGATAGCTTGGCCAGTAGTAAGGAGATCGCTCTCCACGGGCGTTTCTCCCTTTTTTGTTTCGTCGGGTTTCTTTTGAGAATCCTAGGACTTACTTGGATAGCGCAACAGCTCCGCCAGAGCCGCCCGAGGCTGTTTTAGGAAGAGTTTAGAAGGAAGAACTTTCCCCTTTTTATTCAGATCTCTTTAACGTAGCTTCTCTTCAGACTTTCTCGTCGAGACGTCAGCGCGCGAGAGAGGGGTTAGGGATCGTCTTTAGCGCAGGTAAATCCAACACCCTTTTCTTTTTCTTATTCTTTTATGAATTACCCCTTGACACCGATTGTCAACGGAGGTTGACGTCGACGGAACCAGAGAGATCTTCTCCTCAGAGGCCGGCCAAACAGCCTCAGGTGCACCCCTAGCCGTGCTTTCAGTCCTTTGGCAGAAGTTCCCCCCTCACAGTGTGCCGTACGCAGGGCCCCCAATTCCTCCTTACGGCAGAGTCCCCATTTTCTTTTCTTATTGTTCCCCTCCACGCCAAGACCGTCTTAGGCTTTTCCGGACGACACACTAGGTTTCAACTAGGCATTTTCGCAGAAGACGCCTTACAGCCCGGCCCGCCCCTTCCTTCAGGCCTCTACGGTCGGCGGGTAAACGCTGTAGGTCCGGTCTCGCAGTTCCCCTTCCTTTTCTGGTATTGTGAGAACCTTCCTGACCGAAAAGTGTCTCTCTTTGAAGAGGATCCGGCAGGCCCCCCAAGAGCGGCGCGGCAACAAGTGTACTTTGTCAATTCCCCCCCTCCCCACCCGTCGGTCCAATGCCCGCCTCCCTCCCCGAGCTGTTTTTGCCTAGAACCCCTCTTTTTCGGCAACTCTTTTCGAGCCGATTTCTGTGGCGGACTTCCCCTCCATAATTGGGCCCCCACAGCCCCCCCCCTGCCGTCACGCTTTTTTCCGGGCTCCACCGAGGTCTCCGGAATCGCTTTTCCCCTGGGTGGCCGTCTTAACGGCGCTCTCAACACACGGTCCTGCCCCATCGATTACTTCTTTGGCCGCGTCGGATGGCATGGACCGCCGCCTTTCTAAGTTTTTTTTGCTCCCCCCCTCCGCTCCCCCCTGTCCCGAGCAAATACCTGCCGACAGCCTTTTCCCTTCTCGGAGATAGAGGCCCCTCCTGCTTCTTCTTCCTGCAGCGCATTCGAACCGCATTTTCCTCGTCGCTGTTCCTCTGGCCGCATCAATCTTCCGAGCGTCGTTCACCAGGTACTTTCTCACGGATCCACTTCTCCGGAGCGGCTCCACGCAGTTCCTTTCACTGATCATCCGTCCGTTCTCAGAATCAGTACGGTTGTTTTCTTAGTGCGTCTTACTTTTTATTAGCCCTTTAGCGAACGTTCGCAAGTTGTGCCTTGAGGGCGAACTCCCTTCCCCCCACCTGTCTGGACTTACACTTTCCTGTCCACGGGTCCGCAGCCGCTCTTTTTTGGCAGCCAGCAGCCGCAACTTTTTCCACCTCTTTCTTTGCCCTCACTTGACCGGTTTGACGCCCGTATATT
>Ga0179593_1528706_pt1 | contig 11282 bp, 11 predicted proteins | sample CZODoug2_1_08_16_FD_185931 | JGI IMG/M metagenome (GOLD analysis project Ga0179593, IMG submission 185931) | Vadose zone soil fungal communities from Angelo Coast Range Reserve, California, USA - CZODoug2_1_08_16fungal (PacBio error correction) | ecosystem: Environmental > Terrestrial > Soil >... | reverse complement strand
ATGATCCCGCTGTTTGCCCCTTTTTGTAATCCCATCCGCACGGGGACAACCTGCGTGCGTCTTCCACGCCGGTTTCTCGCATGTCGGGAGTGCTAGTGCCCCCAATACATCCCTTCCTTCTCGATACTTTTCACCATGCGATCAATCCCCGCAAGGCAAGGGATATATCTTACTCCTACTTCCCTTCTGGACCCGCTCGGCAGACTAAAGCTTGTTATTTTTACCTCCTTTGTTCCCACGAGTAGTTCCCTCCCGCTGCATGGTCCGACGAGGTGCGTGTTGCGGCCTCTCCAGCCTCCGTTTTTTAGCGTTGTCGTATCTGCCCTCGTCCCTTGTTGTCGGGAGGCGATCTTCATTTCGATTCACAGAGTGAGGCATTCCTCGACGCTGCCGATTTCCAAACCGTGCGGAGAGAGGTGTGGGTGCGAGGGTTGTGGCCCCTTCGTCCTGAGCTCGAAAGATTCCTGTATTGACACCATCAATACTTTCAGATCACAACTAATTTCCTTTATTAGAGTTTGGGCTTCCTCGGTCGGAGAGGCGAGGGGCTTAAGATTTCACCTCCCCCGATAGCTCTCTAACGGCTTTTCTTTGGAACGGCCCCTTTTTGTTGGTACCAACCCTTCTTTTATTTTCCTCTGTTGTGCCCTTTCTCTGACGTTTCCCCCCTCTCGGTCGCCACCGTGATACGTTCACCACGCTGGAGCCTTCGATCCTCTTTTTCCTCCCCCATTTGTTGTCTTTTTTCGACTGCCTTACCTTTCCTTGAGTTTTGAACTTAATACCGGTCGACTAGGCGTGCCGTCTCGCAGGTTCGTCCTTCCCCTCCCAGCCGGTTTTGACCGACGGTCCGCTCAATCGGAGGCCGAGCTTCGGTGTTATTCCACTTCGCTCCCCGCCCTTCACACCCCACGCAGGGGGATCGAGGTCATAGGGCTTTTAGGAGGGGGAGAGCCCGGATTGCCCCTTTCCTTGCCTAGTTGGACACAACCAGTAATCGAGGACCGTCAATTTTCTCTATCCGCCGTTACTTTACTCTGTTTTTGACGCACACCCGAGTAACAGTCAAAAGGACTCTCCCCCTTGTTCTCCTCGTCCATCCCGCGGCGGATTACTCGACGATGCGCCTCCTTCCGCCCCTCGTGCCACATACCGGTTTCCGTTATTTGTGGGGAACAATCGACGGATTTAATCCCAGCGCGTGTTCCGTATTTCTGGCGTCTTGATTCAGGATTAGGAATGATGAAGAAAGTGATATGTGATGGGGTGTTGATCGCCTAGTCAGTCGGAGCGTACGTATGGGAGGGGGGAGCAGCACCACTCCCTTCTTCCCTCTCCCCCGCTTTTTTCAGCACGCTTGATGAAACGGTTCAAGGCTGGAGAGGCACGTCACTTATTCCCAGCCTCTCCCCCCCCGTTTGATCAAAAAAACACACCTTAGGCGCCATATTCAACTCGTCATCGTTGCTTTCCCCCTGAGGCTTTATCCGCGGTATACCAAACCGAGAGATTCGGTTTTTTACGGGCCCTAGGGGGCCCCCTTCCTCCCATAAGTATACTTCAACATCTGCTCGAAGGGGGCTAAACGGTCATATTTCCCGATTTAAAGCAGGCAACTACCCCCGCGGTGCTTTAGTCTATGGAGAGTTGGAGCCGGACTTGGCCATGTGTCCTGCTCTTTCTCGGCGAACCAACTAGGTGGTATTCCCCAGATTGTCCTTAATTACAAACCGGACGTTCCAAACACCTCCTCTTGAGCCCTCCTCCTGGAGCCACGCCCTCGGTGAGGAGCTCATTTATAGGACGTGAATTCGTCGCGGGATCCGTGCTTCTTAGTGGCATCAAGAGGGAGTTTCTCGTTTGCCTCCGTATCTCACTTTTTTTTATACTTCAGAAAGTTTTTTTTTTCCAATTATCAGATGGGACGCAGTCGCCCCCCCCTCTTTATGTTCAACCTGTTCACCGATCTCCAAAAGAATCAGACTTAGAGTATTCCTCCCTGCCTCTCGGAGCCCTTCTTCCGACGTACCGGACATGCGCTCGCGGGATCTGTATATGCCTCCGGACTGAATAGCCCTTCTCCGGGAATCCCGACAGTCCACTGGCGGCTCTAATTCAGCGCATGACCACACGACCTGCAGACACCGCTCATCCCGTCTCCTTGATCCCCACGTGACACGAGATTCCCCGACCCCCCGTCTGAATAGCTCCTTTTAGAACCTGGGACACGTCCGGGTCTTTTTATATGACCGACGGCACGCTAGCTGTCTAAGAAAAGAAGTTTAAGATCGTAGATCACCAGGGTTTCATCTTCTTTCCGCATAGCTTCGGACATAGGGGAGATGGGGTCCCTATCTCCCTTTGTCATCCTAAGAAACACCATATGAACGTTTTAACCTTTATCACGTGCCTCACAGGCCGTCCCAGGGGGCCAACATTTTGGGCTCTTAAATTGCTCCCTCTCTTCCTCAGCCAGTGTTCTTCTGTTGCGTGAGGAGCTTTGCTTTACTGTTCGTGAGCCCCCAAAGTGTTTTTGCCCAGAAAGGGAGTGATGCGGTTTCTAAAGAGCCCTTCCCTTGGCGCAGCCACCCCCCCCCCCCACCCCTACAGCTCCGCCACCCATACGCGGGCGCCCCCCCCAGTCCACCACCTCCCCACCCCCCCCGAGGTGTCCCCCACACACCCGCCTCCCCCCAACCCTTCACCCACGCAACGACAGGACAACCAACCAACACCACCCACGCGAGAACAACAGACAACACGCTAAACTCCCACGGCCGCGCCTAGAGATGTCGCGTTCCGCGCACCGGTTTACTTCCTACTTCAAGGTGATCGAAGAGGAGCGTGGGGAATGAGCTACACCCTCCTTTGCAGTGTAATGTTTTTTAAAGAGAAGGTAGAAGTTCCGCGGTCTCTGAGGCCTTCCGGCAGTCTAGAGTCCATCTCTGTGTCCCGGGCTGTGTCCTACTCCAAATTCTTCCAGAAACGAGGCGAGGTTTTTTTCCAGAGTCGCGGTTTTACCAGAATAATGACGCAAGACGTTGGCATTAAACTCTTTCTGGTCGATCTTTTCCGAGATCAGCCCTTTATAAAGGGTGCTCTTGACAAGGCAATATGACCTTATCTTCACTCTTCGGATCATTAGATGAATGGAGGATATAGCTTAGATTCCTGAGAGAGCACTTGTGGTCGACGATTACGTTACCCCTTCCGACGTGGGTGAATCCCTCTAGGACGGTAACATCCGATAAGTTTCGGGGCGATCCTTGGCGTAATTCAGGTTCGGCGTCCGAAGGAGGCCCCGTCCTCCGGTTTGCCGTCCACGCGACTGGTAAATTGCGAGCGATTGCGACTACGCCGAGGAATACTCGAGTCTACCCCCCCGGGACTCCCTCCCCTTTGTGTCCACACTCAAAGTTGACTCGTCTGGGCAAAAGATTGCATCTTTTTGGCTTCTTTGTTTACAAGGAGGTACACCATGCGACGATAACCCTAGAGTTGTCAAGATCTTTCTCGAAACTCTGGATATATTCCTCTCAGGGACTTCACCTAATATAAAAGCGCGGTGGACAGCACCGACATGACGATTTCTTTCGGGCTGCTGGCACTCGGGGCAATTCTTCCATCGATGAGTGTAAATGGGCCGCCGAGACGTCAATCAGGCGGGGTTATACGTCGCTATTTTTCGCTCCCCTCTCAACGGCAAGGGATCGGAGACCGGCAAATCTCGTTCTATATGGGTTTCTAGGAACCAACGATGTCTAGTCAGGACGAACGCCCAGATTTAGACCTCTCTTCACATTCCCGGGGTAACGATGAGGCACGCGTCGTTGGTTCATTTGAACCACAAGCCCGCTGGTTTTCTCTCCCCCCCGGCCGCGTTGGTAGGATCCCTCTCTTCTGTCCCGGACTCCGTTGTCGTCTCTCTCTAAGCGCAGGCGGTCGAGAGGGCGTCTTAGCAGCCGAACATCGCCTGACAGGTCAATCACTGTCGATGCTCTTGAACCTCCCAGGCCGTCCTGGAGGAGCAAACTGTGAGCTGTTACCTCTCCGCTGGGGAAGCTCCCTCCACCCCTACCCCTCGTATTACGAGTCACTCCAGTTCATCGCGCCGAACCCGAGGACCGCTCTCCTTCCCTCAAGGACATGCGAGTATTATCCCTTAGCCTCCTACTTTATTAGGACGCCAGCTTACTCTGCGTACCAGTCTGTTCTTGATCATAGTGTTAACACAAAAAGAGCTTACTCACGCCCCGCCTGCTTCAGTCGGCTGAGGCATCCTGCCTGAGAACCAGGAGAATTTACTTCCGTAGACCGTGATTAGAGTTTCCTTCCACTCCAGGGAGCAGTGGTTGGTATGGGATTTTCTTCATGTTTCCTCACCGTTAGTGAGGTTAATCAGCCAGCGGCTGATCGGAATCTTTCTTTTTCTGTGGGTGACACAACTTCACTAAGGAGATTTCGAGGTCTCCCTATGGCATGTTATCTACCCCTCCCTCAACCCCGACAATACAAACTTGCGCCAACACTTCTTCAGGTGGTGGAGCCTTTTTCTGCTCCTCCGTTTGAAGATACAATAGGCCTTCTTTTCTTCACTAATACCTGTGGAGCTTGATGCTTTACACTTCGATGGATGTGTACGTGAATGGTCGCTCGGCACGCTAGGTTTCTGCACCTGGGTCTACGTCTCTACAAGCCCCCTGGACTCTGCGTTTTTCCCCTTTACGTTGTTGTTTTTTGATCATCACTGTGGTTGGACCTTAATCTGTCTACCTCCGGAGCTTTTCGGACCTGTGACCCCCCTTTTTCGGACCCCAAGTACATGGGTTACCGCGGGAGAGAAAGCGGTCGGAAGGGTGCCTCTTCTGGGACCGAGAAGAGAGCCCTGAGCAGTCTCAACCACAAAACCCACCACCCACAATCGCGAACGGCCAAGACGGTCGACAGTGGCGTGTATTCTGTTCTGTAGTTACGTAGGAGTGCGCATCCAGTCCCTAGGAAATCCGGGAAGGACTCAAGAGTCCTCTCTTTGTTCTATTCTTTCTTTTCTATGTTTCTCGACAGCTCTACCCCCCAACACGGCAAGCTTGCTTTCTAGACGAGTATTCGCGGCGGAGAATTCGAAGCGCCGCCTACGCACCTCGGAATCAGCGTGCGGGAGTTTTTTGCCCCCCCAGTATAAGACGGATGTTTTCCGCCTGATTAGCGATACCGCGGGAGGCGGACCTGATACGATACAGGTTCTTTTTGGGATGTATCCTCGGTGATAGTAGTAGCGGAATTAGGCGAGGTTGGGAGCAGCGCAACCTAAGCATCCGGCTTTTCTCCTGCGGGCTCCCCTTTTTACGGTTCACATTAGTCCAAGCTTATATTAACCACTCGGGCTTTTTTACCAAACCCACCACTGGGCGCGACCCTCGGCCAGCTGTCCTTTAGTCCTGAGTGATTGCTTTCTCGCGGTCCTCCCCTTCCGATTCTTTGCTCTTCCCTGGTTTTTCTTTTTCTTTTATACTTCCCCGCTCCTGCGCCCTTCACGTATCGGACGTCGCAGGCCGGGAAACCAGCCTCACGGCGGGACGGTCCGCTCTGGTATAGGGAGCCCGGCCCTTTCTATTTCAATGCGCGTTTGACTTTTTGTTTCCTCCCCAATCCCAGCTCTCTGTACTGGCCCAAAGGCTTCCACGTACCTCTCACGAGTGAAGTCCCCAAGCGCAAGTGTGAGGGGTCCCTCATCGGACTGCGTATGCAGGCATAGGCGCGTTTTTTAGCGGTCCTTCTGACCTTTTTTTCGCCGTTCCCTCTCTCCTCGTTTTTGCCTACGGCGAGAAGAAAAGCTCCCCATACAGTCGGCCGTGAACCGATGGTGCCGAAGAAGCTGCGCCCGGCGAGAATGTTCACGGGAGCTTAGATCTTCGCCACGCCTCTCCTTGCTTCTTTCCCGGACTCCTCTCCCCCCCTTGCGAATGGAACTCAGTATTTTGCCTCTCGACTCTGGATGTGCGGATCTCTGCCCGGTTTTTACGACTGAGGCGCCATGGTTCTTTCGGTGACGGCGCCGACCATTTGCGAATTCAGAGCCTTTCCCACAGCACCGCCTGATTCCTCTCTTTTTCCCCATCCCCCCGCACCACACGCCGGTACCCTTCCCTCTTGGCCGCCGCATTTTCATTCTCAAGTAACCCGGAGACCTTCTTTGGTTTCTCATGACTTCGGCCGAGAGGTTTTTTTTCCTCCTGCCCGCGCTTCAGCCCTCTCAAGCCGTCCCCTCTCTTCGTCAATCTCCCGGGTGTTCCTCGTCTGACCGTCTATAGCGTTTGCTGCAAGAACAAACCCCCCTGCCGGTTTGACCCGACGGTTGCCCGGCACTGCCAGATCTCGTCGAACCAACTGTGGGAGCACTCACTCCCATCCCTCCCCCCCCCTTCCTTCCTTTTTTTTGTGCTCGCATATGTCTGGGACAACTTCTTCGTCCCCCACGTGGTTAGGAGGACTGCCGGTGCCGGTCGTCGCGTGTTCAAAACAGCCGTGGTGGGTTTTTAACTGAAACCCGGCTACGACCCCCACGTAGCCAGCGTTTCCCCCCCCAGATTCTCCTCCTCCTCCTTCTTTTTGGGGCTTTGTTTCAACATGATAGGACTGGGTATGAGAAACCTCTTCGAAGGTTCTGAGCCATGCTGGAAGGCTCTCTCTTAATGTTCGTTCTGTATGCCGACACGTAGTATACCGGTTCTGCGGCTGCGTTTTTTTGACCGCTTGTCCCCTCCGCAAGGTCTGGTTTTTATTTCCCCCCCTTTTGCTCTCGTCGTCCCCTCCTCTCCCCGGAGTTCCTCAGAGTTTCGTTTCCTCTAGCCGCTGTGCCGTTCTGAGCAGAAGGAGTATCTCTTTGTCGTAGAGGCGTGGGTAGTCGACCGCTTCGTAAACATGGATGGGGTTGCGCTGACCCCATCGCTCTTGGAGACGGGTCTTCCCATCGTTCCCGCGCCGGAGCACCATTCTTGGCTGCCCGGCGGGGTGCACCTTTCCTGGCACATGAGCAGCGGCGTATTCGCGCCTCTGGCCGAGGCGCTCAGTCCGAGGGGTTGTTCCCCCCGTTGAGCGTGGGTTTTGGGATCTTTCTTTCTGTGAGTTCGGACTGACATTTAACGATACACAGATGGGTAAAGAAGTCGGCCTCGCCAGCGCATGGAAGCTATGTTCTTCTTTAAGTTCTCCCTCTCATCTTCCGGACCTCCCTCCTCCCTGCTTAAGATGAAGTGACGGTAGCCCCTTAATGGGCGTATACGTGCTTGCGTGCCCTCGCAGCTGTCCCTTATGGCGGTCCCTGGAAGAGATGGGGGTTTTTTTTGCAGATGCCATTTCTTGTCTTTCGCTCGTCCTTTTTGTTGGTTGGTATTAGAACGAGTGTTGGTAGAGAGTTTCTGAGAAGAGTTCGTCCTCCTGGGCACGGGGCATCACGTGCCGCACAGCCGGGAGTCTAGCAAGGTCGGGATTTTGATCCCCCCCTTCCCCTTCGACTACTCTTTCTCTTTCTCTCTTCGCAACCAGGTCAGACGTTAGGATCCCCTTTCCCGCCTCAGACGTTCTTAGACCTTTCTGCCAGACATCCTTTGTTGATTAGACTTTCTGTTCACCAACCTAGAGTCCCGCCCCTCCGGCCGCCTTTTTTTCTATATTTCTTTAGTCCGCTGCACTTCGATCGTTTCGCGAACGCCGAGCTGGCTTCTCTGGGAGGATTTCCGATCCACAGAGTGATCTCCGTCCTCTTCGATTTTCTCCGTTGCTTGTTCTGTTTGGTCCACCGAGTTCTTTTTATCGGAGCCTTTTGAGCAAATACGACAACTCAGATCCCTAATACCAATGTCTTTCCAGAGGGGGGGGTGAGCTGGTCCTGAGCTGCTAGGTGACGACCACTTCCCCGCATTCCCCTCTACTTTTTTCTTTTTTCTAACCCCTTATCGTCGGAGGTGGTAAGTTCCCTGGTAGCGGACTGACGCTCCGAGGGTCGAACAGGTTTTCTCACCGCTCATGAGCAGGCGATCTCTCCTCTCCGGTTGGTGTGAGCGAGATCGCTGCTCCCCTCTTTTGTGACGAACGTATAAGGTTTTCCGTTTCCTTTTTTTTCCTCGCCGTGAATCCTTGGTTACCCAGGCCTGCCTCAGGCAGGTGGCCGGGTTTCCAGCGAGTGATGGATAGTCACCGAGAAGCTCGTTTTTTAGCATCTCCCCCAACCCTTTTTTATGCCGACGATCGGGGGATCTGGCGGTTTTTCGGCTCCCTTCCCCCTTCCTTGCCGCTCCCTGCAGTTTCCCCCCCCCCCCTTTTTTTAAGTCTCTTGTCCTTTAGGGTTAATGAATCACTTTTTGATCGAACCTCTCGTACTAAAAGAAAAACAACAGATCGGTTCGCTACGCACAGTCACGCTGCTTCACTTCGAAGATGCGCCTGCAATTCCTCTGGCACTCCCGTTTGCTGGTTTGGTTAAACCCTTATGTCAAACCAGCGTGAGGCTCCTTTTGAAGCTGGAGTGAAAGAGTTTCTGATCCGTCCCGTGGTTCTGGGGATGATTCGCCTCCTCCGCCTTTCTTCGCTTCCAGGATGGTTCTCCCCTTCTTCCGCCCTTCCTTTGGGCCAGCTATGCCGGGCAATGATGTTGCTGTGGGGACCCGAACTCTTTTTCAGAACAGCCGGTCCTTTCCCCGGGATAGAAGGACCACACCCACCGTGCGCGGCCCCTCCCGCTCGTCCCCGCCAGTTTTCCTCTTCCCACAATGACTCTCTCTTCCCTTCGGCTCCACTTTGGGAAGGAGACGCGGAACCTCGCCGAATACGCCAATTGCTCGCGTTCGCACTAAATCCCCGAGTCCAGCAGCCGAATCCCTCACAGGGGGCCTTCCTTAGTGAGATCTTTTTCCAAGGCCCTCGCTTTGCGATTCGATGGTCCAAACCCTCGTGTGGATAGATTTCAGCTTGACCAACACGGAGACCCGACCTATCCAGAGTTCCCACACTCGCACGTTTGTCACACGCCCTCGGCCTTGCCTTACAGGTCCCATTTTTGCGGTCCCTCCCGTTGTCCTCCGTTGGCGTGCATCCTCTTTGTGATCAGGATAGACGAAACGCTCCTGATCCGTAGCAAGTAACTTCCCTCTTTCGCCGAAGCGGCAGCACCCCTGAAATGTTCACGAATCCGATCTTCGCCAACGCCTTCTCCTTTCTCTACTTCCTGCCCCTCGCTCCCCCCCCTTCCCCTTCCCGTGTCATCTTGCGCTCTCCCCTTGGATCCCTCTCCGGGCGAAGCCTCCGCAATGGGACAAGAGTCTTTGAGCCAGGACATGGCGGCTTCTGAGCGGTCACCACGCCACCTTTTAAACGTCTTCCTGGATTTCGACATCCCCTTTTTCTCCTTAACCCTCCACGAAGGGCTCCGCATCGTAGGGAATACACGAGACCTTCGCGGTTATCCCGCGTCCTCCTTCAGGTGGCGAAGACCGATTCATCCGCGCCCGACGTCACGCGCCCTTTTCTCCTTCTCTTTCTTCCCTCTTTGTGGTTCCCTCTTTAGCTTGTTTCCGTCTACCCAGGGTTATGTGGACACCCTTTCTTCACGGCATCCGGCCAGTCTCGGGCGACACGTGAGTGGGTTGAAGTGTACCCCTTTTCCCTTTTTTCCTCTCTTTTCTCTTTGTTCTTTTTTTCGGCTCCACGTTGGTCCCAGATGAATTGCAGGTGCCTTTTTGCAAAAAAGCGTCGGGTCCCTTCAGCAGTGGTTCTTCCTACCTTCCCGGCTTTCTCCTCGTTTCCAAGCTTTACCCCCGATAAGAAGAATGCGTTTTCGGCGTGGCGCCGATTTTAGGCGGGCCCACTGCTCGGTCCGTTTCATGAGACCCCCTCGTCCGGTGTTTTTTCTTTCTCTTCTTTTTCTTAATGTGGTTGATTCAATTAGTCGACATCGAGGAGCGGCCCGAGTTTGTGTGGGAAGATCGTTAAAGGTATGGAGCCGTCACCTTGAAGAAGTATTTTAGCCTGCCCTATCCGCTTTTTTTTTCTTTAAATAGCGAGATTTCAGATGGCAGTGTCTCTCTGGAGATTCATTTCCGACGTCGAGAGGGGAGTCCTATTAGTAGAACGATTATCCACATTTTCTCGCCGATGGGGTGCGCACGCGGAAACCTCCTTCCGCCTCCCAATTTATCCCCTTTCTGTTTTTCTAGTCTACGAGGATCAAGCAAGGATTAGTGAAAAGCAGACTGGCAAATTTGAAGAGCGATTTCCCTATGCCGAGGAGTCCTCCTCAGAGGGGCTTTTTTTGTCTCTTTTGTCTTCCTACCTGGAGATGTAGTTGGGAGTGGTGAAAGGACCCCCTGAATCTATCCAAACTAGTTGGGTTAAAGCCTTGAATCGCACAGCGAATGGAAGCTCTTAGTGCGGGCCCTACTCCCCCCCCCCCCCAGCCGTCGTGGCTTGGCTAAGCGTCGCGGACCCTCGGGACGAGACGGTGAAGGTCGAGTCTCTTTTTCCTATACGTTCTTGTCTCGGCCCCGCCAAGGGCATGGATTCACAGAGATAGCGAATGGGGTTTCGGTACCTCCTTATATGCCATTCCTTTTCGAGATGACGAGCGAGTAGGTCGCGCCAAGGTTTCTTTTAGTGTGTGTGTGTCGAGATTGAAAGGAGTGGGGACTAGGGCTGGCCCTCGTTGTTACTTTCCTTTTAGGTTCCACCCTCCTTTTTCGCAAACTCCGTTGTATTCCCGGTATGGTGAAGTTTCCCTCCTCTCTACTTAAGAGCCCCCTTAGGGATAACCGAGCGAGGAAAAGAAAGGCACGGTCTCAGTGACCTCCTCCTGCTTGACGCCCGCTTTAAACTCCCTTGTTCTTCTCCCCCTTCAACCACCCTCGTCCGCACCCTGCTGATGGCCTCCGGTGAGGCTTCGGCGCCCTTTCGAAGTTCTCCGAAGCGTGACTGACGCGTCCCGCAGCTGGCTTGTTGCTGTTAGCTTCTTTTTTCGATCCACAGAGTGATTTTTGGCTGATCGATGCCCTTGGTCGAGGACGTTTTTGGTGGGCCAATTCCTCGGAGGTCTCGACGCTGGTTTCTCCATACTACTACAGAAAGATAAACCTCTACCCTGTCGTGAGAGGGGGTGGGGAGATCTCTTCGCTCTCTCAACCCTTCCTTTTTTCTTCTCTTTGAGCTAAACCTGTAGAGTTTTTTTTTTCTTCGAGGCGTAGTTCACGCTCGGGGTAGACTGTTTTACGTTATCACACCGCTCCCTGGAGGCG
>Ga0179593_1494771_pt1 | contig 11282 bp, 13 predicted proteins | sample CZODoug2_1_08_16_FD_185931 | JGI IMG/M metagenome (GOLD analysis project Ga0179593, IMG submission 185931) | Vadose zone soil fungal communities from Angelo Coast Range Reserve, California, USA - CZODoug2_1_08_16fungal (PacBio error correction) | ecosystem: Environmental > Terrestrial > Soil >... | reverse complement strand
GCGCACTTTTCTTCTCCCCCTTCGCGATTCCTCGGTAGGCGCCACCCCTTTTGGAGAACTTTGGGTTGGTGAGGTCGTTTCTGAAATGCTCTTGGAGGGATCTCGCGTTTCTTCGCTTGCCAAAGGCATTCTCTCATTAATCTTCTTTGTCCGTCTGTCTACGGTATCCTTTCACCCCGAGCCTTTCTTCCTGGAATGTGAGAAGGTTCCTTTTCGGTACTCCTTAGTTCTCTTTTCATGTTTTTTTTTTTCCGCCCTGGGAAGTTGCTGGTGCCCAGTTGCAAGATGCGGTTGTCATTTTTGACATCTTCCAATCAAGTTGGCTGATTTTCACGTGTTGACGATTTTTTTCCCTTGTTTCTCCCCGAGGCTATTCCTTTTTTCTTCCTAAATCCCTCTTGCGTTGCCTTTGTAGCTGCCTTTTCCTACCATTTACCAAGTAGATGTCTCTACGTGTCCAGCAGTTCTTTTACACCTCCCCACTCAGTACCCGAATGATTCAAAGGACGGTGCCCGGGTTCATCTGATTTTCTCCCTTACTTTCCTCATCCTTTTCTTGCTTCCTCCTATTTGCTTTTGAGTTTTCCTTTTTCTTCTTTCGGACACGACGTTCCTTTTTTCTCTTGGTTTTTGAAGAAATTTTTTCTCCACCTTGGGCTCCTTATCCACAAAACCCCCTTCTTTGGTGAATCCCGTTTCTTTAATTCGTTCGTTTTCCCCCGTCTCTGTCATTTGCATTATGTCTTTAGGCCCCCTTCTTCTTCCTATGCGGTTGGCGTCCGGTTCCTAGTTCTTTCTCCTTGGTCCACCTCTCCCTGTAAAGACATCCCCATTTTTACACCATGAAAGTCTTTTCTAGTTTTGTTGACCTTTTCCCCCCCCCTCTCTCTTTTTTCCCTCCTTTCTTTTTTGTATCGGTTAAGTCCTCCCCCCTCCCGTCCACAGATGTTCTTCAATCGTAGACCTTCCCCCGGCCTTTTCGACGACGTTCCCATCCCTTTTTGCCTTTTATGCGGCTTTAGACAGGTGATCCCGAGTTTTACTTTTTTAGTTCACAAGGAGCGCGGTATATTCCTTCTTTTCCTTACTTAATTTCACCCCTCTTATTCTACAGAGGGTCGCCTTTCCCAGGTTTTTATAAAGCTGTTTTTCAGGAGTTGAGGTTCCTCCTTTCCCCCGCGTCTCTCTTTTCCATGTGGACCGGCACCTGGTCATCCTCCCTGTCTTTTTTTTCCCTTTTCCAACAGTGTCCTTTCCCCCCACTATTTATTTGTTTTTTCCTGGTATGTTTTCCCCGCAGACATTTCCCGTTCCAGCTCCCTGTAGTGCCGCGGATCTCTGGAGGTCTTTGACTCGTGGTGCTTTGTTCCACCAGCTTTTTTTTATCATCTCTCCCCCCCGCGTTATTTCTTTTGACCCCTTCTTCCCTTCCCCCCCAGACGATTTACGTGTTGCCCACCTAGGAAGAGGGCCTTCGTCCTTTTCAAGCGTTCTCTCCTCCCTTGGTGGAACGGTTTTTCCTTTTGCAGACTTTCTTTTTTCCGGGTCCTCCCTTCAGCCCCTTCTTCTCCTAGTGGTATCCTTTCTAGGCACACCCTTTCAAACCCCTTTTACCCCTTCCTTCCCGCTGCGATGAGAGCCCTATGCTCTTATGTGTCCTATTACTATTTCCTCCTTCCTTTCTTTTTGTTCAGAGTTTCGAGTGGGACTTCTATGGAAATTATTTGCAGGCCTACGATCACTTGATATTCCCCTCAACTTTGGTTTTACCTTGTGGTTTGCTTTTCGGCTTCCCCCACGGTCCTGATCTTTTTTCTGATTTTGGACTTCGAGTTTCGGATGACCCTCCTGGATCTTACCATGTCCCCCCCTTTTTCTTCTTTCTCGGTATTTCCCTTTTTTCATCCGCCTCTTCTGCCTCTCACCCCCCCTTTTCCTTCTCCTGGGCCCGTAAGACCCTGATGTCTCTCAAACTCGTTTTTTTTTGGAGCCCGTGATTCCCTCGCCTCCCCGAGGGGGATCTTTTCCCCTCGAAATCTTCTGTCGTAGCCGACCTTGAAATCGTCCTTACAGTGTTACGTTCGTTCCCTTATTGCCGACCGTTTGCGCCGTTTACTTTTTACTCCCTTTTCCCCCTAATCATTCTGTATGTGCCCCCCCCCATGGGATATAGAGTTTTTCTCGCCAGTGCGTCTCTCTCTGACCCGTAAGTCTCCTGACTTCCCATGCTCATTTACTTGCCACTCTTTTTTTAGTGCCTCTCGGTTTTTTCCTCAGAGAAGTACCTTTCGCCGCATAGCGGCCCGCCGTTATACTTGTGGTAGGCGGGATTTTGAGTTCCCAGCTTGTTTTGTAGCGCCCCTTTCTTTTCACTTTTTTTCCTCCCTGACAGTTCGTGGAGCTTCGTCCTTTGTTTGTAAAACGTACATCCGCAGTGGTCCCCCCCTCCTTCTGAGGGAACTCAGGTCTCCTGATTTGGTTCCTTTTGCTTTTTTTTTCCAACAGGCCCTGGTCCGATCTGTCAGCATACCGACACTCTTGAAAAGTTTGTCGTTACTCGTTCCCCCTTTCTTTTCGTTACGTAGGGTCGTTTTGGATTCTTCCCCTCAAATCCTCATGCCGCTGTCAAAACCCTGCCGCATTTTTTCGCGGTTTCCCCTTTTCCCCCCCCCCCTTCTATTACCCGAATCTTGACCCCCCTACTACTTTTGTCGCCCCCCTTAGCGTAGACCCCCGGTCCTTTTTTGAATGAATCGTCTCGGCTGGGGTTCCAGGTGTAGAGACCTTTTTCTTCTTTTCCTCGAACCTCCCGACATTTTTGTCGAGGCTCAGGACTTTCCCCCCCCAGGTTCGTGCTGCCCACGAGCCTTGAACCATCTCCCCTGATCGTGCCCGAGAGATTTCACTCACCTCCTTTTTCCAGTCCCGGTGGCTGGGAAGTTTGGGCTTTTGACTTTTTCTTCTGGCCTCCGTAAAACTCCTTCTCCCGTGAAGTTAAGTTCGTCAGTGGAACTTAGATAAAACTTCCCCCCCCTAGAGTTATTTGTATACCGTCCATCTTCTGAATTAACTTTTCTCCGGTTTGATCTTCGCTCGTCACCCCTTAATCTTCCCTTCTTTGGCAATCAGTTTCAACCATCACCTCTGTAGGGGTAGTTTTGTGCTTCCCGAGTACTTTCTTCAAGGGTAAAAGTACCCGCTATTACCAGGTTGGACTTCTCCCTTCTTCTTCGCCCTTTCCTCGTTTCAAACACTTCCCTTGACCTCTACTGGCTCGTTGATTTTCCCATGAGAGAAAAGTAACACTCCTGTCAACCCTCCCCATGCCGAGAGACCGTTGCCTTTTTCTTTCCCTTTCTAACCAAATTTTTGTCTTTCCGACCTATTTTTAGTCGTTCCTGGGGCCCCTACTGGATCTTTCGCGAACCCCTTTCATTCTTCTTTTCCCCTCTATTTCTTCGAGTTAGTTTTCCCCCTCCCCTCGTTTCCAGAGGTTAATTGTTGGGCAGGACTGTCGTCCTCCTTTTGCGGGTTGACAAGCTACTCCTACCAGTTCCTCTTTCTTTTCCCTGCCTTGATTCTGCCGAATTGTTCTTCGAGTCACAGGAAACTCCTTTCCAGAGTCGGGGATGACGACCGATCGGAGACCCCCCTCCCCAACTTCTTGAAAACCCCATTCAACCACCCCCCCCCTCTTGAAAAGTTTTGGCTTTTACTATTTTCCTGGGCCTCTCCCTGAGCGTCCCTGTTGGCACCTTTAGTTACTACAAGGTCCAAGGGGTACATTCCCGTAGATACTTCTTTTTTTTTTTTGATACTCACACCCCATCTCCGGGCAGGGCCCCTAAGCCGGGGAAAGGTTTCACTCGTTTGCAACCCTGATGAAAGTTCATAGATGAGCCCCCGGACCTCACTCCCCTGCTTGTGATGAGTCCTTCATAGTCCGTGATAATTGTCTCTTTTCCTTCGCCCCCTTGTTTAAGAGTAGTGGACTGTTTTTCTTTCACGAGAGGACGAAATTCTTTCTTCACGACGTTTTTTACTACCTGGGTCCTTCTTGCTTTTTTTTTAGGTTTTTTACTCGACCCCCCCGTCCTCGTGAACTTCTTCCTCTGCAGGCTGTCTTTCTGGGAGAAATCTAGGAGGGAGCGCTTCCTTTCTTTTTTTCCAAGTCTACCTCTTTGGCACCCCATATTGAGTTGTTTCTCGCTCCTTTACATCACCCCCTGTCAACTTTCCTCCTCTCGACATTGAGTACCCTCCTACTAACTACCTTTAACCGCGTTCCCGTGATTCCCTCCCAAGTAGTTTACCTGTGGTTCTCCCTTCTGAGAAGATGTCCCGGTGAGGCTTTATTCCGCGTGTACCGTCCCTCTACCCTGATTCTTAGTTGTTCGGAGTTGCTTCTCTTCCACCTGTGCGAGTTGGGGATCTGCCCTCTTTTCCTTTGCCTTGTGGCCTTGAGCTCGCTTTTGAAGTCCTCTTTCTTCAAGTTTAGGAAGGCTTTTACGCCCCCCCTTTTAACTTTAATCTTTTTCTCAGCGTTTCAAGCTATTCCCCTCCCTTATGTTGCACCTTGGTGGATGCATTTCCTCTGTCATCTCCCTGGACTCGATGAGACTCTTCCCCTTTCTCTTTTTGAACCTTTTAGTTGGGTTTCCTGCTCAACTGAAGCTTACTGATGTCCTAGCTCTCACCGGGCTCTCCTCCTCCCTTTTCCTCCTTAGTTTAGAAGAGATTCCTCACGTTAATTGGGTTTTTTTTTTTTTCCCGTTTTTTTGCGGAAGTTGCGATTTGCTTCGATGGAAGAACGTTTAGCTCGCCTTATCCTTTTTAATAATTTTTTTTTTTGTTTCGATAGATGAAATAGAATTTTTTCCCCTTCTCCTCTCCCCCCTCTACGTTGGCGTGTCGGTCTTGAGGGACCTACACCCTTTTTGTCGCTTGTCTTCTTTAATGGTTTTTTCGAGTTGTTTCCCCCTTTTTCGATTTAAGTCATGCTCGGCCGCCAACCGCCTCCCTTTTCGTCCCCCCCATAGAGTTATGGACACCTTCGGTTTCTTTCTGATTTTTTTTTTTTCGTAGTCTCTCGCTTTCATTCTCTCCTTTTTTCAAAGTTTTTGGAAGAGACTTGAAGTGCCTCGCGGGCCGCGTCTCCGCTCGTTCAGTACAGCGTTTTCCTTCGGTGTTCCTCTCCGATTGAGAGATCGTCGTTTTTTCCTTTTTTGCTTTTTTTCCTCGGGGCGATTCCTAGCGTTTTCCCTTTGCTTTTTCTGGACTCCAAGAGCAAACTAGGTTTCCGACTTCGGCTGCCGGTGCTTTTCCTCGTCTCCTACGTTCGGGATCAAAGTTTGCATTCCTTTGTTCCAGAGCTCCCTTTTTAACGTTTCGGCGCTTTCCCACTTTTACCGGCTTGCTCGGGCGGTGTCGTCCAAAACTCTGTAAGCTTTTTTCTCTTGCGTACCGATTCTTTCCGTCCCACGCGTGTCTGGCCGCCCCTAGTTGTCTACCTTTGCCCCTCTTTTGGTCCGCTTCCTACTTAGTTGTTTCCCGGATCTGTTTCTTTTTTACCCCGCGGCTTTTGGTTCTGCCCTGGCTCCCCTCTTCCTTTTTCGACACCGCGTTCTCACCGGTGTCTCTTCTTCTTCTCTTGAATCTGATTTGTTTGTAGCGCTGACGTTGCCTTCTCCCCAATACTCAGGGAGCTTCCGACTATTCGGTTTAAAGAGGAACACTCAACTTCCTTCTTGAGGAAATTTTGAGTTTTTCTTTTTTCCGCCCCTTGTCATCCTTGGGAAATAGGGAGTTGTTGTCCCTTTTTAGGGCGGGGAATTTGCTTTTTGAGTATCTGGTTGACTAGGGATGCCCCCTTTGCCTTGGGGGGTGGGGGTTGGCGGGGGGGGGGGGGGGTTTTTTTTTGGCGTTGTTTCTTACACCCGTCGTGATTGCGGCCGCTCACGACTTTCCCCCTTCAGAGTGTGAGGTTTATCATTTTCCTTGTTTGCTGTTAAGACTGTTTTTACTTTTGTTTCCCTCCCGCTTCTAGTATTTTTCTGGTCTGGGTATGGATTCTTTTTCAGTCGCGAGTTTCCCCCTTCTGGTAGGTCATTTTCCCCCGTCGGTTTTTTTTTTTACCTACTTTTTATCCGCTCCTTGCCCCAGCCTCCCCGTTTTGCCCCGTTGATGTCATTTGAGTTCCGGTCAGAGAACCAGTCTGTCTGCATCGAAAGTAATGGCTCCTTTTCTGCCTTAAGCAGGGAGTAGCCGTCCTATTCAGAGAATTTTTTTTCCCCGTATTTTTCAACTTGGTTTTGACGCCGAGCCCCATGAGTCCGGTCGGCCTTCCTTTTTTTTTTCCGAAGTGATTTTGTTTCTGCTTGAAAAGGCTTTTCCGTGGTGTCCCGACAGTCCTCTTTTTTGGGTTTTTTTCCAGGTCTTGCATTTGTGTTTCCTCGGCGTTTTCGACGAATTTTTTCGGCCGTAGATGGGTCCTCTTTTTTTCGTTCCTGCCCGTTGCCTTCCGGACGTTTCCGATTTTTTTGCCAGCTCCTTTTTCGGGTTTCACGTTTTCCCGCCAGGGGGCACTTTGAACGGTTTCCTAGCTCCTTTTTTCGCACCCTGCGGTGTCACTTCTTTTCTTCCGCGGTTTTGGGGCATCCCAACAGTTTTTTTCTTTTGCATGCGTTCCTTGCCCCCTTTCCCCACCTTTCCTTAAGTTGTTCCTCTCCCTTGCCAGCACTCAGGCCCCCCCCCCCCGTCCCCCCTCCCCCAAAGCCTTACCGCACTACTAAATTTTTTTTTGATTTTTCCTTCTTTTCCCCCAACGGCTTTCTTTGGCTGCTGTTGTTTTATGGTTCTTTTCTTTCTTAATTAGAAGGCACCTTTTTCCCCTGGTCGCCGTGAGACAGTCCACTTTTTTCTTTTTTGTTCACCGGATCCCTTTTTACTGCATCCCCTTTTTTTCGTACGCCTTTCCCCCCCCAAAAAAAAAAGGGTGGGGATTTTTTTTTTCCAAACAGTCTCATTCCCCTTCGCCGTGTCCCCTTCTTTCCTTCCCCTCTCCTCGTCCTTTTGGTTGGCGTTTTTTTTGTTTTCTGACCTTTTCTTTAGGTCCTGTTACCACACGTTTGTCCCAAGACCCCCTAAATGTGAAAGGAGTTTGCTCTCCCCCCCACTGTCCCCGCTTACGTTTTCAATCTCGTTGTTGTCTGAATCTCTTTCCTTTAGCGTTCTAAGGGGTTTTCTTCCCTCCCTTTGTAAGTCCGAGGTCGGGGCTCGGTTTACTGTTGTTTTTTTTTTTTTTTTTTCTAGTCTCACGCGGGATGTTACGGGTGTTTTTTTTTCGTCCATTTTTTACTATTTGTTCGAAGGCTGCTTTCCCGAGTTCCTTCACGCTCCTATACCCACCAGGAGCTTTTTGGCACTTTCCTCTCCTTTGCAGAGTAAGGTCTCTTTCACCACCTCCCTGACCGCTCCAGAGGGCGGTTTCAATTCTTTCCCTTGTGATCAAAGTCCTTCGTTGCAGGCCCGGTCCCCCGATAGACGGGGAGACTGCTCTCGATCCTGTGGGACGGGCCCCTCAGGCACGTTTCGTTCTACAAAGTTGTTTTTCCTTGACATCCGAGTCCTGTAGGGGCCTCTTCTGGGAACGTTTCCACAAGGTTGGCCCCCAGATCTTTAACAACTTTTTTTTTTTTTTTTCGTGTAGACCGTTCGTGCGTGACCTGATTTTGGCGACTTCCCCGAGGGAACGCGGGCTCTTACCCGCTTTTCGGACTTACTTGGTCTTACTCCCTAATCAGAGTTTTTTCAAGGCCTTTTGGGGTCCGTCCGGACTATCATAACCCCAGTCTTGTTTTTGATACTTCAACAAGTTTGTCCCGGTTTCATTCTGGCTTTTTTCCCGCCCAGCTCCGTTACCGCGCCTAATAGGTGCCTGAGATTACTCGGTGGCGTAGTCGGATAAACCGGGTCAAACCACCCAGCTTAGAATTCTGTTTTCGTGCTTTCTCATTTTGAGGTTTTAGTTCTCCTCCCCTTTACCTCTCCTTCAATCCGTTGGTGTTTTTTTCTCTGAGCTAACTTTTTTAGAGCCTGGCTCCTCCGAGCCTTTCCCCTCCGTTATTCCATCCCTTGTTTGTTTTTTGACATTCGTTTTGTTGCTAGGCCTGAAAGTCCCCCTCTTGCCATCTAGTTCGTTTAGAAGCGTTGCTTTTTTGCCCCAGCCGACTTGCTGATTTTACATTTCGATTTTTTTTGATTTCTTTTTTTGCATGCATGTACTTCCAACACATTTTCCACGACCTCCCCCTTCAGTATGTGTTCCTAACGACTCTGTACAAACTGGTCCCACAGGAGGTTGCTGCCCCCCATGACACCTCTCTTTTCCCCCCCCGGATGATCTTTCTACTCGTCAATTAGCCTCCGTCGAGGTTTTTTCGTCTTTGAAGTCTTGGTCTTGGTTTCTTTATTTGCTCCTTCCCTTCCGACAAGGGAGGTTATCTTGTCCGCTGTTGAGAAAGAACCTTTTTCGGGCGTATTTTTTTGTTCCCCCGCCCCCCATTTGTTCTCTTATCTTAGTCTACCTGCGACGCCGCACCTTCCCCTAAGAGCTGGGCTTTTCCCCCAATGCCGTCCCTTGTGGGCCCTACTTATGGAGGTTTCGGTTTTTTTTTTTCATCTTTTGTTTGACTTTTTCGTTTCAGTACGTGATCCCCCGACGTTTCCCTCCCTCTGCCGGCTCATGGTGGTCTTGGGGGTCTTCGGTCGTGTAGGAATCGTATCGTAGCCCTTAGATTTCCCCATTTTTTCAGAGGCGTGGCGTTTTTCCCAGCCCCCGTTACCTTTTTTCTCACTTCTGGAGCGCTCCGGTGCTCCTTCCTTCTCCGTAGTTCCTGCGGACGTCCGTAGGTTGTTAGAGAAAGCTTTTTTGCCATTTATTCATTGTGTTTCCAAATTTTTTCTTCTTTTTGTCGCGGACCACATATTTACCCTTCCCTTGAGTTCGTTCCCTGGCGCGGTGTTGGAACCTTTCCCTTTTTCCTCTGGTACTCTCCCGCATTTACACTTGTCCCCCAAACCTGCTCTTTGAATGAAAGACGCGTGTCCTTGGTCGCTTGTCCCCTTGAGCCGTTTTTCCCAGCGGAGTTTTCTCTTGATTTTTTTCACCTTTCCCGTTGTCCCGACCGAGGTGGTTTTGGTCCACTTCTTTTTTGTTCCGCGACATGTGCGTCGGCGGTTTTTTATTATAAGCGTTCTTCCCCACTTTTTTTTATGGAATTTTGTTTTTCCCTTTTCCCCCTCCCTTTTTTCGCACTGCAGCTCTTGGAGAGGTTCTCTCCCCCCTCTTGTCAACCCGCACCGACGGTTCTCAGTGCTTTTTACCGGGCTTTTTTCCCCGTGGCGTTCATGTTTCTGCTTTTCCCTTCCAAGAAGTTTTTGATTGAAGGAAGAACCCCGGTCGCCTTCAAGTTTCAACAGTTTGGCATGACAGAGGTTTGGTCCCTTTTTTTTTTTTTTTTACATTCGTATCCTCATTAATTCTGGTTCTTCTATAGAGATTCCCCAACCTTACCCTTTTTCCATGGGAAATCTCCAATCAAACGATTTTTCAGGTTCCTCCTCTTGAATTTTTTTTGCCCTTACGTTTATAGGGCTTAGAACCGCTTTGTTTCCCTTAGTTAAAGAGGATTTCGTTTTTTTTCAATGTTCGTTCTCTCCCCCTAGTTTTTACCCTCATCCATGTCAAGGAAGCTCGAACTTTCTTCCACTACCCCGGGGCGCAAACGGCTACTCCGACCTTGTTTCGACGTCTTTTGAGGAGAAGTCTTTTCTTGCTTACCCCCTTTTTTCGACGTCTTTTTTTTGCAGAGGACCTTCATGGGCCTATAGGAGGTGCTAGACGAGATTCCTTGCTTTGACTGAGCTCCACAGGAGAATTTAGTCTATTTTTTTAGACCCCCAGGTTCCTTAGTCACCCCACGACTGTAGGTTATCATTACTCGTTTCTTTTTAGAAGAAGGTTTGCTTCTTATGGACCCCCAGATCCCGCTAACCGCCGGGTTTCCTCTTATCGTGACAAGGACCGCCCCTTTGCCTAGTTGCCCCCTTTCCTCTTTTACCGTACTCCGCGGTCCCCCTTCCACCTTTTTGAACGCATCCCCCTTCTTGGACCAACGCGCCAGCTGATCAGCTTTTTTAAGTTCTGCTTTCCTCTTCGGTCCTCAAGGGTCACCAGGGGCACAGCCATTTCCCCCCGACTACCGACCCCTTGGCCAGGCCTCCCTCCGAACGTTTTTTCTGTTGTGCACACTTTTGTCCTCGTTCTCGTTCTTCCCTGTTTTTTGTCTGATTAGGACCCTGTCCAATTCGGCAGGTTATTCGTTCCCGTACTCTCGTTACTCGTTCCCTGCTTTTTCTTCCGTTTGGCCGACGTCCGGGCGCCCCGACACTGCCCCCCACAAGACGCCCTTCGCCCTATTTTTTTCACGTAGTGTTCCGTTCCACCGGCTCGTGGACTGCTTGACCCCCTCTCCAATCCTGTTGATCTCTGTTGAAAAACGTTTCTTTGATTAGTCCGAATAGTGGTCTCTCCCTGTTAGCAGGTTTTTGTCCCTCCCTAGTTTTTTTTTCCCTTTTTTTCCGATTTGTTGACGCGGTTTTTGCTTTCCCATTCGTTTCAAAGGAGGGTAAGTTTTTTTTTTCCCCCCCTCTTTGACTTCCGATGTCCGCCCGGTTCGTTCGTTTTTAGCAGTGTTCTTGCCGGGCTTCCGGGAGTTACCGACCTAGGCTCGAAGAGAAGCTTGCGTTCCCCCCCGCTTAGCGGGTTCGCGAGTCGTGTGGACCCACTTTTGAGTGGGGGCAGAACCCCATGCACGCCCCCCCCCTTCGCCTTTTTAGGCCTAATGGTTATCGAAGCCTGTAATTCCTTTTTTTTTGGGTTGGACGCCCACATTTGGAAGTGTATCCTTTTTGTTACTTGTCCCCCCCCCCTCCCCCCCGTTTTTCGGTTGCCGTCTTCGTTGGCATTGAGAGCGATGTTTTCCTCTTAAAGATAGATATCTCCTCATTTTATGCAGTCCGTTCCCCCCTCACTCGTTGAGTGGGTTTGGCCGAGGTTCCGATGTGGCGGGGCTTCCGATTTTTCGACGGGCATCCCCTTTTCGACCTCGACGCCCGTTTGGAAGATTGCTGACGCGGTCTTCCCGGTTCAGGTTCCGGCTATTGTCGACCAGCAGCCGTGCTTTTGATGAGGAAGAGGACTCTTTTGTACGACCTGCTGC